>Ga0302193_10004195_pt1 | contig 11457 bp, 9 predicted proteins | sample II_Bog_E3_3_FD_200228 | JGI IMG/M metagenome (GOLD analysis project Ga0302193, IMG submission 200228) | Peat permafrost microbial communities from Stordalen Mire near Abisko, Sweden - II_Bog_E3_3 | ecosystem: Environmental > Terrestrial > Soil > Wetlands > Peat | place: Sweden: Abisko, Stordalen...
GGCTCTCGCGGTTGAGAGACGCAAGATCGGCCAATGGGTCCGCGCAGAGGCTCAGGAAGCGCAGCGCTTGTAGTTGCGAATCATCGGGCAGTTGCAGGAATCGGCTCTGCACATTGCCGTCGCGGGACACGAACGCGATGGTCGACTTCTTGAGCACGACGTAGGAAATCAGCGCCGTCCCCGGCGGCAACCGATAGGTCGACGGGTCTGGAGGGGTAAATGAACTCCTTGCGTCGTCGGCTTGGGTGTATTTCCCTGCCTTGGTTTCGCGGAGGGAAGCGCCTTTGTACCACTCCCACCAAGCCAAGGCCTGGGCCGGGCTCTCCGAGTTCAGTCGGATCTCGAGAAGGTCGCGGTAGATCTCACCTCGAGTGCGGCTCCACGAGAGCCTGTCCGCTTCAGATCGAAGTTCGATGAGCCCCGCCTCCGTGATGGAGAGAGCGCGTTCCAACAAGGGTTCGGCTGCCTGTTGACGACCGAGGGCAAGGTTCGCCTCGCCGTAGGTTAAAAAGTAGTTCGCTTGAAATAGCCCTGGATCGGCCGTTTCGAATTCTTGTCGTAGCGGCGCGAGGGCAGCGGAAGCGCCTTCGGGGTCGCCGAGGTCCAACTGTATACGGGCGTTTTCGACCGCGATTTCCGCCTTCCGCAAAATGATCCCGTTGTCCTCCGGAAAGGCGGCGACGCGCGCGGCGGCGCGCTGAAGATCCATGCCTGCGGCTTTATAATCCCCGGCTCGCTCTTCTGCCCCGGCAAGAATCTCCCAGCCTACGACTTGATCTACTGGGTCTCGCGGTGGAAAATCACCGAGTTCTTCGGCCATGGACCAAACTTCGACATGGCGCCAGTTCATAACCCCGGCAATGCTGATGAGAGTCTCGTATAAATTTTCACCGCGCGTGTTGGATACATCCGATCGCCAGAACGCCGTTAAACCGGGGAGCAAACTGCGCAGCGCGGTATCCATGCGCCCGGTCTCGCTGCGGTATTCCGCACCAAATGCCAGAGCGCGAAGCTCGAGACTGAGATAATGGGCGCCATGAGCAGCCTCAGCGCCGCTTGATGAGTTTTGGATGGCGTCTTCGATTCGTGCCCCCCTTCCCCCTCCCACGCACTCTCCGCGCTGTATCAGGGTTTGGCTTTGCAACCAGCGATAGCGAGTGTTGGATAGGAGTAGAACTGCGCGAGCGGCCGTCGTATCACAATCGCTGTATCGAAGAGCAAAACTTTGCGCCATCATCAATGCAAAACTGGCGCGCAGCATCCCTGCTTGATTCTTTGAAAGCCGGAAATCCTGCATGGATTTTTGGGCGAGTTCCGCGGCCAGGCCGTAACGTCCGGCGTGAAGCGCCTCGTCGCTTGCGACCGAGCCGTGGACGGCTTCTTTCTCGGTTGGGCTGGGTGGGCTTTGCAGGAAGTCGGACAGCCAGTTATCGTCGTGCCGGCTTTGCAGGATTTCCGCCAGGTGCTCCAGGGCGCGGCTGGCTTCGGCGGGTGTTACTTGATCGCTGTCGCTGGCGCCATAGGCAAGGGGCAGCCAAGATTGGGTAGCTGCCTCCAGGTAACGCTCGGCGCGCTGATCGAGCAGCGCGACTGCGTCATCATGATTCGCCTCGATGGCGGCGGAAAATTCTTTGGGCGAAAGCAAAGGGATGGCGGTGCGCTTCTCTCGTTCCGCCATTCTTTGCTTGATTCGCTGTAAGTTGGCATGGGCGTCCTCGGCCCATTCTCCCTGCGGATCGACGCGGAGGTAGTGTTGCCAGTCGTCGATGGCCTGGGTGTAGAGGAACATCCGTTCGCAAGCGAGGGCGCGATTAAAAAGGGCGACAGGATCATCCGGCGATTTGGCCAGCGCCTTGCTCAGAGATTCAATCGCGTCGCCATAGTCGATGGCGCGGTCGGCGGCTTCGGCGCGGACGAAATATGCCGAGCCGAGATCCGTCAACAGCGGCGGATCCTCCGGTTTTGTCTCCAGGGCGCGTTGCAGCGACTTGATGGCGGACTCGTAGTTGCCCTCGAGGAGATCGGCGCGGGCTTTGGCCTGCAACCATACCGGGTCGTTGGGACTTTTCTGCAGATTATCGCCGATCAACGCTTCAGCCTTTAAGAGCGAGGGCGACTTGTCGAGACTGGACCCACCGGCCGCGCGCTCCACCCGCATGGGAGCGTACTTGGCACCGGGGATTCTGACTTCCAGCGTGCGATGTTCGGTATAGGCCCGTGCGAGCAACTGTTCCGCCGACGGAGGCCGCAGCAGGCGCATGCCCAGCCATCCCGCCACGACCGCCGCCGCAATTCCGGCGAGCGCGAACACGGGACGCGGCCAGGAGAAAAGTGCTGGCCGCCGCGCACCTTTTTCTTTTTTCTCTCGGCCGCCCTCCATCGCTAAAGCGCCGCGAGTTGCAGCGCCGGCGCGCAACTGCTCGGCCATATGCTTTCGCCACTCGGGTCGCGCGCTGGGCAGCGAGGCGAGCCAGGATTCTTCGCTGGGAGTCGGTTCATCCACGAGCGCTTCCGCGGCATTCTTTAGCAGAGGTCCGCAGTGCCCGCATTTTGCCGCGTGTTTCATCAGTTCTCGTGTCTTCGCCTCGGGGAACAGCCCGGCGGCCGCCGCCAACCACTCGGCATCTCCCACGCACTCGGGAGTCCGCGGCGATGGGTTGGGCGCTGGCATGCGTAAAATCTCGCTCTGCACAAACTTGTACCTCTGCAACTTTCGGCTGCAGTCCGGGCAAGACTCAACGTGGCGCTGGGCGTCTCTCAGAGTGTGCTCGGAGAGTGGCTCCGAACCGGGCACACTCGTCTGCTGCAACGAAACGAGACGATCCAATTCGTCGCTGTCGAGATGTTTGTCGAATGGCCTGGTCAAAATCAGCTTCTCCTTCTAAAACGACAATGGACGCCGGAATCCTTTTTGGCCCGGCTACGACTCCGCGGCGCGTAGTGTGGCCGCGTCGGCGAGGCGCTCCCGCACACACCGCGTGAGCCGGAAAATGACGGTCTCGACGCCCTTTGCCGTCAGTTGGACGGTCGCCAAAGCAGCGATGGCTTTGGCGCTCATGCCCTGCTGGTAATAGAACCAGAAGATAAGACAGTCGCGCTGTTGATGGGAGCCCGCCGCGCAGTCCTGTAGTTGATCGTCGACTTGCTTCAGAAAAACCTTGCGCTCCATGGCCTCGGGGCCGCCGAAGCTGTCACTCCGGGCTACTGGGTCGAAGTCTTCCACCATCTGATCGGTCTCTCCTGCGCCGCGTTTCTGGGAATGGAGCGATTTGAAGTGATCGCGAGCGACATTGATCGCAATCGCCTTGACGTAGCGCAGCACCGCCTCTTCGGGATGTTGCTGGGCAAACTGTAGGAGCAAGCGGCACTTCTCGGCGTGGAGTTTGAGGTAGGTTTCCTGCAGTAAGTCGTCTACAAACTGCTCCGGATTTTTTCCCCACTGGCAAGCGGTGCGCTTGATGGAGAGACTGATCGGCCGCTGAAAACGGGCGACGAACTCCTCCCACGCCGCGCCGTCATTCGTTTCGGCGCAGGCACGGATCAGATCCTTTATGGACATTGACGAAGAACGCGGCAAAATCGCCACCAAACCGTGGTGGCGGGAATTTTACACGAAATAGATGTTTGGCTGGTTGCAGATTGACGCCAGGTTGGCGACGGCAAGTCAGAGAGGCATGCGGCGCCGCCGGCAAAGATGCACATGCTGAAGCGAGTCGCTCTGGCGCAGCTTCCGGTACATCCGCAGTAAATCGATTCGGGAACGAGTTTCGTTTACGTTTCTATGTTCCCTTTACAACGGGCACCCCGTCCATCCTCCGGCATCGCCAGACAAACGATTGGGGTGCCTTGTGCGGCGCGGCCCTTATTGCAAGAACGTCTCAATAACGTGTTTTCTGAACGGGAGGAACACAATTCTTAAGGCATCGGATATCTGGTAGCGCGGACTAGCGGGATCCGAAATACTGTCCAGTGGCGGTGCCAGTTGATCATGCGCGAATGTCGGCGGAAGAGTCGATGGCTATGTGCCGAGGCCGCCTCCCAATTGCGCGCCGACGCTGATGTGATGACATCCAGCGCAGCTCTGGGTTTGAGCGCGGGTCACAACGTCGACGGGAGTGAGCGTAGAGCCGGAGGGAATTTTCCCCTGGATGAGGTTCTTGAATGTAGGCGAGTTGGCAAAGGCAGCCAAATAGTCCATGGGGGCTGGAGTCGGCGGGGGCGTCTCCTGGCTCTCGCCGTCATCGTACTGGCTCGCGGTCTCTATCGAGATGAAGTCGATCGCGTTCGGAGTCGTCGACGGAACACTCAGAGACGCAACTTGGCTTAGGAATTCGCTTCGAAAGCTGCTTCCCAACGGCTGGTTGATCGTCTCGTCAAACAGGGACGCGGATTCGCGAGCGAGGAAACCGGACTGCCAATTTCCCACCAGAGAAAATGCAAGCTTTATTCCCATGTCCTGCTTGACAGTCCGTTCTCTGCAGTGCGGTTCGATAACACGATTTGGCGGGCATTTTGCGAGGATTTCGATGTACCGCAGCCAGATTTCTCTGCAGTCCAGACTGCGTGGCGGAGAGGGAGGGATTCGAACCCCCGGTACCCTTTCGGGTACGCCGGTTTTCAAGACCGGAGCCATCAACCACTCGGCCACCTCTCCGCGGCTCCTAATTGTTTTACTACAGACTCAATTCTAGTGGAGAGGGGCGCTCCGTGCGGCTGGACGGATACTGCGAGTCTGTCCGGGAACGTGCCGTCGCTGATGCTTCCCCCACCCGATGAACCTTACTTCGTGCCGTTTGGGTAGACCAGAATTTTGCTCGCTTCTCCTGTTTTCAAGCGGGCCATGGCTTGGGAAAAATCTTTCATGGGGATGCGGTCGGTGATTGCCGGGTGGAGATCCAGGCGCCCGCTCTTTAGAAGAGCGGTCATCTGGTACCAGGTCTGGTACATGCGGCGGCCGTTGATGCCTTGAATGGTGATGCCTTTGAAGATGATGTCCTCGGAGAAATTGAGCGGGATCGGCTTCGAGGTGAGGCCGAGCAGCGAGATGCGTCCGCCGCGGCGGACGATGTCGAAGGCGAGGCGGATGGCGTCGGGTTGGCCGGCCATTTCGAGGATCACGTCGACGCCGAGGCCTCCCGTTTTTTCGGCGACGATGGCGCGCACGTCGTCTTTGGAGGGGTCGAGGGCGTAATCGGCGTTCATTTTTGTTGCCAGCTTGCGGCGGTGTTCGTTGACTTCGATGGCGAAGATGGTGGTTGCGCCGACGGCTCGCGCGACTGCAATCGAGAACAGGCCGATGGGGCCGCAGCCGGTGACGGCCACGGTTTTGGCGGCGATTTCTCCGGCGAGGACGGTGTGCACGGCGTTGCCGAGGGGATCGAGGATGGACGCGTATTCCTGCGGGATGGCGGGGTCGAGCTTCCAGATATTCGATTCGGGGATGACGACGTACTCGGCGAAAGCTCCGTTGGTATCGACGCCGATGATCTTCACGTTCTGGCAGATGTGAGCTTCGCCAGTGCGGCACTGCAGGCACTTGCCGCAAGCGACGTGCATTTCGGCGGAAACGAAATCGCCTTCCTTGACGCTGGTGACTTCATCGCCGAAGGCGACGACCTCGCCGCAGAATTCGTGTCCGGGGATGAGCGGGGGATGGATGCGGCGCTGGGCCCATTGATCCCATTCGTAGATGTGGAGATCGGTGCCGCAAATGGAGGCGACTTTGACTTTGACGAGAACATCGGTGCGGCCGTAGCTGGGAATGTTGACTTCGCGGATTTCCGCGCCCGGCGCGGCTTCCGGCTTGACCACGGCGAGCATGGTTTTGGGCATGGAAGCTTCCTTATGAAAGCAAAATGACTAAGAGTAGACGGGTCATTCTACACCGGGAGCTTAGCCGTCAGCCATCAGTCGTCAGCCATCAGCCATCAGGTAAAGACGGGGCTTGCTTCGTGCATCTGGGGCAATCCTTAAGTTTTGCCTCGGCACCCCCCCCCCCACCGATTTTGCTAAAGTATTAAGGAAACAATGAGTTAGAGGCGATGTATTGGGTGTTGTTCTTGTAAAGTATTCAAACTACGGGACTTAATTGCAAAGTATTCATCAATAACGACTTAGTTCATTTGTTGGGTTTGGGTGGTTCCACGGGCTTGAAATTTTTAATTGTTCGACCTTTTAAAATCATAGGTTTAGCGAAAAATTCCCGCTAGATCTTTGATTTTTAAGGACTTATTCGTAAAATATTGCGGAATAAGTACTTAGATAAAAGGTCTCAGGTGGCAGGTCTCAGGTTCTTCAGAGACAGGGAACTTAGAGGCGCCTTTTTTTGTTGCCCTATAGTTCTATTTTATCAGTTTCGACTGGCTGTTTGGACATTGATTCCCACTTTATTATCCTTGGATTTTCAGGGAGTTGCGGGGAAAAGCGTCGAAATGGGGGCTTGACACCGTCTTGGCTAGACGGCGATGGCGTGGCGGGCGCGGTTCATTTCCAGGTTAGCCCGTCATACATTCCGAATCTGCTTTGCGCCAAAACCAGTGAAACTCCAATTTGACTTCGTGCCTCAAAAGTCCGGTCAGGAGGGCGCGGTTTCAAACGCGGGAACGACAGCGTAGAATCTGTGCCAATTCCACGGAGAGCGAAAAACAATGCGCCGGTACCATCACATCGGAATTCCCACGACCGAAGCGAAGCTTGGCGAGACCCACTTGAAACACCTGAAAGTCTTTGTCGTCAGCCAGGAGAAAAGCGAATTTGGCGTGGAGTGGATGCGTTTCGAAGCGGACGCCGCAGTCCCTGATCTCGTCCGCAAGTTCCGCACGTCGCGTTTGAAGTGGCGGATCTAGCCTCCGAGCTTGCTGGCCGCGAAATCCTGATTCCTTCCAACAGCCCATCCGACGGCGTCCGCGTCGCGTTTATCGTCGAAAACGGCGCGCCCATCGAACTGCTCGAATTCACCGACCCCAACCATCCTGGCCGCCGCCAGGAGAGCAAGATGCTGATATAAACACCCTCCATCCAAAGCACCTCTTAGGGAAACTCTGATTAAGTGTCGGCAGAAAACATAAACCACAGGGTACACAGAGGTGCACGGCGGAAACTGGGAGTTTAATCAGAGTTTCCTTAGAGCGAAGGACCCATACACCATAAAGCACGCCCACTACCTTGGCGCAGGACCAGACATCGAACTGATCGCAATGAGAACATTTATCTTGTTGCGCGGACGTTTTACGCCTGAGTGGCGTCGCAGGCTACGCGGAAGCCGTAGTCGGCGTATTGGAATTCTGGGGGGATGCTGGAGCGGGCGGCGCAGCGAGACATTTTGATGTGGTGACGCCAGGAGCCTCCGCGAGAGGCGCGGCGGACGCCGGATGCAGGACCGCGGGGATTGCGTTCGGGCGACACAGCGTAGTAATCGGGCGCGAACCAGTCGCTGCACCACTCGTGGACGTTGTCGCACATGTTGTAGAGGCCGTATTGGTTCGGTTCGGCGCGGCCTACCGGCTCGGGGCCGGCATTCCAATGATTGGCGCAGCGCTCGGCGTAGTTGGGCAGGGACTGCGGAGGCGCGTCGCCCCAGGGGTAAAGTGTGTGCTCACGACCGCCGCTCGCGGCGCGCTCCCACTCGGCTTCGGTGGGCAGGCGGAGCTTTCTTCCGGTCGTCATTCCGTCCGTGCCTGCGTTGAGCCACTCGCAGTAGCGGACTGCGTCGTGCCACGACACTCCTACGACGGGTTGCTGGGGATGGCTGAACGCGGGGACGCTCATGAACGGTGGCGGCGGGGAATTGGTGTCGCGCAGGAAGCGTTGGTACTGGGCGTTGGTTACTTGATGCGTGGCGAGGAGGAATTCATCGGTCCAGACCCGATGCAGCGGCTTCTCGTTGTCTTGTCCGGTGTCGCAGCCCATGAGGAACCATCCGGCCGGGATGGGGACGAGAGTGGGAACACATTCTTCGGTTCGGGGATTGGAAAGCATTTGAGTTGAGTCTGCCGGATCCATGGGATCAGAGCGCGCGCAAGGCACGGACTACGTCTTCGATTTTATTCTCCTGGAACAGGCGGATGGCGGCGATGCCGGCGGCTCCGGCTTGCAGGCAGGATGCGGCGTTTTCTAGTGTGATGCCGCCGAGAGCGAAGACGGGGATCTTGGTCTGGCAAGCTTGCTGCAAGGCTGCCAGGCCCGTGGGTCGCGCTCCGGGAACGCTGTTTTTTTCGAATACCGGAGCGAAGACGACAAGATCGGCGCCCTGCGACTGAGCACGGTCCACATCGTCTTGGCTGTGACAGGACGCCGCGATGCTTGGCTTCTCGCGGCCGGGGCCCGCGCCACATGAGGCCCAGATACGGCGGACTTCCGCGGGGGAGACGTCGTTGGAGCGGAGGTGAACGCCGTCGGCGCCAACGGCTAGGGCGACGTCGGTGCGCGAGTTGATAAGGAGAGCGGTTCGCTGTTGGGCGTTGGCTGTTCGCGCTTCGCGGATGGCGCGAACTGAATTTTCGGCCAGGGATTGCAGGTCGCGGGTGCTCTGATCTTTTTCGCGGAGCTGGATGTAGTCGACGTCGGCGCTTGCGGCCTCGGCGATTTTGGCGAGCAGGAGGCGGCGACGGGTGGGTTCGTCGCCGCGAAACTGGGTGCGGTCGGTGATGTAGTAGAGCAGCATGTCAGAGGGTCAAGGCCATTCGACCCCGTAAGAGAAACCGCAGTGCGATTCCCAGTGTCGCGCTCAGGGCTGATCTTGGGCCGCTCGACTGGATAGTACCGTAGGGCAGAATCCCAAGGGGTTCGCTGTAGTGGAATCCCACCCTTGCGCACAAAACGCGGAAGGATGGGGCATCCACCGTCAGGGTACTACGAGAGGGCGCTCATTTCTTGTCTGCGTTTGCGGGCCGTGCGACTGCCGCGCTTTCCCCGTGTTGCTGCCCCATAAACAACTTCAGATTCTCGGCTTTCCAGCGCATCGCGGCATAGATGCGGTTGCGGCCGCTGGGGTGATCAAAGAAAATCCATTCTTCGATGGGGCCGGGATTCATCTTGCGGTATTCGCCGAGATGGATTGCCGCCTGGGCAAAGCCGTCGGGCTGGCGGCTCGTGTTGAGTCCGTACATGTCGGCTTCGTATTCCTGGGTGCGGATGGCGGTGTTCATGATCGGAGTAATGACGAATCCAAAGATGGTGATCAACAGCACCACGAGCGGAAGAACCGCCGTGTCGCCGACGCCGCGAATCTGCCACTTTTCGCCCCAGCGCTGTAGCGCCCAGCCGAGTCCCCAGTACAGGTAGACAAAAGCCAGCACGGTGACGATCGAGAGAAACATGATGAATTTGTAGACGTGGTTCATCACGTAGTGGCCCATCTCGTGTCCCATGACGGCCTGAATTTCCTCGGGCGAACCGCGACGCAGCAGGTTGTCGTTGAGGGTGATGCGCATGGTGTTGGCGAAGCCGCTGACGTTAGCGCTCATGCGCGTGGTTTGCTTCGAGGCATCGATTTCGTATACGTCTTTCGCCGGGATGCCGTTGGCGCGGGCCATGCTCAGGATGGGGTCGACGATCTTCGGGTCGTCGAGGCGCGTGACCTTATTGAAAATGGGAACGATGTAGACGGGCGCGATCAGCACGGTGAAGATCGTGAACGCGAGGGTCACGACCGCGCCCCAGATCCACCAGGTGCGCGGCAGGCGGCGCACAACTCCGAACAGAAGCATGGCCAGCAGGCCGCCCAGCACCAGATTCACGCCGAGATTCTTGAACTGATCGGCCATCCAGGGGCCGAAGGTCTGGGTGGCGAGGCCATATTTGTGCTCGCGGAAATAGTCTTCGTAAACCGAGAGCGGAAAGATGAGGATGGAGGTGAGCACGAGGTATTGCAGGAAGTAGACGAAAGTGTGCACCGGTTTGAAACGAGTGACGCGCTCCGACAGATCGCGCATGCGGGCCGACCAGCGCAGATTCAGCAACAACAGCGCGACCGCGGATCCGTAGAGGAAGTCCCAGAGGATTAACCAGTACCCACCTTCGAAATAGGCGTCGGAGCGGGCCGTTTTGTCGGCAGGAATCTGCGCGAGATAGGCGTTGGTGGCGGCGGTGGCATCGAAGTGGGGCGAGGGCTGGGCCTCGGGCGGGACCTGGATGACGGAGGGCATCTCGTTGGCGGCTGGCGGTTGCGCCAGCGCGGGGATGGCGCAGAAAGCGGCGCAGAAAACAATCAGACCACACAGTGCGGTTGCCAGGAACGTGCGTGACGGCATCTTGTTTTTCTCCGGAAACGCTGACCCTCGGGAGTGTATACGGAGTCGAGGCGCTGGGAGTTCCAGCTTTGGGCAGGCGCAGGGACGATTGCCAAGGCAACCTCTTTTTTGGGGCGCATGGACAAGAGTGTCCGCGCCACACAGTCTACGGTCTGGTCCTGGCGATTTCGGGTACGGCCGGCTCGGGACTGCGCTTGGCTTGCTGCGGGGCGAGATGATACCGGGTCAGGCCCTCTTTTAGGAACTCAAAACTCTCTTCGGGCGAATCGGACATCTTGAACAGGTCGAGGTCGGACGCGGAGATCACGCCGGCATCCACCATGGCATCGAAGTTGACGATCTTTTTCCAGTACGCGCTGCCGTAGATGACGATGACAATTTTCTTGGCGAGTTTCTCGGTCTGGGCGAGAGTGACGATTTCAAAAAACTCGTCGAGCGTGCCGAAGCCGCCGGGGAAAATCACCAGCGCTTTGGCGAGATAGGCGAACCAAAACTTGCGCATGAAGAAATAGTGGAATTCGAAGTTGAGCGAAGGCGTGATGTAGGGGTTCGGATTCTGCTCGAAGGGCAGATTGATGTTGAGGCCGATGGTCTTGCCTCCCGCTTCGTGGGCGCCGAGGTTGGCGGCTTCCATGATGCCGGGACCTCCGCCGGTGGTGACGACAAAGCGGTGGCGCTTGGCCGGGATCTGGGTGGACCATTCGGTCAGCAGGTGGGCGAGGCGGCGCGCGTCTTCATAGTAGCGAGCCATGTCGACGGCGGCTTCGGCGGCCTTCATGTCTTTGGCCTGCTGTGCGGCGGAGACCTGGTCGCCGTTGCCGCGCACCTCGGCTAGACGATGGCTGGCGTGGTTCTGGCTGGGGATGCGGGCAGAGCCGAAGAATACCACCGTGTCCTGGATTTGCTCGCGGCGAAAGCGCGAGAGGGGCTCGCTGTACTCGGACAGGAGGCGCAGAATCCGGCCGTCGGGACTGTTGAGAAAGGGCTCGTTCTGATAGGCGAGCGGAGCGGGCTTGAGAATTTTGTCGGTCATAGAGTCAGTCGTTGGTGGTTGGTCGCTAGTCGTTGGTCGGACGACCGACGACTGTTGTTTCATTCCTCTCGATATTGGATGGCCTCCCAGAATCCGATCCAGACGTTGAGCAAGCCCAATCCGGTGGCAACGCCGCGGGCGAAACCGCTGGCGACGATGGCGCGAAGCGCGGGG
>Ga0302193_10004202_pt1 | contig 11444 bp, 9 predicted proteins | sample II_Bog_E3_3_FD_200228 | JGI IMG/M metagenome (GOLD analysis project Ga0302193, IMG submission 200228) | Peat permafrost microbial communities from Stordalen Mire near Abisko, Sweden - II_Bog_E3_3 | ecosystem: Environmental > Terrestrial > Soil > Wetlands > Peat | place: Sweden: Abisko, Stordalen...
GCTGACTGAGGCGAGTGTCCCGATCCCGATGCCACCAATGCCGTTGAGCTGGATGGTGCCGCCGGACCCGACATCCACGGTGCCCCGGCCGCCAGCCCCGACGGACAGGCCCTTGGCGGTCGTCGCGTACGAAAGCAACCCGGTGCCGGCACCGCCGACCATCAAGGACCCGGCGCTGCCGGCCGACGACCCCACGGTAATCCCGTTGCTGCCGGTCAACTGGATCGTGCCGCCGTTTTCGATCTGCACGAGGCCCTGGCCGGCCTGGCCGTCATTGATGCCGGCCGCGTCGGTCAACAGGCCGCCATCGACCGTGAGCGTGCCGCTGGCGCCCGCCGACCCCCCGACGTTGATGCCGTTGCCGGTGAAGCTGGTGCCGTTATTGACAAACGTGCCGCCGGCGGCGAGTTGCACGGAGCCGCCCTGCGCCACAGTCAGGGTGCCGGCGCCGACCTGTCCAACATTCAGGAAGCCACCGTCCGCCCCGGTGCCGATCGTCCACAGCGCGTTGGAGACCAGGACGCTGCCCGCGCTATCGACGGTATTGGCAATCTGCGCATAGCTCTGTTCGGTCAAGGTCGCGCCGTTCTCCACCACCAGGGTCGCGGCGGCGCTGAACGGCGGCGGCGTGACGGTGCCGACGACGGTCGCCTGGTTGTTGTAACCGACGACCATGTAGCCGCGCGTCGTCGCGGTGTCGTGCGGGTCGATCTGATCGGTCCAGGTCGCATTGCCGTTCAGGATCAGAACCCCCGACGAGGTGGGATCGGACGACAGAATCGCGTACGTGTCGGTGACGACGCCCGCGTTGGTGCCGCTGTTCTGCACGGTCAGAGTGGCCTGCGAGGCGCCCTCGTAGCCGATGTAAATCCGCCCGCCATTGCCGCCGCTCTGGCTGGGACCGGCGTTCAGGGTGCCGCCGTTCACCAGGAAGGTGCTTTCCACCTGCAAGGCCTGGGTGCCGGTGTTCTGCGCGCCGATCGTGCCCGCGTTGGCGCCGGTGGCGCCGTAGCTCTGGTGGCCCGTGAGGTCGAGCAACGCGCCGGGATCGATCTGCCCCGAACCGCCCACCTCGACCCATTGCGGGGCGGTCAAGGTGTTGCCGCTGGTCACCTCGAGCGTGCCGGCATACTGCCGCATCGCGTAGGCATCGGCGGTGGTGGCGCTGGTGATCTGCAACAGCGAATTCTCGCCGGTCAGCACCAGCGCGCCGACCGAAACGGCGGTCGCACCCGTCGTCACCGTGACCGAACCCGCCCCGAGGCCGCCGATGATGGCGGTGTCCAGCGTTCCCGGCACGCCGTTCGACCACAGGCCCGCGTTTTGCCAGGTGCCGGAGGTGCCGACATCGGTGTCGTTCTGCACCGTGGTCGTCAGGATCGTGTTGCCATCGCTGCCGGTGCCGACGGTGAAGCTGCTGGCCTTGAAATTGCCCGATGCGAACAGCAGCGAGTCGAGGATCGTGCCGCCGGCATTCTCCAGGTTCAAAATGCCGGTGACGCTGCTGTAAACCAGCTTGCCGACCGCGATCGAGGTGCCGATATCGATCGTGTCGCCCTGCCCGAAGCCCAGGATGTTGCCGCCGAACGAACCGATCGTGTCGATCTTGAGTGTCGCGCCCGCGGTCGTGTTGTCGAAGGCGTAAACCGGGATGTTGCCGTTGACCGTCGCGGGATAGGCGGCGTTGGTTTCGACCGTCCCGTCTCCCTCGATCACGATGACGCCCGACCCCGGGGCATAGCCGCCGATGACCGCACCGGCGGCGGCGTCGAACAGCAGCGATCCGCCATTCACCAGGATCAGGCTGGCATTGAAGAATTCGGCGGTGCCGGCAACGGCAATCGTCATGCTGTTGCCGGCGGCGACCTCGATCATCTGGTCGTTGATGAAATAACCCGGCTCCAGCGTGCCGTTCACGGTCGTTGCGGCAACCGCGATGGTGAAGCTGCTGCCGGCGGGACCATCGGCCTCGATCGTGCCCTGGTTGACGAATGTGCCGGCCTCGCTCAGCAGGCTGGTCTCGGCCGTGGCGTTGCCCGGCACCGCACTGCCGATCACGGTCGTGCCGTCCAGCGACGGGTTCGACAGGCTCGCCGCGGTGCCAGCACCACCGCCGACGACCAGCGCGGCGAGGCCGGCGGTGCCGCCGAGCTCGATCGTGTTGCCGGTGAGCTGGAACTGCCCGCCGCCGAGGATCGTGCCGCCCGCGTTGATCGCGGTATCGCCCGAGCCCGGGGACCCGAAGCCGTTGCCGGGGCCGCTGACCAGGGTCCAGTCGGCCGCCGTCTCCGCCTTCGCCGACGCGCCATTCTTCCACAGCCAGGTGCTCGGCCCAAGCACGGTGATGACCGCGTCGCCACCGTTGCCCTGCGTGACCTGCAGCCCGCCGGCCAGCCCGCCGGTGCCGGACAGGGCGAACGTGCCCGCACGGCCGTCCCCCCCGAGTGGGCCGTTATCGGTCTGCGCGGTGAACAGCGTGCCGCCGCCGCTGCCGATGGCTGTGATGTCGCCGCTGCCGTCGAACACCACGCTGGCGATCGTCACCGCGCCGAGGTCGAGCGTATCGCCCGCCACGAACCCGCTGATATTGCCCGCAAAATTGGCCGCATTATCGAGCTTGAGGCTGCCGGCGCCGCTAAAGGCGACGTCGGGCAGGGCGGCGGAGCCGGACTGGTTGAGCTCCAGCGATCCGCCCGCGCTGATGGCGAAGTTGTCGAGTTCGGTCAGGTTGGCCTGGACCAGGGCCGACCCGCCGGCGACGAACAGCCCACCCGGATCGGCGAAGCTGGCGCTGCCGGTGGTGGTGATCGCAAGCGTGTCGCCGGGGTTGACCGAAATCGTGCCGTCGTTGGCGAAGGCCCCGGCGAGGATGCCATTCGCGGCAACCGTGATCGCCAAATGCGCGCCGGTGCCGGTCAGCGCGATCGTGCCCGCATTGGTGAATGGACCACCAACCAGCACCGTCGCGGCGGTCCCGGTCGCATCGATCACACTGGTCGCATCGATCGAGGTGCTGCTGCCGATGCTGCCATCATTCAGGAACTGCACCGACGCGGTGCCGGTCAGGTCGAGTGTCGCCCCGCCAGTCAACGCCGTGTCGAGGAACTGCGGCACCTGGCCGGACCCGGTGAAGATGGCGGTGTCGCCGCCGATCGGATGCCCGCTCGCATTGCCTGCCCCGGCCGTCAACGACCAGTTGCTGGCGCTGTTCAGGCTGTTGGTGATGCCAAGCCACGTCCAAGTCGAGCCAGCCACGGCGTATCCTCCGGATCACTGATCTGCTCTGACGTTTACCCTTTATTTACCATTTCACGCAACCGGAGATTGAAGTGCGCTCCGTCGGTCGCGGAGAATCTCAAAGTTTGGTTATCATGTTGATTTTTTCGAGTTCCTCGACGCTCAGTTTCCAGGTCCCGGCCCGCACATTCTGTTCGAGCTGTTCGGGCCTGGTGGCGCCGGCAATCACGCTGGCGACCGGATCCTGCGCCAGCAGCCAGGAGAAGGCGAGGTCCACCATGCTGTGTCCGGCGGCCTCCGCGAAATCGCCCAGTTGCTCTGCGATCTGCCAGTTTCGCTCCGTCAGAACGCGATCGGCGAGGCGCTGGGTGTTGGCCAGCCGCGTGCCCGCCGGCAGGGCCGCATTGCGGCGGTACTTGCCGGTCAGCAGTCCGCTCGCGAGCGGGAAATATGGCAGCAATCCCAGCCCGTACCGACGCGCGGCCGGCATCAGTTCGGATTCCGGTTTGCGGTGGACGAGGGAGTATTCGTCCTGGCACGAAACGAACCCGTTGAGGTCGTGCGCCCGAGCGGTCCAATGCGCTTCGGCCATTTGCCAGGCTGGAAAATTGGAGCAGCCGATGTAGCGCACCTTGCCCTGGCGTACCAGATCGTCGAGCGCGCGCAGGCTTTCCTCGATCGGGGTGCGCGGGTCGGTCTGGTGCATCTGGTACAGGTCGATCCAGTCGGTGCGCAGGCGTTTCAGGCTGTCCTCCACTTCCTGCATGATATAACGGCGCGAGCCGCCCACTTTTACCCCGGCGTCGTCCATGGGCATGCCGAACTTGGTCGCCAGCACGATCCGCTTGCGCGCGTCGCCCAGGATCTGGCCCATCTGGGTCTCCGACCCGCCGCGTTCGCCATAGGTGTCGGCGGTGTCGAACAAGGTGATGCCGAGATCGAGCGCTTTGTGGATGACGGCCTTGGTGGCGTCGAGGGCGAGGCGGCCGCCGAAATTGTTGCATCCGAGACCGATGGCCGAGACGCGCAGGCCGGATTTGCCAAGGTTGCGGATTTCCATGGAACGGTTCCTTCAGGCGGGGCAGGGAACCGCAGTGTCGCCCGCGGTGCGGGGCAGGTCAAACGTCGGCGCCCGGCGCACAACGTCCAACCCGCTCAAAAAACGATCCGCTTGTCCACCCCCTGCTCGCGATCGACCGCGGCTTCGATATCCAGCGCCGGCCCCACCGGCACGATCCCGGTTGGATTGATCCGCTTGTGACTCATGTAGTAGTGTCGCTTGATGTGCATGAAATCCACCGTCGCCGCGATTCCCGGCAACTGGTAGATGTCGCGCGTGTAATCCCACAGATTCCGGTAATCGGTGATCCGCCGCACGTTGCATTTGAAGTGGCCGTGATACACGCTGTCGAAGCGCACCAACGTGGTGAACAGCCGGATATCCGCCTCGGTCAGCGCGTCACCCACCAGGAAACGCGACCGTCCCAGCCGTTCCTCCAGCCAGTCCAGCGTGTCGAACAACGGCCAGACCGCATCTTCGTATGCTGTCTGGGTCGTTGCGAATCCCGCTTTGTAAACCCCGTTGTTCAGCGTATCGTAAATCCGGCTGTTCAACGCATCGATCTCCGCACGCTTGTCCTTCGGGTAATAATCGCCCGGCTTCGCCCCGATGGCATCGAAAGCCCGCCCGAACATCCGGATGATCTCGGAGGATTCATTATTCACGATGGTCTGCGTATGCTTGTCCCATAACACCGGTACCGTAACCTTCCCGGTATAATCCGTTTCCGCTCGGATATAAATCTCGTGCATGTAACGGCTGTTGAACAGCGGGTCGGCGACGACGCCCTCGGCCGGCGCGAAGCTCCAGCCCTGCTCCCCCATCAGCCAATGCGTCACCGAGACCGGAATGATCTGCTCCAGCCCCTTCAACGCACGCATGATCAAGGTGCGGTGCGCCCAGGGACAGGCCAGCGACACATACAAATGATACCGCCCCGCGGCGGCGGCGAAACCATCCTGCCCGGTGGGACCCGGCCGGCCGTCGGCGGTCACCCAGTTGCGGAACGCACTGTCGCGCCGCACGAAACGCCCGGCCTTGGCGGCCGGATCCGCCGCAGGGTCCTGGTCGTGCCATACGCCGTCGATCAAAAGTCCCATGCTTGCCCCTTTCCCCGAATCAGCGGTCCGTGGCCAGCCGCGCGCGGCCGGGAACCGCTGCAATTTCGGTGAGCAGTTTGCGGGTCATCGCCTCGCCGAAGGTATTGAAGTCGTGTACTTCCAGCACAAAACTGCCCGGACCGCCCGTGACGTTCTCGCGGTAGTAGTTGGCCAGACCGCCCGGCGGCTGCACATGAGCGTAGGTCCAGGATACCGGATGGTCGTTGATGATCGCCAGCCCGTTGATCGTGATCCCGGCCTTGACCGCATCGTCGCGCGCCTCCGCCACCTCGCGGCCCGCGTTATTGGTGCCGTCGCCACACACATCGATCACCCGGCGCGGCGTGTTGAACCCGCTTTCCGCCAGCAGTTGCACGCCGTGGTCCACGCCCGCGCTGATCGCCGTGCGCCCCCAGAACGATCGTTGCGCGGCGGCGAGATGGTCCACGAATTCCCGAGCTGACGCCTCGTCGCGGATCACCGTCCAGTCGAGGACGGTGCGGACCTCGGTACTGTTGGCGAACTCCACATAAGCCACCGCGATGGCACCGACGGTGCCACCCCGGATCGCGTCCAGCACGGCCTTGCTGGTGAAGGCGGTGGTGTAGCCATCCTTCTCCAGCTTGAACTCGGTGTCATCGATGCTGCGCGAAACATCGGTGACCAGGACCAGCGCCACGTCCACGTCCTCGGCCGCCCGAACGGACGGTGGGTGACAGAGCGGGGCCAGCAGCATCAGGGCGGCGGGCAGCCAGGCGAGCCGGTGCATCGGCACGATCTTCCATGCGGCAGTTCAGCCGTATCATGGAGCCTGTCGCGGCCCGTTCGTCAAAGGGAAAATCGCGGCCGCTACTGGCTGGCCCAAACAACCCGGTGCATCCACGCCACCTCGTTCAGATCGAAGCTGTAGTCAGGGTGTTCGGGATTGAGGCTTTTGACCTCCACCCGGCGGGCGGAGCGGCGGGTGAGCTGCTTGGCCATGACCTCACCGCGGCTGGTGCGCAGCACCACCCGGTCGCCCCGGCGGATCGGCGCGGCAGGGGAGACGATCACCATGTCGCCGTCGCGGAACACCGGCTCCATGGAATCGCCACTGATTTCAAGCGCGTAGGCGTTGGGGTCGCCGATTTCCGGCAAGCTCACCTCGTCCCAGCTGCCGCCGACCGGGTAGCCGCCATCGTCGAAATACCCCTCTCCGCCGGCCTGGGCGAGGCCGATCAGCGGCACCCGCCGCGGCTGGCCACGGGCCGGTGAGGCGCTGCTGAGGGCTCGGGCGCCGGAGACCAGGGCCGTGAAAGCCTCCAGGCTGGCGCCGGTCGCATCCAGAACCTTGGCGACGCTTTCCGTGCCAGGCCAGCGCAGGCGCCCGTCGGGCATGCGGCGCTTCGACTTGTTGAAGGTGGTCGGATCCAGCCCCGCGCGCTTGGCGAGGCCGGAGGCCGAAAGTCCATTCTCCGCGGCGAGCGTGTCCAGCGCGCGCCAGATATCATCGTGTTTCATGCCTAGGGTTCCATTCAGGGCGTCAGGCTGCCCGCGAATCGGGTATGGGGTATTATCCTAGGAAACCGCGCCAAATGAAATAGGAAATTAGCCTTTGCGCTTGCCATTGTGTGCAACCTATGGTTTAGTTCGCCTGATCTGTTCAACCTAACAGGCCTCCAGGAAGGAGATACAGGATGCAAGCCATTGCCGCCACTCCGCTGACCCGGTTTCCCGCCCCGTCCCAGGGCATGACGGCCGGCCGGACACAACCATTCCGCGATGCCGAGGAAGCGTGGCTGTGGACCATGTCCGCATTGGTGGCACGTCGGGAAGGCGCGCGCTATTCGGCAAACAAGGGGGCGGTCAGCCGCCCCTGCGAGCCGGACGACGTCGTGAAGTGTCTGGACGCTCTATATAGACAGCGCCGCATCGATCTGGCGCATGCCCGCATCCTGCGCATCTGGGGCGAACGCCGAGCGGTGCCGAACCCGGCCTTCGTGAGCGAACGCGCCGATGCGCGTTTGTGGCAGGAGGCGATGGAGCGCCTGGAGTGGCCGCTGCGAGTTAAGGGAATTATCACCTAATTATTTTCGGATTTAGGATTTTTCTCGTTGACACGGTTTCCCCCAGGCGTCTAGAAAGCTCTTGTCAACAGGCGATCTGTGCCTGGTGACCTTCTCCTCCTCCTCCCAACTTCGGGCCGCTGCCTTCCAGGCAGCGGCCTTTTTTTCGTGAAGGGTCATCGCCATGGTTTTCGCCATTCGCAATCTGTCCGTGCTCGCTTACGCCAACGGTTTTACCCTGTGGCATTACAAAGCCGGCAAGGACCGGCTGGAAACCGTTGCCGCGGGCAACTACTTTGCCGATGCCGCCGACATGCTGACGGTCGGCGACCTGGTGATGATCTCCGCCGCTGATGGGGCTCGGATCATGTGCGTGGCGCTGGCTGACGTGGAGACCGTGGTCCTGGCGCCGCTGGCGTGATCTCGGCTGTGTGGCGGTGGGTGCCGGTCGCGGTGATGGCCCACCGTCCGTCGGATTGGGGTGCGGCCAGATGCTGTTCCGCCAGACGGGACAGGCAGGCCGCGTCCTTGGTGTTCGGCGGCCGGCCGGCCGGACCCGCGAGCACCAGGCGGTGCAGCGCCGACCGGCAGCAGGTTTCAAGATAGGGCTGGTTCCACATGGCGGTTCACGTCACCAAGGTCTCCCCCTCCCCTTGAGGGAGGGGGTTGGGGGGAGGGGGCTCTGCCAGGAGAAGCTCCAAGACCACAGGCTACCTCCAACCGACCCCTCCCCCCAACCCCCTCCCTCAAGGGGAGGGGGAGTAGCGGAGGTCACATCTCCACGACGACGTACTGCTCCTCAACCGTGACAGGAATCGTCTCCGCCACGTACGGCCCCTGCACGACCGTCTGCCCCGGCGCCACCTCCATCGGATAGCTGCGGACCGAAATCTTCGAGGGGTCGCAGAACGACTGCCCGGTCCGCACGTCGAATTCCCACCCGTGCCAGGGGCAGCGCAGGATTTCCCCCGCCCGCGAGTATTCATAATGCCCCGGCTCGTTGGACTGGATCAACCCGGTCAGGATCCCCTCGCACATCGGCCCGCCCTGGTGCGGGCAGCGGTTGAACAGGCCGTAGAACTCACCATCCAGGTTGAACACGGCGATCGACCGGCCGCGCACGGTGACCAGTTTCCGCTTGCCCGGCGGAATCTCCGCCACCGTCGCGACCACATGCTTGCTCATCGTCAGGCGTTCCTATTTGTCGAGGCCATAGACCGAACGGGCATTGTCCCGAAAGACCATGCGCCGCTGCTGTTCCGTCAGGGAGACCTTCATCGCGGTGTCCGGGTCGTCGAAATCCCAATGCGGGTAATCAGTCGCAAAAAGAATCCGGTCCCAGCCCAGCCAGGACAGGATGTCGCGCAGGTCGTCGGGGTTCTCCGGCTCGTCCATCGGCTGGGTGGTGAACCACATCTGCTCGCGGATGTATTCCGAGGGCGGGCGGGTCAGATGCGGCACCTCGTCCCGCATCCGGGCCCAGTGCCGGTCGAGCCGCCAGCACAGCGAGGGCACCCACGCGAGCCCCGCCTCGACGATCACCACCTTCAGCGCCGGTATCCGAGAGAACACGCCCTCGCAGACGAGGCTGGAGACGAGCCCCTGCTGGGAAATCGCGATCGAGTGGTGTTCTTCCGTATAGAAGGACGACCAGCCGGCGGGGCTGATCGCGTGGCCGTTCGATCCCGAACTGTGCAGCCCGATCGGCAGCCCGTTGGCGGCGGCGGCTTCGAAGATCGGCCAGTAGCGGCGCCGGCCCATCGGCTCGATCGTGTGGGTGACCAGGGAGACCTGGCAGAAGTCGCGGTTGCCCGCCCAGTGTTCGATCTCCGCGATCGCGGCCGGCGCGTCCTCACCAGGGACCACGATGGCCGCTTTCAACCGCCGGTCCTGCTGCGTCCATTCGGCGTATTGCCATTCGTTGATCGCCCTGCACAACGCCGCGCCGAAATCCTGGTTGCGCTGGTCCATGCCGGTGATCGACAGCAGGTGCAGCATGCCCGCCTCGATCCCGTAGCGGTCGAGCAACTGTTCCTGCATGAACGCCAGGTCCGATCCCGGCGTGCCCCCCGCCGGCGGCCAGGTGTCCTTGCGTGACAAGGCGGGCGCCGATTTGAAGAATGGCGAGGCCCCGGTAAACGGCGTCGGCTTGCGCGAGCCGTAGGTCTTCAGGTGTTCGCGCCAGCGTTGCGACAGATAGGGATGCAGATCCGCGGGCGAGCGCAGCGCGTGATGCACATCGCAATCGACCAGCATCAGGCGCGCGGCCGGTGCGGCTGCGCGTTCCAGTAAGGTTTGGCTCATGGCAGGGACTCCCTTAGCCGGGGATAGGTCTCCAGCGGATTGTCGATCAGCATGCGCTGCACCAGCGCGGGGGACAGCCCCTCCGGCAGCGCCGCCTGCGCGTCGAAATGCCAGTGCGGGTAGTCGGTCGAGAACAACAGGAACCGGTCGGTGCCGATCTGTTCGATGGTGCGTGCCATCATCGCCGCGTCCGGCGGCGCATCGGTCGGTTGCAAGGTAAACCGCACGTGATCGCGGATGATCTCCGACGGGGCTCGGTCCACCCAGGGAATTTCCGCACGCATTGCCCGCCAGGTTTTCACCGCGCGCCACATGAATTGCGGCAGCCAGGTAAACCCGGATTCCGCCAGAACCACCGTCAGGCCTGGAAACTTGGTGAACACGCCCTCGGAGACCAGGCTGAGCAACTGCGCCTGGTGCGCCTGCGACATCGCGACGGTATCTTCCAGGTAATACGACGGCCAGCCGTTCAACGTGGTCGCATGGCGAAACGTGCTGCCGGCATGCAGGCAGACCGGCAAGCCATGCCGCTCCGCCGCGGCAAACAGTGGCCAGTAGCGCCGCTTGCCGTACGGTGCGTCGGAGGCCGCCGGCAGCAAAATCTGCACGAACCGATGGTCCGCTGCTCTGCGATCGATTTCGTCCACCGCCAGATCGATATCCTGGATCGGCACCACGATCGACCCGCGCAGCCGCGGTTCGCGGTCCAGCCACTCGGCCGCCAGCCAGTCGTTGATCGCGCGCGACAGCGCCGCCGCCAGGTCCACGTTGTGCACCGATTGCGCGCCATACAGCACGTTGCAGATTCCGAAGCGCGTATGGAACGGTGCCAGCGCCTGCTGTTGCAGCAGGGCCAGATCGCTGCCTGGCTTGCCGCCATCGGGCCGCGATCCGGGCCGGCCATTCGCGGGAATGTTGACCGGAAAGCTTGATGGATCGAGACCATCGATGCCGCGCACCACCACCTGTTCCCGCCAGTGGTCGTCCAGATATGGCAGCAGGGCCCGCATGCCGGGCACCGCCGGGTGAAGGTCACAGTCGATCGCGCCCGTGGTTGGAAAGCTCACCTTGGCCTGTCTCCTCGTCCGGCAAGCTACCGCCGGGAGAAGATCGCGGCAACCGTGTGGTGCGACTCGGGCCGGCTTGGCTATCGTCGCGCCCCTGACCGGAGGAATAGAGCGATGACCGAGACCCGTGCGGAAAAACTCGCTCGTTATCATCATGTGAGATATATCGGCGCCAAGATTCAGACCGAGGCGGTCGAATTCAGCCATCCGCGCCTGTTTGACGACTATGCTCGCCGCATTGGCCTTGATTTCATCGGATGGTCGCTGGCCGGCGACCCGATGGGACGCGCCATGCTGGAGGACCTTGTGCTGTATGGCCAGCGGCCCGGCGGCACGCGCGCGATAGACCGTTACGCCAATGCCACACGCCTTCCGGCCGGCAGCGACGAGGCCCTGGTGCTCGACGCATGCCGCCGGGCTCGGGTTTCGGTCTTCACCGTCGAGGCCTTGCACTCGCCCGCCGGCCTGCGGATCAAGGATATCTGGAGTGGTGAGACCCGGGTCCTGATGGACGAGTCAATGGAAAGTGCCAGGCCGATCGGCATGATGTTTTATGCCCGCCTGCGTGCGGTGGACGATTTCGTCATGAGCAGCCGGCTGATGTTGCCGGTCACGTTCGAACTGCTGGAGC
>Ga0302193_10004219_pt1 | contig 11414 bp, 9 predicted proteins | sample II_Bog_E3_3_FD_200228 | JGI IMG/M metagenome (GOLD analysis project Ga0302193, IMG submission 200228) | Peat permafrost microbial communities from Stordalen Mire near Abisko, Sweden - II_Bog_E3_3 | ecosystem: Environmental > Terrestrial > Soil > Wetlands > Peat | place: Sweden: Abisko, Stordalen...
AAAACTCGGCAACGCCTCAAAGAAGCCATTCTCCGTACCAGGATTGCCATCCGAGCCATCGGCCGTATCGTCGAAGCTCAGGATCTGGCTCAGGAAGACAACGCCGTTCAAGTCCACACCGCTGTTCGCGAGATCGAGCGACAACACCGCATCGCGCGTCGTCCCATAACTCTCCCCAAACAAGAACTTCGGCGAAGTCCAGCGATCGTATTTGGTCAGGAACCGGCGGATGAAGCGATCAAACGCCGCACCATCTTCATCCACGCCATAAAACGCCTTGTTCGCATCCTTGCCCAGCACGCGGCTGAACCCTGTGCCCGGTGCGTCGATAAAAACAAGATCGCTCGCATCGAGCAAACTGTACTGGTTCGACACCAGCTTGTACGGGCCGCCGGCCATGTGCTGCGTGTCGGTAGTCACAATGCGCTTGGGTCCAAAGCTGCCCATGTGCAGATACATCGTCGCCGACCCCGGGCCGCCGTTATACAGAAACGTGATCGGCCGCGTGCCGGGTGCGGCATCTTTCGCAAAGTACGCCGTGTAGAACATCCGCGCAGTCGCCGGCTGGTCTTCCGGCTTTGCCGGGAGGTCGACGCCGGCATCGGGCAACATCTTTCCATCCAGTCCAAACATCGCATCCTGCTTATCACTCGAACCCACCGTGATCAAACCGGCCACCGCGCGATACGCAATCACCTTGCCACCGACGGTGACGGCCCCTTCGGTCGTAGAGTCCGCCGGCAACGCCGCGGGAGCCTTTTCCGGTTCAACCGCTACAGTGGTAGTTGTGGTGGTCTTCTGTGCGGTATGCGCATCCTGTGCGATCGACGAAGCCGTCAGCGCGAGCAGACATACAGCATAGGCAGGAACTTTTCCTGCAGCGAACTTTGAACTCATCGGAAGTGTCTCCTTCGTGGTGAACGTAGGATACCAACTTCGGGAACGCCCAGAAATAGGCAGGAAACAATTACCGCCGCGTCGCCGAAATCATGCAGTACGTCATTGGCCCCAGCGGCGCACTCACCAGTGGAAGCAGCACCGGCGCCAGCACGTTGTTCCATCGCGCGCGGGTCATCTTCTTCTTGCCGAACACGACATCTGTCAGCAGAAACTTCAGCGTCACCCACGGCACATGCGCCACCGATGGCGCTACGCGCAGCTGCAGATGCTCTACCCTGATATCCGTAAAGCCCAGCTGCTCCAGCTTTGCAGTAAACGCCTCAAGCTGGCCTAACTCCTCGATCACCCAGCACTCACACAGCTTGCGGTAGATGCGCCGCTGCAACGCGCTGATAAACCGCCCATTCCCAAGAAATCCATCCGCAACGACGAGCCGCCCACCGGGCCGCAGCAAGCGATGCGCCTCCGCCAGCAGCGCTCCCTTGTCTGCTCCATGCGCGTGGCAACTGCTCTCCAACGCATACACGCAGTCGTAGCTTCCGCGCGGCAGAATCGTGTCTTCGTAGTCGCCTTCGATCACACGCACACGAGACCCACAACTGGCTGCTTCATTCAACGCCGAAGCACGCTCCACCTGCCACGGAACACGCGTCAACCCAAGCAAACGAGCCTTCGGCATACGCCGCGCAAAACTCCGCAGCGTCCCGCCAAGACCACAACCAAGATCAAGCAACTTCGCCTCTGCGAGCTTCTCCACACGCAGCCGTGCCAGCACCTCAGCGTTCATCTGCTCCAGCATGGCCTCGCGCTTCAGCGGATTCGCACCGGCGCGGTAGTAGCCAAAGTGCATGTTGAACTCCGGACTCCACGCCGCATAGTCCGGACCCGCTTCACTGTAATACTGCTCCAACCCAACATGCGGTGCAGCCTCCGCCTTCGCGGCTGGTTGCGCCGGGGCTTCTTCGATCCCATGAACGTCGGTAGCAATCATTTCTCCCCCTTCGCCTTGCGGCTCGGCAACCACTTCGTCACACCTGCGCCCAGGTTCACCAGGCTGCGTAGTGTGTTCGGCGGCAGCTTGGTCATCTGCTGATACCAGCCATGCATCTCCTCAAGGAAAGCGTGCATACCCACAATGCGCGCAGTGACTTCAGGCTGCTTCTCCGCACGAGCCTCCACGGCAAGCCGGCCCAGCGCCGCGATAGTCGGCTCAATCTCCCGCTCCACCCGCTGCTGAATCACAATCAGAAACAGCTGCCAAACATCGTGCGAAGTCGAGAAGAAATCCCGCCGATCGCCCATCTGATGGGTCGCCTGCACCAGCTGCCAGTTCTGCAGCTCCCGCAGGCTGGTGCTCACGTTGGAGCGCGCGACGGAGAGCGCCTCGGCGATGTCCTCCGCTGTAAGCGGCTCCGCCGAAAGGTACAGCAGCGCATGTACCTGCGCCACCGTGCGGTTCACACCCCATCGGCTTCCCATCTCCCCCCAGTGAAGGATGAACTCCCGCATTGCCTTCGTCAGCGTCATACCGTATTCCCTCAATACTGTAATTTCAGTATATACAGAAATGACAGAACCAAGGAATAAGATGACACCGATCCATAAAAGGTTGATCTGGTTTCAATCCCGTTACTACTGCACCCGCACCGACTTTGCCAGCCCCGGCACCGCCGTCGTCAGCCCCTCCGCAACCAGCGCACCAAACACAGCCGACCCCTTACGGTTGAGGTGCGTCCGATCCACCACCTTCGGCATTGTCGGGTCCACATGGTCCAACTCATCAGCCTGCGCCTGCGTCAGCGTCTCCAGATACTCCGTCGACTTCGCATAGAGATCGATCACCGCTACGCCCGTGTCCGCACCCACTTTTCGTATGGCCTCGGCATAGCCATCGAGGCTATGCACCAGCTTGCCGTCCTTGTCGTACTTGCGGCTCTCCATCGGAGTCACCAGCACCGGCGTCGCACCAGCAGCTTTCGCCTCCAGCACATAGGCCTTCATGTTCGCGTAGAAGGTCGTCTTCGGATCGGTCTCCCGCTCCGGCCCTTTGCCCGGCGTATCGTTCGCGCCAAAGCTGATCAGCATATAGTTCGGCTTCAGCGCCAGCGCACGCGCCCACAAACCATCCGTCCGGTAGCTCTTGGAGCTCCGCCCGTTCCGCGCCGCATTCATGCACTCCACATCACCGGCCAGGTCATCGCAAAACCCGCTGCCCCACCCGGTCGAGTGATTCATCGTCGAGTCGCCCACCAGCACAATCCGCTGCGTCTTCGCTGCCACGGTCTTGTCATCGATCACTTGCTGCGCAACCGCACAACCGCTCGCCATCGCAGCAGCGACACAAACACCACTCACCCAACGCCAATAGATATGCATGCTCTCCATACGTTCTTACACCGTTCGAGGTTTCAGCTGCGGATAACGCTTATAGATACGCCGCTGGTCGTCAGCACTGAGCTGTTGCAGCGGAGTCGGCTTATCCTGCGGTCGCAGCCCTTTCTGATTCAGAACGTTCATCAGGCTCCACTCCCGCTGCAAGCCCTGCGGCTCTTCTGCCTTCAGGTCATACCGCGTAAAATCAATCGCCACCGGTTCGCTGCTCTTCGTCCAGTCATGCAACAGCGCCAGCCGAAACTCGCGGTTCATGAACCACTCAATCTCAAGGTTCTTCTCAGATCCCGGCGCGCCCGTCCCTTTCGCATCGAACCGGTAATTAAGCAAAGCATTGTTCGGCGTATGTGCGCGCCACTCCATCCCGAACGCCCCTTCCGTAATGACCCGCGTATCCGGCCATCGGTCACGCACAGCCTGCAGCCAGTAAGTCAGATCCTCGTCGTGGCCAATCGACACTTCCCAGATCGCCGTCACCCATCCAAAGTTGTTGAGCGCGTGGCCGCCATCGAAGTGCACCGCAGTCGTGTCCATCATCTCCTTGCGACCCGCAACCTTGCCCAGATTGCCCACCGACTCAATCGGCCCCACTCCCAGCCTGCTGTTGAATCCACCCTGAAACCCCTCGCGTCGCGCCGTAAGAAAATCGCAGGTCCATCCATCAAGGCACACGCAGTCGATAAAGTCCGCGGGCCCCTGCGCCGGCTTTAGATAATGCTCGCGACTCGGATAGTACGGATAGCAAATCCCACCATCGCCGTCGCCGTTATCGATCCCATGCTGGCTCCATATCTGCCCCTGGCACACATGGATACCTTCATCCGCCGCGAGCAGTCGCTGATTCTCCGCATCCATATACCCGGCCACAAGACACTGCGGCCGATACCCTCCGCCCACCATGTTCGAAATCATCGCCAGCGCCGCATGAATATTCTTCTGAATCTCGTCACGCGTGTTGAACATCGGCGCAAAGTATCCACCGGGGATATACGTAACTTCATCCCCATAACGGGAGTGATACTCCGCCAGCAACCGCCGCGCTTCCTTGTACTCCGCGCGGCTGTCGTTCAGCGCCAGCCAACTGATCGCCCACGTCATCTTGCCATCCGGACATCCTCGCGCAAACGCCTCGCGTCGTGAGCGAATCTTGTCCGGGCTATTGTCCCCAGCCTCATCCAGCCCAATCGACCGGTCCGGCCTCACCTCAATCTGGTTCACACGCACTACCGACACATGCGTCAGAAACCGTCCACGCAAAGGTGAAGGGCTTTCCCCGAACACAGGCACACCGCTACCAAACCCAACAGCAGCCGCAACAGCCGCTCCACCAAGAAAACGACGCCTGCTCCATTCGCTGCTCATGCACCATCACCCCTTACGACCCATCCACTCTCGCAAGAATCGACGGATCACGCAATGCAGCGTTCGCACTCTTATTGCTCCATCTCCGGATAAGGCCCCACCCCGCCTTTTGCAATGAACGCATCGATATGCTCTTCCAACACCGGTAGCGGCACGCTTCCCAACTCCAGCACCGCATCATGGAACGCCCGCACATTGAACTTCGACCCAAGCGCCGCCTCGGCCTTATGCCGCGCTTTCTCAATCGCCATCTCGCCCAGGTAATAGCTCAGCGCTTGCCCCGGCCACGAGATATAGCGGTCCACCTCCGTCTCAATCTCGTGATCGCTCAATGCAGTGTTGTCCCGCAGATACTGTTGTGCCTGCTCGCGCGTCCACCCCTGCGCATGCACCCCCGTATCCACAACCAGCCTTGCCGCGCGCCACGCCTGGTAGCTCAACATCCCGAACGTCTCATACGGCGTGTGGTAAATCCCCATCTCGGTTCCCAGCCGCTCGCAGTACAGCGCCCATCCCTCGCCATAAGCAGAGATATACACATTGCGAAACTTCGGCAGCTTGCGTGCTTTAATCACTTCCTCCGCAATCGGCATCTGGAACGCATGCCCCGGCGCCGATTCATGCAGCGTCAACGCCGGCATGGAGTACAACCCGCGCGACGGCAGATCGTACGTGTTCACCAAATACTCACCCGGCCCACCGCGCGCCGACGTATAAAACGGCGCAATCTCCGGCGCCACCGGCTTGATCCCAAAGCGCTCCCGCGGCAGATACCCGAAGTACTGCCCGGCCACACCATCAAACTCCTTGGCAACCCACGCCGACCGCATCAACAACTCTTCCGGAGTCTTCGCATAAAACTGCGGATCGCTGCGCAGGAACTTCAGGAACGCAGGAAGATCACCGGTAAACCCACTGGCCTTCATCGCGGTAATCATCTCCGCATGAATGCCGGCCATCTCCTTCAACCCAATCGCATGAATCTCATCAGACGTCAGCGTCAGCGTAGTGAACTCCAGAATCTTCGACTGGTAATACGCCTTGCCATCCGGCAGCGCCTCGGCAGCCAGCGAATCCTGCGCATGCGGCACATACTCGTCCCGCCAGAACTTCAGCAGCGACGTGTACGCCGGCACCAACTCGTTCATGATCGTTGCAGCGGCCTCATCCCGCAACTTCTTCTGCTCTGCCGGAGAAATCGATGCCGGCATCTTTTCCAGAGGCTTGAAGTAGATCGTGCTCTCGGCACTCTTCGCCTCGGCCATCGGCGTCAACGACGCATCACGGCCCACCAGCGTCACCTTCGGCGGTGTAAACCCACGCGCCAGCCCCGCGCGCATCTCATCGACATTCTCCGCAAAGTAGCGCGGAATATCCTTCAACTGCTGCACATAATTTCGATAGTCTTCCGGAGTCTTGAACGGCTGCCGCGTCACCTCTTCTTCATCGGACCAGAACGTAGAGTCCGAGTTCGCCGGCCGCTCATACTCCCTGAACTTCTGCGCATTCACCAGCACCACAATCTGCGCGCGAAACACCTCAAAGTTCACCCGCTCATCCGCCGACAATCCCGCAACCTTCACTCCATCCAACTGCCGCAGCACACCCTGCCAATGCTTCAGCTGCGCCTCCTGCGTGGTCACGTCCGCACGCGGCAGCTCCGCCACAATCTTCTCCGGATGGTCCTCATCCGCCGCCCCACGCTGCGCCTTCCGCCAGGCATCCTCAGTCGCATAAATTGTTCTCAACGGAACAGCGGCTGACCCTGGGTGAACAGGTTTCTGCGATAAGGCTACATGGCAGACAAATGCCAATATCACTGCGCTACAATCTCGAAAACGCATACAAATTCTCAATGCACCTACTCTACAGATTTCAATCTCAAGAAGCCGAAAACCAACGGCCTCGCGCCTGAAATTCAAAAGTTGTATTCTTGTTCCAGAGGTACCGGCATGCCGAAGGCCCAAACTGCGACCGTTCTAGGCACGCCCAAGAAGCGTTTGGCGAAGGTCGTGACGATGCGCAAATCAGCCGTTCTGGAGTGGCGTGCCTCAGCCGCGCTCGAAGGCGAAGCGCATCGCATTCAGCGCAAGAAACTAAGCACCTACCTGCGACATTCCTTTCCCGCGCTACTGGCCTATGCCCAAGACATCTGGCAAAACGATACGGACGCCCTCGAATGGTTTCTCAATCCACACTCTGAGCTGCAGGCAAAAGTTCCCGCATCCTTATTGGAAAACCCGGAAGGCGAGAAGCGCGTGATGAATCTTCTCGTGGCTCTCGATCACGGCTTCCCTGTCTAGTGGACGTCTTTCGGCTGCATCGTCGAGGGCGCGACTGGGCTGACGCCACCGGCGCCTCCCTCGCATCAGGCCGATGGCACACCATCGGCACTCCCGTCATCTACACCGCGCAGAACATCGCTCTCGCACTGCTCGAAACTCTCGTTCACGCAGAAGGCCGCACGATTCCACCGCGGGCCATCACTCGCATTACCATTCCCGATTCGCTCGCCATCGAGCATAGCGCCTGGATCGACGAACCAGCTTCGCAAACCTTCGGCGATCAATTCGTCGCCCGCGCAACGGCCTCAGTATTGAAGGTCCCAAGCATCGTCGTTGAGAAAAGAGAGTTCAACTTCGTTTTAAATCCCGCACATCCCAGCTTCAAAACCATCACTGCGCATCCAACGGAAGACTTCGAAATCGATCCTCGCTTCATCCTTTTCCCATAGAATCCGTCAAGCAGGGGCGACAGCCAGCCAGCCGCCTCAATAAGGAGTCTTCTTTTATATGCGTGTAGGCCTGATGACCCGCGAGTACCCCCCTTACGTGTACGGCGGCGCCGGCGTCCACGTCGAATATCTCTCCCGCGAGCTCGCCAAGCTCATTGAAGTCGAAGTCCACGCCTGGGGCGAAACACCCGCAGAGCCGGTCAAGCCGGACTCCTGCGACGATCACCATCTTCACCTCGACATCCACTACGAGCAGCCCTGGCCCGCCATCTCCAAGGGCACACAGGCCAAGTTCAAAGGCGCGCTCGAAGCCCTGTCCCTCAACCTCCTGGAAAACCTGAACCTCGACAAGCTGGACATCATCCACACCCATACCTGGTACGTCGCGATGGCAGGCTTCCTCGCCAAAAAACTCTACGGCATCCCGTTCGTCCTCACTACGCACTCGCTCGAACCCCTCCGCGCCTGGAAAGCCGAGCAGCTCGGCTCCGGCTACGCCCTCAGCTCGTGGATGGAGCGCACCGCCGTCCTCGACGCCGACGCTATCGTCGCCGTCTCCAACGGCACCAAAGCCGACATCCTCAAGGCCTACCCGGACGTCGACGCCGCCCGCATCCACGTCATCTACAACGGCATCGACCTCCAGCAATACCAGTACACCCCCCGCACCGACGCCCTGCTCAAATACGGCGTTGACCCCATGCGCCCCTACGTGCTCTTCGTCGGCCGCATCACCCGCCAGAAGGGCGTCACCCACCTCGTCGAAGCCATCCCACATCTCCCACCCGGCACGCAGGTCGTCCTCTGCGCCGGCGCGCCGGACACTCCAGAGATCGCCAAAGAGATGCGCGACAAAGTCGAAGCCGTCCGCAAACAAACCCCCGGCAGCATGCAGGCTATGATCTCGGTCGAGTCCGACGGCATCCACAACCCTCCGGGCCACGCCGAAGCCACCGGAGACCCCACCGGCACAGGCCACAATATCGTCTGGATCGAGCAGATGGTCTCCAAGGAAGAAGCCATTCAGCTCTACTCCCACTGCGCCGTCTTCTGCTGCCCTTCGGTCTATGAGCCCTTCGGCATCATCAACCTCGAAGCCATGGCCTGCCGCGCGCCGGTCGTGGCCTCAGCTACCGGAGGCATCCTCGAAGTCGTCGTCGACAACGAAACCGGCCATCTCGTCCCTTTCGAAGCCGACGAAGTCACCACCTTCCCCAAAAACCCCGAGCAGTTCTCGAAAGACCTCGCCGCCCGCATCACCGAACTCCTCAACGTCCCCGCCAAAGCCAAAGCCATGGGCGAAGCCGGCCGCAAGCGCGTAGAAGACCACTTTTCCTGGACCGCCATCGCCGCCCAAACCATCCAGCTCTACGAATCATTGATCACGAAGAAGTAGCCCCGCCGATGCTCCCTTGCCGTTCTCCCTCACCAGAGGGAGGAGGCCTTCAGCCATTGCCTCCCTCGTCGGCGACAAACCTGATAGCAGGACCGTGGCCACAAATCGGCCAAATGGCCTATCGCCAACAGTGAAATTTTGTACATAAAATGGGTCATTCATATATAGTTTCACCGCCCCAACTTTCGCCGGAGATGACCCTTTGAAACTGACCCGCTACGCCACCCTCGCCCTCCTCGCCGCCTCCTTCGCGAACGCGCAACTCGCCGGCTCCAAGCCAGACACTAGCCCTGTCAACCACCCGATCAAATCCATTCAGGACACCGAAACCCCCGCCCAGCGCGACGCCCGCATGGCCTGGTGGCGTGCCGCTCGCTTCGGCATGTTCATTCACTGGGGCCTCTACTCCATCCCCGCCGGCACATGGGACGGCAAGCAGGTCCCCGGCATAGGTGAGTGGATCATGAATCGCGGCTCCATCCCCGTTGCCGACTACAAAGCCCTCGCCCCGCAGTTCAACCCCACCGGCTTCTCCGCGCACGACATCGTCGCCCTCGTCAAGTCCGCCGGCATGAAGTACATCGTCATCACCTCCAAGCATCACGACGGCTTCGCCATGTTCGACTCCAAGGCCGACCCCTTCAACATCGTCGCCGCGACGCCCTTCCACCGCGACCCACTCAAGGAGCTCGCCGCGGAGTGCCGCAAGCAGGGCATCAAGCTCGGCTTCTACTACTCGCAGGACCAGGACTGGACCGCTCCCGGCGGCGCCGCGCTCAAAACCGGCGACCACCAGCCGCCCACCTTCCACTGGGATAAAGCCCAGGATGGCGATTTTGCCACGTATCTCCACACCAAGGCCATCCCGCAGCTCAAGGAGCTCCTCACCAACTACGGCGAGTTCCCCGCCGTCATCTGGTTCGATACTCCTACCAAAGACATGACCCCCGAGCTCGCATCCGAGATCGTCGCCCTCATGAACCAGCACCCCAACCTCATCTGGAACAACCGCCTCGGCGGCACCTACAAGGGCGACACCGAAACCCCCGAGCAGTACATCCCCGCCAACGGCTTCCCCGGCGAAGACTGGGAGTCCTGCATGACCATGAACGACACCTGGGGCTATAAGTCCTACGACACCAACTTCAAGTCCACCGAAACCATCCTCCGCAACCTGATCGACATCTCCAGCAAGGGCGGCAACTACCTGCTCAACATCGGCCCCGACTCCCACGGCGTCGTCCCGCCCCCCGAAGCCGAGCGCCTCCGCGCCGTCGGCAAGTGGATGGACGTCAACAGCGAAGCCATCTACGGCACCTCGCCCACGCTCTTCACCACCCCCACCGGCGAACTAAGCGCCACCGAAAAAGACAAATCCGGCAAGCCCAAATTCATTCCCACCTGGAACTGGCGCTCCACCACGGCCCCCAACAAGGTCTACGTCGAAATCTTCCAGTGGCCCGGCACCAGCTTCCACCTCGACAAGCTCCCCCGCAAGGTTACGGGCGCTTATCTGCTGGCAGACAAAGCCCACAAATCCCTAAAGTTCACCCAGACCGACAGCGGCATTGACCTCCAGCTCCCCGCCGCCGCTCTCGACCCCATCGCCACCGTCCTGGTCCTCAAAACCGCAAACTAGCCCGCCGCCGGCCCGGAGAGGCCAACGCGAAACCAAAAGGGCGGAAGGCACGTCTCCTCTGCATCTGGAGCCGCTGCCCCGCCCCATTTTTGTTGCATAACCCGCACTCAGCACCCCAAACCTGCCAGACAACATCCAATACGTGAGGCGAATCGCTCTATAATGGAACTCCTACGCGCTTGAATGCGCCCAAAGTTCCCGCCTGAGGAGTCCTACCGAAATGCCGAATCTTCTAGATCAGCTCAAGACGATGACCACCGTGGTCTCCGACACGGGCGACATCAACTCCATCAAGAAGTACAAGCCCACTGACGCCACCACTAACCCCTCCCTCATCGGCACCGCCGCCGGCATGCCCGAGTATCAGGAAATCGTCGACGACGTCCTCAAGAACGCCCGCGAGAAGCACCCCGACGCCGACGACAAAGACGTCGCCGCCGCCGCCTTCAAAACCCTCGCGGTAGCCTTCGGCCGCAAGATCCTCGAAATCGTCCCCGGCCGCGTCTCCACTGAAGTCGACGCTCGCCTCAGCTACGACACCGAAGGCTCCCTCGCCGCCGCACGCGACATCATCCACCAGTACAACGAGGCCGGCATCGGCAACGAGCGCGTCCTCATCAAGCTCGCTTCCACCTGGGAAGGCATCAAGGCCGCCGAAATTCTCGAGCAGGAAGGCATCCACTGCAACATGACGCTGCTCTTCGGCCTCCACCAGGCCGTCGCCTGCGCCGAAGCCAAGGTCACCCTCATCTCGCCCTTCGTCGGCCGCATCCTCGACTGGTACAAGGCGCATGATGACAAGGACTACAGCGGTCCCAAGGATCCCGGCGTCAAATCCGTCACCGAGATCTACCACTACTATAAGAAGTTCGGTTACAAGACTGTTGTCATGGGCGCCAGCTTCCGCAACACCAACGAGATCATCGAGCTTGCAGGCTGCGACCTGCTGACGATCGCTCCCAAGCTCCTCGAAGAGCTCCAGACCAACCAGG
>Ga0302193_10004251_pt1 | contig 11348 bp, 11 predicted proteins | sample II_Bog_E3_3_FD_200228 | JGI IMG/M metagenome (GOLD analysis project Ga0302193, IMG submission 200228) | Peat permafrost microbial communities from Stordalen Mire near Abisko, Sweden - II_Bog_E3_3 | ecosystem: Environmental > Terrestrial > Soil > Wetlands > Peat | place: Sweden: Abisko...
CCGCTCCCCAGCGTCCCCAGGCCGCTCCCCAGCGACCCGAGGCCGCTCCCCAGCGTCCCCAGGCCGCTCCCCAGCGTCCCGAGGCTGCTCCCCAGCGTCCCCAGGCCGCTCCCCAGCGTCCCCAGGCCGCTCCGCAGCCCAGACCGGAACCTCGCCAGCCCGCCCATCAGGGCGAGGGCAAGGACAAGTAGTCCGACGCCCTTGAGGTTCAAGCAGATTCCCCCGGCTTCGGCCGGGGTTTTTCATATCCAGGTAGGCATCCGCAACCGGGTGAACGGCCTGGACTATCGAAGGGAAATCCCATGAGCCCAAAAACCCCCCAGGACGGCCTGCACGCCGAGATCATCAGTCAGAACGTGGATGCGGTGCACGCCATCTATGTCCGGGAACGGGAGAAGATGACCAAGGCCCAGCGGGGCCTAGCCCGGGTCAGCGGATTCCTGGGCCAGCCGCGTTTCCTGGTCAGCATCCTGCTGTTCGCCGCCCTGTGGATCCTGGGCAACCTGCTGGGGCTGAAGCTGGGCCTTGGCTGCCTGGACGCGCCGCCGTTCTACTGGCTGCAGGGCATGGTCAGCCTGGCTGCCCTGCTCACCGCCACGGTCGTGCTCATCAACCAGAACCGCCTAGCCAAGCTGGAGGAGCAGCGGGCCCACCTGGACCTGCAGGTGAACCTGTTCACCGAACAGAAGGTCACCAAGCTCATCAGCCTGATGGAGGAATTGCGCCGGGACCTGCCCGGGGTAAACGACCGCCTGGATCTCAAGGCTTCCGCCCTGGAGCAGCCCACCGATCCCACCGCGGTCCTGGCCGCCCTCAACGAACCGTGAGCTGCGTGGTCAAAGCAGACCATCGATCCATTTCGCGCCCCATTCCTTCAGCCGCTCCTTGATCGGCCGCCTAGCCCAGACCTTGGGCTGGATCTGGGTCGCCTGGTTCAGGTCGTCCTGGAACATGACCTCCATCCGGGCCGCGAAGTCCCGGCTGAGGATGACCGCGTTGATCTCGTCGTTGTTGAGGAAACTAAGGGATTCCATGTTGGTCGATCCCACCGTGGACCAGACCTGGTCGATGACGGCGGTCTTGGCGTGGAGCATGGAGTCATCGCGCCGTTCGAACAGTTTCACGCCGGATTTCAGCAGGGAGGAATAATAGCCCCGGCCGGCGCTGGACATGACTCCCGAGTCGCTGACGCCGGGGAGGATGATCTCCACGTCCAGGCCCCGCTTCGCGGCGTTGCGCAGCGCTTTCAGGATCTGGGCGTCCGGCACGAAATAGGACGTGGTCAGGTGGATGGAGCTTTCGGCATGGGTGAAAGCGGCCAGGTACATCAGATAGGTGAAGCGGTTGTCCCGGCCCGGGGTGCTGCCCAGGACCCTCAGCAGTTCGTTTCCGGCCGGCTTGAGCGGGGGAAACTCGTTCTTCTGGGATTGGGCGCCCTGCTCCCTGGCCCAGGTATCCAGGAACAGCTTCTGGAATTCAGCGACCCCGGGCCCTTCGATCTGGACATCGGTATCGCGCCAGGCATGCTGCTGCCGCTCCATGGCCATGATCTTCTTCCGGGTTCTGAGCAGGATCGAGGAATAGACATTGCTGATGTTGATGCCACCGGTAAAGGCGATGCTACCATCCACGACCAGCAGCTTCCGGTGGTCCCGCTGGGTCAATAGCCACTTGCCGCCGCGCATTTTGGCCGGGTTGATGGGGTTGAACTCGATGACCTGCACTCCGCCGTCGCGCAGCGCCTGGAAGAAGGCCGGCGGGGTAGACATGGAGCCGACGCTGTCGTAGATCAGCCGGACCTGCACCCCTTCCGCCTGCTTCTGCAGCAGCAAGGCCGAAAAGCGCTTGCCCACCGGGTCCGCTTCGAAGATGTACGATTCGAAGTCGATGGTGGATTTGGCGCCTTGGATGGCATTCACCATCGCGTCGTAGGTGGCCGGTCCGTCGATCAGCAAGGTCGCCTTGTTGCCGGCGACCAGGGCACTGCCGGTGACCGCCTCGATCAGGATCGAATCCTGGAGCAGGTGGTCGGCGGCCGCGCCGGGGGCCTGCAGGTGGTCCATGAGGGCATTGCTGGCGCTCGGAGAAAGCAGTTGGCTGTTGGGGCCGATGATGCTCACTTGGTTGGTCGGAGGGACGTGGGGGTAGTCGGAAAAACGGGGCGCGGAAGTGCAATGGGTCACCAGCAGAAGGGTCGCCGGCAGGCACAGGTGGGCCGTTCGGCCAAGCCATCGGGGCAAAGGGGCAGACTGCGGGGTCGGGCTCATGGTGTCCTCCTAGGCGTACATGGCGATCCCGGCCGAACATCGGGCCGGGATCGGCACCGGAACAGCCACCCGGCTGGACCGTTTCGCTCGCCTGACTACAGCCGGCCCAGGAGCAGCAGGATGATCAGGATCACCACGACCAGGCCCAGGCCGCCACTGGGGTAGTACCCCCACTGCCGGCTGTGGGGCCAGGTCGGCAGAGCGCCCACCAACATCAAGACGAGGATGACGATAATTATGGTTCCGAGCATGGTGCTTCTCCTTTGGGGTGCCTACTTGAATCTGGAAATGGCTTCGTGGAACGCGGCCTTGCCTTCGGTGATGATCTTTTCCATCGCTTTTTCCAGGTCCTCCCAGGCCTCGTCTCGCGCCGCCTTCAATTCCTTCAATTTGGCCCAGCCTTCGTTCCGTTTGAGCTGCAAGGCGTCCAGGGTGTCGGAGAAGTCGATAATGAATTCGGTCTTGACTGCGACGCCTCTGGCTTTGAGATGGGCGATCTGCGCGCTCCATTCCTCCAGCTGGGCATCAAATTTCTCATAGAAGGCTCTTCGTTTTTCATTCATGACGTTTCCCCTGGTCCTTGACGGGTTCCGAGCGTATTCCGTGATTCCTGGTTCCGGTGTTTCCATTGAAAAGGCGCTGACCTACCCGGTTCAGATGGCTGGGCCAGCCCGGGTAACCGTTGGCCAAGGATGAACAAGCAGCTTCCGAGCCATATGCCTATATTTACTGATAACAATTAATTACGTTTGCGGAAAGGGCGCTGGGTCCGGTGTTCTGATCATAGTGATGGAATCCGGCCCCCGTGGGGTTGGGCGCAGGCCTGCGGTGCTTCCTTCAATCCGGGGATACCTTCCCATCGTTTTGACGGATCGGCCCGGCCTTCCGGGTCCAACCCCCATCCAACTCCTGAAATAGCTGGGTAATTGCGGATGGCCCGGGACTTGCATACTTACGGCGGAACGGAGACCCAAGCCATGCTGCGAAGCTTGAAGGAATTGGTAAATTTTAAAGTCAGGGCTTCCGATGGCGACATCGGCAGTGTGCGTGATTTCTTTTTTGACGATGCCCGATGGGTCGTCCGTTATCTGGTGGCGGATACCAAGTCATTCTGGCAGGAGCCCCACGATGTCCTGATCTCGCCCATTTCCTTCCGGGAGGCGGATTGGGTCACCCGTGAGTTCCATCTGGCCCTCACCGTGGACAAGGTGAAGAAGAGCCCGAGGATCACCGACCACAAGCCGGTCTCCCGCCAGTTCGAACAGGAATATTCCCGCTACTACGGCTGGCCGTACTACTGGGGCACCGACGGGATCTGGGGCCAGTGGCAGTACCCCGCGGAACTCGCGGCCAACTCCGAGTTCAACCTGCCCGAAGACACCGGCTCCGACGACCCCCATCTGCGCAGCATCGGGGAAGTGGAGGGCTACCACATCCTGGCCCTGGACGAAGAGATCGGCCATGTGGACGATTTCATCGTCGACGACGAGACCTGGACCATCCGCTACCTGGTGGTGGACACCCGCAACTGGTGGCCGGGGAAGAAGGTCCTGCTGGCGCCGCTATGGGTCGACCAGATCAGCTGGGCGGAGAACAACGTCACGGTCAGCGTGCCCCGGGAGGCCATCAGGAACAGCCCTGAATGGGAACCGGGTCAGCCGGTCAACCGGGAATATGAAACCCGCCTGTACGACTACTATGGCCGGCCCGTCTACTGGACCGACCCGAAGCGATAATCCCAGCCCATTCCAATCATCGAACGGGGCTCTGGGAGCCTGATTATCGAGCGCAAGACCCGCAGGAGGATTAGGTCAATCCTTCAAGGGAGTTGCACACGATAGGAAGGCTTTCAGACGTCGCCCTCCGGATGGTGGCAGCGGCCACGGCAGTCCAGCGTTGCGCTCGTCGGACGATTATCCCAATCGCAGGGACCCCTGCCGCCTCGTCACCCGCCCAGGCAGCCGCGGATGGCTTCGATGACCCGCTTGGTCTCCTGGCAATCCCGGACCCGGATGGAGTACACCCCCGCTTCCTTGGCCGGATAGTCATTGCCGCCCGGAAACAGGGCATCAGTGATCTGGCTGCCCCGATCTTCAATCAAGGGGCCCCAGGTCTGACCGGCTTGGAAGCCGGCCGACGCCAGAGCCCGGTCCAGGGAACGGGTGATCAGGGTCTTCTGGTCCGGGGTGAAATCCTCGGAATAGAGCTGCTGCCAGTCCCGGTCATAGCGGTAGAACTTGGTGCCGCAGGTGGGCAGCAGCGTCAGGTTTTCCAGCCGCCGGTCCCGGGGCAGGGTGGCCAGCAGCTGCTTCTGGAATTGCGGCCAGTTGCCGCCGGAAATCACCGCCACCTTGACCAGGCCGAGCAGGTCCCCGAGCAAGCCCGACATCTCCGGGTCGATGGACGACTTGCTTTCGGCCAGGGTGCCGTCCAGGTCGAACACGATCAGCTTTTTCGGTTTGGCCAAGGCCTGGGTCACCGACTCGCGCCCAGACGCAACTCCACCGCCGCGGCCGGTTCCAGCACCCGGAAGGTGAAGGACTCGGCGAAGAACAGCTCCACCTTCTTGGCGTCGTGGAGCTTGTAGCCGATGGCCAGATCCTGGCCGACGGTCAGTTCAAAATCGCCGCCCCGCCGGGAGAGCACGGCGCCCCCTTCCAGGGCCGGACTCCAGTGGATGCCGCCGGTGGCCAGGGCCTGAATGCGCTTGCGCAAGGGATAGGAACCGGAATCACCGATCATAAGCCACTTGTAGGGTTCCGTGCCCAGGACCAGGGCGAACGGTCCGCCGATCTCGGCCTCCTGGAGGGCCAGCAGGCCCAGCTCCACGGTCTCGGTGAAGCCATTGGCATCGCCGCCCAGGGCCACTGCCGGGTGCGAGCTGCATTCCAGCAGGCCCCGGATTCCGGCGCCCGCGAACCCCTGGTAGACGGCCCGCTCCTCGAACAGCGCTGCCTTGCGGGCGGCCTGGATCATGGGTTCCAGTTCCAGGCTCTTCGCCCCCCGGGCGGCGTTGTCCAGGTCCCAGATGCTGAGACTGAACGGCACCCGGATCTCCACCAGCGGCAGGACCGTGTTCAGGCCCCAGCCGAGCCCGTCCAGGGGCTCTCCCATGGCCAGCCGGCCCTCGTTCACCCCGGCGAACTGCAGGCCGTGGGGCCCACTGAAGTCCACCAGCCGCCGGGCCGAGAGGTTCCCCTTCAGGAGCCGGGAACTCTGCAACTCGATCTCCTGCCACGCCTCGTCGGCGATGGGTGCCATTTCACGCCTGAACATATCGGTCATGTCCGCTACTCCTTTGGAATGGTTAACTCAATTTCAGATTGCCCAGGCCGAGCCCCTTGCCGCCGGCCTCGGCTTTCCCGGCCGCCAGGGCGGTGATGGAGCCCGAACGGAACAGCAGCTTGCGCAGTTGCCCGTCCAGGGGCGGCAGGGCTCGCCGCAGCCATTCCAGCAGCATCGCCGCGTGCTCCATCTCGTCGTTCCGGTTATGGATGAGGATGGCGTTGAGTTCCGGGTCCTCCTCCCGGTCCGCCCGCTGATGGTAGTAGTCGATGGCTTCCAGTTCCTCCTGGAGGCTGGCCAGGGCCCGGTGGACGCCGACGGCTTCGGCGGAAAGCCCTGGTTCGATGAATGCGCTGCTCATGATGGTGTCTCCATATAAGGGAAGCCCATTTCGGGCAGGACCAGGGGCGCGTGGCCGGGATGCCAGATCGGCAACTGGGCCGCCACCCTGGCGGTGAAATTGCGATGGGCCCGGCCGAAGCTTTCCAGGTAGCTCGCGGCCACCACCGGCCAGGCCATGGTCCGGCCGAACTCGGCCGCCCGATGCCGCATGGCCAGACGCTTGGGTTCGTCTGCGAGCAGGCCGACCACCTCCCGGGTGATGGCGGCCGGATCCCGGCACGGCACCAGGATCCCTCGGCCCTTGGCCAGCAGTTCCCGGGCATACAGGTAGGGGGTGGAGATCACCGCCTTGCCTGAACCCAGGGCATAGGCCAAGGTGCCCGAGGTGATCTGCTCCATTTTCAAGTACGGGGTGATGTAGATGTCGGCCGCGGCCAGGAAAGCGGTGAGCTCTTCCAGGGTGGCGAAGCGGTTGTGGAAGATGACGCTGGACGCCACTCCCAGGTGGCTGGCGCGGTCCTGGAGCATGGTCCGGTAGCTCTCCCCTTTCTCGGCGACGATATTGGGGTGGGAGGCCCCGAGCACCACATAGACGGCGTTCGGGAATCGCCGCAGGATCCCGGGCATGGCGTCGATGACATATTCGATGCCCTTGTCCGGGGCGAGCAGGCCGAAGGTGAGCAGCACCTGCCGCCCTTCCAGGCCGAGCCGCTGCTGGTCGGTGCTCTGGAAGGGAACCGCGGGAATCCCGTGGGGGATCAGGTCGATCCGGGCGGGATGTACGCCATGGACCGTCCCCAGCAGTTTGGCGCCATGGGCGCTCATCACGACCAGGCGTTCCGAAAGCCGGGTGATCTCGTCCATGACCGCCCGTTGGCGCGGGGTGGGGTCGGAAAGGATGGTGTGGAGGGTGGTGACGATCGGCAGGCGCACGGCCCGCATCAGGGCCAGGATATGGCTGCCGGCCTCGCCGCCGAAAATTCCGTATTCATGCTGGAGGCTCAGCACCTCCACCTTGCGCCCATTGAGGATCTCCGCGGCCCTCTGATAGGAGTCGATCGATTGTTCGGCGATCTGGACCTGCACGCACTCGGGGTAGGCATAGGTCTGCTTGGGGTCGTTCATGGCCAGCACGAAACTGTCCAGGGCCGGAAACCGGGTCCGGAGGGCGCCACTGAGATCGGCGGTGAAGGTGGCGATTCCGCACTGGCGCGGGGTATGGTTGCCGAGCATGGCAATTCGGCGGAGGCCGCCGTTGGGACCGGTACGATTCATAAACGCTCCTCGAAAATGGGCGAGGATTCAGCCCGAAGTCCATCGCCTCTCCCGGCGCGGGCCTGAACGAGGCCCTGGGACGGTGCATGGGGGATCTCTAATGCCGGGCCCCTGGTTTCATCAGTACGATGGAGGGAGCCGGCGGAAGACCTACAGCAATACCTGTTCCATTTGAAATCAAGTTGCAAATAAAAGAGTTAGCAGTGCACGATTCCGCCTGAATGGACTATTTGAGTGGGAATGGCATCAAAGCGGTCCGGATTTCTCCATTTTGATGGCATCGCCTCATCCTTTGGATGACGGCCCGTGCTCCATGGGGATCTTTCCGTAGCTCTTGAGCTTGCGGTACAAGGTCGCCGCCCCGATCTTCAGCTGCTCGGCGGTGCGGGTCTGGTTGCCGCCATTCAGCTCCAGCACGTTGAGGATATAGTCCCGCTCCACCTGGTCCAGGGATTGGACCGCTCCCCGGGTCACTTCGGGCTTGGGGCTCGCCTGGCGGATCTCTTCGGGCAGGTCTTCCAGCTCCACTCGGTTCCCGGATGCCAGGGCCACGGCGCGCTCCATGGCGTTCTCAAGCTCGCGCACGTTGCCCGGCCATGGGTAGCGCAGGAGCTGATCGGCCACCCCCGGCGCGAACCCGGAGATCTTCCGTTCCATCTGCACCGCCGACCTAGTCAGCAGCACCCGGGCCAGGGGCAGGATGTCATCCCGGCGCTCCCGCAGGGCGGGCACGTGCAGTTCGACCACCTTTAGCCGATAGTAGAGGTCCTGGCGGAAGGTGCCGCTGGCGACCCCCTGGGCCAGGTCGCGATTGGTGGCGGCGATGATGCGCACGTCGATCGACCGCACCCGGTTCTCACCGACCCGCCGGATCTCCCGCTCCTGGATCGCCCGCAGGAGCTTGACCTGCATCATCGGCGCGATGTCGCCGATTTCGTCCAGCAGCAGAGTGCCCTTGTTGGCCGCCTCGAACAGGCCCGGGCGGTCCTGGGTCGCCCCGGTGAACGCGCCGCGGGCGTGGCCGAACAGCTCGCTCTCCAGCAGGGTGTCGGTGATGGCGCCGCAGTTGAGGGCGATGAACGGCCCGGTGGCCCGGGTGGACTCCTCATGGACCAGCCGGGCCACCCGCTCCTTGCCGGACCCGCTCTCCCCGGTGAGGAGGATGGTGGAATCGACCTTGGCCACCCGGCGGGTCAGATCCAGCAGCTGGACCATGGGCCGGCTCCTGGCCACGATCCCCAGCAGCGGGTTTTCCAGTTCGGGCACCACCTGGGTCAGCACCCGGTGGTGCTCCAGCAGCTTGCGCTCGGCCGCCTGCAACGATTCCATGACCCGGCTCAGGGACACCTCCAGGCAGTCCTTGAGCCGGTCGGGCTTGAAGAACCGCAGTTGCTCGGCGCGCTCCTCGCCCCACGCCTCCCGGGTGCGTCCGATCAGGTGGCAACCCGCATCGCCCTTGCCGATGCAACGGTCCTCCAGGACGTAGATCTCCTGGCCGGCATTGCGGCTGAGGTAGCCGCTGATGAGGCCGCAGATGGTCCAGCACACCGCGGTCTCGGCCCGGCCGAAGTGCAGCAGGTGCTGCTCCGCCTCATAGGAGGCGGCGACCATGACCCCCTCCTTGGACAGCGGATCGGCGCTGCCCGACGCCACCCGGAACAGACCCTCCAGGGCGTGGATGCGGGTGCCGGCCAAGCGCAGCTCTTCGCCGTTCTCCCACTTGAACTCGGCCTGCATGGCCTCGGCCATGCGCCAACCGTGGGCGAAGCCGAACTGGGTGAGCACGGTCCGGGTGGCGTTGAGACCGAAGTTCTCCACCAGATACTTGCGCAGGACCCCCATGGCCACGGCGTCCAGCAGGATCGCCCGCTGGCCGGCGAACCGGATCACCCCGCCTTCCGGGTCCAATTCCAGCAATTCCTTGTGATCCAGATCCGTTACCCGCATGGAGTGCCTTCCTGGGGAGGGTGGCGTCTTTCTTCTATTCTACAGGCATGCAGAAGGGAAAAAGGGGGAATCCCACGCAGCAATGACTTTTTTATAATTTTTTGGAATCAGAAGAAGAGCACCTCGCCTTTCTCCACGCAGGCGGCGGCATAGAGATACATGGAGGCGGACCAGGTCTGCCAGTCCTGGCCTGACGGCTGGCCGTTCTGGGCCCGGAACCATTCGTTGAAACCAAAGGCGACCTTGGCTTCCCGGGCCGGGCGGACCAGGTCGGTCAAGGCCCTGAGCTTGGTTTCGGCCAGGTCGAGCCGGCCCGCGGCCACCAGGGCCGCCACATAGAACCCGCACACGAAGGGCCAGATTCCGCCGTTGTGGTAGTTGCCGGGAAGGTTGTATAACTCATAACGGGGATGCCAGTCGGACTCGGTAGGCAGCACGAAAGGGAAGAAACAGGGGGGCAGTTCCAGGGCCAACTCGCCGCTGGCGCGCATGGTCTCGCACTGGGCTTCGATCCAGGTGACCATCTGCCCGGCCCGCTCGGGGGAGGCCAGGCCGGTGATGATCGCCAGGCTGTTGCCCAGCAGGTCGCAGCGCTCGTCCCGAAGCACCTTGTACGACCACATGGCGTAGGTGGGCTGTCCGCGCACGGACAATCCTTCCTCGCTCTGGCCGGGGGCGATGCTGTCGTCCGGCCCGTTGAGCGCGCCCTGGAGTTCCTCGGCCCGCTCCCGTTGGCCCAGGACCTTGAGGAAGCCGTAGACCAGCGCGTTCACGAACAGGCCGTGGCCCAGGACCCAGTGCTCGTCCCGCCAGTCGCTGGTGGGCTGCTGGGCCACCAGCACCCGGTCGTCGGTGGTCTGGTAGGCCATCCAGCGCAGGGCCTTGGCCACCGGGCCGGCCAGATAGTTGGGCTGGTGCAGTTCCTTGCGCAGGACGCCCGCCAGCAGGAGGAACAGCGGGGTGGTGTCGCTGGCGCCCCGGTCCTCGGGGGCGTCCACCAGGGATGGGATATGGCCCAGGTTGCTCTGGTTGTTCGCCAAGGTGGCCATCACCCGCAATAGGGATGCCAGCAGCGCCGGGTCGCCCGAGGCCAGGATCCCCAGTCCGGAGATGAGCAGGTCCCGGGTATACGGCTCCGGGTAGCCCCAGCCCGCGGTCCGCGGGAGGTGGTCGTGGGGACCGTCGGCATTGTGCAGGAGGACCTCATGGGCGGCCCGTTTGGCTTGCTGGATGATGGGGTCGAGGGGTTTGGCCATCTCACACCAGCCCGAGGTTTTCGGTGAGGGTCGTCACCAGCTGCCGGGCCACTTGCCGGTAGTCGAAGCGCTCCACCACCCGTTTCCGGCCGGCCTCGCCCATGCGCCGCCGCATCTGGGGATCGTTGAGCAGGAGCTTCAGGTAGGAGGCGATGTCGCTGACGCTGGCCCGGTAGTCCACCACCCTCGGCTGATCGAAGGTGACGTGATGGCCGGGCTCATAGCCGGATTCCGGGCCCAGGGTGGCGCCGGAGACGCTGATGGCATCGGCCACCCCGGCCAGGAAAGCGGTCTCGTGGTGGACCAGGGTGTCCAGCATGGCCATGGCCCGGATCCCGATCACCGGCTTGCCGCAGGCGCCGGCTTCCACCTGGGGCATGCCGAAGCCCTCCAGGCGGGAAGGGGCCGCATAGACATCGCAGGCGGAGATGAGGAAGGGCATGAGGTCCCGGGAGACCCGGTGGGCCGGGAAGCTCACCTTGTGGGCGATGCCGAGCTTTTCGGCCAGCTCCAGGTCCAGGGCATTCTGGATTTCGGTCCTGGGCTGGGGCCAGACCTTGCAGACGTAGCGCCAGTCAGGCACCTCGTCGCCGAGCTGGGCCAGGGCCTCCATCACTTCCCGGCCGCCCTTGGAGGCGGCGTCACCGCCCACGGTCAGGATCATGAGCTGATCCGGACTGACCCCGAGGATCTCCCGCACCGCGTGCACCCTGGGGTCGGCGGCCGACCTGGGAATGAAGCTGTCGGTATCGCACCCCACCGGGAGGGTCACCATATGATCGCCGCGGATGCCATCCCTTACATAGGTCTCCCGGACCCAGTCCGCGGTCACCAGGATCAAAGGCATCTCATTGAGTTCGTGGCGGTAGTTGGCCACGTAGCCGTCGGCCAGCACCCAGGGCACCGCCCGCATTCCGAACCGCTGCGGGTGCTGGACGATATCGGGGAAGTCGCCCCAGTAGCCCACCCCGATCAC
>Ga0302193_10004276_pt1 | contig 11313 bp, 10 predicted proteins | sample II_Bog_E3_3_FD_200228 | JGI IMG/M metagenome (GOLD analysis project Ga0302193, IMG submission 200228) | Peat permafrost microbial communities from Stordalen Mire near Abisko, Sweden - II_Bog_E3_3 | ecosystem: Environmental > Terrestrial > Soil > Wetlands > Peat | place: Sweden: Abisko...
GCGCGCCGGTCCGTCCGACCACGGCGACGTCGCCCGGGAGGTCCTCGCCCACTGCCGGGTCCCGGTCCTACTGGTGGGCCGGACCGGGCCGGTCTGACCCGCTACCTCCCGGCGGCGGTCCGGCCGTGTGGGCCCAGCATCGCCACCTGGACGTAGCGGGAAACGTCACTGGGTGACACGATGCCCACCAGTCGACCGCGACCGTCGACGACCAGGGCCCGTCCGTCGGGCGCGGCCGACATTCGCTGCAGCAGCGCAGCCACGGGCTCGTCCGGCACCGCCACCGGGACGTACTCCAGCGGGACGGCGGTGTCGGCCAGCTGCGTCGCCGCGCGGTGAACCGGCGGCACGTGGCGGATCCTCCCCAAGGTGGTGAGGCCGACGGGAGACCGGCCCCACCTGGGCGCCCCTCCCCGGACCGCACCCGGCGGCGGCCCCGACCGAGGGCGTAGCGTCGTGTCGGTGCCCCGTCGCGTGCTGCTGCCCCTTCCCGACCAGGACTTCGACGTCACCGAGGTGGCGGTGCCCTGGCACTACCTGACCGAGGCGGGCCACGAGGTGGTCTTCGCCACCGAGGCCGGTGGCACCGCACCGGCCGCCGACCAGCGTCTGCTCGACGGTGTGCTCTTCGGACGGCTGGGTGCGGCGGCCGGCCCGAAGGCCCTCTACCGACGCCTCCAGGACGATCCCGCCTACCGGGACCCGGTGCCGTGGGGGAGCGTGGACCCGACCGCGTTCGACGGGCTCCTACTGCCCGGCGGTCATGCCCCGGGCATGCGCCAGTACCTCGGCTCGCCGGAACTGCGGGACGCGGTGGCGGCGTTCTGGCTGCTCGGCCGCCCGGTCGGCGCCATCTGCCACGGGGTCCTGGTGCTGGCCCGGACGCTCGACCCGGCCACCGGTCGGAGTGTGCTGGCCGATCGACGGACCACGTGCCTGACCAAACCGATGGAGCGCGGCGCGTACCTGGCGACGGCGTGGAGGCTCGGGAGGTACTACCGGACCTATCCGGCCTACGTCGAGGACGAGGTGGTGGCCGCGCTCGACGACCCGTCCCGGTTCAGCCGCGGCCCACTCGGCCTGGCCCGTGACACCCCGGGCTCGGACGACCGGGGGTTCACGGTGCTCGACGGTAGCTACCTGTCGGCCCGCTGGCCGGGCGATGCCCACACGTTCGCCCGCCGGTTCACCGGCCTGCTGGGCTGACCGCACCCCACCGGGGGCGATCCGCGGACCTCGACCGGCGGTAGCGTGACCACATGGCCAGCGATGCCGAGTTCGAGCAGGCGGGGCTGTACGACCCGGAGGATCCGCACGCGGCCGAGCGCCACGAGCTCCTGCACTACCTCGTCCGACGGGGTGCCACCCTCGACGACCTGGTCGAGTTCCGCGACGAGCTGCCCGCCGTGGCCATCGTGATCGCGCTCCGTCACGGTGACGCCCTGACGGTCGACGACCTGGCCCGGAGGTCCGGCGTGGACCGGGCCCAGGTCGTCCGGATCGTACGGGCCTGCGGGTTCACCGAACCCGGGCCCGACGAGCGGGCCTTCTCCGAGGGCATGGCCCGACTGTGCGCGCTGGTGCCGTCCGCCGTCGACCTCTTCGGCGACGAGGCGGTCTTCCAGCTGCTCCGGGTCATGGGGGCGTCGTCGATCCGCCTGGCCGACGCACTGGTGTCCTCCTTCCTGGCCAACGTGGAACCGACGGTGCGGGACGGGGACGGGGGCGGCCTGGAGGTGGCCCGGGCCAACGCCTCGGCGATCGAGCTCTTCCCCGAGGTGGTGGCCGGGATGGACACGCTGTTGCGTCAGCACCTCGTGCAGCTGCGCCGGCCGGCATCCGGCCACGAGGGCGGGTACGAGACCCGCGACCTCTGTGTCGGTTTCATCGACCTGGTCGACTCCACCGAGCTGGCCCGGGACGTCCCCATGGATGAGCTGGGCACGCTGCTGGCCGACTTCGAGCACGTGGCGTCCGACACCGTGACCGCGGCCGGCGGCCGGGTGGTCAAGCTCATCGGGGACGAGGTCCTCTACACCACGGACGATCCCACCGCGGCCGCCCGGATCGCCCTGGAGGTGGCCGACCGGCTGCACGACCATCCGAAGCTGCCCGAGGTCCGGGCCGGCGTCGTCTCCGGCCGCGTGATGCTCCGGGACGGCGACGTGTTCGGCCCCGTCGTCCATCTGGCCGCCCGGGTCGTCAAGGTCGGGGCCCCCGGTGACGTGATCGCGTCGGCCGGCCTGGCCGGGGACGCCGACGTGCCGTCCGTCCCGCTCGGGGCCCGCGACGTCCGGGGGTTCGGTCCGATCGACCTGTTCAAGCTGCTGCGGCCGTCGGAGCCGGTCGACCACTGAATCCGGTAGCCGTTCGGCGTGGCGACGGGACCAGGTCCGGTCCCGGGCCTACAGCTCGCCCCACGAAGGCTCGGGTCGTTCGTGACCCCGCACCGCGATGGCATCACGACCCGCCCGCTTCACCTGGTAGAGGGCCATGTCGGCCTCGTCGAAGAGCCGCTCGATCGTCGGCATCGACCCGTCGAGGCTGCTGACGCCGATGCTGAGCGTCACCGGTACCTCGGTGACCGTGGCGAGGTCGCGGAAGATGCGCTCGGCCACCTGGACCGCGCCCGGGCTGTCGGTCTCGGGCAGGAGCACGGCGAACTCGTCCCCGCCGAGGCGGCTGGCGACGTCGAACGGGCGGACGTGGTCCATCAGCACGGCGCCGATGGTGGCCAGGACCCGATCGCCGACGACGTGCCCGTAGTTGTCGTTGATGGACTTGAAGCGGTCGACGTCGATCATCAGCAGGCTGAGTGGCCCACTGGTCCGCAGGGCCCGCTCGATCTCCTCCTCGGTGCGTTGGCGCAGGACGCGCCGCACCACGCAGCCGGTCAGCTCGTCGGTGCCCGCCAGCTCGGCCAACTGGGTCAGGAGCCGGTCCTCGTGCCGCTCGATGCGCTCCCGGTTGACGGCGGCCAGCACCGACAGCGCGGCGGCCCCCGTCACCGTGCCGAAGAGCATCAGGGCCCAGCCCTCGGACGAGGTGAAGTGCTTGTCGACGGCGGCCACCCCGGTGATGACCACCAACGCCGACAGGCCGCACACCAGCGCCGCCCGAGGCGTGAACATCAGCGCGCCGTAGACGATGGGCAGGAAGAGGAGCAGCAGGATCGGGCTGTTGATACCCGTGTCGAGGAGTGCCACGACCCCGACCGCGTAGGTCGAGGCCACCGTCCAGGTCACCGAGTACGCGGTGCGCCACCGCCGGGCCGCCACCACCGGGGCCAGGGCCAGGCCGACCGCCGCGCAGACCGCCCACGTGACGACGATGGCCCACAGCAGCGACCGGTGGGGTCCGGTGGGCGTGAGGCGGAGGTAGCACAGGACGACGAGGGCCTCGAGGAGGAAGATGGTGAAGCCCGACCGCATGTGGGTGAGCCAGAACCTCCGGCGCGCATCGACCTCCACCTGTCCGCCGATCGTGTCGGCCAGCGCATCCTGGGTGTTGGAGTCCATGGGCCGACGTCTCCCGGGAAGTGTTTCCCCAACTATCGGCGTCACCGAGCCCGTACTTGACCCCCAATGCAACGGGCGTTGCCGTCACCCGCCCGTACCGCCCGCCGTGGGATCCGACCGGAACGGCCGGCCCGGTGGACACCCGTCCGGAGGTCAGACGTCGGCGAGCAGCTCGCGGACCCTCGGGATGACCTTCGTGCCGTAGAGCTCGATGGAGCGCAGCAGCAGGTCGTGGGGCAGCTGACCGGCGCTGTACTTCATGTCGAAGCGCGCCAGGCCGAGTACCCGGGCCGTCGCTGCGATCTTGGCGGCCACCGTCTCGGGGGACCCGACGTAGAGCGAGCCGTCCGGACCGGCCTGCTGGTCGAACTCGGCCCGGCCCATCGGACCCCAGCCACGTTCCGCTCCGATCCGGTCCCGCATCCGCTTCATGTGGGGCCACAGCTGCTCACGGGCCTGCTCGTCGGAGTCGGCGACGTGTCCGGGGGAGTGCACGCCGACCGGGAGCGCCGGCAGGCCGAATCGGTCCAGGGCCCGGTGGAAGAGGTCGACGAGCGGCGCGAAGCGGGCGCTCTCCCCGCCGATGATGGCCACCATCAGCGGTAGGCCGTGGCGGGCGGCTCGGACGACGGACTCCGGGCTGCCCCCGACGCCGACCCAGGTGGTGAGGTGACCGGACTCGGTGCGCGGGTGGACCTGCATGGCGTCGAGCGCCGCCCGGGTGGTTCCCGACCACGTGACCGGTTTCTCGTCCAGGAGGTGGACGAAGAGGTCGAGCTTCTCCTCGAACAGCTCCTCGTACCGGTCGAGGTCGTAGCCGAACAGCGGGAACGACTCGGTGAACGAGCCCCGACCGAGGATGACCTCGGCCCGGCCCGAGGACACCGCGTCGAGCGTGGCGAAGCGCTGGAACACGCGGACCGGGTCGTCCGAGCTCAGCACGGTCACGGCCGATCCGAGCCGGATCCGCTCCGTCCGCGCCGCGATGGCGGCCAGCACGATCTCCGGCGAGGAGACGGCGAAGTCGTCGCGGTGGTGCTCACCCACGCCGATGAAGTCGACGCCGACGGCGTCGGCCAGGACTCCCTCCTCGACGACGTCGCGGATGACCCGGGCCTCACCGGTGGGACCGCCGTCGGGCCCCAGGGTCACGTCCCCGAAGGTGTCGATGCCGAGTTCGAGCTGGTGGGGCATGGGAGTCCTGTCGTCGAGGCGGCCACGTTCCCTGGGAACGGCCACGTCAGGGTACCGGTCACCGCCGCCGGCCCGGCCCGGTGGTGACGGGTAGGTCAGTCGGGGCGCGGCCGCGGGGCCACCAGTTCGACCGCCGTGCCGTCGGGGTCGCGCAGCTGGAGCGACGGGTTGCCGCCCTCCGCCACGACACCGGGATGGTCGATGCCGAGCGCGGTCAGACGGTCGGCCCACACCTCGAGTGCGGCTGCGTCGGGCACGGCGAAGGCCAGGTGGTCGAGGGGACCGCTGTCGGGTGCGGCGGGGGACGGCGACTCCGTCAGGACCACGACGACCCCCGAGGGGCGGTGGCGCAGCGCCACGTAGCCGATACCGGTGTCGGAACGGAAGGGCTCGAGCCCGAGGACGGCGGCGTACCATTCGGCGCTGACCGACACGTCGGACACCCGCAGCTGCACGTGCGACAGCCCGGTCACCGGACCGGTGGTGGTGGCGTCCCCTCCGGTCACGCGTCCCCGCCCGGCGTCGGCTCGAGGGGGGCCACGGGCACGACCATGGCCGGGGCCTCGGTGCCCCCGTCGATCTCGAACACCTTGCCCGTCACCCACGACGATGCATCGGAGGCGAGGTAGAGGACGGCACAGGCGATGTCCTCGGGCTCCCCCGGGCGACCCATCGGCGTCCCGGCCAGGAACTGGTGGCGGAGGTCGTCGTCGGTCAGCACGATGTCGAGTGACCGGGTGGCCACGCCGCCCACGCCGAGGGCGTTGACCCGGACCCGGGGGGCGAGCTCGGCCGCCACGTTCTTCGTCATCCGGTCGAGTGCGGCCTTGGCGGCGCCGTAGGCCACGAACATCGGCTGGGTCATGGATGCCGACCGGGACGAGATGTTGACCACGGCGCCCGAGCCGACGGTGTCGACCATCCGTCGTGCGCACAGCTTCGTGAGCGTCAGCGGTGCCGTCACGTTGAACGCGAACGTGCGGGCCATGAAGCCCTCACTGGTGTCCATCGCCGCCCGGGGCATGGCCCCGCCCGCGTTGTTGACCAGGATGTCGAGACGACCGAACTCCCCGACCGCCGCGTCGGCCAGCGCCACGCACTCGGTCTCGACGGTCACGTCGGTCGGGACGACGAGCGCCCGACGGCCCCGGGCCCGCACGAGCGCCGCCACCTCGTCGAGATCGGCCTCCGTCCGCGCCGCCAGCGCCACGTCGGCACCGGCCTCGGCCAGTCCGAGGGCGATCCCCCGCCCGATGCCGAGGCCCGCGCCGGTCACCACGGCGACCCGACCGTCGAGGCCGAACCGGTCGAGGATCACCGGTGCGCGCTCCGGACGGTGGCGAGGCGACCGGTGGGACGGGACGGGGCGCGACCGTCGGCGGTTCGGTGGTGCATGGCGGGCCTTTCGCTCGGCGTCCTCTCGGACCGCATGATGCCACCGGCACGATCGGCCGGCACGGTCGGGTCGGCTTCAGGCGTCGACGGGGACCGGCCCACCACCGGCGACGGGGATCGGCTCACCACCACCGGCGACGGTCGGACCCGCGAGCTGGCCGAGGTTGCCCTTTTCGAAGATGAGTCCGGCGAGCACCGCTCCCGCCACGAAGAACGCCGACGACCACAGGAACGCAGTCGTGTAGCTGTGGAGGGCGGCAGCGCGCAGGGTTTCCGGGCTGGGCACCTTGCCGACGAGGTAGGCGCTGGCGGCCCCGGCCGCCAGCGTGTTGAGCAGGGCCGTGCCGATCGAGCCACCGACCTGCTGGGACGTGTTGAGGGTCGCCGATCCGACGCCGGCGTCGTGGGGCCGGAGGCCGAGCGTGCCGGTGCTGAACGACGGTGCCAGGCTGAGCCCGAAGCCCAGCCCGAGCAGCACGAGATACGGCAGGACGTGGCTGGCGTAGGAGCTGTGGAGACCGACCCGGTGCAGCAGGAACATGGCTACCGCGTCGCAGGCCAGCCCGATGGGAACGATGATCTTCGGTCCGACCCGGGGCAGGAGCACCCGGTTGGAGACCTGGGCGGTGAGGGCCAGGGCGACCACCATGGGCAGGAAGGCGAAGCCCGTCCGGACCGGGCTGAATCCCAGGGTCCCCTGCAGGTAGTAGGTGAGGAACAGGAAGACGCCGAAGATGCCGATGCTGGCGAAGAGCATGGCGATCAGCGAACCACCCCGTGTGCGGTTGCGGACCACCCGCGGGGGCAGCAGCGGGTAGCGGACCCGGGTCTCGATGAAGGCGAACACCGCCAGGAGCAGGACGCCCGCAACCAGGAAGGCGATGGTGAACGGGTTGTGCCAGCTCGTCGTCTCGGCGTGGGAGAGGCCGTAGACGATGCTGAACAGGCCGGTCGTCACCAGGGCGACGCCGGGGACGTCGAGGGGGTCGCGGTCGGCCGCCTTGTCGTTCCGGAGCCACAGGAGCGCGCCGACCGCGGCCACGGCGGCGAAGCCGAGGTTCACGAAGAGCGTCCAGCGCCACGAGGCGTAGGAGGTGAGGACGCCACCCAGGAGCAGCCCGATCGCCCCACCGGCGCCGGCGATGCCGCCGTAGATGGCGAACGCCTTGCCGCGCTCGGAAGGGTCGGTGAACGTCGTCGCCAGGAGGGCGAGCACGGAAGGGGCCAGCAGGGCACCGAAGGCGCCCTGGATGGATCGGGCGGCGACGAGCATGGGGAAGCCGGTCGAGGCGCCGCCGAGGGCGGACGCCGCCGCGAACCCGATCAGCCCGATCATGAGGGCCCGCTTCCGGCCGATGATGTCGCCGATCCGACCACCCAGCAGCAGGAGGCTGCCGAAGGCGAGGGAGTACCCGGTGACGACCCATTGGCGGTCGGCGTTGGAGAACGCCAGGGCGTGCTGGGCCGTCGGTAGGGCGATGTTGACGATGGTGTTGTCGAGGATCACCATCAACTGGGCGATGCCGAGCACCGCCAGGATCCACCACCGGCGTGAGTGGTTGGCCTGCCGGTCGGTCATGGCACCTTCCGGCGTGTCCTGCGTCACCGTCTGGGTCATGGGCCTCCGTCGCGTTGCCGGTCGTCGAACAGCCGCTCCGCCACAGACATCCGTGGACTGTGCAACCCCGGTGGGGGCGGCGCTATTCCGGGCCCGCCGTCCATCCGCCGCCACCATCGGTTCGTCGAGCCGCTCCGGGCCCCGGTCGGGTGACCGAGCGCCACGGTGGGCGGCGGTCGTAGCATCGGGGAGACCGCAGGTGCGGTCCCGGACGGTGTCGACCGACGGGCGGACGGCACGGGAGGGAGACCGATGACCACACAGCTGCCCGACCGGGCCGACATCGACAGCGCCTGCAAGCTCATCGACGACAATTGCCAGAGCATCTACACCTGGCGCTACGAGCGTGACCGGCCCCAGCTGGTCGCGCTCTACGAGAAGGCGGCGCACTCCCAGTGGGTGGGGAGCACCGACCTCGACTGGTCGACCGACGTCGATCCCGAGTCGTTGGTGGATCTCGAGGCACCCAATCTCCGGCTCATGCGTGAGGTCACCCGGATGCCGGGCTCGCCGATCGCGTCGTGGGGGGACGCTGAGCTGCTGACGCTGGGGATCGAGATGTTCACCGCCCTGCTCAGCCAGTTCATGCACGGCGAGCAGGGCGCCATGATGACGGCGGCCAAGATCGTCGACACGGTGCCCTGGATCGACGCCAAGTACTACGCGGCCACCCAGACGATGGACGAGGCCCGTCACACCGAGGTCTTCGCCCGCTACATCGACGAGAAGGTGGGCGACGCCTACCCGATGAACCCCCACCTCGAGGCCCAGATCACCGGGCTGCTCGAGGACAGCCGGTGGGACATCGCCTACCTCGGGATGCAGATCGTCATCGAATCCCTCGCCCTGTCCGCCTTCGGCGACATGGCGCGGCGCACCGACGAGCCGCTGCTCCGGAAGCTCCTCCGCTACGTCATGGCCGACGAGGCCCGCCACGTGGCCTTCGGGATCCTCTCGCTCGGCGAGTACTACGAGCACCTGTCGTCCGCGGAGCTGAAGGACCGGCAGGACTTCCTGCTCGAGCACACCGTGCACGCCCGGGCCCGCTCGACGACCCCCGAAGTGTGGGAGCGGATGGGTGTGGCGATCGGGGACGTCGTGCCCTTCATCGTCGAGGCGGCGGCGTCGATGGACACGTCGCCCTTCCAGGGCTTCCAGAACGGCTTCTTCTCCAAGCTGGTGCCGAACGTGCGGCGGCTCGGGCTGCTCGACGCCAACGACGGCTACCTGCGGGAGCGGTGGGGGGCGGCCGGTCTGCTGCAGTTCGAATTCGCCGAGGACACCGCGGCCGACTACGACAGCTACGACGCGGTGGCCGCGGACCGGGCCGCGGACCGGGCCGCGCCCGGGCCCTCGGCCGGGGGCTGACCCCACCACCACTTTGGGGCCCGGTCGGGCCGTGGTTACCATGGCCCCACCGACGACGAGGGGGAGTCCCATGGCCCATGATCCGGTGGTTGCGACGACGACGCGCGTGCGCGACAGCCTGGAGCCGCGCTTCGTCCTGGCGGACCAGGAGGACCGGGCCCGCACCGCCCTGGACGGCTACCGGGCCCGGCGCGGCCGCCCCAACATCCTGGTGGTCCTCTTCGACGACGTGGGCTGGGGCGACTTCGGCTGCTACGGCGGTGGCGTGGCCGTCGGGGCCCCGACCCCCAACATCGACAGACTGGCCCGACGGGGCCTGCTGCTGACCTCGTGCTACTCCGAACCGTCGTGCACGCCCTCGCGCGCGTCGCTGATGACCGGGCGGCTGCCCATGCGGCACGGCCTGCTCCGACCCCCGATGTACGGCCAGCCCGGCGGGCTCGACGGCGAGGTGACGCTGGCCTCCCTGCTCAGCGACGCCGGGTACGTCACCCAGGCCGTCGGCAAGTGGCACATCGGTGAGAACGTCGAGTCCCAGCCGCAGAACGTGGGCTTCGACGACTTCTACGGGTTCCTGTCGGTGTCGGACATGTACACCGAGTGGCGCGACCCGAACTTCTTCCCGGAGATCGTCTACTCCGAGGAGCGGACCAAGTGGGTGGAGAACCTGCCGTTCAACAAGTGCTTCGTCCACGCCACCCGCGGTGGGGAGACCGAGAACGTGGAGGAGGTGACCGTCCCCGTGCTGTCCCTGCTCGACGACAAGTGGGCCGACTACTCCCTCGACTTCATCCGCCGCATGGGCTCCCCTCCGGCCGCCGACCGGACGCCGTGGTTCCTCTACCACTGCACCCGGGGCGCCCACTTCGACAACTACCCGCACGAGCGCTTCCTCGGCTCGTCGCCGGCCAAGCACCCCTACAAGGACACCATCATCGAGCTCGACGACATCGTCGGTCGCCTGGTGGCCGAGCTCGAGGCGACCGGTCAGATGGAGGACACCCTCGTCTTCATCAGCTCGGACAACGGGCCCGAGATGGAGACGTGGCCCGACGCCGCGTACTCGCCCTTCCGCAGCGCCAAGGGCTCGACCTGGGAGGGCGGACAGCGCGTGCCGGGCATCGTGACGTGGCCGGGGATGGTCCCCGCCGACCGGGCCTCGGACGGGATCTTCTCCCTCATGGACCTCTTCACCACCTGCCTGACCCTGGCGGGTGCGGAGGACGCGGTGCCCACGGACCGGTACATCGACGCCGTCGACCAGACCTCGTTCCTCCTCGACCCGGAGGGGGAGTCGAACCGCAAGTACCTCTACTACTGGCTGACCAACGTGTTCTCGGCGCTCCGGGTGGGCGAGTGGAAGTTCATGGTGGCCTCGTCCTCCGACGACGACCGGGACTGCTTCAACCTCGGGGGGTTCACCGGCGTCACGCAGAAGTACTCCCACGGCCGCCTCTACAACCTCTACCTCGACCCCAAGGAGAGCCACAGCTACATGATCCGCAAGCTGGCCTACATCGACAGCTTCACCACCGGGATCGCCCGTCACCTCATGTCGTTCGGACCGTACCCGCCCAAGCACCCCATCGCCGCCATGAGCTGACGGGCACGACGGGCTCGACGCCCATCGCCCGGGCCTCGTCCGGGCGATGGGTGTTCTCACCGGGCCTCGTCCGGGCGGCGGGCTCCTCGTCCACCCACGTCGGCCCCACGGCCGACCCGCCGCCTGCGGCACGCACGTATGATTGCCTATCGGCGACTGTGCCGCCGTGCCGGGTCCCACGACCCGGGGGAGAGGTGCCCATGGGTGAGCTTCGGGACATCAAGCGCCGGGTGGGGGACCTGCTCGAGGGGCTCGGGCGCGATCCGGACGAGGTGGCGGGCACCCTCGAGGCCGCCGGCGTCCACGGGGTGCCGAGGAGCAATTCCTCGTGCGCGGTCGCCCTCTACGCCGCAGCCGTCATGCGGGCCGACCCCCGCATCACGTCGGTGTCCGTGGGACCGTGCACCCTGCTGCTCACGCTGGTCCATCCGGACGGGCGGTCGGGCGGCCGGCTGGTCGTGCAGCTGCCCAAGCCGGTCCGGGGTTTCGTCGACGGATTCGACGCCGGCCGGTATCCGAGTGTCCTCCGCCTGCAGGTGGGCGACGGTCCGGCCCCGGGCGGGCCGGGTGGACACGCGGCGTCCTGCACCGACGGGCCGCCGCCGGCGGACCCGTCG
>Ga0302193_10004284_pt1 | contig 11304 bp, 7 predicted proteins | sample II_Bog_E3_3_FD_200228 | JGI IMG/M metagenome (GOLD analysis project Ga0302193, IMG submission 200228) | Peat permafrost microbial communities from Stordalen Mire near Abisko, Sweden - II_Bog_E3_3 | ecosystem: Environmental > Terrestrial > Soil > Wetlands > Peat | place: Sweden: Abisko, Stordalen...
GGCCTGAGCGGATTCGCATTTACCGGCGCAGATGTTGGCGGCTATGCCGGATCGCCTTCAATGGATCTGCTCACCAGGTGGTTTGAGGTTGGCGCCTTCCAGCCCATTGATCGCGATCACACTGAAAAAGGCACCGCCGACCAGGAGCCTTGGGTTGGCGGCCCAGAGCAGGAGGCCATTCGCCGCCACTTTATCGAGACCCGCTATGAACTGATGCCTTACTTCTACACGCTGGCCGATGAGTCTTCGCGCACCGGCCTGCCGATGGTTCGCCCGTTGTTCCTCGAGTTTCCAAACGCCGCGGCAGACGGTCACCCCATCGATCTAGATAACGGCGCAACCAGCGAGTTCATGCTCGGCTCCGATTTGCTGATTGCCCCTTCCCCATATCCTGAAGAGCCCGACGCTTACTCGGTCGAATTTCCCTCACCGCTCTGGTATGACTTCTGGAGCGGCGACGTGGTGAAGCTGCCGCCGCCTGATCCGCCGACACCCGGTGCACCAGACCGCACGGTCACCTATTCCACCAGCGTTTCACCCAAGCTCGCTGAGCTTCCGGTTTACGTTCGCGCCGGCGCCATTCTGCCCGTTGAGCCGCTGGTCCAAAGCACGAGCGAAACACCGCGCGGACCGCTCACCCTCCGCGTTTACGCCGGCGACAACTGCGCAGGCCAACTGTATCAGGATGACGGCAAGAGCTATGCCTTCCGCCAAGGCGCATACCTGCGCATCAACTTCACCTGCCAGGTGACGAAGGACGGCGTGAGCCTGAAGATTGGCGCGCACCAGGGATCGTATCCTGCATGGTGGAAGCAGATTCGCGTTGAGATTTACGGCTGGAAGCCGGAGAAGGGAATTGTCCTCGCGAACTCGAAGCCGGTTCCACTCACGCGCGAAGCGCACGGAATCATTTTCACCGTTGCCGACGACGGCAAGGGAGTCGAAGCGAGCGCCAGGTAACGCCGGTTTGGAGACCAGTGCTATTTTAAGAGTGCATTGCATCAGGAATGCCGCCTGACGAATTGCACATCGCGCCAAGCTAATCTGGGAATTGTTTAACGCCAATTGAGATTTCATCTTCTCAAAGGGGATGAATTCACTCGAGCGACCGGTCTTGCAGATTGATGCCAAGTTGATGGCACTTTTTGTAGAGATGACTTCTCTCGAGCCCCAGCGCTTTTGCCGTTTGTGTAATTTGGCGGCCGTGGCGTTCAAGTTCGGCGAGCACGGCGGCGCGCTCAAAGGCCTGAACCCGTTCTGCAAGCGGACCCGTCGCAGCGGTGATGGCACTCAAACCGGCATTTGCGGCTGACTGAGTGGCGGGCAGCGCCAAGCCCACATCGTCCACTCCGACCTCAGCGCCCGCCAGCAGCAGTAGGCGTTCGACCACATTGCGCAATTCGCGTATGTTGCCGGGCCACGCATACTCTTGCAGTGACTCGATCGCGGCCGCGGTAAAGATCGCGGGCTTCCATCCGTTCTGCGCGCTTACCTGGCCGACAAAATGCTGCACAAGGGCCGGCAGATCCTCGCGCCGTTTTCGCAGCGGAGGCAGTTGAACGGGGAACACAACGACGCGATGATACAGGTCGCGCCGGAATCCGCCGGAATCAACAAGCTGTTCGAGATTGCGATGCGTAGCGACTACCACGCGGACATCGACAGTAGTAGGTTTGGCAGAGCCGATGCGTTCGACCTCACCCTCCTCCAGGACGCGAAGCAATTTGGCCTGCATGGTGGTGGGCATGTCGCCAATCTCGTCCAGGAAAAGCGTACCGCGATGCGCTTGTTCGAACTTGCCCGTGTGTCGCTGGGCGGCGCCGGTAAATGAACCTTTCTCGTGCCCGAAGAGCTCGCTCTCAATCAGCTCCGCCGGAACCGCCGCGCAGTTGAGGGTGACAAACGGCCCTGCCGACCGGTTGCTTTTTTCGTGCAGCGTGCGTGCTACAAGTTCCTTGCCGGTTCCGGTTTCACCATAGATGCAGACACGCGATTCGCTCGCTGCCACGCGCTCAATTTGCGCCATCACGCGGCCCATGGTTTCGCCGGAGAAGATCAATGTATGCTTGCCCACGCGAGCACGCAGGTCGCGATTCTCGGTTTCGAGACGCGTGAGCTTCAGCGCATTTTCAACTGTCACCAGCAGTTTTTCGGTGGTGAGGGGCTTCTCAAGAAAATCGAGCGCGCCCAGTCGCGTGGCGCGGACAGCCATCTCGATGTGCGCCTGGCCGCTCATCATAACCACAGGCGCGGCCACGCCCGCCGTCTTGAGGTCTTCAAGCAATGACAGCCCGTCGCGCCGCGGCATCACCACGTCGCTCAGGATGAGGTCGAAGGGTTGCAAGCGGGCGAGTTCCAACGCGCGTTCCGCGTTGTCGCACACTACGGCTTCATGTCCAGCCAGGCGAAAAGCGCGCGCGAGCGAAGCCAACGTATTGGCCTCGTCATCGACGATGAGGATGTGCGCCTTTGCGGTCACGTATTGGCTCCCGGCAGCGTAATGATAAACGTTGCACCGCCGCCCACGCCGCTTTCCACTGCAATCGTTCCAGCATGGTCTGCAATCACCGACTGCACAATGGCGAGGCCGAGACCGGTTCCGTGCTGCTTTGTCGTGTAGTACGGAGTGAAGAGTCGTTCGCACTCCTCAGGCGTAAGGCCGGTACCTGTGTCCGATACGAGGAGCTCAACATTCGCATCCGCGGGCCGCGCTGAAAGCGTGATGGTGCCTCCGTCGGGCATTGCATCCATTGCGTTCAGCACCAGGTTTGAGAGTGCTCGGTGCAGCAGTTCGGGGTCGACCTCGAGAGGCATAGGCGCATCGGAGACCTGGATCGCAAAATGAATTCGAGCGTCACGGCGAGCAGCAGATTCATAGAGTGCGCGTACGCGCTCGATGAGTTCCCTGGCATCGATCCGTTCCAACTCGGGCTTGGGCATTTTGCTGAAGTCGCTGAAGCGGCCAATGATGATCTTGAGGTTTGAGATCTCTGTGCCAAGTGTCGCGGTGCTCTCGTTGAAAACCTCATCGAACTCCTCCGGCGACAGGCTGCGCGCACGCACCAGATTCTCCACGGTGAGCTGCAGGGGGAAGAGCGGATTCTTTAGCTCGTGTGCAAGGCGTCGGGCCAGCTCGCGCCACGCGGCCACGCGCTCGCTTTGCACCAGGCGTTCGCGCTGGCTCACCAGTTGCTCCGTCATGTGATTAAAACTGCGCGCCAGCACACTTACTTCGTCGTTTCCATGTTGCGGCACGCGTACATCCCAATTGCCGCCGGCCACCTCTTCAGCAGCGTTCGCCAGTTGCTCAATGGGACGCGAGACCCGTGCCGCGATCCAAAGACTGAACGCAATGGCAAACAGAATACCGCCGGCTGCAACTCCGTAAGCGATGGTGCGAATGTGTTGCTGGGCCCCGACCATGCCGCCGCGGGAAATGGCCACAACCAGCACGGCAAGTACGCTGCCATTGTCACTCTTTAACGGAATCGCAGTTGCGCTCAGGCTGTCTTCGCGGCGGTTGGTCGGGCTTACGATACCGCTTGTTTGCAGGCCGGCCGTGCGAGCCGTGTCAATCAGGCTTTGGTAGTGCATCGCGCCGGGCATGCTGCCGCTTGTGCTCAGCAGACGAGAGGCATCGAAAGCAATCACGCTGAAATTACTAGCGCCAGCTTGACCTGAGTTTGTTCCCACAGACGTGCTTGAATCACTGTAAAGGCCGATCTGCATCCCCGGCGCGACGGGCAGTTCGGCGAGAAAGCTCTGGTCAAGGCGTTCACCACCGATCAGGCGCACAGCCGATCCTGGAATGGAATGCACTGCAACAAGACCGAGAGCGGTCGAGCCATCGGGCAGATCTTCACGCTTGAGGAATGGCGCTGTCGAAGAGTTGGCCGCCGCGGCTTCGGGATATCCGAAGCGCGCCGGCCACTGTGCGGAGCTAACCACATTGCCGTCGGGCCCCACGATTTCAAGAAAGTCGAGTTGCGCATCCTGCGCCATCGATTGTGCCTTAGTGAGATAAGGCGCAATATCGCCGGTCTGAGACAAGTCGAAGGCCATGGTGCGCGCCGATTCGCTTTCGGCCAGCCGGTCCACTGCCGCCGCCACTTCAGCAGACCGATGTTGAAACTCGCGTTGAAACTGGCTGAGGAAAAGCGCCGTTTCTTCCCGGTCACGCACTTCGAAGACGCTGCGAATGCGGACCAGCACGGTCCAGGCCACCGCGGCAACAGCCGCGGCGACGGTGAGCGAAAAAAGAAGCAACAGCTTCTGGCGAAGACTCACTGCGCGCCCTCCAGTGAAACACCGGCAAGGTCCGGCGTGCCGTCCGCGCGCAATCTGAGATCTCGAACGCGGCTGCCAACCGCCCAGGCACGGGGAAGATCGAGCAGTGGAATCAGGGTCTTGAGATCCAGCACATCGTGCTCGGCGCGGAAGAGCGCGGCGGGATCTTGCGTTGTGACGGGAGCATTCTCTCCGGCGCCGCGCAGAAGAATAGCGAGTGCGTCTGCCGCGTTGGAGCCCACGATTGGCAGTTTGAGCAAAGTGAGGTCGGCACGGGGCGAGTTGCGCATCTTCGCGAGTTGGACATTGAATCCTGCTTCGTGCAGGTTGAGCGCGATGCGTTGCGCAACCAGCTGCATGGTCGGGTCGCCATCCGCTGCAAGCAAAAGTGGCGCTGGCGCAAGGCCGCCGCGCAATTCGTTGGCTTTGTTCACGTCGCGATCCGGCGAAAACAGAAATGCATAGCCGGTGAGTGATTGCGGCAAAAGGCCAGCTGTAATCTCGCCCTGTTTTTGGAAGATGACGTTGAAGAGGGCTCCGCGATCGACAGCCTGCGCGACAGCTGCGCGGAGCATGGGATTGGCGAGAGTGCCGGAGTCAGAGGCCTTAATCGCGAGCAACTCCACCGGTGGCGACACGACGACGGTGAGCCGCTGCTGCTGCGCCTGTCGAATTTGCTGCGGAGGCACTTCGACCACGTCAGCCCGGTCCACGCTCAAGTCAAGCCATTGGTCGCGGACGGAACGGTTCTGAATCAATACGATCTGGTCAAGGAATGGACGGCCTTGCCAGCAACTGTCATTGGCGGCAAGAGTGAGAACATCGCGGTTAAAAGCGGCGAACTGGAACGGGCCCGTTCCGATAAGGTTGGCCGGAGATTGTCCTTCCGCGGTGCGCGTAAGCGCGATGAGAAACGCATCCTGAGCAAGCAGTGCGGGCAGGTTCGGCGTGGGCGAGTCGCTGACGAAGACAACGGAATTGTCGACCGCATGAACCGCTGTCCACGGGCAGTTCTGGGTACAAGAAAGGTTGAGCGACATCACCACCGCAGCCGAGGTCAGCGGCGAACCGTCTTGAAAATGGACGCTGGGTCGCAGGTGGAACTGCCAATGGTGATCGTTGTTGTCCGATTGCCAGTCGGCGGCGAGATCCGGAATAACTTTGCCTTCCGCGTCCAGGGCCGTGAGCCCGTCAAGCACCATGCGGCGGGCGATGCCATCGGGGCTGCGCCATGGGTCGCCTTCAATCTCCACGCGCAGTGAGCCGCCGTAATGTGGGCGAGTGCGCGCGCCAACCGACAGCGCGAGCCCAACAATGAGGGAGCTAATTGCAAAGTGCCGTAACACGGTCCACCTCATATTCGTTTACCGCATTCCGCACAACCGCAATCACACTTTTGCCGTCGGGCGCTGGAGAGAGCGCAGTAACTGTGCCATCCATTGCCAGCGGTGGGCTGGTTGAAACTGCTTCGAGCGCGGGCATTTCATAGGCGCGCAGGCTGTCAATCGCGGCCTCGCCTGAGCCGGAGGCGATGATCTGAGTAGCGGGACCGCAGCCGGATTGAAGTGCGGCAAAGTCGCTGCCCCAGTCGCGAGTGCCGGCCACTGGTTTCAGCGCGCCGTTCTCTACCAGCTGTACCTTACCATCCACGCCGCCAAGCAGCAGCGCCGCCGAGCCTGCGGGACGCGAGATAAGAGCAGCGGAGTAGAACGGAGGCAGACCGGGGCCGTCGTTGGGAGCCAGCACGCCGGTAAAGTAATTGCGTGAAGCGTTATAGAAGGCGCGAATTGGCGCGGCGGTTCCATTCATCTCCGATGCGCCGTCGGCCGGCGCTGTCAGTTGCGGTGAGAGCTGAGTCACGGCCCATGGATCGTCGCTCTCGCGGCAATCAAAGTTTGATCCACCGGACGAGGGATCAGGGCTCAAGCTACCCGTGCAATGCACGCCCGGTAGCCACGCGTCGAAATTCGATCCGTCTGCATGTCCAAGAAGAGCGCCTCGCGGATCTCTCGCCGATTGCCGCTGCTGCGCAATGTTCATGCGCTTCTGTTCCTGCCATCCGTTCGCCATGTGAGAGTACAGCACAATCTGTTCCGGTTCGAGCGCCATCATTCCTTCCGGCATTTCAAGGATGGCCACAACCGGTTGGTTCGCGACGAAGAGTTGCTGGCTCAGTAGCGTCAAGCCGGCGGCGGCGGCTGAGTGTTGCGCTTGAATCGGTCCCAAATCAACCATTGCGACCTGCGTTTGATTGCCTTCACTCATCTCGGCAACCCACAACCGCTTCGTCGCGCTCTCGCTCAGCGTCACGCGAATGCTGTTAGCGCTGTCAGCGCCGGCGGCGGTCAGGCCGTGCGACTTCAAGTCCTGCACCAGGAGCCGTCGAATCAACGGAACTTGATCGGCCGGGATCGAGGAGAGATTGCGCACGGTCAGATTCACGTGGCCTGGGCCGAGAATGGCGGCGACTTGATCCACGAGCGCGGCCGCCGGCTGTTCCCATGGGCTGGATACGGGGCTCGATACCGGGCTCGAAGCGGCGTGTGCTGACACCGTCGCCAACCCAATCGTCGCGGCCATCAGCCATAAGTGTTTCATTGCCTTCAACCTTTTCTGCGTTTTTCCGTTTGCGCGGATTATACCGTTTGCTGCTTCAGCCAATCGCTGCCGGGAAGCACCACAATCGTAGAACGCCCCAGGAAAGCCTGCGGGACGGGAACATGACTTCCCGTCCCGCTGAAACCAGCACTCAGTGCCCGGTTGCGCGCTGTGAATCCTGCTCGCTGTCCATCTCCTGCTTCACAATTGGATTGGTAGCCGCGCTCTTGAACACGTCGCTGGCGAAGAAGAACTTCCCATCCGAGGGAACCATTACCACCTGGATTTTGTCGGAAAGCCGTTCTGCGACAATTTTGTTGATAAGAAGCGGCGACTTGTTCAGCAGAGCCGCTTCGCTGGTCATTCTTTCCGCATCGGCCGCGGCCACCACCTTGATTCGGTTGGCTTCAGCATCGGCCAGCATGTTGCGCCGCTCCAGCTCGGCTTTGCTGTCGATAACCTTGGCCTGCGCGTCTGCTTCCGCAGTTTCAACAGTCGCTTCCTTGCGGGCTTCAGCTTCCAGTTTGCTCTGCTCAATCTGCTTTTGCTTAAGCGGCAGCGTGTACTGCATGGCGTCGGCCTCTCCCTTGGCTTCAACTACCTTTGACTGCGCTTCGCCTTCGGCCTGCTTCACCTTTTGCACCGCGTCGGCTTCAGCTTGTAACTCGGCAATTCTCACTTGCTTCTGCTGTATGTCGGTATCGACGGCCATCTGGTCGTCCTGCTGTTCTTTCAACAGCAGCCCCTCAAGTCCGCGGGCATAATCCGCCGGCAGTTGAACGTCAGAGAGCATTACCTCTTCCACAACAATGCCATCGGTCGCCAACTTGCTCGTGATAATGTTCGCGGCCTTGGCGCGCACTTCCTCGCGCTTGGTCGAGAAAATCTCCTTCACGGTGTAATGTGGCGTCAGTTCCCGCCACGCGCTGGCCACTACCGGAGGCACGAGTTCCGGATCAGATGGCTGTGGAAGATGCGCCTGAACGCTCGACAGCTTGTTAGGATCGAGCCGGTACCTCACCGTCACGCCGAGTCCAATGTTAAGGCCCTCGAGCGACTGCACATCCAGGCCGGTTGTGGTCGGCGCTGTTTTTGCGCCCTGTCCGGTGAGTCCCGCGGTGTAAATGTGATCGCGCAAGTCGAACATTTCGACACTATCGATCAGCGGAGTAACAAAGTGCACGCCAGGATAGAGCGTGCCTGGCAATGTGCCGCTCAACTGACTCACGCGCACGCCACCCATGCCGCTGGGTACCACCACAATGCTGACGGCCATCAGCATCGGCACACAGCCGGCAATTGCGAACGCCATCGAGCGTTGCCAGTTGATTAGTTTCGGTTCGGCGACGGCTTCCACCACAGTTCCGTCCTCGCTGGTTTTTTTGAGTATGATTTCAAGGCGCAGCCAAAGCGCATACAACGGAATTGCCAGTGCGGCAGCCCATAACAACGATCCCGCGACGATCAACAACAGTTTCAGTGCGAGCATTTCTCGCCTCCATTTCGGTGATTGGGCTCTTTGTGTTGTGTATGTCCCGGCCGCGGAGCCAGCAGCAGTCGGACAAGTCCCCCGTAGGTGAGTTCTTCAAGAAGCAGTGCCGCAGCTACGGGAAGCAACACCGCTTCAAACCCTGAGATCGCGTGCGCAAGCAGATTCATCGCTGACCTCTCTTACATGGAGCCGGCAAGCATAAGACTGGCAACGGTAGCTGCAGCGCGCGGATGGTCAGGAGTTGCAACCGGCGCGTTTGCCTGCGACGAGGCTGGGGCTGGTGCTGTGGAAGCTACAATTGTTTGCGCGGCCGGTTGGGCAGCCGGATTCGGAACCTGGTCGCCGCCAAATAACTGCGCGGTCTCCACGTTGCGCTCGCCAATCAATTCCACCGTGTCGCCCTCGGCGACCATGGGATAAAGTTCTTCGAGGTCGGCCTTTGCCATGCGAATGCATCCATGCGATGCGGCCTTGCCAATCGAGCTGGGCACGTTGGTCCCGTGAATCCCGTAGCCGTGAATGCTGAGTCCCATCCACCGCGAGCCCACCGGATTGTTCGGCCCCGGCAGCACGATACGGCCATCGTGCGAGTAGGTTGGGTTCATCACGCGGCGCTGAATGGTGAAGGTGCCCACCGGGCTCGGAGTCGACGGCTTGCCCACAGCTACCGGATAGGTCTTGATTACTTTGCCGTCTTCAACCAAAGCCAACTTGCGATCTTCGAGGCTCACTACGATCACACGTTTTGCGGTCACTTGAGAGGTCTGATTCTTCGCTGCCTCATTTGCTGCCGCCGGATGGGCCACGTTCTGCGCCGCCACCGGTATTGCAAGAACCACCGTCATCGTTGCCACGATCGCCAATCCGCTTTGCTTCAGAGCCTTCATCGCATCCCTCCAAGTTCCTTATGCCGGGAAGAAATGCAAACAGCGCTCCAATCAGAGCAGATTGAAACTAAAAGAGTTGACTGTGATCTGGAGGGTTCGTTCCGTGTCACGTCGCACACGCTGTGTGTCGACTGACACGTGAGGCCACGTCTGAACGCTATTGTTTATAAGGGCATAAGTGAAGTTGGAGGGATGATTCAAGCCGTCGACCAAAAACAGCGCGTCGATGCGGTTATGAAGCCGTCAACTTGATGAAGCCATCACTATCTGTTTTTATGAGTGAGATCCGGTCGCTTGGTGCTTTTGGATGGCGCACTTACAGATAGCTATTTCTGGAGAGCGGCGTACTCAAGATGGGCCTGCCGCAGAACTGCACCGTCGGCGTCGCCATCTTTCCATAAGCTAAAGAAAGTTTGATATTCCTTCCGGCTCTCTTCCTTCTGGCCTTGCATTTCATCGGCGCGAGCCAGGCCGAGATGCGCAATGATGGTCCTGGGCATTGTGGGTTCTTCCAGGGAAGGATGATCGATGAGCTTCTGGAACTCTTCCTGGGCCTTCGCGCCTTGCTGTGAAGCGAGGTACGCTTGAGCCCGCACCTCAATGACCTCCGGTAGAGCCAATTCAAAGGGAATTGACGGTTCGAGCAATGCGATGGCTGCTTGCGGGTCGCGGCGACGCAGCGCCAGCAATGCTTTGAGTTCCGGAATCATAAGGTAGTTTTCGATGGTGCCATGTGGATACAAGTTGGGCATCTTGAGGTATAACTCCCCAGCGGTCGTCGATCCTGCCTTGGTTGCAAGCAGAGCCCAGGAGATGCTCCCGTGGTCCTTTACTTGTGCGAGAAGCTGCGTCGCCTCGGTCAATCGCCCCAGCTCAACCTCGACCCCGGCCTCGTCTAGCATCATGGAATCGGTCAGCGCTGGCTGGCCCTCCTTGATGGCGTCGAGCATGGCGCGGTGGAAGAGTGACTCCGACTCCTGCGTCTTCCCAAGGTCAGCGGCCAGGATGGCTTGGATTTCAAGCGACGACCATAGTTCAGGATGGCCGTCGGACCATGCAATCTCGCGTTGCGTGGCTTGGGGATCGTGCTCCATGAAGGCGATCTGCAGCAGCAATTGATGCAGCGCCGGGCCGTCCTTATCCTGGGCCTGGGCCTCGGCAATCGTTCGTTTGGAGTCGGCAAAATGTCCCTGACGCATCGCGGCATCTGCAACATTCTCATAAATGTCCTCAAACTTGATGGCACTCAAGCGCAACGCAATCTCGGCTGCCCGGCCGGCGGCCGGATAGTGGCCAATCTGAATCTCAACATATGAAAGAGCCTGCCACGAGGACGGGTCCCGTGGGTAAAGCTGTGTCCAATCTTCAACGTCGCTCTCTGCACTGACGAGATCGTGGAGGGTCATCAGGTGGTAGTTGTAGCGGATGTAGAACTTTTCCCACTGACTGACGCCCCCACTCAGGTCGAACGCCACTTTGGAGTAGCCGCCGGCCTTTTTTGTATCGCCGAGGGTGAGATAAGCCGTGCCGAGGCTGGCCTGGGCCATGGCGAATTTCGGATCGAGGTCAACAGCTTTTTGAAAGTACGGAATACACTCCAGAATCTTGCCATCGCTGCCAAGATTGGAGCCTGTGTTGTAGGCCTGGAGAGCGTCGAAGGAAAAGGTGCTCTCGTTCATGATCGGTACGTCGAATTGCTCCACCGACTGGTTGGATTCCCCGACCTTTCTGCGAGCGCCGGCGGCGAGACCATCGAGAGTGCTCAGCACAGTGTCTTTGCTGGAGGCATCTGCGCGAAGCTGGGTCAAAGTCTTGCCGGTGAGGCAATCGACTACCTCGAGCGACATAGCGTCGCTTCCCCACTTGTCGCCAGAAGCGATCTTTCCCCTGAGCAGCGCCTGGTAATTGCTGCGCCTGCACACCTCGAGAGCGATCTCGCCGAGAAGTGGCGAGTCCGGCGCCTTCTGCATGGTGGTCAGAACGGATTGCTCTTCCGCTGAACCCATCAATTGGATATAGGGTGACTGAGCCAGGCTGAGT
>Ga0302193_10004290_pt1 | contig 11296 bp, 10 predicted proteins | sample II_Bog_E3_3_FD_200228 | JGI IMG/M metagenome (GOLD analysis project Ga0302193, IMG submission 200228) | Peat permafrost microbial communities from Stordalen Mire near Abisko, Sweden - II_Bog_E3_3 | ecosystem: Environmental > Terrestrial > Soil > Wetlands > Peat | place: Sweden: Abisko...
GAAGGGAATTAATCGGCAAAACCGGGCGCCGACCTACCGTTCCATCATGGCCCGCAGGGCCGCTTCGTGTTCGGGCGGCAGAGGCTTTTTATTCAACTGGTCGTCGCAGACCACATGCACCGTCTCGCCCTCAGCCAAAAGCGTCGGCTCCGCACCCTCCAAGCCCTTGCGCAGAAGGCGATAGGCAAACTTGATGACCGAACCCCGCAGCAGGGAAGGCCGCGTTTCAATCAGGATTTCGTCGTCATAGCGAGCTGGGGAGCGATAGCGGCAAGTGGCCTCAACCACAGGCAGAATGCACTGGTGATCGGTTTCCAACTGGCTGTAAGCAAGCCCCAGCGACCGCAGCAGTTCGACACGGCCAATCTCGAACCAGACCAGGTAGTTGGCATAGTAAACAATGCCCATCTGGTCGGTCTCAGCATAGCGAACGCGCACTTGTGTGGTTACGGGCATAGAGGCAGTGGTTAGTGGTTAGTGGTTAGTGGTTAGTGGTTCAATAAAAGCTAAACTGGCAAGGATTGCAAGATCGCATTGATCATCTTTCCCACTTCGTTAGAGAGCCCTTCCGCTTCCTCAATCCTCATTGCATCACAGTAGCCTAGCATGCCGGCGATTTCGAGTTGCGTAAGCAGTTCGCAATTTGAACCGCGGCAATGCCCAAAAACTGGCGAAACTCCCCGGTACCAAGCCTTCCCTGACCTTCCGCGATGTTACTCGGAATCGAAACTGCGGAGCGCCTGATTTGGCTCGATAGCCCATAAATCTCGTCGCGTGGAAATCCTTTAGAAAGTCGATAGACAGCAGCCGTCAATTGCATTGATCTTTGCCAGACCACCAAATCGCGAAAGGACTGCACCATGCTTATCGGTCCAGGCTAGCCACTAAACACTAACCACTGCTTTACGGCTTGAGGTGTGTGAAGAGTGGCAATTTTGAAACGTCGCTGACGATGATGAAGGCGAAGAACACCAGCAGCACCACAAAAGCTGCCTGATAGATCCTCTCTTTTACGTTGATATTGATGTCGCGGCGAATGACGCTCTCAATAATCAGCAGCATGATCAGGCCGCCGTCGAGAATGGGAAACGGCATCAGGTTCAGGATCCCGAGATTCAGGCTGATCCCGGCTGCCAGAACGAACTTTGGAAGCCAACCTTTGGTTTCCGCCGCGTCGCCGGCCATCCGCGCAATGCCCACCGGTCCGGAAAGCTGTGAAACGGCAACCTTGTGCGTGAAGATACCGCCCAGTACATCGAAAATCATTGTTGAGTTGTCGATGCAGAACGCCGTTGATTTTTGAAGAGCCTGGTTTAACGGAAGCGGGTCGTGGCGGAAGGACGTCGGGCGAGGTGCGAAGCCCAGCTTCCATGAGCTGTCAATTTTTGTGGGTTGGGCCACGATGGGGGGTAATGTCACGCCATCGCGCACAACTGTTAGGGTCAGGGGCTTGCCACCGCCCTTTTGCATGTAGGCAAGCAGCGTCTGCACCGCATGAAACGCATGTCCATCTACTGCCACAATGGCATCTCCGCCGCGTAAGCCGGCCTGCGCTGCGGGATATCCGGGTTCAACTTCCTTCACACCGATGGGACCGGGAACAAGTTCGGGATAATATCCCGTATCCATCAAATCAAAATCCTGATTCCTCGCCGCCGGAGGCGTCACCTCCACAGATAGTTGCAGGAGTTTGCCGCCGCGGTCGACGGTAATCGGAACAATCTGTCCCTGGTTTACCGAAGAGCGGCGGTTGATCGCATCCCAGTCAGGATTTTTGATGGTCTCGAACTGGCGAATGATGTCGCCGGGCTGAATCCCCGCCTTCGCTGCCGAGGAATCCGGAGCCACCCACTCAATTGTCGGCTCGGTCACCTCGACCTTCGGAACTTCGTTGAAGACGCCAAAATAAAAAAGCATCAACCCGAACGCCAGAATGAAGTTCGACACCGGTCCGGCTACACCGATAAGCATGCGTTGCCAGCGTGGATGGTTGGTAAACGCACCCGGGTCGTCCGCGAGCGACGGGTAGAAAGACTCCGGCGTACCTTCAAAAGCCTGCTGAACCACCGGCGTCCCTGGGGTTGACCCAGGAATCTCGAGATTCTGCTCCGGGTTTTCGCCGGTCATTTTGACGTAGCCGCCCAGGGGAAGCAGGCAGACCTTGTAATCCGTTTCGCCGTACTTGATTCCGAAGAGGCGGGGCCCGAATCCCACGGAAAATGCCTCGACTCGAACTCCGCAAAGCTTGGCGACGGCGAAGTGACCGAACTCGTGGACGACAACCATCACCCCGACAAGGACGATGAATGCAACAACCGAAATCAAAAACTCATGCATAAATGTGTGGACTTCTCCAACTTTTTCAAGACAAGGCCAGCCGACTTAGCTGTGGACTAAAATCTCACGCCAGCAGGGTCTTAGCTGTTTGACGCGCCTCCCGGTCGGCGGAGAGTACCTCCGCAATAGTCTTTGGATGCACTTCCGGGGTCGCCGCGAGCACTCTTTCGATTGTACGCGGGATTCCCATAAATGGGATTTTCCGGTCCAGGAAGGCCTCCACCGCTACTTCATCCGCCGCGTTCAGGGCGATGCAATGCGCTCCGCCTATCTCCGCCGCCTCGAAGGCCAGCCGCAGGCAGGGAAAGCGTTCAAAATCTGGCGGTTCAAAGTCGAGATGACGCAGGGCAGCCAGATCGAAAGTGAGGTTTGACGCGGGACGTTCCGGCCACGCCAGAGCGTACAGAATGGGCAGCCGCATATCGGTGACAGAGATTTGCGCCAGAATCGAACCGTCCACGTACTCCACCAGCGAATGGACCGTGGACTGGGGATGCACGGTGACCCGTACCTGCCTTGGCGGCACGTCAAACAGACGGCAAGCCTCAATCACTTCCAGCCCCTTATTCAGCATGGTTGCGGAGTCGATAGTGATACGGCGACCCATCACCCATGTGGGGTGCTTCAGCGCTCGTTCCGGGGTAATCTCGGCGAATTGATCCAAGGGAAGCTCGCGGAACGGACCTCCCGAAGCGGTAAGCCAGATGGTCTTCACCTCGGTATGTGCGCCGACACGCAGACACTGGTGAACCGCGTTATGTTCGCTGTCGATGGGCAGAATGGGGACGTTGTGCTCGCGGGCAGCCCGGGTGAGGATTTCCCCGGCGGCCACCATGCACTCTTTATTGGCCAGCCCAACCGGCTTGCCGGCCATGATTGCCGCATGGGTAGCCTCCAGGCCGGCGACTCCGACAATCGCTGAAACCACAAAGTCCGCCTCCGGCAGAGTCGCGCAGGCGATGGTGCCTTCAGTCCCGTAAACAACTTCGGTGCCCGTAACGCCGGCAGATTCAAGGCGTGCGGCGAGTTCTGCGGAAAGCTCTTCCGTCGCCAGCGAGACCACTTTCGGCCGCCAACGGACAGTCTGTGCAAACGCTTCGTCCAGATTGCGCCCAGCGGCCAGCGAGGCTACCTGGTAGCGGTCCGGGAACTGCTCAACAATGGAGAGTGTGCTTTGGCCGATGGAGCCGGTAGAACCGAGAATGGCGAGTCGCTTCAAGATATCTCTGAAATCCTGTGTTTCCTTCGAAATCTCATCCCAACCAATGTTGGCGGGACCCTTAAAACCGCTGGTGAATAACCTGAGCGTACCATAGCACCGGAGCCGCTAGAAGCAGGGCGTCGATGCGGTCAAGGACCCCGCCATGTCCAGGCAACAGGTTCCCTGAGTCCTTCACGCCCGCAGAACGTTTCAGCGCCGATTCTGCGAGATCGCCCACCTGCGCTGCCACATTCACCACAGCCGCGAGTATCAACCAGTACCCAACTTCGTCGGGGTACGAAAGCCGGGCCGAGTTCATTGTCTCCAGCCACGCGGCAAGGCTCCAAAGGCCTCCCGCGGCCACCAGGCTGCCGGCCAGCGAACCGATTGCGCCTTCCCAAGTCTTGTTGGGACTTAGGTTTGGCGCCAGTTTACGGCGTCCAAAGGCGCGGCCCACGTAGAGGGCGGCTATGTCGCCGGACCAGACTACGCACATTAAAAAAATCAGGAGGGAGGGGCCGTTGCTTTCTTCGCGGAGGAGGGGGATGGTGGTTAGGGTGAAGCCTGCGTAGATGAGGCAGAAGACGGAGGATGTGGCGTCCGGAAGCATGCGGTCGACTGGGGAGCGGAAGGTGCAAACCACCAGCAGAGTCAGGGCGAGGATGCCGAAAACCGCGTTGGTTTGACGGAGCCATTCCAGGTTGTCCGCGAACAGGTGTGCGGCAAAAAGTCCAAGGATTGAGAGACATACGGCGAGGCGCGAGGGTTTGGCGCCGCACTTTTCAGCGAGGCCCATGAATTCCCAGCCGGCCAGAACCGCGACCCCGGCAGTAGCCAGAGTTACCAGCCAGGCAGGTCCAATAAACGCCAAAACCAAGACGAGGGGAATCAGTACGGCAGCGGTCAGAATTCGTCTCATGCCAAGGGTGAGGATACACTGCCGGGGTGGGTAAGGGGTCCAATCCCCTCTAAAACGAGCCTGAAACGGCTGCAAATAGGGTTGCGCACCCTAGCTGAAATTGCTGCAAAAGTGGTTGCAAAGCATGCGAAAGGGTTGAACCTGTGGTTGCGACTCGTTGAGACACGTACCTTGCGGGCAGCCTTTTTGAGATGCTTCGGTTGCAGAGAGTTTCATTCAACGGTGTTAGGGGTTGTCGAGATTTAGCTGTTTCTTTGGAAAACGCGCTGATTTTGCATGAGATGCGGGCGTAATGCATTGAAAGTGGAAGAGTTATTTCGATTTTGTTTGCAGTGCAATTGCGCGCGGATTCGGCGGCGGAAGGATTAAAAGCCCGGGGCTAAAGCCCAAGTGTCTTTTGGCGGATTTTATGGCACGACTGAAGTCGTGCCCCTTCGCACATCTACGTCCGGGCCAGGTGCTCTACCAAGCTCGGAGTCGTGCTCCTTCGCACATCTCCTGCGAGACGGGGCATTTCACCGAGCCGTGGAGTCGTGCCCCTTCGCACATCTACGTCCGGGCCAGGTGCTCTACCAAGCCCGGAGTCGTGCTCCTTCGTACATCTCCTGCGAGACGGGGCATTTCACCGAGCCGTGGAGTCGTGCCCCTTCGCACATCTACGTCCGGGCCGGGTGCTCTACCAAGCTCGGAGTCGTGCTCCTTCGCACATCTCCTGCGAGACGGGGCATTTCACCGAGCCGTGGAGTCGTGCCCCTTCGCACATCTACGTCCGGGCCGGGTGCTCTACCAAGCTCGGAGTCGTGCTCCTTCGCACATCTCCTGCGAGACGGGGCATTTCGCCGAGCCGTGGAGTCGTGCCCCTTCGCACATCTACTTCCCAGCTGGAGTTTTCAAGCGGTCTGCGATCTTCTGGAGCTTTTCAGCTGGCGGCGATTTTGATGTGGTCGGGTTCTTCTTCCACTGCGCCTGAGCCCTCGCCAAGGCCGCCGTAACGGCGTTCGCGGCGCTGGAAGTCCGCGATGGCTTCCAGCAGATTGATTCCGCGGAAGTCCGGCCACAAGCGCTCGGTCACAAAGATTTCCGTGTAGGCGATCTGCCAGAGGAGGAAGTTTGAAATGCGCATTTCGCCGGAGGTGCGGATGAGCAGATCGGGGTCAGGCATGTGCGCGGTGTAGAGATGGCGGTGAATGTCTTCCTCGGTAATGCGGTCGGGGGTGATGTGCTTCAGCTTCATTTCGGCCGTCAGCGCGCGGAATGCGTCAATCATCTCCGAGCGGGCACCGTAGTTCAGGGCCAGGGTGAGCGTGGTACCGGTGTTCTGTGCCGTGGCATCGGCGGCCCACTGCATCTTGTCCTGTACGTCAGGCGGCAACTCGTGGGTGCGCCCGATGTACCGAATCCTCACGTTGTTGTCATTCATGCGCTGGACATTGTTTTCGAGGTAGCTGCGGAGCAGGCGCATGAGGAAACTGACTTCGGCCCGAGGACGCCGGAGGTTGTTCTCAAGCGAAAAAGCGTAGAGGGTGAGCCAGGGAAGACCGATGCGCGAGGCCGTTTCAGTGACCAGTTGAACGCTTTTGGCGCCCTGCTGGTGACCCAGAAAGCGCTTCAGCGAGCGGGTGCCCGCCCAGCGTCCATTGCCGTCCATGATGATGGCCACGTGGGCCGGCAGACACTCGGCCTTCAGGGTCGCATAGACAGCGCGCTCCTCAGGGGTCAATTCATGGATACGCAACGTGCCGGATGGATACAAAGGACCCGCCTCTTCAATTCATCTGGAGCTTCCCGGCTGGCGCCCGGAGAGCATCCATCGCCGTCCCCTTCTGGTGTGGGAACGTCAATCAATATGCAGCGAACCCGCTGCCGGACTGCAAAATGCTCCTATGTCAGGAGTCAAGATGCACCATAATCGACCGTAGCACAAGCGCCCATCGACCGCAATCACCCGGAGGGGCAGGGGGTGGGTTGATTTGAATCCGGGGAGGGGAATCGGAATTTCCGGATTAGCGGTTGATTGTCCGGAGCGCCATTTTCGGTCTCGGCGAGGGCTCAGGCGATTTGGCATCTATCTAGGTGCATCCCGCTTACGAGTGCGTTAGCCGGAATCCACCTGCCGTTTGAGGTGTTCTTTGGAATTTCTTATTGTTACGGTGCGGAATAGGAACGAGCTTTGCTAGATCACGTTTGCGCGAGTTCCCATCTCTATCTCAGGAATCTCAGACAATTTCAGGGAAGAAGGAAATCCGGAGTTGACGATTGTCATTACATGTGTTTACTTGTAATGCATGGGGAAGCCAACGAGATCGCCGAAGAAGGTGCAAGCAGGAAGGCGGACCGGAATCCCCCTCACCGTTTATCTGCCCGAAACGCAGGCGGCTCGCCTGAGCGAAATATGCAAGACCAGACATGTGACCAAGGCAACAATTGTGCGATTCGCTATGGACCAGCTTTTTGTTCAACTAGGAAACGGTCAGCTGGAGCTTCCATTAGGCTTGACAGGAACGGAATGACATGGAGCCGATGAAACAAAATCTCAAGCTAAACTCCTTCTTTGCAGGGATTGGCGGTTTCGACCTTGGCCTCTCTCGCGCCGGCATAGAAGTTGGCTTTCACTGTGAAATTAGCCCGTTTTGTCAGAGCGTGCTCAAGCGCCACTGGCCCGACACTCCTGATATTTCAGACATCACATTGGTACAAGCGAAAGACCTCCCTGAGGCGGAGATCTGGACTGGAGGGTTTCCATGCCAAGATGTTTCCGTGGCCCGCGGGTGGCTCGGTAGGGAGGGTTTGAAGGGTAAACGCTCCGGACTGTTTCACGCATTTCTCGATTTGATCGCCGAAAGACTTCCGACAACCGTCCTCCTCGAAAATGTAACGGGGCTGCTGAACTCGCATGGTGGGCTTGACTTTGAACTGGTTCTAAAGAGTCTGACCGATCTTGGGTACGGGGTCGCTTGGCGAGTTCTCAACTCGCGTTATTTCGGAGCTCCACAATCTAGGCCGCGCGTCTTCGTATGCGCCTGGTACGGAAGTCCTTCTCGCGCCATCCGCACTTTGTATGAGCGCGAAATAAGTGCGAGGCCAGGGAACGAGCGGAGCGGCTTCCTGACTCCTTGTGAACGAGCGACTTCGGGGGCCATCGTTCCTGAAGTTGCATATTGTCTGGCTGCCACTTCTGGAAGACATACTGGCACAGACTGGAGCAGGTCCTACGTTAGTTACCACGATCGTGTGCGGAGGCTGACTCCGCCGGAATGCGAAGGCTTGCAAGGCTTTCCGAAAGGTTGGACTTTACCGGAGCCGCACATAAAACTTGGGGAGAACGAGTTGGATTCTCTCCGCTACGCAGCACTTGGCAACGCGGTTTGCGTCCCGGTTGTGGAGTGGATTGCGAAGCGAATCAAGAGAGAGTGGAACAGGAAAGCTACAGCCGAAATTGAGGTCGCCCATGTTCTTGTCCCTTTCCCAACCGATCAGCCAAAAACACACCTTGTCCTGGGTGAAGTCCAAGGAACACTTGGCAAGTTCAAGTGGTCATCCGGAGGATACGCTTGGAGGGGAGACTGCATTTTGACAACTGTTTCGCCATCCCCTGTGAATCCAATTACACGCGTTTTCGCGGACGTTTTAGAGCACAAGAGTGTGAGCGAAGGGCACTTCTTAAGTCCAAACGCAGCCGAGGGAATCCTAAGACGGGTACGAGGGCAAGGTCGAACACTATTCGCGCCGCTCGAAGAAGCACTGCAACGCCTCGCGGATTCTCAAATCAGACCATTGCCCGAGGTTTCGCTTCCATTCTCTGAATACGATTTTCCAGCGGTCACTGTGTGAAGTATGGCCACCTTCCATTTCGTCCAGATTGGTAATGAAAACGAGTGGGCAACTCGGGCTCTCGACAAGGAACGTTGTAAACTCAAAACTCTCCGTGAAGTCAGGCTGAGTTGCCGACATATTCCGATGTCGGCGGTCGGCGATGAGTTGAAGGCGTCATTATGCGAATAGCGCTCCGCACCGGAGCAGGCCGGGGAGCCTACGAGCTGGCAGGTCGTCAAGGCGACTTGGCGGCTTCCAATCTCTTTGACCATGAAATGTCCTACGAATTGACGCCCGGCATCATCATTCCCGGACGAGCAGTCGCCGCGCTTCGGCAAGGAAAGCCGCGTATTACCCTTGACGAGGATACGAGAAGTAAGACAACACATTTGTACAGCCTGCTGGCTGCCGTGCTCCTACTCCCAAAGCCGATGCGTGAATTTAAGAAAACTCACGGCGACGAACTGCTCCAGAGCAAAGCGTATTCAATGACGGCGATAAAAGTCGATGTTGCAGGCTTAACCGCAAACAGGGTGATCCTGAGACCCACTGATCTCCTTCTAGAGAACGCCGACAATCTTCAGATCGAAATGGAATTCACCAAGAGGATGGCAAGGATCATTCGCCTTTGGGACGCCGCCGCAAAGCAGGATACTCCTCTTGCAGAATTGGTGCGAAAACTGGCCGCGGCTGTTGGAGCCAATGATCCCGACTACAAAGAAATCGAACGTTGCGCACAGGAAATCTTCGATATGCTCCATACCACTGGTGACGCTTTGCCAGTTGCCGAGGAGCAATTGGCGGTGAGCCAAGCAGGACAAGAACCGCCTGCCTTCGACTTGGCTACCCAGGTAAAATCCAAATCCGATTTTGGCTTGGTTGACGAAATCTCACCTCAGGAAGCGTTGATTCAAAGGGTCAGGGTTTGGCGCCAGCAGGCGGAGCGGGGCTCAGCCGGACGTAAGTTCAGCAGGGAGGTCTCCGATGCTTACGAGTATCGATGCTTATTTAGCGGGCAGAGGCTTCCACGGCTGGAAATAACAGAGTCGCCGGGTGTTGATTCGGCTCATATCCTTCCGTGGTCAACGCACGACTTAAATTCAGTTAGAAACGGGCTTTGCCTAAACAAGCAGTGCCACTGGGCGTTCGATCAGGGAATTCTCCGCCTCACGTTTGACGGTACATGCAATACCTATGCTGTTAGTCTTCCTCAGAGTGTCAGACAAGCAGCATCAAGGGCATCATTTGACTTGGCGTATTTTGATTCTATGACCGGCCCAATTCCCAATGCCAGGTTGCCAAGAAACAAGGCGGTCTGGCCGTCGCCTGCGTATATCGCAGAGCTTAACCACTATATGGCGGCAATTTAACAGTTCTGGTGAGGTTCTGACGCTCGTCTATTTGGAAAAGGTGCAGCGCAATGAATTCGCGGAGCTGGTTTAGTGCTTTATGACGGACAATCTCTCAAAGGAGCAACGCTCTTATGCAATGTCCCGAATCCGTTCCCGGGGTAATCTCTCGACAGAGCTTGCGCTAATTGCGGCCATGCGAAAGACGGGCGTTTCTGGCTGGAGAAGGAACAGTGCGCTTCGCGGGAACCCAGACTTTGTCTTTCCCAAATTCCACGTCGCGGTTTTCGTTGATGGTTGCTATTGGCATGGTTGTCAGAAGTGTGGCCTAGCCGCGAAATCTAACGCGGACTATTGGGATAAGAAAATCGAGAGGAACCGCCGACGAGACAAGGAAAACGCGCGCCATCTTCGGGAAAAAGGTTGGGCTGTGGTTCGGATATGGGAGCACGACCTGAAAGAAAAGCCGATGACGTGTATCAGGAAAGTCCGCACCGCAATTGAGCGGCAGCAACAGACGGCCGATTCCGCTATCCTGACCTTTCCAAACGTATAAACAGCATCTTTACATGGCCACAGCTGAACGGAGTTTTCCGGCAAGCTTTAAGGTCGTGCCCCTTCGCACGTCTACGCCGCAAACGCAGTTCGTCGCCGGACGCTTCAGTTACGCCGTTCGGCGGCGGCCTGTGGCTGCGTCGCGGACTGCGCCGTAGATCAATGTGCGGTGCAGGGAATCGAGACGAGGGAGCAACGCGGCGATCTCGGCAACAAACGGGTCTGCCAGGACTGATGCGATCTCGTCGTCGCGGCGGCTGCGGGAATCCCGAACCAACTGGCAAACGTCCACCTGAAGTGCTGAGGCCAGCCGTTCGAGGGAGCCCAGGGTCGGAATGGCTTTGCCGTTCTCGATTTTGGAGATGTAAGTCCGTGGCACCTGCATGCGGCCGGCGAGCTGGCGCTGGCTGAGGTGGCGTGCTTTGCGGATTTCGCGCACCTGTCCTGCAACCTGGAGGCCCGCCTCGGCAGTGGCCGGCGGAACCATGGGGCTGCTGGCTACCAGGTGAGGGATCTGAACCACGGGCTCTTCGATATCGAGGGGCCTGCGGCATTTGCGGCAAAGTGAGTTGATGGTTCGGTACTGCACCAAGCTGCAGAAATCGCAGCGCACGACCTCACGTGTTTCCACGCACTCGAGGGTGGTTGCCATAGGCTTTGTGCGGAGTGCCAGAGCGGGCTCTCCCGGGTGCTTTTCAACACCACGACTTGTGCTACTTTCGGGGAAGTGAACCATAATTGTCAAGTGAAAACTTAGGGTCAAACCTAAGATTCACCTATCATACCCTGAGAAACCCGATGAAAAGCGAACCAAAGTGATCACTACTGAAACAATATTTGTGGGATAGCGCAAATATTTGATGGGGGAGAGAAGCGTGATGGCTGATAACGAGGGAATGGGCCGGAATGGTTATGGACGGACGGGATATGGACGCGAAGGGGCCTGGGAACTGCTGACGGAATGGACGGCGGGCGAGAGTTTGCGGAAACATGCGCTGGCGGTGGAAGCGTGCGTGGCGGCTTGTGGCGAGGCTGAGGCGGATCGGTTGGGGCTGGCAGGGGCGGAGCGGGCGGCGATGGTGGAGCTTTATTCGACGACGGCGCTGCTGCACGATTTTGATT
>Ga0302193_10004303_pt1 | contig 11277 bp, 10 predicted proteins | sample II_Bog_E3_3_FD_200228 | JGI IMG/M metagenome (GOLD analysis project Ga0302193, IMG submission 200228) | Peat permafrost microbial communities from Stordalen Mire near Abisko, Sweden - II_Bog_E3_3 | ecosystem: Environmental > Terrestrial > Soil > Wetlands > Peat | place: Sweden: Abisko...
CCATCGCGGCCTTCGCCACCTACATCGCCTGCCTCATCGTCCCCGATATCGTCGCCGCCGTCGTCCCAGCCGTCGTCAGAAGCGTGACAACCAAATAGTGGGTTCAGGGCCCGCCCAATGACCTGTCCCCAGGGCAATCGCACGAAAAAGCAAGGATCTGAAATCCGGTCGCCCCGTCAGCCCTGGAGCGAATCCAGAGTTGCTATATCCAGCGGGAACGGCGGCTTGATAGGATTTTTCCTCAAGAAAAATCCTTCCTGGGCAAAGCCGGAACGGGTACACCTTCTCTGGATTCGCTCTAGCCATGCGGGCCGGCTGCTTCTTCAGTCCCGTTGCATAGAATTATCCCCAACCGAGGTACGATGGGAAGAAACGATCCGGCGGCATTCTCACTTGTCCGCGCTTGTCCGCGTTTGACCGCGAATGGGCATTCGATGGCTGCTAGAGCGAATCGAGAGTTGCTCTACCCAGCGAGAACGGTGGCCTGACTGGATTTTTTCTCAAGAAAAATCCGTCCTGGGCAAGGCCGGATCGGGTTCGTCTTCTGTGGATTCGCTCTAAAAGTGCTCAAGAGTGCACCTTAAGCGGCATGCGACCACCCACTAACCGACTCCGAATCAACACATTACAGCCAATACTTAACGCAAGTAGGCCACCCCCCCCTTTTGGCCGGAATTTGCTCGCGTTGCGGCGGAGGCCGCATTCTCAGCTCACGCGATCGCCCTGATCCATCACGCTTGCGTTCGAACGAATCCGCGGCGAAGATGACGAGCCGGACCCGAGCAAAAGCACACAGAAACGTACGCATCCCGCCCGGTAGACTGTTTCAGTCTGTAAACCATCCTGACCCTGTTTCCAGTCAGGCAAATCAAACAGCATCGCCAGCGCGGAGGAGCCCGAACCTCGATGAACCCCGAATTGGATCTGCATCAGGATTGGTTGAACGAAGCCGAGAACCAACAAGCCTCCCAGGGCACAGAACCCGATATCGCCCTGGGACGCGAAATCACCCGCGCCCGCGTCCGCGCCGGTCTCACTCAGGAGCAGTTGGCAAGGCTAGTCGGCGCCACCCAGCCCGCCATCGCCCGCCTCGAAATCGGCAAGAGCTGCCCAGACCTCAAAGCCCTGAGAAAGATCGCCGAAGTCACCAGCTCCCAACTCGTCATTCACCTTGAAGAAACCCCCGCCTGACCGAACCGGAACCCGGCAAGCAAGACGAATCGAAGCGTCTCCAACGAGAAGAGGTCCAATGTCCGAACACCACGACGCTCCCAAAAGCCACGATCCACACCCTCTCCACGAAGTCCACTCCACGAAGGGGCCTCATAACCCCAAGGAAATCAACCCCAAAATGGCTTCAGACATCGCATACTGGTCCAAAGAATTCGGCGTCACTGGCGAAAAACTCCACGAACTCATCCGTTCCCACGGAACCCACGTGGAAAAGATCCGCATCGCACTCCACTCCCACAAACTCGACTAAAGACAATCGCCCCGCCAAAGCCACGCATGATTGACGCAGACCCCGAAAAGACGATACACTACCTTAGTTTGGCGATTCTGCCTGGAGCCCTGAGAGGCTGTGCTCGTTCGCGTAAGCGAACTCGAGTTCCGCCAGGGTGAGCATGATTTTGCCCATTCAATTGGAATTGCGTTGTGCGCGCCCAGAAAATGAGCGGCTGCGCTGGAGGTTGTATGTACGCTGTAATTCGTACCGGTGGCAAGCAGTACCGTGTCGCTCCGGGTGACGTCGTCAAGATCGAAAAAGTAGACCTGGAAGCGGAAAACGAAGCCCAGACCGTCGAATTCACCGACGTCCTCGCCGTCTCCGGCGAGCCCGGCGCCATCTCCAGACCAGCCTCCGCCAGGGTCACCGCGGAAGTCGTCAGCGAAGGCCGCCACGCCAAGATCCTCGTCTTCCACCTGAAGCGCAAGAAGCAGTACAAAAAGCTCCAGGGACACCGCCAGGCATTCACCGAGGTCCGCATCAAGTCGATCGAAGTCGACGGCGTTCCCTACGAAGCGGCTGTCTAGGCCAAAGCTCTTCGCCCCGCCTCAAAGGCCGGGCGCCATGAATCTGGTTTCTTCGAAAGGATTTTGCAATGGCACATAAAAAAGGCGGCGGAAGTTCAACAAACGGACGCGACTCAAACGCCCAGCGGCTCGGCTGCAAGGCATTCGCCGGCCAGGTCGTCACCGGTGGCACCATCATCGTCCGTCAGCGCGGCACACCCATCAAGCCCGGCCTCAACGTCGGCATTGGCAAAGACGACACCCTCTTCGCCAAGATCAGCGGCACCGTGCAGTTCCGCGATCGTGGCGGCCTCGGCCGATTCGCCTTCGTCGAACCACTCGTTGCTGATTAAATACTCTGGCTCCCCCGTGAGCCACGGACAACCCCAAAAAGCAAAAGGCCGGAACCCGCAAGGGTTCCGGCCTTTTGCTTTCTGATTTCCCCGAACTTACCGCTGAGCTTCCTTGCCGCTCAAAGTCCGCACAAAGGCGCGCTCGACCACCTTCTCCACATCCGACAGGAAGAAGCTCGGCTCCGGCTGCATCGCGATCTGCGTTCCCTTGTGTCCCAGCGCCGAGGCGATCTGGTTCCATCGATAAATGGTCGAATTGACGGGAAGCGTAATCGGCTTCCGCGCCGGCTCCGGAATCAGCGCATACGCCAGCCAGATTCCAAGCGCGAAGACGGTGAATGCCGCCGACACAAGCTGGATAGCCGAATTCATCTGCAAATGCGTAACCGTGGCCGCATAGGCCAACAGGCAGTCGTTCAGCGCCAGAATCCCCAGTCCAAAAGCAATTCCAAATGGACGGCTGCGCAGCGGCAGGTCGATCGCCTTCATGCACAGTGTCAGGAACGCCAGCAGACAAAGCTGCACCGTCCCCGTTGAGCGCATCAGCTGCGTGGCAAGCTGCACAAAGAAGTCCGGCCCATTTGCGGGCGAGTTAAACGAGGTGGCCGTTACCAACAGTGAAGCCGCAAATCCCCAGGCGAAGACCGTCGTCCCCATACGCGCCAGTCCTGGCAAATGCGTCATCGCCTGCCGGTACGTATTCAAGCACACCAGGAAAAGCAAAACGGACGATATCAGGCAATTCGCCCACCAGATAACGAAGTACAGCTTGGTATAGAGTTCGACGCTCGCCAGAAGTGGCCCGTGAAGCAAGAAAACCAGCGCCAAGGCGCTGAACGATCGCACACACAGATACCCAAACATCGACGGGTAGTTCTTCCTGAGCCTGGCACGGAAGAAAACGGCACACAGCGCAAACGTCAGCGAGATGTCGAGGTAGTCGAGCGCGGTTTGTGCGAAAGAATAGACCATAGAGCGGCTTTGCCCATCCTAGTGTTTTCTTAGGATAGCGCGATTCACGCAGAGCCGCCCACCAAATTCGTGGGGGATTGGTGCTACTTTAGTGCTACTTACTGGTTACGAATCGGCGGACACTTCTCGGTAAACGGGTTGCACATCGGCGCCGGTGTCGCCGTGGCCGTCTGATGGTTTGGCAGCACACTGCTGCTGCGAGGTGTGGAATATCCTGCAATGGCGGCGGCGGCTACAACGGCAAGCGCGAAAATGCGTACGGCGAATTTCATTTGAAATACCTCCCATTAAGTTGTATTGACTGACCGGAAATCGAGATGCTCTTCTAGAAATAGTGCCTGCTCGACCCCAAGTCAATCGAATTCGGACGCCTTTCCAATTTACCGGTGGAAAACAGGTACCCATCGTACGATTACTGTAGTAATTATAGATTGATTACTGTAGGCACCGCTTCCACGTTCCCTCCGGGTATGCATTTTCTTGCACCTTGATGACCTCTTCACCCGAGGATGCAGCCGGGGTGCTCCCAAACATCCCGGCGAATTCGCCCTTCGTGGTAAAATTGAATCAGGCATCGGTGCTGAAAGCCTCCTTTCCATTCGCGAAATTCCCACCGTTCAACCTCTGCACGCGCTTTGAGGGAACGCCTCTGGAAGGCATCAGCGAGAAAACATTCATGAAATTCAGGCCCGCCGCGAAGCCCTGATCGCTTTCGATTCGTACGAATTTATGTCCACAGAAAACTCCTTCAATGCTCCCCATTCCGGCGCCACCCCTGCCAATAGTGGCAGCTACACCAGCGAAAACATCAAGATCCTCGAGGGCCTGGAGGCGGTTCGCCTGCGTCCCGCCATGTACATCGGCTCCACCGGCGATCAGGGGCTGCACCACCTCGTCTACGAGGTGGTGGACAATTCGGTCGACGAAGCTCTGGCCGGCTTTGCCAAAGGCATTGAGGTCGTCATCCACTTTGACAATTCGGTGACCGTCATCGACGACGGTCGCGGCATCCCCGTGGACATGAAGACGCTCCCCAACGGTGAGCAGATGCCGGCCGTCCAGGTCGTGCTGACCAAGCTGCACGCCGGCGGCAAATTCGATTCCTCTACCTACAAGGTCTCGGGCGGACTGCACGGCGTCGGCGTCAGTTGCGTCAACGCCCTCAGCCAGGAGTTCAACGTCGAGATCTGGCGCGACGGCAACACCTACGAGCAGGACTACTCCTGCGGCGACCCGACGACGGGATTGCGCCAAACGGGCACCAGCAAGCGCCGTGGCACCAAGGTGCATTTCCTGCCCGACAGGAGCATCTTCACCGTCACCGAATACAACTACGACACGCTCGCCCAGCGCTTGCGCGAGCTCGCCTTTCTCAACAAGGGCCTCGAGATCTCGCTCACCGACGAGCGGACCATCGACCCCAAGACCGGCGAGCCGCGCCGCTCGGAATTCAAGTATGCGGGCGGCATCTCCGAGTTCATCAAGCACCTCAACAAGGGCAAAGCCGTCCTCCACGAGAAGCCAATCGCCATGGAAGCCAGCCGCGACGCGGTCGAGATCGACATCGCTCTCCAATACAACGATGGCTACTCCGAGACGCTCTTCAGCTTCGCCAACAATATCAATACCGTTGACGGCGGCAGCCATCTCTCCGGCTTCCGCAGCGCGCTCACCCGCACCATCAACGCCATCGGCCAGACCATGGGCCTGTTCAAGGACCTCAAGGAAAACCTCTCCGGGGACGACGTCCGCGAGGGCCTCGTGGCCGTCGTCAGCGTCAAGCTCTCGCAGCCCCAGTTCGAAGGCCAAACCAAGGGCAAGCTCAACTCCGATATCGCCGGCACCGTGCAAGCCTTTGTGAACGAGCGCCTGGGCGCATACCTGGAACAGAACCCGCAGGTCGCCCGCAAAATCATCAACAAGGCCATCGACGCGGCCCGCGCCCGGGAGGCAGCCCGCAAAGCCCGCGACCTGACCCGTCGCAAAGGTGCCCTGGACGGAGGCGGCCTCCCCGGCAAGCTCGCCGATTGCTCCGAGCGCAACCCGGAGAAGTGCGAACTCTATCTGGTCGAGGGAGAATCGGCCGGCGGCACCGCCAAACAGGGCCGCGACCGGCGCTTCCAGGCGATTCTCCCCCTCAAGGGAAAAATCCTCAACGTCGAAAAAGCTCGCTACGACAAGATGCTGGGCCACGAAGAAATCCGCGCCATGATTACCGCGCTCGGCTGCGGCATCGGCAAAGACGACTTCGATCCCGCCAAGCTCCGCTACCACCGCATCATATTGATGACCGACGCCGACGTAGATGGCTCCCACATCCGCACCCTGCTGCTCACCTTCTTCTTCCGCCACATGACGGAGCTGATCAAGCGCGGCCACGTCTACATCGCCCAGCCGCCTCTTTACAAAATCAAGAAGGGCCGCTTCGAGCAGTACATCAAGGACGACCGCGAGTTCCTCAAAGTGATGGTCAAACGCGCCTCGGAAGGCATCGTTGTCCGCCATGGCGAGGGCGCCGAAGTGATCGACGGCGCCACCCTCACCCGCTTCATGGGACATCTGGACGAGTACCTGGGCTTCTTCGACAAAGTCGACAAACGCATCCGCAACGAAAAAATCACCGAGTTGCTGGCCCGCGCCGAGCTCACCAAACGTGCCGACTTCGAATCGACTCCGGATGGCGGCGCGCCCCGCAAGCTCCTCGAACTCCACGACGAACTCGTCCCGCTCGCCGAGACCTTCCAGTTCCGCGCTCTCGCCGAACCCGCGCGCGACGAAGAGCACCAGACCTGGTCGCTCAACTACACCGACGCGCAGGGTGCGGTGCGCCACATCGATTGGAACCTGGCCGCGAGTCCCGAGTTCCGCCAGATGATGACCAAGTACGCGCTCATCAAGGAGCAGCTCGCACCGCCCTTTCTCATCGAGTACGCCTCGAAAACAGTCGCCGAAGTGGCGGAGGAAGAAGCCGACGCAACGCAGGAAGCCGCCGAAGCGACGACTGTCACTGCCGCCAGGCCTGCGCGCCGGGCAGGCCGCGCCAACCGCGAACCCGTCGAAAAGCAAACCGCCCGCGAGCTCTTCGAGTACGTCGTCGAGCAGGGCAAGCGCGACTATCAGGTCCAGCGCTACAAGGGGCTCGGCGAGATGACCTCGCCGCAGCTTTGGGAAACAACGATGGACCCCGCCGTGCGAACCCTCCTCCAGGTCAAGCTCGAAGACATCGCCGAAACCGAGCACATCTTCACCACTCTGATGGGCGAGGATGTCGAAGCGCGGCGCAAATTCATTGAAGACAACGCCCTCGACGTCAAGAACCTCGATATCTAGGCCGTCCTGCTTCGGTCTCCTCCCGCCAGCGCGCGCTGTAGCCAGGCGCGCGCCAGCTTCAGTTCTCGATTGACAGTCGCCGTGGAGATTTCCATCACCGCGGCCGCCTCTTCGGCGGTCATCCCGCCAAAATACGTAAGCTCAATCAGCCGCGCTTTGCGCTCGTCCTGCTGCGCGAGCCGCGTCAAGGCCGCGTCCATGTCCAGCAGATCGATTCCCGCAACCGGCCCAATGGGCTCAGCCGCAAGCTCCACATCGTCCAGGCAGACCTTCTCCCCGCCACTGCCCCGCTTGGCGCTGCGATGGCCCCGCGCGCGATCAACCAGGATTCGCCGCATGGTTATCGCCGCAATGGCCAGAAAATGCATCCGGTCTTCGTAATGCATTTCACTCGTCAGCAGCTTCAGATAGGCTTCGTGCACCAGCGCGGTCGCCCGCAGCGTGTGGTCGGGCCTTTCGTTACGCATGTACCGTGAAGCCAGCACGCGGAGCTGCTCGTAGACCAGCGGCATCAGCCGGTCCAGCGCCCCTTGGTCTCCGGAGCGCCAGGCAAGCAGAAGCTGCGTGATTTGCGGATCGGGTTCCGTCATACCATCTCAAGTCCAACGGGAATCGCGGCTTCTTCCGCGCTCACTTCGCTCCCGCCTGCGTCCGCAGCCAATCCTTCGCCCAGCGGAACGTGCCGTCCTGCGAGGTCAGCAAAGCTTTCCCATAGCTCGCAACCAGCGCGTCCGCTTCGCTACGCCGCCCAGCGGCAGCAAGGCACGCCGCCAGCCACATCGCCGTCTGCGCCGTCTGTGCATCCTCCGCGCCGTAGCTCTGGCGATGCTCTTTCAGCGCTTCTTGCAGCAGCGGAATCCCATCCCCCGCCTTGCCCTCCCGCAAATCCACCCAGCCCAGCACCGCTCTGGCCGTCGCCACGCGCGGATGGTCCCCGGAAAGATGATACTCCCCCGCCAGCGCAATCTCCCGGTTGGCCGCTGCCTTGGCCGCCGCGTAGTCCCCGCTCTCAGCCTCGATTTGCGCTTCCACCGGCCACATCTTCAGTTGAATGCAGCACTTGCTGCTGGAAGCCGCCCCTTGCGCCAGTGGCTGCGCCAGTTCAATCTCCCGCTTGGCTTCGGCCAGGTCCCCTGTCGCGTAGTCGACCTCCGCAAGCTGTAGCCGGGACAAACTGAACGCCCGATGGCCAGCGGGATAGAGCGACTTCTTCGATTCAAGCGATGCATTCAGATCCGCCAGCGCCTCCTGGCCGCGCCCGTTGCGCATCAGCGCCACCCCAAGGACATCCTCAGCGCCGGTCGTCTCCTTGTGCGCCTGTCCAAACGCCTTCAGGTCCGCGGCCTTCGCCTGTCTTGCTTGCTCCAGCGCCTCCACGTCTTTCCCGCGATTCATCAGCATGTAGGCCAGAGCCACCCGGCTCGAGGCAATCAGCCAGTGCTCCGGTGTGTACGCCGCCAGCCGAATCTCCAGCGCCTTGCGCATCGCGCTTTCCGCCTCCGCAAAACGCCCTTGCGAATCGTACATCCAGCCCAGATTGCTCCACGTGTAGGCCAGTTGCGGATGCCCCGGCCGCAGTTCCTTTTCCTGCTCGGCCAGAATCTCCTGAAGAATCCCCTCTTCCTCCGTCAGCTTGCCTTCGTGATCGTACGTCAGGGCCAAATCGTTCAGCATATCCATTGTGTTTGGATCGTGCCGTCCGGCGAGCCGCGTGCTCAGCGCAACCGCTTCGGTCTGATACTTCTCGGCCTCCGCCAGTTGGTCCTCCTCCCACAGCGTTCCGCCCAGCTCCGCCATCGCCTGCGCAACTCGCTCGTCCTTGTCTCCCAAGGCGTGTTCGTAAAGTTCGAGCGACTCCCGCTGATCGGTGGCCGCCTTGTCGAAGTGCGTCAGATCGCTCTCCGCCGCCGCCAGCAGGTCGAGCGTCGCCGCAGTCGCCAGGTCGTCTTTGGGCAGCCGCTCGCGCCGCAGCTTGAGCGAGTCCTCAAGCAAAGCCTTCCCTTGCTGCGTATCGCCCAGCGCGAGATACATGTGTCCCATCTCGTCCAGCAGCTTCACCTGCACGACCGGGTCTTGATCGGGCGAGCTCCTCACCTGCTTCGCGCCCCGATCGAGCAACTCCCGCGCCGTAATCTTGTCACCCCTCCCGTTCTCCGGGTCGTTCGCGTCAAACAGCCCCAGCAGAAAGTCCGTCGTCTGATTGGCGATCCGCGCCTGCTGCGAGGCAAGCCCCGCTTCCCGTGTGGCCTTCCGCGCCAGCACCGTCATGGCGATCGAGACGCCCATGAGCATAAGCGCAAACGCCGCCGCCGCCGCCGCGGCAAATTTGTGCCGTTTCAGAAACTTGCCCGCCGAGTAGCGCCAGGAAGGCGTCCGCGCCAGCACCGGAAAGCCGTCCAAATACCTCCGCAGATCGTCGGCCAGCGCACCCGCCGAGACGTAGCGCCGCAGCGGATCCTTCTCCAGTGTCTGCAGCAGAATCCGGTCCAGATCGGCGTCCAGATTGGGCTTCGGCGGCGGAACTTCGCAAATCGTCCGCCCCAGCTCCCCCAACTTCGCCTCCGTCGCCCGAAACGGCCGGCTCCCCGTCAGCAGCTCATAGAGCATCACCCCAAGCTGGTAGACGTCCGTCGCCGTCGTGATTACCCCGCCCTGCACCTGCTCCGGGCTCGCGTAACCGGGGGTTAGCAGCCGTTGCGAGTCGATCGTCTCCATTCCGTTCAGCCCCGCCGCCTCCGGCCCAAGAGCCTTGGCAATCCCAAAATCCAGCAGCTTCGGCTCGCCCGTCTCCGTAATAAAGATGTTGTCCGGCTTCAGGTCGCGGTGCACCACCAGATGCCGGTGCGCGTAGTCGACCGCCCGCGCTACCTCGATCATCAGCTCAATGCGCGCCCGTCGCGGCAACTTCCGTTCCTCGCAGTACGCGTCGATCGGCGTTCCCGAGACGAACTCCATCACCACAAAAGGAATGCCTTCTGGCGTCGTTCCGCCATCCAGCAGCCGCGCAATGTTCGGGTGGTCCAGATTCGCCAGAATCTGCCGCTCGCGTAGAAACCGCTCACGCAAGTCCGGCGTCAGCATCCCCAGCGCGGCCACTTTGATGGCCACATCCTTTTTGTATTCATCGTCGGCGCGCGTCGCCCGGTAGACGATGCCCATCCCGCCGCGCCCGATCTCGCCCGTAATCTCGTACGCACCGAGCCGTCCGCCAATCCGGGGCATCGGAATGCGCAGCGTCTCCGCCACTCCCCGGCTCAGCGCGTCGCCAAAGTCGGTCCCGCCCTCCACCGAAAGCAGCAGCGAATCGACCCGCAGCCGCAGCCCGGTGTCACCCTCGCACGCCTCATCCAAATAGCGCCGGCGTTCTTCCGGACCCAGATCCGCCGCCACGTCGAACACCGACTGCAGGCGTTCCCAATCCTGGCTCTTCAGCAGGGTGCGCATCGTTTGAGCTCCGTCGATAGGGGGATCGGGTGCTGGTGTTCCAGCCTTTTTAGGCCTCGCCGCCAGTATGACACAGACCGCCCTTCAAACTTCCCATGACTTTACAGCATGCACATTCACAAATGACAGAGTTTTCCCGGAGTTCGCGCATTAACCAGTGGAGGCGAATTTCCCCACCTCCCCAGCGCGCACCGGTTTGGACCCTTGGCCGAAACCGTTGGGCTCGAAATCTGCCTCCAGGAGAGAATCCGATGACCTTCCGGCCCCAGGTCGCCCGTCTGGCCCTTACCCTCATCTCCCCCGCCGCAATCGCGCTCCTTTTCGCCCTTGCCCCGGCACACGCCCAGGTCACCTACAACGGCGTCCTCAAAGTCCAGAGCACCGCCTTCGTCGAGCCGACCGGCGTCGTCTTCGATTCCGCCGGAGACCTCTTCGTCACCGATCTCAGCCGCTCCACGGTCACCGAGTTGCCCGCCAACGGCGGTGCACCCATCGCCATCGGCAGCGGCTTCAACTTCCCCCAAGGCATCGCCATCGACTCCACGGGCAATCTTTACGTCGCCGATACCGACAACAACGCGGTCAAAGAGATCCTCGCCGCCGGTGGCTACACAACCATCAACTCTCTGGGCAGCGGATTCAACCAGCCCTTTGGCGTCGCCGTCGATAGCTCCGGAAATGTCTTCGTCGCTGACACCAGCAACGCGCAGGTCAAAGAGATTGTCGCCTCCGGCGGCTATGCCACCGTCAACATTCTTGGCGGCGCCTTCGCCTTCAGCGCGCCAGAAGGCGTTGCCCTCGATAGCCAGGGAAACCTCTACATCGTCGACCGGAAGCTGGCGCGAGTGGTGCAGTTGCCGGTCTCCGGCGGGTACACGACATGCACTTCTCTCGGCAGCGGATTTGTTTCCCCGCGCAGTGCGATCGCGGACCTAGCCGGCAATCTCTATGTAACCGACCAAAACACTGTTAAGGAGATCACGGTGGCCAGCGGCTTGACGGCGACCCAGACGCTGACCAGTGCATTGAATTTCCCCGAAGGGCTGGCCGCTGACCGAAACGGTAATCTCTTCATCGCAGACGAGAATAACAGCCGAGTTGCCCTGTTGAGCCCGTTCAGCGTCAATCTGGGAACACTCGCCGTCGGCGCGGCGCCATCGTCGGT
>Ga0302193_10004319_pt1 | contig 11250 bp, 13 predicted proteins | sample II_Bog_E3_3_FD_200228 | JGI IMG/M metagenome (GOLD analysis project Ga0302193, IMG submission 200228) | Peat permafrost microbial communities from Stordalen Mire near Abisko, Sweden - II_Bog_E3_3 | ecosystem: Environmental > Terrestrial > Soil > Wetlands > Peat | place: Sweden: Abisko...
GGTTCAATATTCTTCAATATTTATCATCGTACTACTCAGACCAAGACTCAGATTCAATTCCCTATGTGGAGGCACCTGGAACGCAACGTTGGGTCGGCCCCACCGACCGGGACCCGGACGCCTCAGCAGTACTAGCCACCTCCCACCAGGCGCACCACCTCCAGGTGATCCCCCGCCCGGAGCACCTGAGCCGTGTATTCGGCCTTGCGGATGACCCGGCCGTTCAGCTCCATGGCACTGCCGAAAGCTGGCAGCTCCAGCCACCGGGCCAGGTCGGCCACATTGCCCAGCTCCGGCGCCTGCCGCTCCTGCCCATTGATCCATAAAAGCATGCCAGCCCCTCAGTTCACCCGTCCGGCGGCCTGGAAACCGTGCTCCAGGTCGGCCTTGAGATCCGCCTCGTCCTCGATGCCCACCGAAAAACGCAGCAGACCATCGGAAATGCCCAGTTTCGCCTTCACCGCGGGGGGCGTGCGCAAGTGGCTCATGCTGGCTGGATGCTGGATGAGGCTTTCCACCCCCCCCAGGCTCACCGCCCGGGTGATGATCTGCAGGGCTTCGCAGAACCTCTGACCGGCCTGGAGCCCGTCGGTCAATTCGAAACTCATCATGGCCCCGAACCCGCCGGACATCTGCCGAATGGCCACTTCATGACCGGGATGTTCCTTGACCCCGGGATAATCCACCCGCGCCACCTGGGGCTGCCACAGCAGCCATGCTGCCAGGGATTGGGCGTTGTCCGCGGCGCGCCGAACCCGCAGATAGAGGGTCTTCAACTCCCGGTGCAGCAGCCAAGCTGCCATGGGATCCAGGGTCGGCCCGGTGAGCTTGGTCACCGCCCAGCAGGCCACGATGTCGTCCTCGGTGCCGGCGATGACCCCCGCCACCAGGTCCGAGTGGCCGCCCAGGTACTTGGTGGCGCTGGCCACCGTGATGTCGATGCCCAGTTCCAGCGGACGGGTGAACACCGGCGTGGCGAAGGTGTTGTCCGCCACCGTGCGGATGCCCCGGCGCCGGGCGATTTCGGCGACCCCGGCCAGGTCGGTGATGGCTAAGGTCGGGTTGGAAGGGGTCTCCAGGAACATCAGGGCGGTACCCTCCTGGATCGCATTCTCCCATTCCAGCAGATCCAGGGTGTTCTGGATCCAGGTGACCCGCAGGCCCCGGCGGGCCTCCCAGCGCCGCAGCAACTGCTCCGTGCCCAGGTAGACCGCCGCCGGTGCCACCACATGGTCGCCGGGCTTGAGGAAGGTCTCGAAAACCGTGGCGATGGCGCTCATGCCGGAACTGGTCACCAGCGCCCGCTCGGCCCTTTCCAGGGCGGCCATCACCGCCTCCGCCTCGCTGAAATTGGGGTTGCCCCAGCGGGTGTAGAAGCGGGCCGGCTCGGTGGCCGCCGAGAATTCGGCGCCCTCGGCATTTTCCATCAGCTCGAACACCGAAGTCTGGTAAATGGGGGTTGTCACCGAACGGGAATCATTGTGCTGCCTTCCGGCATGGATGCCGGTGGTGCTGAAGCCCCACTCGCGCTTGTCCATCGCTGCTCCCCCGGCGCGCCGGTCCGGCGCTGGTTGCAGAATAACAGACGGCTTCAGCGGCTGCGCCAGAACACCAGGGCCAAGGACACGATGGCCACCGCCGCCACCGTGAGCACCCGCCAGAAGGTGGGCGCGGCCTGGTCGATTTCGCCCCGGGTGACGCTGTCCGGATCGGTCAGCGCCGCCTGGGTGAGCTCATCCTCGGGCGCCTCGGGGGGATCCGGATGGTAAGGCACCAGATCCCGGGAAAGCTGGCCGAAGTACACCACCTTCCAGGCGTCCTGGTCCCTGGATGCGAGCTGGGGGGCCGGGTTGGGCCCGGGCTCCGTTGCGCTGGTTTCCGGCCTTGATTCCGTCATTTCCCCTCCCCGGAGGCCAGGACTTGCTCCAGGACCTCGTTCACCAGCACCGGGTTCATCTTACCCTTGCCGGCCTTCATGACCTGGCCCACGAAAAAGCCTTTGAGGTTTTCCTTGCCGCCCCGGTACAGGGCCACCTGTCCTGGGTTGGCCGCCAGAACCACCCGCACCATCGCCTCGATGGGCGCCCGGTCCGAGACCTGGCCCAGGCCCCGCTGGGTCACGATCGCGCCCGGCGCCCCATCGCCCGCCAGAACCGCGGGCAGGACCGCTTCTTTGGCCGTGTTCAGATTGATGGCGCCGTCCTGGACCATCCGGATCAGTTCCGCCAGATGGGCCGGTTCCAAGCCCAGGGTCTCGATGGTCCTGCCACCTTCATTGAGCGCCCGGCTCACCTCCCCCAGCATCCAGTTGGCGGCCTGCTTGCCCAGCCCTTCCCGGGCCACCGCCTCGAAATAGTCGGCGAAGGCGGGGCTCTGGAGCAGCATTCCCGCCTCGTACTCGGTGACTCCATACTGGGCCGTGAACCGGGCGAACCGGGTCTCGGGCAGTTCCGGCAAACCCAGGCGCACCGTTTCGACCTCTTCCGGGCTGATCACCAGGGCCGGGAGATCCGGCTCCGGGAAGTAGCGATAGTCCTGGGCCACTTCCTTGCTCCGCTGGGACCGGGTTTCGCCCTTTTCCGCATCCCAGCCCCGGGTCTCCTGGCGGAAAGCCTCGCCTTTGGCCACCAGGGTGGTCTGCCGGGCGATCTCATAGTCCAGGGCCTGCTGCACGAACCGGAAGGAATTGATGTTCTTCACCTCCACCCGGGTGCCCATGGCCTCCCCCGGACGGCGCACGCTGACGTTGGCATCGCAGCGGAACGAACCCTCCTCCAGGTTGCCGTCACAGATGCCCAGGAAGGTCACCAACCGGTGCACTGCCTTGAGGTAATCATAGGCCTCCCGGCCGCTGCGCAGATCGGGGGCGCCCACGATCTCCAGCAGGGGCACCCCGGCCCGGTTCAAATCCACATAGGAGGCGCCGTCCCCCATTTCATGGTTGGACTTCCCGGCGTCCTCCTCCAGGTGGGCCCGCTCGATTCCGGCCCGGATCAGGCCCACCCCGCCCCGAACCAGGGGGTCGCCGGGAATCATGAGATGACCTTCTTCCACCACCGCCACTGGCCCCTGGGTGATCTGATAGCCCTTGGGCAGGTCCGGGTAGAAGTACTGCTTCCGGTAGAACACGCTGCGCTCCCGGATCTTCCCGGCCACCGCCAGCCCCAGGGCGATGGCCATGCGCACCGCCTCCCCGTTGATCACCGGCAGCGCGCCCGGCAGCCCCAGGCAGACCGGGCAGGTATGCCCATTGGGAAGCCCGCCGTACTCATTGCGGCAGGCGCAGAACATCTTCGACCGGGTGAGCAGCTGCACGTGGACTTCAAGACCGATGACCGCTTCGTAGCCCGCATTCATGACTGCTCCCCTGGAGGGATTATCCCGGAAACCAGGCCTCGTGGGGCCAGGGAAGCGCAGAGTCCGGCCCGGACCGCCGGAATCGCAGCTTTCCTCCCGGTATCACTTGCCCAGACAGAACCCCGAGAATACCTGATCCAGGGCGCTCTCCGCCCGATCCTCGCCAGTGAGCCGGGCCAGCAGCCCCCAGGCCCCCTGCAGGGCCGAGGCCGCCAGTTCCGGTGGCGCGCCCACATCCAGCAGAAACAACAGGTCCATCTGCAGGACCAATTCATCCAGCAGTTCCCGCTGGCGCCGGGTGGCCAGGGCCCCCAGGCATGCGTCCGGGGCAAATCCGCCAAGAAAGCGATCCCTCAGGGCTGCGGCCAGAGGTTCCAATTCCCCCTTCAGCGCCGAGATGCAAGGCTCGACCCCCGGCCGGCCGCCGAGATCCGCCTGGTTGCGCACGGTCAGCACCTTTGCCGCAAACGGCGCCAGCCGCTCCAGGATCTCCGGGTCCGCAGCCGGGTCCGGGAGCGGGACCAGATGCACGATCAGGTCCACCTGCTCCAGAACTCCGCGCACCCGGGCTACCCCCAGCCGCTCCACCGGGTCCTCGCTGTGGCGCAGACCGGCGGTGTCGAACAGCAGCAACGGCAGCCCCGCCCACTGGGCGCGCACTTCCAGCACATCCCGGGTGGTGCCGGGCAAGTCGGTGACGATGGCCCGGTCGGCACCGGCCAGGGTATTGAAGAGGGTGCTCTTGCCCGCGTTGGGACGGCCCACCAGGGCGATCCGGATCCCATCCAGCAGCCAGCCCGCAGCCGATGCCCGAGCCTGTTCCACGTGGAACAGCTCCTTCAGGGACGCCAGCCCGGAGCACAAAGCCTCCAGATCCAGCAAAATGCCCTCTTCCTCGCCATAGTCCACGCTGGCTTCGGCCCGGGCCAGCCAGGGGGCCAGGGCCGCCTTGGCCCGGATCACCCAGTCCGGCAAGCCCCCGGCCCGGGCCTGGGCCTGACGCAGTTGGGTATCCGTGGCCGCGTTCACCAGATCCCGGAGCGCTTCTGCTTCCAGCAGGCTCTGCTTGCCGTTGAGCAGCGAGCGCCGGGTGAATTCGCCTGGTTCGGCCAGGCGGATTCCCAGCCGGGCCAGGTGCTCCAGCAGCCGTTTCACCAGGAGCGGGTTGCCGTGCAGTTGGAACTCCACCAGATCCTCGCCGGTATAGCTCCCCGGGCCGGGAAAGAACAGCACCAGGGCCCGTTCCCGGAAGCCGTCCCAAGCCAGAGTCCGCAGGGCCGCCAGCCTCGGGGGCGGTAGCGCGACCAGGGATTTCAGCTTCAGCCCCAGGCCGGGGCCGGAAACCCGCACGATGGCCACGGCCGAAGGCAGAAGGGGGGTGGCGGGGGCGCAAATGGCATCAAGCATGAAGTGGTTCATCCAACTCTATCTTCCCGCCAGGGACGCCGAACACCTACTGCTGATCCTCACCCTTGCCATCGCCCGCGGCCACTGCGCTCGGTCGCACCTTCGTCCAGGGATGAACCCGCCTTGCTTTTCATGGCGAACACCCAATACTTTCCTACCAGCTATTGATCCCCCTGATTGTCCTCCGCCTCCTCCTCCAGGTCGGCAAATGCGTCCTCCACCTCCTCGCGGGTCTCCGGAGTTACCTCCCCGGACAGGGCTTCAACCACATCCCCCTCCGTTAGAGGCCCGTCCACCTGTTCGTGCAGGGGGCGCTCACGCAGAGGTTCCGGAAGCAGCGCCGGCGTCTCCGGCAGTTCCACTCCCATGGATTCGGCCTCCTCCCGGGTCAGTTTAAGGGTGTCCTTCACCTTCATTGTGCTTTGGGTCATGGGAATCCTTTCAAAGGCGATGCTTGAGGAGCCTACTTGCCGAAAACCTTCTTCACTTGGCCGATCTTGCGCTGAACGGTTCCGGATATTTTCTCCGCCGTGCCCTCCGTCTCCAGTTGCGGGTCATCGGTGGCCCGGCCGGTGATTTCCTTGACCGTACCTTTAATTTCATGGAGCTTGCCAGCCATCTGGTCCTTCGCACTTGTCTTCATCGGAGTGACTCCTTGTATTTCGTTATGGGAATGGGGCTTTAGAGGTTGCCCCGCGAATGCAGGCGGCGCGAACCCCGCACCCGAAGGGTGCCCCTGGTTCCATGCATCGATCGAGCCATCCCCTAACACTTTTTTTACCAGCAAGTTACTTCGTAGTTCCGCGATGAATCCAATCTTGTCATTCAATTTGAAAGAGCCCGGACCCCAAAGCCATGGCGCCTGTTCGCGCGATCCGGCTTCCGACACCCGCCGCACAGGAATTTGGGTCGTCATTCAAGCCTTGGCCCGGAAGTTGCACCGGATAGGTGCCCCAAACCAGAGCCTTCCCGGGGCGGGATCGGAACCAAGTTCGTAGGCAAGGAACCTTGAACCCCCTCTTAAGGAGCGTCTGATGCGGGAAAAGCAAAAGCAAACGGTTCTCCCGGTTCCCCAGAACCGAGCCGCCAGGTTCATGGCAGCGCGGATCCGGGAGAACGAAAAACAGGTCCAGGAATACGAGGCCACCCTCGATCCCCGCCAATTCCAGGAACTGCCCGCCACGGACCCCGGCCCGATGGAACTGAACATCCGCATCGCTTGACCTTTGGTTTGGCCCATTCCAGATGCAACCAGGCCCCTTCCTGCCGAACAGGAAGGGGCCTGATTGTTTCAGGGACGCTAGGTCCGGGTGACCTTCAGCGCCTTGTAGGTGCCGGTACCTTCACTTTCGGTGGCGAACCCCGGTTGCCGGCTGAGCACCATATGCACCCAGCGACGTTCCCGGGGACTCAGGGAGGTGAAAGTGTAGCTGCCGAGGGCCTTGGCCTTTTCGGCCGCGAACCCGGCCATGGCGATGATCTCCTTCATCCTGAACAAACGGAAGGAAGCCACGTCCAAGTAGGCCAGCTTTGCCTCTTCCCGCTCCCCCTGGGCCTCGTGCAGAAGAAACTGCAGGGCGTCCAGGGCCTGCCCTTTGTTGGCAGCCAGCCACCCGGCGTCCTGGCCATCGATTACCAACCGGTTCGGGAACAACGCTTCGTCTCCGGACGGCCCGAAGGTCGCCGTGACGGTGAGGCCCAGTTCCTTGCACCACCGGGTCACCAGCTCAGGAGCCTGTTCCAGGGGAAGGGCGGTCTTGCGCATGGGTTCCTCCTCAGGCCACGACGGGCTGGGGCTTGTAGGTCTTCTTCACCAGCCAGGTCTGCAGAATGCCGATGATGTTGAACATCAGGTAGTAGAGGCACAGACCCGAGGGGGTCTTGGCGAAAAAGAACGAGAACATGACCGGCATCAGCACCATCATCATCTTCCGCTGGGCCGGATCGCCCACGGCGGGGGTCATGGCCTGCTGGATGATCATGGAACCTCCCATGAGCACCGGAAGAATGTAATAGGGATCCTGGGAGGAAAGGTCCACCAGCCAGCCGAGGAAGGGCGCGTGGCGCAGTTCGAACACCGCGTTGAGCATGGACCAGAGGGCGAAAAACACCGGCATCTGCAGCAGCATGGGCAGGCATCCACCCATGGGGTTATGGCCGTTCTTCTTGTAGAAGGCCATGAGTTCCTTCTGCATTTCGGCCTTCTTGGTCATGTCGTTGCCGAACTTCTCGTACTTGGCCTGGAGCGCCTTCTGGAACGGCTCCAATTCCTTCATGCGCAGCATCTGCACGGTCGTCTTGTTGTTGAGCGGCCACAGCGCGCCGCGGATGACCACCGTCAGCAGGATGATGGCCCAGCCCCAGTTGGGCACGACCGAATGGATGCTGCGCAGGATCACGAACAGCAGCTTGGCGACCAGGCCGAAGAACCCGAAGTCGACCACCTGCTTGAACATAGCCCCCTCGGCCGGATCGGCGGGCGCGTGGAAGAGGGCCAGTTCTTCGGCCTGTTTGGGTCCCAGGTAGAGACGGGCGGAAACCTTGCCGGTGCTGTCCGGGGCAAGCAGGTATCCGGTCTCGCCGTCACGCTGGGGATCCCGGGAGGCATCCCAGATGGCCGCGAAATAGTGGGTGGTCTGGGTGGGTTTGCTGGGATCGATGCCGGCATCCATGCCCAGGCGGCGGGAAGCCTCAGGCAACTCCTTGCGCTTGGAGCCCAGGAAGCTGAAGAAAGGGTCCTTCAGCATGGACAGCCAGGTCACCGCCTTGATGGAATGGGGTTCGATGCTGAACACCCGGCCCAGGCCGTGGACGGCGAGCATATTGGAAGGCATGGGCACCAGGTTGAGCGCTCCACCCTTGGGTGAGGTCCATTCCATGGAAACGATGTGCCCCTGGTCGGGAACCAGGTAGGCGAGCCGGTCGCCCTGGGCATTGTGGAACGTGACGCTATGGCCGTTGGCACCGGAGGCAACCTCCGGGTCACCGTCGAAGCGGGCATTGATCGCCGCTCCCAGGCCCGGGAAGTCCTTGGACAGTTCGCTTCCGTCCTTGTTCAGCTTGGCTTCGGGGAAGAAGTGGGTGCCGTCGTTCCAGGCCACCTGCACCAGAGCGCCGTCGCCCTTGCGCCAGGTGAGTTGCAGGGTGTCGTTCTTGAAGGAGAACCGGGCCAGGGGGTCCACCGCGGCCAGATTCCCGGGGGCGCCGGCGGCAGCCACCGGAGTGGGCGCGGCGACATTGGCGGCGACGGGCTGGACCGGGGCGGATTCCGCACCCTGCACCTGGACCATTCCTGGCCTGGGCGGATTCATGCGCGTCATTAGCATGTTGTAGCCGCCGAGCAGAAGGACGCTCAGGACCACGAAGATCAGCATGTTCCGGTTTTTCATTGAGTTTCCCAACGGCTGAGAGCCAGCCGAAGCTGGCTTTCGATTACTTGGAATGAGAAGGCACAACCTTTGACGGCGCCCCGGGCGGGGCGGACCCACACGATATAGCGTAGATCATCCAGCCCGGGCCGTTCGCGCAGGATTTTGAGAAAAGCCATGCGCACCCGTCGGCGGAAGCGGTTCCGTTGCACGGCCCGCCCCTGCTTCCGGGATGCGTTCACCAGGAGCATCGGCTCAACGCCGGGAGCCCAGCGCCAGACTCGAATGTCCAACGGCTGTTCCCGTCCCAGCAAGGGACGGGGAACAACACTGGGGACCGCGTGATCCTGGCGTTGAATGACCCGGTAGCGCCCGGCTACCTTCATGACGATTAAAGTGCGAGGACGTGGCGGCCCTTGGCACGGCGACGTTTCAAGACCAGACGGCCGTTCTTCGTCTTCATGCGAGTGAGGAAACCGTGGGTTTTGGCACGGCGCCGGTTGTTGGGCTGGAAAGTCCGCTTCATAGAACACCTCATGGCCCCGTCTTTATGGAAAGGGCGAACCTTCGAGGCTACCAGAGGGGCATTCGCCACTCAACCCCAAAGAGTGATCCACGTTCCCGGAAGGCGATGTTAAAGTAATTCACCCGCAACCGGAGTGGAGTTCTGGGGACATTTTCCCCAAGATCGGCCTGACGCCCTTTCCGGGTCGGGCTCCACTTCGAATCTATAGACTGGGACCTCGCCATGTCACATGACTCACAAGCCCTTTGGGAAACCCTGCGCAAAGGTCTCGCCCAACGACTGCCCGAACGGACGTTCACCGACTGGATCGAACCCTGTTCGGCCCTTAATTTCGATGGCACCACCTTGCTGATCCAGGTCCCCTCCCCTTCCGCCCGGATCTGGATCGAGCAGCAATTGGCCGAGGAATTCCACGATGTGCTGGTGCAGTCCGACCTGGCCAGTCTGAGGTTGGCGTTCATGGTGGCCGGGGACGCCAAGCCGGCCAAGGCCGCCTCCAAACCCAAAGCCGCGGCCGCAGCGGCGGAGGCGCCGCTCAATTCGCCCTTTCCCCAAGGTTTTCACCGGTATACCCTCGACCGTTTCGTGGTGGGCCCAAGCAGCCAACTGGCTTTCGCGGCCGCCAACGCCGTGGTGGAGAGCCACGGCAAACCCAACTCTTCCCTGAACATGAACCCGCTGTTTGTCTACGGAGGTTCCGGCCTGGGCAAGACCCATCTGATGATCGGCATCGGCAAGGGCCTGCTGGCCAAGAATCCAGCCCTGCGCGTGGCCTACCTGAAGGTGGACAACTTCTTCAACGAATTGACCATTGCGATCCGGGCCAAGAACACCGAACCCATGCGCAAGAAATACCAGCAGAACGATGTCCTGCTCCTGGATGACGTCCAGACCCTGGGCAAGATGGAGCGGACCCAGGAAGAGATCTTCTACATCCTCGAATACCTGCTGCAGTACGGAAAACAGATCGTGATCACCTCGGACAAGCCCCCCCAGAAGCTGGAAGGCCTGCACGACCGGCTGATCACCCGGTGCAAATGGGGACTGACGGCGGACATCCAGCCGCCCGACTTCGAAACCCGGGTCGCCATCCTGCGCAAGAAGCTGGAGGACGAGGTATTCAAGGACCTGCCCGAGGTTCCCGAGGATGTGATCAATTTCATCGCCCACAAGGCCAAGGGCAGCGTGCGCGACCTGGAGGGCCTGCTCACCCGGGTGGTGTTCCAGAGCAGCTTCCTTGGGGTGTCCCCCAGCCTGGAGGTGGCCCAGTTGGCGTTCCAGGGGCTTACCGGCACCGAGGCCAGCGCTTCCATTTCCATGGAACGGATCTGCCGGATGACGGCGGAAACCTACAACATTTCCTTCAATGATCTGATGAAGAAGAAATCCCGGCAGCAGGCCATCCTGCTGCCGCGCCAGGTGGCCATGTTCCTCACCCGCGAGCTGACTGCCTCCTCGTTCACCGAGATCGGCCACAGCTTCAACGATATGCACCACAGCACGGTCATGAACGCCATCAACTCGGTCAAGAACCGGATGCAGAAGGATGGGGATTTCCACAAGATTGTCCACTCCCTGCTAAATAGCATCCAATAGAAACAAAGGACTTATTCCGCAAGCGCTGAAAATGCGCCCGTTTCCGGCGCTGCGTTTGCGGAAAACCTTTTCGACCGGGCCTTTCGCCCTTTGCTCCTGACCGGGCCTTCCCGGTTCCAGGCCCTCGGCCCGCACCTGGGCAGGGTCGCCTTTCCCAGGCCGGCCAGGGGAGTGCGGGGTTCTCCACAGGTTTGCCACGCCCTCAGCATAATCATGGTGATATTCCCATCTTCATGTACAAGTTATGAATAGTCTTCTGCTGGGCTTTGTGGGTTGGGCTTCGAAGCCCCCAGGGGGCTGGACCCGCGACCAGGGCATGGGGTTTGGCGATCCGTGAGGCTGGAGCCAGGGCCCAGGTCGGGTGCCGGCACGGCCGGAGTCCCCCAACCTGGATCCGGCGTCCTGGAGGGCCCTCCAAGGCTCCGGAAGCTTCCAGGCTCCTAGCCCCCCTGGCCAGGACTGATGGGCTCGTGGCGGATTTTTTGATCCGCTTCGGCCTCGTTGGGATCGGAATGACCGGCGTCATACCTCGGAGTTCCGGGGCCGATGGTCTTCTCTGCACAGGTTTGTGCACCGCCCTCTCTGATGCCGTTGCCTGCAAAAACAGGCCTTCTCCCATTTGTGGACGCCATTGCGCAGAATTGGGCGGCATCGCCTGTGGAAAACCCCAGGCTTCGCGCCACCCTTCGGGGCAATGCGTCACCAGATTCGGGTTTCCGGCTGGAGTACCGCACCCGGGCGCAGCGCAAAACCCATGCGGCATATGAGGTTTGCAGGGATATCCACAGGATGGCCCTGTCCTCAGCATAATCATGATGATTTATGCATTTTTAAGTACCTCCCGTATTGATCTTTCTGCTGGGTGCTTGTGGCTTCCGCAATGCCGCCTGGGGACGGCCCGATGATCTGCGGTCCCCGATCCCGCCCGAAGTTCCCGCGGCGGGTTGGCCATGGAGTGCTTGGAGCTCACGGCACCCCAGTCGAGCCCGTTGCACC
>Ga0302193_10004333_pt1 | contig 11223 bp, 10 predicted proteins | sample II_Bog_E3_3_FD_200228 | JGI IMG/M metagenome (GOLD analysis project Ga0302193, IMG submission 200228) | Peat permafrost microbial communities from Stordalen Mire near Abisko, Sweden - II_Bog_E3_3 | ecosystem: Environmental > Terrestrial > Soil > Wetlands > Peat | place: Sweden: Abisko...
TTACGATCTGGGTCCCGGCATTCGCCGGGATGAGCGGAGATAAATCGAGTCGAATACTTGCTGCTCAAGGGACACATTCAAGATCGGTCTGGCGGAACGCGTTATCCGTCGCCAAGATCGGAACACCGTAGAACTTGGCGCAGGCATAGTGCAGACAATCGCCGAGGTTGAGGCGATGGCGGCCCGCGCGATAGCGATGGGCCGCGGATAAGGCCAGACGGGTCGTCTCCATCGCCGGCGGCAGATCCCGGATCTCGATGCCCCGCTCGTCCAGAAACTCCACAACCATCGCCTCGACGGCGTCAACGGCAAGGCCGAACTTGTCCGGCCGCGCCAGGCCCAGAACCGCCTCCAGCACAGCGACCGGTGAGGTCATGCGCTGCTCGGCCAACACCAGGGCGTCGGACACCCTGTCGGCTTCGGGCTCGTCCGACAACAGCGCGACGATCGCGCAGGCGTCGACGAACATCAGGACTTGTCCCACATCGCATCGAAGGCGTCCCTCGGCAGAGGCGCCCTGGCCGCCTCACCCAAGGTGACGCCGTGTTTGGCCCTCAGCCGCGCCGCCGTCTGGCGCGGCGTCTCAGCGCCCCGGCGGCGTTCGATCGCCTCGCGCATAGCGATGACGATGGCGTCGGTGATCCCGACCCCGGCCATCTGGGCGAACTTGCGCGTCAGCGCGTCGGCTTCCCGATTGTTGACGTTGATGGGCGCTGGGGGCCGCGTGTAGATATTGTTATCTACAATAGGGCGGATCACATCTACGTCTCAAGATCAAACGATCTCAAACCCGCGCTCACGGCCCTGCGGAGGCCAGCGCCGGATAGACGCCTGAGCGCGCCAGGTTGGTCAGGGCGTCGTTGTGGCCAACGGTCAGGCCTTTCAGCCCCCCGTCGGCGCCCGCCTTCTGGTATTCGTAGATCAGGGCTGCGACCTGATAGTCGTCGGTCAGCCGCGTCTTGCGATAGCCCGCGGTCAGCCGGCTGGCCCCGCCCTGCAGCAGGTCCGCCGCGGTCTGCGGGCCCGGCGCCGCGCCAGGCGGGATGATGTCGGCGTTGGCGATCAGCACGATCTGACGATAATAGCCCTTTGGCGAGCCAAACAGACGCCCCAGCCCGCCGGACGCCGCGGCGTCCGGCGCCTGGAACCGCAGCGCCGCCGCGGAGGGCGTGCCATCCGCCTCGACCCGCTCCAGCCGGGTGACGATGGCGAAGCCGCCGGGAACCGCATAGACGCTGTATTCGGAATAGCCCGCCGCCTGCAGCGCGGCGATCAGGTGATCGCCCACGTCCGCCAGGCTGGGATGGGCGGGCGCCGGGCTGGCCAGCATCTGCTTGCGTTGCAACACCACCCGCTCGGTCGGCGCCGGCGGCGGCCAGGAAAAATCGGGCAGTCGGCTGGCGGACGCCGCCGCGCCCAGGGCCGCGTCAGCCCCGCCGGCCTGCGCGGCTCGTCGATGAGGCGGCGGCGCCGCCGGAGCGCCGGTCGGCAGGCTGAAGCCGCGATCGTCCTTGAGCGGCTGACAGACGCCGTCCTCGGCGCTCGCCGCCATCCCCTGGCGCGCGCAATCATCGACAGGCGCGGCCGGCGCGGCTTGGGCTTGAGCGGCGGGGGACTGGGCGGCTGGCGCTTCAGCCCAACAGGCCGTGGACCCGCTGAACACCGCGGCCAAGCTGGCCATCGCGCATAGCCCCAAACGCATACCGGCCCATTCCCCAATGACAGCGACAGGGCCCATGTTAAGCGATCGCGTGCGGCGAAGCCATAGGGCCGGGTCTGGGTTCGGCCAAGGGCTTGAGGTGGGCGAAGGCGGTTCAGTTGGAGGCATGGCGACGAGGGCTGCCGATCGCCGCCGCCGTTTTCGCCGTCATCGGCGCGATCGCGCCTCGATCGCGGCGGCCTTCGGCTCACCCCAGGGCCGAATAGGCCGCCGCGATCAGCCGCGCCGGACGGGGGTCGTCGATCAGCAGCGCCGACTGCTTGTTCATCACATAGGCCCCCGAGAGCCGCCGCTGCGGGTCGGCGAAGGCGCAGCTGCCGCCCCAGCCGGAATGGCCGACGGTCTCGGCGCCCGGGCCATAGAGGCCCAGGCCCTCATTACGCATGAACCCCGCGCCCCAGGCCACGCGGTAGGGCAAAACCAGGTCATCGCCGACGATCCGCCGCGCCGCCGCCTTGGCCGCCATACCCGGCGACAGCACCGCATGGCCGTCGAGCGACCCGTCGCAGGCCAGCACCGCCATAAGCCGGGCCAGGGCCGGGGCGGTGGCGTGGCCATTGGCCGAGGGAAATTCGGCCCGCCGCCACTGGCCGATGTCAGCGCCGGCGGGCGAGGCCCATTTGGTCATGAACGCCGCCTGGCGCGGCGCGGTCAAAGGACCCAGATCCGGCAGATGCGGCGGCCGGCGCATGTCGGCGCATCGGGCGTGCTCGCTGTCCGGCAGGCCGATCCAAACATCCAGCCCGAACGGAACCGCTATATCCTCGCGCAAGGCCGTCCCGATCGTGCGTCCATCGACGCGCCGGTGAATCTCGCCGACCAGATGGCCGAAGGTCACCGGATGATAGCCGCTGGCCGATCCGGGCGGCCACAGCGGCGCCATCGCCGCCAGTCGATCGCAGATGGCGTCCCAGTCAAACCACAGGGCCGGATCCATCGGCTCGGTCAGGCCGCAAAGGCCCGCCTGATGCGACAGCAGCTGTTCGACGGTGATCGCGCCCTTGCCCGCCTGGGCGAAGGCCGGCCAAATCTGCGCCACCGGCTGGTCATAGGCGAGCCGGCCTTGGTCGACGAGCCGGGCGATCATCAGGGCGGCCACGGCCTTGGTGGTGGAGAACACCGGTGTCAGGGTGCGGGCGTCAAACGGTCGGCTCTTGCCGCGGTCGGCGTAGCCCGCCCACAGGTCGGCGACGATCTGGCCCTCGACCGCCAAGGCGAAGCGGGCGCCGATCTCGCGATCCTCGGTGAAATTGGCCGCGAACTCATCGCGCAGCGCCCTAAAGCCGGGGGCGCAGTGTCCGTGAATCTCAATTTCGCTCATGCTCAGGTCTCACAACGCTTCCGACGAGGTAATGCGCGTTCAACCAAGCGTCAAACCAGCCGCTCGATCCGCACAGCCGGCGAGACTTGGCGCAGCTTGCCGCCCACCGCCACCACCGGAAGCTCCGAAGCGTTCCAGGCCTGGGCGGCGGTGACGGTCTCCAGCACCCCGCCGACCGCGCGGGCCAGGGCGTAGCTCATCGGCTGGTCCTCGACCATGGCCGCCGCGAACAGGGCGCAAAGCAGATCGCCGGTCCCGTTCGGAACCTGCGCCAGACGCGCATGGGCGGCGAACCAGGACTCCTGGGCGTCGGCATAGACCACCCCGATCTCGTCGGGGCCGTGGGGCACGGAGGAGACCAGCGCCGGCTTGCCCAGCAGCCGCGCGCCGGCGCGGGCGTCGGCTGGCTCGCGCACCGGCGCGCCAGTCAGCCGCTCCAGCTCCCAGGTGTTAGGGGTGACCAGGTCGGCGCGCGGAACCAGCAGGGTGGCGATGGCCTCGGCCACCGCCGGCGAGACATAGAGGCCCTTGCCCTCATCGCCCATCACCGGATCGACAATGATCCGCGGGCTGGGGCAATAGGCGCCGGTGCGCTCGGCCGCCCGGATCGCATCAATGGCCGCGGCGGCGGCGGCGACCTGTTCGGCGCTGGCGAAATAGCCGCACAGGGCCACATCGACCGCGCCGAACAGGCCGTTGGCCTCGACCCCGTCCAACATGCCCTGGAACAGCTCGATCGGCGTCGCCCCGCCGCCCGGCGCGCCCCAGCCCGGATGACGCCCGAACAGCACGGTCGGAACCAGCACCGGATCGATCTTCATCTGCGCCAGGGCCAGGGCCTGCACGAAACCGCCGACCCGACTGGAGGCGACATGGCTGGACAGGATCAGGGCGAGGGGCATCGGCGCTCCGGCGTCAGACAGTCAAACCAAAGCTGTGGCGCCGTCCGCGGTGGCGCGCCAGTCCCCTCGATTTCCTTGCAGGCCGCCGGGCCGCGGGACGACCGCGAATATGTCGCAGGGGTTGAGGACCCATCGCGCACCTCAAGTTAAGCGGCGGGTAACCGTATACTGGCGAGGTGACGTCGTTATCAGCCAACATTTCCGCCCCGATCGGACCCCATCATGTCATCCCAGAGCGCCCTCGAAGAGCGGCTGAGCTTCATGCAGTTGGACGAGGACGCCAGGCAGGCGCTGCGCGGCGTCAAGCCGATTTTGATGAATGACCTGCCGACGGCCCTCGACCACTTCTACAGCCAGATAAAGGCCTTTCCCGCGGTCAGCCGCCTGTTTTCAGGGCCAAGCCACGTGGCCAGCGCCAAGAGCCGGCAAATCAACCATTGGGATTCGATCTCAAGCGGACATTTCGATCAGAACTTCGTCCGCGCGGTGTCCACGGTCGGCGAGGTCCATGCCCGTATCGGCCTGGAGCCGCGCTGGTATATCGGCGGTTACGCCCTGCTGATGAGCTCGATGATCGGCGCCGTGGTCAAGGCGCGATGGCCCAGGATGCGCTTCGGCGGCAAGCCGCGCGAAGGCGGCGACGCCCTGGCCCGCGAGCTGGGCGCGGTGGCCAAGGCGACCCTGCTCGACATGGATCTAGCGATCTCGGTCTATATCGCGGCCAGCGCCGCGGAGGCCGAGCGCCTGAAGGCCGAGGCGGATTTGGTGTCCGCTGATCGCGCAAAGGTTGTGGCTCAGGTCAGCGACGCCATGCGCCGTCTGGCCGACGGAGACCTCACTGGCCGGCTGCCGGACGATATCCCGAGCGCCTATCACCAACTGCGCGATCACTTCAACCACGCCATGGACCAGATGCAGGAGACCATCCGGGCGGTCGGCGTCTCGACCGAGGGACTGCGCGGCGGCTCCGACGAGATCGCTTCAGCCGCCGATGATCTGTCGCGCCGCACCGAACGCCAGGCCGCCGGGCTGGAGCAGACGGCCGCCGCCCTGGACGAGATCACCGCCACGGTCCGCCGCAGCGCTGAGGGCGCGCGCCAGGCGTCCGAGGTGGTCTCCGGCGCCAAGGCCGACGCTGAACGATCCGGCGTGGTGGTCGGCGAAGCGGTTCAGGCCATGGGCGAGATCGAGCACAGCTCCGGCCAGATCACTCAGATCATCGGGGTGATCGACGAGATCGCCTTCCAGACCAATCTTCTGGCGCTAAACGCCGGGGTCGAGGCGGCGCGCGCCGGCGAGGCGGGACGCGGCTTCGCCGTCGTGGCCCAGGAGGTGCGGGCCTTGGCGCAGCGCTCGGCCGACGCCGCCAAGCAGATCAAGACCCTGATCGCCGCCAGCACCGCCCAGGTCGCGCGCGGGGTGCGCCTGGTCGGCGACACCGGCTCGGCCTTGACCGACATCGTCGGCAAGGTGGCTCAGATCGACACCCTGGTGGTCGAAATCGCCACCTCGTCGCAGGAGCAGGCCACGGGCCTGGCCCAGGTCAACACCGCCGTCAACGAAATGGACCAGGTCACCCAGCAGAACGCCGCCATGGTCGAGGAGGCCACCGCCGCCGCCTCGAACATGAAGGCCGAAGCCAGCGAGCTGGCCCGGTTGGTCACGCGGTTCAACACCGGCCACGGCGCGGCGGGCAAGCCGCGGACCGCCGCCTCGCCGGCCGCAAGCGCAAGGCCCGCCAATCCCATGGGCCACCCGCCCACCCGCGCGGCCGCGTTCGCCCGGACCGCCAACGGCGGGGCCGCCGCCAAGCCGAAGCCTGGTCAGTGGGAGGAATTCTAGGCGCGCGCCGAGACCTCAGGGCTTGTTCAGCGCCAAGCGTCGCTTCGCGCCTTCGCCTCTGCTGCGGCGTCAAAGGCGGGACCGGCCGCCAGGCTCTGGGCCAGGTCGGCGACCGGCGCCGGCAGGGTGCTCGCCGCCGTGCGATAGTCACCCGTCTGGCCGTCGCCGGTCGCCGGGACCGCGATCCGCAACGCCCATGCCGAACCGCGCCGACAGGCCAGTCCGTCGAAGCCCTTGCCGCGCGTCACCGAAAACGTCCTGCAGATAGGCCCATCGGCGGCGCGGAAGCTGACGCCGATCTTGACCGCCGAGTCCGTCGCGGCGCCGGTCAGCTGGGTGTTGAGCGCCTGGGCCAAGGGCCCATGCGCGGTCAGGTCATCGCCGATCCAGCCTCCCTGTCCCACCCAAAACACACGCCCCAGCACCAGTCCAAGCGCCAGGCTCGCCGCCACGGCGCCGCCGCCGAGCCAGGCCGGACGACGGGCTGCCGGCCGGCGCGCTGGGAAAGGGATCACCGTCGCGCCGGCCGGCCGGCCGGCGCTGACCGCGGCGATCAGACGTTCAGGCGCTGGTTCGCGCGCGACCGGATCGAAGGCCGAGGTCAGCTGGGCGGCCAACGCCCGGTGGGCGGCCAGGCGCGCGGCGAGCTTGGGATCGGCGGCGATGGCCGCCTCGACCCTGGCCCGCTTCGCGCCCGCCAGTTCGCCGTCGGCGTAGGCGATCAGTTCCTGGTCAGAAAGGGTCATGGCTAGGCTCCCAAGCCTTGCAGAGACGCCATCAGGGTGGTTCGGCCACGCACCAGGCGGCTGGTCAAGGTGCCCTCCGGTATGTTCAGCACCTTGCTGGCCTCGGCGTAGGACAGGCCTTCGACCAGCACCAGGGCGACAGCCAGCCGCTGGTCCGAAGGGAGGGCCTCCATCGCCCGCTCGATCACCGTCCTGGTCGGCAGATCCGCGGCGCCCGAATCGGCCACCGCCTCGGCCTCTTCGGCCGGGCGCGCCCAGGCGGTGCGCCGATTGTGGGCGCGGCGGTCGTCGATCCAGGCGTTTTTCATCAGGGTGAACATCCAGCTATGCAGGGCGGAGTCCGGCCGCCATTGATCGCGACGGACCAGGGCGCGTTCGACGGCGGTCTGCACCAGGTCGTCGGCCAGGGTCGCGTCGCCGGTCAGCGAGCGGGCGAACCGGCGCAGCCTTGGCAGCAGCGCGACCAGGTCCCGCTGAAATCCGTCCACCCTGACGTCCTCTCTCCATGGATGAAACGTCCCCGCTCGCGCGTTTCATCCCTGACCGCCGAAAAATCGGCGCGTCGCCCGTGTTGGGATAATGTGACGCGATTTCAGGACGCCGCCATGAAAATAAACTTCGCCGGATCGGGCCTCAGATCGCTTTTGTTGGCGAGCGCGGTTTGCATGGCCGCGACGCCCGCCGCAGCCCAGCTGGGCGGGCTTGGTCATGCCCTGGGCGAGGTCGTCTCGCCCCTGTCGCCCGTGCTTCAGGCTCCCGACCGGCTGATCCAGCCGCTGGATCAGGCGCAGGGTCCCGAAGGCCTTTTGTCACGGCGCATTGACCGGCTTGACGCCCTGGTTCGCGCCCATCCCCGCCAGCTGGACGAAGACGAACGCGGCGCGCCGGTGGTCCGTGGCCAGGTGCTGGCGATCGCGCCCAGCGCTGAGGCCCTGGACAAGGCGCGACGACTGGGATTCTCGGTGCGCCCGGCGGGCGCGCAGTCCGAAGACGACCTGATCGGGCTGTTCGTGCTGGACGCGCCGCCCGGCATGGGCGCCCGCGAGGCGGTGCGGCGGCTGCGCGGGCTTGATCCTGCCGGAACCTATGACTTCAACCACCTTTATGAACCGTCCGGCGTCGCCGGCGTCGCCACGCCAGCGCCGGCCAGCCCGCAAACGTCGCTGGCGCCGGACGCGCGGATCGGGCTGATCGACACCGGGGTCGAGACCACGGATCCGGTGTTCGGCGGCGCGCGGATTGAACAACGCGCCTTCGCGGGAGAGCGCTTGGCGCCGGCGCCGCATGGGACCGCCGTGGCCTCGCTGATGGTCGGCCAGGCGGCGCCGTTCGTGGGCGCCGCGCCCGGCGCGCGCCTGTTCGTCGCGGACGTCTATGGCGACCAGCCGACGGGCGGGGCCGCCGACACATTGATCCGCGCCCTGTTCTGGCTGGCGGCGCGCAAGACCAGCGTGATCAATATCAGCCTGGTCGGCCCTCCGAACGCCGCCCTGGCCGCGGCCATCGTCGCGGTGCGCGCCCGCGGCGTGGTGATCGTGGCTGCGGTGGGCAATGACGGGCCGGCGGCCCCGCCCGCCTATCCGGCCTCCTATCCGGGCGTGATCGCGGTCACGGGCGTCGATGGGCGCGGCCGGGTGCTGATCGAGGCCGGGCGCGCGGCCCATCTGGATTTCGCCGCGCCCGGCGCGGACATGGCCGCCGCGGCCAAGGGCGGGGGCTTCGTCTCCGTCCGCGGCACCTCATTCGCCGCGCCGATCGTCGCGGGACGCTTGGCCAGCCTGTTGGCGGCCTCGCCGCTGAGCGCTGAGGCTGCGGAGACCCTGTTGGCCCGCGACGGGTCCCATTCGCCCGCCTACGGCCGGGGGCTGATCGGGATGGGCTTGCGTACGCCGCCCGCCGCGGTCCACGCCGCGCGTCCGCTGAGTTAGATTTTCTTTTCAGCGCGGGATGAAAGCCGCGGGGCGGATCGTTGGTCCTGATGACGGCGCATTCGACGCGCCTGACCAGGAGATCTGACCATGCGACATTCAAAAATGCTTATCGCCACGGCGCTCACCGGCGCCCTTCTGTTCGGCGCCCAGGCCCAGGCCTTTGGTCTGCTCGGCGGACTGGGCGGCGGAGGCGGATTGGGCGGAGGCCTCGGCGGCGGACTCGGCGGCAGCCTGGGCGGAGCCGCCGGCTCCGTCGATGGAGACCTCAGCGGGCGCGCCAATGTCGACCCCGATCTGAGCGCCGCCGATCACGCCGCCGAGCAGGCGCGGGAAGACGCGGCCCGCGCCAAGGCGGCGGCCAGGACGCAAGTCCGGCGGCCGGCGATCATCACCGACCGCGATCTGTCGGCCACGACCGCCGGCGCGACCCGTGTGGTCGGCGGCGTGACCACCCGCGTCACAGCCCTCCCCGATCGCGTGATCGCGGCGGCGCCGGTCGAGGGCCTCGCCCCCGCCCAGGTTCGCATCGTGCGCGAGCGGCAGAGCGCCGCCTTCATCGACGGCGGCGTGACTGTGCTCAGCGCGCCGGACGCCTACGTCTATATGGACCGGCAGGCTGACGAACTGCGCCACGATCTCGCCGGGACCGGGGTGCAGGTGACCCGCGAGGGCGAGGACATCGTGCTGGAGATGCCGGGCGACGTGACCTTCGCTTTCAACAAGTCCGACATCCGCGGGCGGTTCTATCCGGTGCTGGAATCGGTGGCCCAGACCCTCAATCGCTTTCCGGCCACCTATGTCGACGTGATCGGCCACACCGACGCCATCGGCTCCGACGCCTATAATCAGGCCCTGTCGGAGCGTCGGGCGGCCGCGGTGGCGCAGTTCATCGAGACCCGCGACCAGTCACCCGCCCCGCTCTATGTCGCCGGCCGGGGCAAGTCCGAGCCGATCGCCTCCAACGCCACCATCGAAGGCCGCGCCGCCAACCGGCGGGTGGAGATCCTGCTGCATCCCTATCGGGGCTAGAGCAAACGGCGCTTAACTTGGCTCAATGGCCGCGGAGTCCAACCCGGTCCTCGCCCCGGCGTCGTTGGCGCACCCCCATCCCAATCCTTCCCCCATCGAGGGGGAAGGGCTTTTTTACGATGACCGTCGTCGAAACAAGGGCCAGACTCTCTGAAATCGTTATGAAAGAATCCTTCCCCCTCGATGGGGGAAGGGCAGGGTTGGGGGTGCGATGACGCAGGTGCGGCGCAAACGAGGAAGACTCGGCAGCTGGCCGAGCTCGCAGCATCCGACAGCCGGTTCAACCGAGCGCCGAACGCTCTAGCAGCGGCCAAGGCCCCTTCCCCGCGAGGGGGTAGGGGCCTGCCTTACGACATTGCCCGGCCGCCTAGTAGCGGTAGTGGTCGGGCTTGAACGGGCCCTGTTGCGGGACGTTGATATAGGCGGCCTGCTCATCGGACAGCTGGGTCAGCTTGGCGCCCAGCTTGGCCAGGTGGAGCATGGCGACCTTTTCGTCGAGGTGCTTGGGCAGGGTGTAGACCTTGCGCTCATAGGCCTTGGCGTTGGTCCACAGCTCGATCTGGGCCAGGGTCTGGTTGGTGAAGCTGGCGCTCATCACGAAGCTGGGGTGGCCGGTGGCGTTGCCCAGATTGACCAGCCGGCCTTCCGACAGCACGATGATCTTCTTGCCGTCGGGGAATTCCACATGGTGGACCTGCGGCTTGATCTCGTCCCACTTGTAGTTGCGCAGGGCGGCGATCTGAATCTCGGAATCGAAGTGGCCGATGTTGCAGACGATGGCGTTGTTCTTCATCCCGCGCAGGTGATCGATCTTGATCACGTCTTTGTTGCCGGTCGCGGTGACATAGATGTCGGCGGTCGGCAGGGCGTCTTCCAGCGTGACCACCGCATAGCCTTCCATCGCCGCCTGCAGGGCGCAGATCGGGTCGACCTCGGTGACCAGCACCCGGGCGCCGCCCTGGCGCAGCGAGGCGGCCGAGCCCTTGCCCACGTCGCCATAGCCGCAGACCACCGCCACCTTGCCGGCCAGCATCACGTCGGTGCCGCGACGGATGGCGTCGACCAGGCTTTCGCGGCAGCCATAGAGGTTGTCGAACTTGGACTTGGTGACGCTGTCATTGACGTTGATCGCCGGGAACGGCAGCTCGCCGCGCTCGGCCATCTGATAGAGCCGGTGCACGCCGGTGGTGGTCTCTTCCGACACGCCCTTGATGGCGTCGCGGATCGCCGAATAGAAGCCCGGCTTCTGCGCGATATAGCGCTTCATCACCGCATAGAGGGCTTCTTCCTCCTCGTTATTGGGGTGGTCGAGCAGGCTGAGATCCTTCTCGGCCTTGGGACCCAGCACGCACAGCAAGGTGGCGTCGCCGCCGTCGTCGAGGATCAGGTTCGGATAGCCGCCGTCGGCCCATTCGAAGATCTTGTGGGCGTAGTCCCAGTACTCGATCAGGGTCTCGCCCTTGGTGGCGAACACCGGGGTGCCGGCGGCGGCGATGGCGGCCGCGGCGTGGTCCTGGGTCGAGAAGATGTTGCACGAGGCCCAGCGCACTTCCGCGCCGAGGGCCTCCAGGGTCTGGATCAGCACCGCGGTCTGGATGGTCATGTGCAGCGAGCCGGCGATGCGCGCGCCCTTCAGCGGCTGGTCCTTGCCGAACTCGCTGCGCAGGGCCATCAGGCCCGGCATTTCGGTTTCGGCGATCTCGATCTCCTTGCGGCCCCAATCGGCGAGAGA
>Ga0302193_10004337_pt1 | contig 11217 bp, 11 predicted proteins | sample II_Bog_E3_3_FD_200228 | JGI IMG/M metagenome (GOLD analysis project Ga0302193, IMG submission 200228) | Peat permafrost microbial communities from Stordalen Mire near Abisko, Sweden - II_Bog_E3_3 | ecosystem: Environmental > Terrestrial > Soil > Wetlands > Peat | place: Sweden: Abisko...
GGTTTTTCCTGCTGATGGATCGTCGTGAATTCGCGTCACTTTTGCCCGCCTTGCTTGCCACCACCGCCCTCCTGCCCGAAGCGGCCTCGGCTCAGGAGCCGGCGACTCCAGCCAAGACCAAGGCTCCTCTCCCGGAGATCGTCTCCGGCGTGTACCCTCCCGGCCCAGCCACGGGCTCTGGCGGCCGTACCGGTCATCGCTTCCTCGCCGGCATGCTCAAGGCCGGAAACATCCAGATCGAAATGCACGAGACCCGCCAGGAGCCTGGCACACCCCACGAAGCCGTTGGGCACCATCTCCACAACGAAATCTGGCTCGTTCGTGAAGGCATCTGCGAGTTGACGACTAACGGCGTCACCCGTCGCATGGTCGCGGGCGATGTCGGCATCTGTTGCGCCGGGGACCTTCACTATGTCGCTAACGCTGGTGATACCCCGTGCCAGTATTTCGTGGTCACCGTGGGACCGCCGGAACCATAGCCGTCCAGCCCAGGCTATCGGGAGCAAAAAGAAGGCCTGCAGCGTAAGCCACAGGCCTTTCCTTTCTTCTCCCCAAGATCGAACGGGACTAGACCAGCTTCTGCACAGCCTTTGCAGCCTTGGAAGCCGACTTCACGTAGCCACTGGCTACATCCACGACATCGTCGAACTGGTCCTTCGTAGTATCGAGCAGTTTTTGCGCTTCCTTGCTCAACTTCTCTGCTTGATCCTTCAGGTAATCCCCTGCATCCTCAAGGGCTTCGCCTGCATCTTCAATGCTCCGCTTCAACTTCTTGCGCGTCTGCGCGCCGGTTGCTGGAGCGTATAGCAATGCCGCAATCCCGCCAGCCAATGCCCCAACTCCAAGTGCGATCCAAAATTCCTTATGACGCATGGACACCTCCGCAAAATAACTTCAACCCCTTGGATTCCCGACTTAGCCGGTGGGTTGGTTGCCGCTGGGCAGACTTTTGCCGTCACGCCAACCCTGCCACCCCCATGGCCTTCACAAAGACCCGCGCGAACATAGCCCGGTTAAGCCTGCCCGTATTCGTATTGCGCAACGAGGGATGATAGCTTCCCAGCAGAACTACGCCGCTAGGCAGCACATACTTAACCCCATGCCCGAAGCGATAGGCCGAGCGCCGCTCGATGACGCCTTCCAGCAACAAATGGGCCAGGTATCCGTCCCAGGCGATTTTGCCGAGGCAAACCACTACCTTCACGCGCTTCAGTGCCGCAACCTCGGCTGTAAGGTGGCTGGAACAGTTCCGTATCTCGTCGGGCTTGGGCTTATCCCCCGGCGGAGCGCAGCGAACCACTGACCCGATCCACAGATTTTTCAACTTCAGTCCGTCGTCCCGGCCGACCGCTTTTGGCTTGCTCGCGAGCCCGAGCTCATGCAGCACGGGGTACATAAAATCACCCGAGCCGTCCCCTGTGAACGGTCTTCCGGTCCGGTTTGCTCCATGCGCTCCGGGTGCAAGACCCAGGACCAGTATTCGAGCTTTCGGATCTCCAAATCCCGGAACCGGGCGCGCCCAATAGACCTCGTCCCGGTACGCCTTGCGTCGAACCTCGCCGATGCCCCGACAATATTCCCGCAACCGCGAACATCGAACACAGGTAACTATCTGTTCATGCAAATTCTGTAGAATGAGCATATTGCCGCCCTGATTTGAGGTCGGCCCCTGGTTGGCATCTAATATGGTGCTGGAGACTTTCACGCTCGGTGATCATAGCCGATAACAAGAGCATGCAACGTAACGGCAGTAACCGTACCCGCCGGCCCGATCTTCGGGACACTGCCATCCATTCGGCCCATTTCAGCGTCTCCATTAGAAGAGCGCGCACAAGTTATTCTTTCTAAAGTCGGCTCTAGAGTGCATTCGTTTCTGGCGGGGAGATCGGTACATGAAGTTCGCAACACCCCAGTCGACCCGGCATTACTACTCCCGCATGCACCAATGGAGTACCTCGGGCTGGATGACCCCGGCTATCCTTGGCGTCCTGAGCCTTGCTCTGATTGCGGGTTCTTTTGAGCACACACGCGGCAATCTGCATCGCATCCGCGAGCACGTCGTAACGCAGGACAGCGCCCCTGCCTCGACCGGTCCTGGCGGCCAGGACCCTCTCATCCTGAAGCGTGAGCGCAATATGACCGACGGCCAGCCGGAGTTCGTTTCCGCTACCCTGCTTCCCGGCCGCGGTTTCAACCTCTGGCAGCTAACCGCTTTTCTCCCCGGACATGGAGAGGTTCCGTTGCTGGTTTCTCCTCCCGTAGCTGAAGCTTCTTCGCTGCTGAATGGCACCGGCCCGGACGCCAACGGTACGGCCTCCACCAACTACGGCGGAGCATTTCTCGCTCCTTGGGCCTCACAGCTTCAGGGCGGCCCCTCGGCTGCGCCAGGCAATTTGCAGACACAATGGCACGGCGAGCGGCTGGAATTCCCTTCCGTTACACCCGGCAGCTCCCTCTCGACGGAGGGACTTCTGCTCGCGCGAGCTGCAGACGCAGTTCAAACCAGGGTTATGCCGGACGGCGTATCCGCCCTGGCGACCTTTCATGCAGGGACCTTTGCCGGCGGTTGGCCGGGCAGCACCGAGTTCACGATCGCAGTCGAACTTTCTGGCCACTCCCTCATCCTGACGATGACCGCGCAGAATATCAGCACCATCCCGGAACCATTCGGAATGGGCTGGCATCCCTACTTCGCGATCCCAAGCGGGGATCGTCAAAATGCTACGCTCGTCATACCGTCCAACAACCGCATATCGCCGCCCGACCGCCGTACAGGACTGTCCAGTGGCGCCATCCTCTCCACGCTGGACACGCCCTATGAGTTTTTCCACGCGGGTGGGACGAAGCTAGGCACTATGTCGCTCGACGACACGTATGTCAATCTTCATGCCGGCATCCTGGCAGACAATCCCATTGCGGAGCTGCACGATCCAGCCTTCAACTACGGTCTGCGAGTGATTCCGCTCAGCAGCAACATCAAGAGCTTCCGCGTGATCGCACCGGCCGACAAGCCCTGGGTTTCGCTCGGCCCGAATATGAACGTTCCCGATCCCCTCGGGCATGAGTGGGACCAGTTGGACTCCAGCGGCATGGTCGTTCTGCAACCCGGCGACACAGTGCAGTGGAAGGTTCGCCTTGAGATATTCTCGCTCAATCGAGGCATAAGCGGTCTGCCCATTCCGTAGCGCAAACCCCAATTGCTACGTACGGTTTGACCCTGTCGCCGCAGCCTCGTATCCTTATCCATGATCTGCATCGACTGGCGCTCCATTCTGCCCAGTCCATGCGAAACCGTCACACCTCGTGGTGACGCATCCCTTGTGCGTTTCTTTAGAAAATTTCCAACGCCAGGATCTCCGGAAGGCATCAAGACTTTGACCCCCTCAAACACCGTTCAAGACACACCCGAAACCACCAACGAAGAGACCGTCGCCCTCGCCGAGACGCACGACCATGACCATGAGGGACACGACCACTCTGGACACGATCACCATCATCACCACGCCGCTCCCACGCTGAACCCCGAACTCACGCGCTCGATCGAAGTCGAAGCACCCGCCGAGGAAGTCTCCAAGGCATATAGCAAGGTGACGCGCCGCTATGCCAAGATCGCGCGCATCCCCGGCTTCCGTGCCGGCAAGGTACCGCCGGCGATGATCAAGTCGCGCTTCGCTCGCGAGGTCCGCGAGGAAGTGCTGGAAGCGCTGGTCAACGAAAAGTTCCGCGCCGCGCTGATCGCGCAAAACATCACGCCTGTCTCCCAGCCGCAGGTTTCTGAGCTGCTGCTCGCCGATGGTGCGCCGCTAAAGTTCAAGGCCACCTTTGAAGTCCTGCCGACGATCAACATCGACGGCTACGAGACCGTGACGGTCACGCGCCCGGATGCTTCTGTCGAAGAGGACGAGTACCAGAACGAGCTTGCCAATGTGCTCGATCACCATGCCACCGTGGAGCCGGTTGAAGAAGACCGACCTCTCGTTGAGCATGACTGGGCTGAAATCGAGTTCAAGGGCCAGATCCAGGACCTCGCGCAGACCGTAGGCGAAGAAGGCCTCGAGACCAAGGCTGAAGCGCAGCCCATTACCGGCGAAGATGTGCTCATCGAAGTCGGCGGCAAGAACACGCTCGCGGCCTTCAACGAAGCGCTGCGCGGCGCCAAGGTCGGCCAGGAGCTCGCGTTCGAAGCCAGCTATCCGGCCGAGTTCGGCGATGCCCGCCTCGCAGGCAAGACCGTTGCTTACGACGTGAAGGTGAAGGCCATCAAGCGCAAGACCTACCCCGAGCGCGATGAAGAGTTCGCCAAGCAGCTCGGACCGTACTCCGATTGGGCTGACTTCGAAACCAAGCTCCGCGAACGCCTCGCGACGCGCAAGGCCGATACGCTGAACGCCGAGGCTCGCGACAAGATGCTCGACGAGCTCATCGCGAAGTTCACCTTCCCCGTTCCCGAAACGTTTGTGCAGCAGCAGATCGACGCTCGCCTCGAGCGTGGGCTTCGCGCTCTCGCTCAGCAGGGCATGAGCTCGGACGCTATGCGCCAGCTCGACTTCAGCCGTCTGCGCGAAGCACAGCGCGAACAGGCCGTGAACGAAGTGAAGGTGTCGCTGGTACTCGATCAGGTAGCCGCACGCGAGAACATCACGGTCAGCGACGAGGAGATGGAGCGCGAGCTGATGATGCTCTCCATCCAGTCCCGCGAGCCGCTCGACACCCTCCGCAAGCGCCTCACCGACGACGGCTCGCTGCTCCGCATCCGCGAGCAGATGATCCGCGAGAAGACCGGCAACGCCCTCTTCGAAAAACTCGCGTCATAACCACGAACCCGGGTGCCCCCGATCTCTCGCTTTTGGAGATCGGGGCCTCCACCGACCCTAGTTACTACCTAGGTTTTCCGTCCAGTCTTCCACAGACCACCTAACCTACACCCGCCTATATCCTGATTAGGCACGAAGAAAGAGAGAGCTATGGGACTCATACCAATGGTGCTCGAGCAGACGAGCCGGGGCGAACGCTCCTACGACATTTACAGCCGTCTGCTGCGCGACAACATCATCTTCCTCGGTACGCCGATCGACGACAACATCGCCAACCTGATCATCGCGCAAATGCTCTTCCTCTCCGGAGAAGACCCAGAGAAGGACATCCAGCTCTACATCAACTCTCCCGGCGGCTCTATCTCCGCAGGCCTCGCCATCTACGACACCATGCAGTACATCAAGAACGACGTTGTCACGTTCTGCATCGGGCAAGCTGCTTCGATGGGCGCATTCCTGCTGATGGCCGGCAAGAAGGGCAAGCGCTTCACGCTTCCCAACTCGCGCATCCTGATCCACCAGCCGTCCATGGGCGGCCTCGGCGGACAGGCAACGGACATCGACATTCACGCCCGCGAAATCCTTCGTATTCGTGAACTGACGAACAAGCTCATGAGCCAGTCCACCGGCCAGCCGCTCGACCGCATTGAGCGCGACGTCGAACGCGACTTCATCATGACCGCACCGCAGGCCAAAGAGTATGGCATCATCGATGACATCATCGACAGGCCACGCACAACTTAAACAAAGCTTTGAAGACAACGCCCCATCTTCACAAGGATGGGGCGTTTTCCTTTGCGAACCTCTGCTCCCTTCGCGACCTTTGCGTTCAAAGCTCTTATCTCGAGCCCGGAACCTCCCTCGTCACCCGGTACCCACTTCTTCATCCCTGTCCCCTGTTCGGACACCCGTAAGGTCGACAGAGGTGTAAACTTTTACTTGTTCGTACCGGACGCCGCTCCCCGTGAGGCCCCGGTGCAAAGGAGTTTCACCTGTCTATGAAAACCTCTCGGGGCTCCGAAGAATCGCTTCGCTGCTCGTTCTGCCACAAGTCGCAAGACGCTGTCGCCAAGCTGATCTCCTCGCCCTCCGACTATCCGCGCGCCTACATCTGCGATGAGTGCGTCGCGGTCTGCAACTCCATCCTCGAAGACGATAAGGGTGACGCGCAGCCCGGTGCACAGCCCGCGCACTTGCCCAAGCCCGCTGAAGTAAAAGCCTTCCTCGATGACTACGTGATCGGCCAGGACGTCACCAAGAAGAAGCTCGCGGTCGCCGTCTACAACCACTACAAGCGTGTGCAGATGAACCGCACCCGCGGCAACGACGTCGAACTCGCCAAGTCCAACATCCTTCTCGTCGGCCCCACCGGCTCCGGCAAAACACTGCTCGCGCAAACGCTCGCCAAGATGCTCGACGTGCCCTTCGCCATCGTCGACGCGACGACTCTCACCGAAGCCGGCTACGTTGGCGAAGACGTAGAAAACATCATCCTCAAGCTCCTGCAGGCCGCTGACGGCGACGTCGCCCGCGCGCAGTCCGGCATCATCTACATCGACGAGATCGACAAGATCGGCCGCAAGGATGAGAACCCCTCCATCACGCGCGACGTCTCCGGCGAAGGCGTGCAGCAGGCACTGCTCAAGCTGCTCGAAGGCACCATCGCCAACGTTCCCCCACAGGGTGGACGCAAGCATCCGCACCAGGAGTTCACCATCGTCGACACGACGAACATCCTGTTCATCTGCGGCGGCGCCTTCGTCGGCCTCGAAAAAGTCATCGGCCGCCGCATCGGCAAGAAAGCACTCGGCTTCAAGACGCAGGGTACGGTCAAGCCGGAAGAAGTCACGCCCATCCGTGCGCAGCGCGACGCCGAACTTCTCCGCCAGGCCGAGCCTCAGGACCTGCTCAAGTACGGCCTCATCCCCGAGTTTGTTGGCCGCCTGCCTGTTATGGGTGTGCTCGATGAGCTCGACGAAGCCGCTCTGATCGAAATCCTCACCAAGCCGCGCAACGCAATCCTTAAGCAGTACGCCAAGCTGTTCGACTACGAAGGCGTAAAGGTGACCTGGACCGATGGTGCAGCGCGAGAGATCGCCCGTGAAGCCCTGAACCGCAAAGTTGGCGCACGCGGCCTGCGCATGATCCTTGAAGAGCTCATGCTCGACCTGATGTACCACGTACCCGGCAACAAGAAGATCAAGGAGCTTACGATCACCGAAGAGATGGTCAAGTCTCGTGACATCACGTTACCCGTCATGCTCGAAAAAGCCGGGTGACACGCCCTGAGCGACACCACGACGGACAGCCTTAGGGCTGTCCGTTTACTTTTCTAGCTTGCCGCAGAATTCTCCGCGGCAATCCCGTCCCGCTTCCCAATCCACCCGAGATGGGTCTCATGGAACCCACCCGGATACTTCAAGCCGTAGCCGAGCATCCGGTCGAACCCGATATGTGCCCCCCAGACCAATGCAGTCAATAAACCGACGTTCCAATCCCGAAGACTCAGTAAACCCAGCACCGCCGGGGTCACATAGGTATGGACCCAGTTATAAAAATAGGAACCGATTTTCGGTCCTCTTAGATAGCCCAGCATGGAGAGATCGGGCAGGAAAAAACACACGAAAAACACCCACCACTTCCCGCCCGATCGAGCAAAGAGCGTAGCGCAGATAGCCAGTGCGCAAGCCCCTTCCAAGCGCAGCGCTAGTCTCACATCGTTCGTAACCATCGATTGCAAACCTCCGCGATACCCCAGACGAACATTGATCGGCTGAAAACGCAATGAGGCTCGCAAAGCTTTTCAGCCCACCTGTGTATTGCGGCGCCGGCCAAGCGCGTACAATTTCCTCCAAGCCGTTGCATCGCATCGTTCTTTCGCGTGCTGCGTCTAATTGGGAGGCCTATGACAAACGACGAACGCGATCTTCTTACCGGCGCTCAGCGCAAGCTTCCCATGATGCCCATCCGCGAGATGGTCATCTTTCCCCACATGATGGCGCCCTTCGTCGTCGGACGCGAATCCTCCGTCCGCGCGCTTGAAGAAGCTCTCAACGGCGACCGCCGCATCTTCCTGGCAACGCAGCATGACGCTTCGGTCGACGAGCCCACAGCCGACGACATCTACACCGTCGGCGTGATCGGCAACATCGTCCAGTCCGTCCGCATGCCCGACGGCAACATCAAGGTGCTCGTCGAAGGCGTCGAGCGCGCACGCGCCTCCGAGGTCAACGATGACGACGGCTTCTTCGTCGCAACCGTCCGCACCTCCAAAGCCGAGCTTCCCTCCACACCCGCCACCGAGCAGCTCATCACGCGCGTGCACCAACTCTTTGAGCAGTACAACAAGCTGCAGCAGTCTCTGAACCACGAAACCGCCGCTGCGCTTCGCACCGATGAACCCGCAAAGCTGGCCGACGTCATTGCCGCTAACCTAGCGCTCTCCATCGAAGAGAAGCAGCAGGTCCTCGAAGTCTTCGATCCAGAAATCCGTCTCTCGCGTATCGCGGACACGCTCGACATTGCCATTGAGAAACTCAACATGGACCGCACCATCCAATCGCGCGTCAAGCGTCAGATGGAGCGCGCACAGAAAGAGTACTACCTCAACGAAAAGATCAAGGCTATCCAGAAGGAGCTCGGCCGCGGCGAGAAGTCCGAGTTCGATGAGCTGAAGAAGAAGATAGAAGAAGCGGGCATGACCCCCGAGGTGAAAGAGAAGGCGATGCTCGAGCTCAAAAAGCTCGAGGCCATGCCTCCGATGTCAGCCGAGTCTACCGTCAGCCGCAACTACCTCGACTGGTTGCTTGCCGTGCCATGGAAGAAGAAGTCCAAGGAAATCCGCTCCATCGAGACGGCAGAAACCGTTCTCAATGAGGACCACTACGGCCTCGAAAAGATCAAGGACCGCATCCTCGAGTTCCTCGCCGTGCGCCAGCTCGTCAAGAACCCAAAGGGCTCGATCCTCTGCTTCGTCGGGCCTCCGGGCGTCGGCAAGACCTCGCTCGGCATGTCCATCGCAAAGGCCACCGGCCGCAAGTTCGTCCGCATGTCGCTGGGCGGCGTGCGCGATGAGGCCGAGATTCGCGGTCATCGCCGCACCTACATCGGCGCGCTGCCCGGCCAGATCATTCAGTCGATGAAGAAGGCCGGCACCAAGAACCCCGTCATCATGCTCGACGAGATCGACAAGATGGCTTCGGACTTTCGCGGCGACCCCGCAAGTGCCCTGCTCGAAGTCCTCGACCCCGAGCAGAACAACACCTTCCAGGATCACTACCTCGACGTCGAATACGATCTCTCACAGGTCCTCTTCGTCGCTACGGCGAACGTCCTCCACACCATCCCCGGCCCCCTGCAGGACCGCATGGAGATCCTCCGCCTCACCGGCTACACCGAGGTTGAGAAGCTCGAAATCGCTAAGCAATACCTGGTGAAGAAGCAGCTCGAAGCCACGGGCCTCAATGGCGAGCAGATCTCCTTCACCGACGACGCCCTCCGCGAGATCATCCGCAGTTACACCCGCGAAGCCGGCGTCCGTAACCTCGAACGCGAGATCGGCAACGTCTGCCGCAAGGTCGCGCGCAAGGTTGTCGGCGACTCCAAGCACACGGAGGCCATCACCGCTGAAACCCTCGTAACCCTCCTCGGCGTTGCCAAGTATCGCGACTCGCAGGTGCAGGAGAAGTCTGAAGTGGGTCTTGTCACTGGTCTTGCGTGGACGGAGATGGGGGGCAGCATTCTCCAGACCGAAGTGCAGGTGCTTGATGGCAAGGGCAAGATGACGCCCACCGGTCAGCTCGGCGACGTTATGCAGGAATCGGCGCAGGCCGCTCTCACATGGATCCGTTCGCGGTCGCAGCATCTTGGCTTGCCCAAGGACTTCTACCGCAATATCGATATCCACATCCACGTCCCCGAAGGCGCCATTCCTAAGGATGGTCCCTCGGCCGGCATCACCATGGCCACCGCTCTCGCCAGCGCGCTTACCAAGATCCCCGTGCGCCGCGACATCTGTATGACCGGAGAAATCACCCTCCGCGGCAAGGTGCTGCCCATCGGCGGCCTCAAGGAAAAGCTCCTCGCGGCTCACCGCGCGGGCATCTTTGAAGCCATCCTGCCTGCTGAAAACAAGAAGGACCTTGCCGACCTGCCCGAGCTCATCAAAACCACGATGAAGCTTAACTGGGTTGAGCAGATGGACGAAGTCCTCGAGATCGCGTTAGCCGGTAAGCTTCCTCGCCTTGCAGAGGAGACGCCCGAGGCTCTCGTCGGTTCGATGCCCGTCCCGCAGACGGGTACAGACGTCAACGCAAACGTCGCCCGCCAGTAACGCAATCCACACACATCAAAAGGCCGAGGCATATTGCCTCGGCCTTTTGATGTGTATTCCTTTGGGTTACGGCGCCGTGGGACGCCGGCCCTGGATCAAATGGATGATCAGCGAAACTACCGCCAGAATCAAAAGGATCTTGATCAGGATGGGCGCGACATGGACAACGACGAAGCTAAGAACCCACAGTATTGCTAACACAATTGCCAGATAGAGAAACATTCGTACCCTCCGTTAGGCGCGTCGCCCGGTAATCAGGTGTAGCACCAACGATATCACCGCGAAGATCACCAGCAAATGAATCAACAGGCCGGCGCTCTTGAACATCACAAAGCCGCCGATCCACAAAAGGAAAAGAACAATTGCCAAAATAAGAAACATCCCATGCACCCCTGAAGCTGAAATCGCGCCAAACACGCGTGTTACGTCCCATGAGAGCCTTATGTGCGGTAACTGCGTTGCTTGTCATCGAAAAATATTCTCATCCGGTGAAGTGAGATAACACGCCGCGCGCTCGCCGCATCGAACGGCCTGAAACGCAATTTTTGGAGGTTCCCTTGGAACTCATCGTCGTCATCATTCTCGTTCTTCTGCTGTTCGGCTCCTTCCCCATCTTCCCCTACTCGCGCGACTGGGGCTATCGTGGCAGTGGTGTTCTTGGCACCATCCTGCTCATCGTCGTCATTCTCTGGCTGCTGCAGATCGTTTAGTTCCGGCATTCCTGACGCATTCGGTAAGATAAAGGCGTGGTTTCGCTCTTTCCCGGCGGAGCACGCCTTCTCTTATGCCGACAGCGACGACAAACCTCACCGACCTCCGCCTCAGCGATCTCGCGCCAACCTTCGTTCAATCGGAGATACGCGCGATGAACGTCGCCTGCTCCGCCGTCAACGGTATCAACATGGCGCAGGGCGTCTGCGATACGGACCCGCCGCACCCGGTCGTCGAGTCTGCGATTGAGGCCATCCGCAACGGCTTCAACATCTACACGCGCCTTGAAGGCATTACCACCCTCCGCGAAGCGCTGGCTCACAAGTTCGCCAGCTTCAACAAGCTGACAGTAGACCCCGA
>Ga0302193_10004339_pt1 | contig 11216 bp, 6 predicted proteins | sample II_Bog_E3_3_FD_200228 | JGI IMG/M metagenome (GOLD analysis project Ga0302193, IMG submission 200228) | Peat permafrost microbial communities from Stordalen Mire near Abisko, Sweden - II_Bog_E3_3 | ecosystem: Environmental > Terrestrial > Soil > Wetlands > Peat | place: Sweden: Abisko, Stordalen...
GGCTTGAGGAACCGGACGATATCGGCCATGGGCGCGTCGTTGCTGGAGTCGGAGAAGGGATACATGGTGGCCAGATGCGACCATAGGCCATAGACCTGCTGCGCCCAGGCCCGGTTGAGATCCTCCTCCACGGCGGGACCCAAGGGGCCGTACGCTTCCATCAAGGGCCGTACCAGAATCGGCCGGAGCGTCTCCTTGGCGTTTTCGTCGACCCGGCCGAGCAGGTCGTTGTCCACGAACTGATAGGCATCGGCGAATTCGGAGCCGGTACCGGCGAGGGTGGCCTGCATGAGCGAGCGGGCGCCGCCACCGGGATCGCCGCCGGCGTTCAGGCCGGCCAGCTTGCCTTTGACCTTCTGCAGCATGTCCAGGTAGCCGTCGATGGGAGCGCGCCCGCCATCCTGGGCGGCCAGAAGCGAGGCCAGGGCGGCGAACTTCCCGCCCACCTCGCCCAACTGGGCTCCCGGGCCGGCGCTGCCCGGCGCGGAGTTGCCCAGCATGGTCTCGGTCCGCTGGATCACCTTGCTCTTGACCGAGTTCAAGGACTTGCTCACTTCCGACGGATTGTCCCAGGAGGTTTCGTAGCCGGCCTTGGCCAGGATCAGCTTGATGGGGGAGTTCTGGGGATCGGCGAATTTCCCCAGGGCCGCCGAGGCCCGGTCAAAGTCGCTGAACGGGTGGACCGCCACTCCCAGCAGGAAATTCTGCCATTCCCTGGCGTAATCGGCCTTGTAGAGCTCCGTGAGCTTGGCCCGGTTCTCGTCCACAGTGCCCAGGGACTTCATGTTCTGCTCCAGGGGTGAAGCCAGCACCCAGTCCGTGCCCTTGAACTGACCGAGCGCCGCCTGATCGAGGCCGTCACGGAAGAACTGGTCCCAGGCCTCCCGGCAGAAACTTCCCGACACCACCGCGCTCCCTCCAATCAGGTCCAGGTTCTTGTTGTTCAGGATCCGGGCCACGGTGATGGGAGCGAAGCGGGTGTTGCCCTGGGCCTTCATTTCGCTGTAGATCCGTTCCATGGGCGAAAGCTGGGCCTCCTCGCCGCGCAGGCGCAGACGGGCCGCAGTGACCAGATCCTCGCGGTTGTCGATGGTGGGGAGGTCGGGCTCCTTGAGCTGGGACACATAGAAGGCTAGGGTCCGCTCGGCCATTCGTGAGATCTCGGACACGGGGTGGCCGCCGGCGTTGGCTTCCAGCCACGGGCGCCAGTAGCGGGCAATCTGGTCGGTGAGCTGGGCGGTCTCCATCCGGCTTCGGTCATGGAGCATGAGGTAGGTCTTCAGGGCGTTGTAGACGTCCTCCAGGCCATGGCCGGAGGCGACCGCCGGCCGCCCAGGGGATGCCGGCGGCACGCCCTTGGCGCGACCCCTGGCCTTGGCCGCGGTGGTCACCGGCGCGACCACCGGGTCCGGTTTCCCGGCCAGCTTGTCCTCCAGCTGCTTCTTGACCGGCTCCAGCATGAGCTCGCGCACGCCGTTGAAGTACTCCACCCGCAGCGCCGCCTCGACCGCATTGCCGTTGTACAACCCCCAGCCTAGCTTCCAGGGATGGCCCTCCTGCCGGTACTGATACAACTGCTCGATGCGGTACTGCAGGATCTGAAGGGCCTTGAGCTTGTCGCCCAGTTCCTGGCTGCGGTAGAGCCCGCGGGCCACGGACTTCTCATCCTGGGCTACATTGATCAGGTCGTGGTTGCCGATGAAGGACCAGGTCCAGCATCCGGTCAGCAGGGCCAGTACGGCCAGGCCGGCGGCGATGCCCATGAGCCGCGCCCGGTTGCGCCCGGGACGGGCCTGGCGGCCCACCAGGAAGAGGTCCGGGAAGATGACCTTCCGGAACAGCGATTCCAGGAAGTACGGACGGCTTCCGCTCAATTCGCTGGGCAGGAAATCGGATTTGGTGAGATCGAAGGTCGAGGAGATCCGGTTCACCGAGGAAGTGCCCCGGCCGTTCTCCTGGAGTGCGCTGGTGAAGTAGAACCCGCGGATCAGTGGCCTGGTGTGGTACGGATCCGGCTCCACCAGGTGCTCCACGAACTTGCTGACCGCGTCCTTCAAACCATGGAATTCCAGGGGGAAGGCGAACAGGGCCGGACGGCTCAGGTTCGAGCGGTGATCGGCCAGCTTGTCGCTGCCCAGCTTGACCAGGCCCTGATAGAGGCCCTCGAAATGCTGGGCCACCACCTTGACCGCCTCGAAGCTGTCCGGCTGCTCATGGGCGAGGGTCGCGCCCCAGACCTGCTGGCGCTCCTCTTCCGGGAGATCCTCAAAGAACTGGCTGAAGCCCCGGAGCAGGTCGATCTTGGTGAACACCAGGTAGACCGGGATCTTCATGCCGAAGATGTCGTCCACTTCGTTGATCCGCTGTCGGACCTGGCGGGTGTAGGCCGCGAAGGACTCGCTCTGGTGCTGGATCAGCTCGGGGAAACTGATGGCCACCAGGATGCCGTTGAGCGGCGCCTTGCCCCGGTATTTCTTCAGCATCTTAAGGAATTCCAACCATTCCATGCGGTCTTCGGTCTGGGTGGCATAGCGTCCGGCCGTGTCCAGCAGCACCCCTTCGGAGGAAAAGAACCAGTCGCAGTTCCGGGTGCCGCCGATGCCGGTGACGGCGCCGCCGGATTTTCCGGCCAGGGGGAATTTCAGTCCCGAATTGAGGATGGCGCAGCTCTTTCCGGCCGATGGATGGCCGACGATCATGTACCAGGGCAGGTCATAAAGCGCCGCCTTGCCCTTGGTCTTGCCCAGGTTGGAGGCCTTCAGGGTTTCGATGGCGGCCAGCAGCTGGCGCCGGAGCATGGCCACCTCCGCCCGGTTCTCCGGGCTGGCCGACACCACGGCGTCGTCCGCCTTGTGCCTGAGCATCTTCTCCAGCAGGTTGGCGGAGCGCTCGTGGATGACCTTGCCGACCATCAGGATGACCACCCAGACCAGCATGAGCAGGAAGATCCAGCCATAGCGGCTCTCCACGCTGGTCAGCCCCAGGTAGGGACCGGCGAACCAGATCAGCCCGATCAGCACCAGGAAGATGATCGCGGAGAATACTTTAGGGTTTCGAAGCCAAGACATGCCATTTCCTCATTTTCACTTGCCCAGAACACCAACGTCCGATCCCGGCCCGCCTCAGGCGGAAGGCGGTTTATCTCCTGGGCCATGGCCCGGCCTGGAAGCCCACTCCACATGGCCGAAATCCCGAAGCCGCCACAGACCGCCCCACACCAGGCCGAGCGCGGCGGCCTCCTCGCCGAGGGCCTTGTAGGCGGAATCCGCCCACGGATCGCCCATGAAGATCACCAGATGGCCGTCCCGGACCGGGGCCAGATCCGCGGCCAGCCCATACTGGTGCTTGCTCTGGTAGGCCCGGGCGTTGGTCACGGCCGCCCCGGCCTTGTCCGCCAGCCAATTCTGGCGCTCGGGACTCCGGTAGCCCTCGAGCAGCGCTACGGGATACCCGCGCTGGCTCATCCGGGCGAACAAGCGCAGCACCACCTGGGAGAATTCTGGATCCAGGTGGCTCCAATCCCGGTCGGCGGTTTCGAGATTGGGCCGGTCGGTGGTCTGGAACATGGCCGGCGGCAGCGGCGGGGGCGGCATCAGCTTTTCCTGGTTCAGGCGCAGGCTGACCTGGCCTTCGGGCGCCAGTTCCCGAGCGCGCAGCGGATCGAGATCGAAGTGGTTGGCGAAGGAAAGGGTCGTGACCACCGTGGTTCCGGCCAACAGGACCGGGATGAGGATCCAGATGGCCTGGCGTCCGTTCCTTCGGCCCAGGTGCTTGCCGGGGGCGAACGGCCCTTTCAGTGACCGCCACTTCCAGTGGGCACCGTCGCCCGTCCTGGGCGCGAGGCAGGCCGGCGAATAGAAGAAGCGCCACCCCACCCAGGCGAGCATCGCCAACAGGGAAGCCAGGAGGAGAAAGATTGGCCAGAGCGTGGACAGGTTCATTTGGGCGGAATCAAGACAGTGAGGTGTGAGCGGACAAAGAGCCAAATCAGGGCGGGGCCGGCGAAGGATTCGCAGCACCTACCCCAGGTACAACCAAGACCAGAGCAGAGGTTCTGGCATGCTGGCGTGAGGGACTTGTAAAACTGCGTTTTGCCCATCATAGCAATGCTTGGATAATATGTTAATTGCAAAAAAAAGATTCGGAAAAGAGTAGAAGCCAACTTCTCCTAGGCCGCGCGCCCCCTTTCTGAACATCCCCTTCTCCAGTTACTGCTCGGCATTCAGGTCCAGAAGTTCGCGCAGGTGAACGAGCGTGGATTCATCCTTGATCACTTTGGTCAGCCATTGTTCCAGCGGCATCTCCCCCCAGCGCGCGGCCCGCTCCACCAGAGGGCCTACGGGACTGTGAGGTTCATGCTCCCGGAAAAACTCCGCAATTTCGCGCAATCGGAAGATCGCCTCCCCCCGGGACGACAAAGGACCTGAGCCGACCGCACTGGCCGGGGCCGGCCGGGAGGCCACCGGCGCGGGGAACAGGGGCGCCGGGGCGGAGAAGGTGTCGAAAATCGATTCCGGCTCGGAGCCCGGGGCCGGTTCCGCATCATCCGCGGCCGGGGCGGGGGGGACCTGCTCCTCGGGTTCGAGACCGAAGCGCCGCAGGACCTGGGCGGCAAGATCCTGGCACCCCCCCAGGGACTCCCGCAACCGCTCGAGTCCTGGGGCATCCTGGCCAAAACGGTCATCGATCGTCTGTTCGAACCGTTGGAAGGCCGCCCGGGCCCCCATGATCTGTTCGTGGAGTCCCAGGTAGAAGCCCTGACCGGAGGCGCTGGCGGCCTTGTCGAAGGCTTCGCCCGAGAGCTTCCCGTCGGCGATGGCCTGGTCCTTGCCTTTCGGGTCGCGGATACCCAGGTTTTCCACCGTCCGGGATTCTTCCCACTTGAGGTAGGAGAACCCCCCCACTCTGGTGCTGGTCATGGGGATGTTCCTGACGACCTGGGGTACCTGGGAATTGAGCCACTCCAGCTTGGCGATCCGCTCCTCCGGGTCGGATACCGTGTAGGCCGGGAAGCAGGTCTCCCAGAACCGGGTCAACATGGCATCGGCCACTTTCAGGCCGAAACCCATGCCGGCGAAACCCTCCAGATGGGTGAGGGCTTCCAGATACCAGCACGCCACCTGCAGGTCCTTGCTCCGGGTGGTCAGGATCGTTTCACAGAGCTCCCGGACCTTCGGCCACTCGGGGGTCCGGATCTCCCGCACCCACTCCCCCTGGGCGAGGCTGGGATCGTCGCCCTTCCGGAGTTTCTGGATCTGGTCGCACTCGGCGGAGTAGGTCACCTCACTGCCGCTGGGAAGGTCCGGGGAGATGGGCGCCAAAAGGGCTTTGAACAGATCTGGGGTCATGGTGGCCATTCCTTTACACGGTCCCACCGGGGGCCGGGATGAAAATTCCGAGGTGATGCTAGTGAATTAAGTCTGATCCAATGATACATTAGTTAAAAATTCCAATGAAACTACAATCCTCCATTGCCATCAGAGATAGGAACGTCATGTCGTCCGTGCCAAGCCTGCCCTCCCTGCCTGCGGTGCCTAGACCCTCGGTGCCAGGGGTTCCGGAACCCCGGCTCTGGCGCTACCTTCTGGCTGTGATCTTCCTGGTCGTGGTCTGGGTCATCCTGCTGGAGCTTTGGATAAGGCCCACCAGCTTGGCCGTTCCAGGGGCAGCGCCGGCCCGGCGGCTGGGGTTCTACCTGGGGCCGCCCATGGCGCTGGTGGCCGGGCTCTATTTCCTGCGCCGCCACGCCCTGCGCCAGCGTCAGGCCCGGGAGGCGGAACGGCTCGCGGCCGCGGAACTGCAGGCCGAACGCCAGCGCCGGGATGCGGCGGCGCAGGAAGCGGCGGGATGGGCGCGCAAGCGCTTCAGCCTTGAGGTCCTGGCCCTGGCCGTGGGGGTGGAAAACCTCGGGCTGGACCAGATCTGGGGGGGCATCCAGCACCAGGCGGACCCGGATCGGATCCTGTCCAGCGACCCCGACGATTTCCCGGGGCTCGTGGCGGAAAAACACCAAGCCAGCCAGGCACGGGCGGCCCGGACCCTGGGCGGGGTCTTGGACTGGCTTTCGGAGGAATGGCCCATTCCCACCTTCATGGCCATGCCGGAACTGCACAACCCCGAGGGGCGAAACCAGCAGGAGCGCGAGCTCGCTGAATGCCTCGCCCACGCCGGCGGCCAGGCGCGCCGGATGAAACTGGTGGAGGCCCGGTACGACAGCGCCCCCGATGCGATCCTGAACCCGGTCTTCGCCTTTTTCGAGGCGCACCTGGAGGTGCCCGCCGTGCTCCTGGTCGCCCAGGACGGCGCGGTGGTGAGGGACGCCCTGCGCCCGCCCGGGACCCCGCCCCTGGTCACCGATGGGCCCTTGGCCCCGGGCGAGGGCACCGGTTCCACCGTGGCCTTCGTGCTCGGCCGCCGGGACCGGCTGGCGCCCATGGGTTCCTCGGTCCAAGGCGGGACAACCGGATACGAGGCCCTGAAACCGTTCTGGGAGAAGGAGCCGGTGGCCCAATCCGCCGCAACCTTCAGCCCCACTCCATGGGTGCCCAAGGTCTGGTCCCGGGGCCTGCTGGACCGTTGTCTCGGCCTGCCCCTCCTGGCGGCCCTGCAGCGCCCCCAGTATGTTGATTTCCACGGCCCCCAAGGGCTCATGGGGGAAGCTTCCAGGGCCTCCGTCTTCACCGAAGGCTGGCAGGCGGCGCTGGAGGGCCTGGGCGAGGGCGAGAAGCCCGAACATCTGGTGTTCGATCACGGCCCGGTGCATCGGGGGCGCAGGCTGACCCCACTGCACCGCACCCTGGCCACCCTCGACCCGGACTTCGAGCCGTTCGACCGCGGCATCAACCTGGAACGCCACCTGGGGGACACTGGGGCGGCATCGCCCTTTCTGGGCCTGGCTCTGGGGATCACCGCCAGCAGCCGGGAGGGGGGGGCGAGCGCGAGCGTCTGCCTTCGGTGCGACGACCGGGCCAGCATTTTCATGGTCAGCCCACCCCCGGCCAAGATCGACTCGGCCGGTTAGCGCCGGCACCCACCCCAAGCACCCACTCCACTGCAGGCAAAGGTAGACACGATGAAGGGAATCATCCGTTTGGGCGACAGCACGAGCCATGGCGGCAAGGTAATCAGCGCTTCCGGCCACATGAAGGTCGGCGGGAAGGAGGTGGCTGTCCTCGGGGATAGTTGCACATGTCCGATCAAGGATCACGGCAGCCCGCAGATCGTCGAAGGCGACCCCACGTTCAATCTGGATGGCAAGGCGGTCGCCTTCAATGGCCATAAAATCTCCTGTGGCGCCACGCTGATTGCCAGCCTGGAGACTTGCGGCTCGGCCAAATGAGCGAAGCCATCACCCGGATTCTCGATGCCTGGGTCTGCCAGGCGGTGGCTTCCTCCTTCCTGCTGGTCGGGCTCTATCGCAAGCTGGATGACGGGTTGCAGGCTTCCCGCGCCTTGCGCGCAGGTCAGGCGCCGCTGGAGCGGGTGCAACGCCTGGGCCTCGGCGGCGGGGTCCAGATGAGGCTCCATGGACTGCGCGGCCTGCCCTCCGAAGAAGAGGCGGAACTGCGGGCCTGGCGCACCATGATCGCGTCCCTTGGGGGGCTCGCCACCTTCTATGCCTTGGCCGAGTCGGGCCGCCAGGGGCGCTCCTGCCAGGGACTCCGGGGACCCCGGAACGCCATGGGCAAGGGGCTGGCCGAAGCCATCAAGGGCTTTCGCACCGCCTACCCGGAGGAGACGGCCGAACAGGGCATCGAATCCGCCTTGGAAGGGATGGTCTCGGCAGTGGCCGATGCTCTGATCCAGGCCGCCGATGAGGAGGTGGACCCAACCGGCCGGGCCGAGTTGCGGGTACAGGTGCGCCAGACCTTCCAGAGCGGGATCATGGGTTGATTTGGAACCAGGAATGAGTTTGCCGGCCATGGCCATGCTGTTCCAGCGATTCATGCTGAGTCATGGCTTTGTAGGGGCGTCCCCAAGGTCTTTGAATACACATAGCCAGCTGCCATACGGGCGGCAACCATATAAATTTTTAATTTAATTACAATCGTTATTGGACTTCCAATCGGCTATGCAGATTCAATAAAACAACAGTGTTATATTGGGTTATGCCCATTTAAAATAAATAAGACATTAGCTGGTATTTGGCTGGTTAGCTCATCGAGAAATCAATAATTATGTCTTATGGCATAAGCAAATATTGGTAAAAAGTTGATCTAAAGAAAGTATTGACTATTATTTTTCAATGTGGTCAAATCCTCTCCGTAATCACCACATTATCTTTCATTTGAATTTTAAGATTTCTTTTTTCGTCTGAACGCCAACTTATGAAAATGCAATTCCCATTTCAGTTCCTTTTGTCATTGGCCCGGAAAACCTCCCCTGGGGTCGTCCTCGTCCCCCGTTGGTCCGGTGAAACCGGCTCAGGGCGGGGGCTTGGCGGCCCGGATTCCCGACCGGATCCGGGTTGGGGCGTTCCCGGCGGTGGCCGGATCCTGCTGGTTCTCCTGGGGCTGAACTCAGGGTTGGCCGGCTTGGCCCGGCCCCCGGTAAGTCCGGGGAGCCATCCGGAGGCCAGCGCCTCGGCCGAACCGTCCGTAGTCCAGAAAGGGGCCGGCACCGACCAGGGTGCCACCGGGGCCTCGATCCCGGTCCGGGCCGGAGTCGAGCCAGGGGCAGCGCCGGTGTCCCCGGCGAGCGAGCCGTCGCAGGCTCCGTCCCGCGCCGGATCCATCCCCGGGTCCGGCCCCTTCGTCCTGGCCTCGGACCTGTTCGCCTCGACCCTTGCCAGCGCCAAGCCTTCCGAGGTGCGCATGGGCAGCGATTACGTCATCGGCAGCGGCGACCAGCTGGCCCTCACCGCCTTCGGCAGCGTGTCCCTTTCGAGGATGCTGAAGGTGGATCGCGGAGGCAAGGTTTCCATCCCGGACGTGGGCCTGGTCACGGTGAACGGACTCACCCTGGATGCGGCCCGGACCCTCGTCCGCGCCTCCCTGCAGCGGAAGTTCTCGGGCATGGAGCAGTTCAACCTGGAGGTGGCCGGCATCCACGATGTGGAGGTGCTGGTCATCGGGGAAGTCCGCCACCCGGGTTCCTACCTGGTCCCCAGCGCCAGTTCGCCCATGGCCCTCCTGGGCCTGGCTGGCGGGCCCGGCGACCACGGGTCGTACCGGAGCATCCGCCACATGCGCGGCGGGAAGCTGCTCCAGGCCCTCGATCTCTACCGCCTGCGCTTCGACGGGGCGGGGCTTGAAAGCCGCGGCTTCCTGGACGGCGATATCCTGTTCGTGCCGTTGGCGGGCACCCGGATCACCGCCGTGGGCGCCTTCCGCCGGGTGGCCGCGGCCGAACGCCGGACGGCGCCGGGGGTGCTGATGGAACTGGCCCCGGGGGAAACCGCCCTGGACGCGGTCCATTTCGCCGGGGGCCTGGTGCCCGCCGCCAGCCAGGTGCTGCTGACGGTCCAGCGCACCAGCGCCGCCGGCATCACCACGGTGGGGAATCTTCGCAACGAGCCCGGCGAACTGCGCGCCACCCGGCTGTTCGAGGCCGACCAGCTGCGGGCCCTGGTGCGGGTGGAACGCCGTTCGGACTATGTGGAGGCCGCCGGGTTCGTGGCGGTGCCGGGGCGCTTCTCGTTCCTGGACGGCATGCGGGTCAGCGACCTCCTCGCTCTGGGGGGGGAAGGCGGCCAGCTGCTGCCGGGGACCTACCGGCTGCGGGGCGAGATCCTCCGGACCCATCCCGACGGCCGGACCCAGCTGCTCAGCTTCGACGTGGAGCGGGCCCTCAAGGGCGACCCGGCCCAGGACCTGCCGCTCCAGCCCAGGGACCGGGTGGAGTTGGGCAACGTGGCGGAACTGCGTCTGGCGGAACGGGTCACCATCCTGGGTCCGTTCACCCGGCCGGGGATCTTCGACTGGCACGAGGGCATGCGGGCCTCGGATCTCATCTACCGGGCCGGGATTCCGAAGCTTTCGGCCCAGCGGCATTACGCCGAACTGGCCAGCCTGCGGGACGGCAAGACCAGCTCCGTGGTCCGGCTCGACCTGGACCGCCTGGTCAGCACCGAAGTCAAGGCGCCGGTGGATCTCCAGGACGATGGGATCAATCCCAGGTTGCGTCCCTACGACCAGATCACCATCTACGAGAACCCGAATTTCCGGATGCACCGCACCGTGACCATCCTCGGCCAGGTCCAGCGGCCGGGGCCCTACGTGATCCAGGAGGACCGGTTCACCCTCCGCCAGCTGGTGGAGCGGGCCGGGGGCCTTACCCAGGACGCCATGCCGGCGGGGGGGATCTTCCTGCGTTCCAGCCTCGAGCCCACGGACCTCAGCGCCAAGGACCCCGCCGCACCCGGGTGGTCCCCCACGGTAGACGCCGCGGTGGGGGACCACGCGGAAGCCGATCCGGGCCCCCGCAATTTCGCCGCCATGGACAGCATCCTGCAGCGCCTGAACGAAACCCGAAGGAGCCGTGATTCGGGGGCTCTGGAGGCGAGTCCCCTGCTCCACGGACTGCTGCAGGGGGCCCTGAACCGCATGGTGGTGGACTTCACGGCGGTGATGCGGGGGGATGCCCGGCAGGACGTGGTGCTTCTGGATGGGGACCAGGTGTTCATACCCAGGCGGACCGATTCGGTCTACGTGGTGGGGGAGGTCGCCAGTTCCTTCTCCACCTTCCATGTCCAGCCCGGCGACCGCGCCCGGGACCTGCTGAAACTCGCCGGCGGCTATACCCGCAACGCCGACCAATCCCAGGTGCGTCTGCTCAAGGCCGATGGCCGGATCGTGGATTCCCGGGTGGAACGGGCCGGCATCGAACCGGGAGACGCGCTCCTGGTGCCCCAACGGATCCGCAAGGATGTCCCCTGGCAGGACACGCTGATGGCCATGACGCCCCTTGCCCTTCTCTACAACGCCATCCGCCGCTGAGCGCGCGGAACCTTCCTGGACCGGGCCGGAGCCCCGGGGAACCTGAATCATTCGTTGCAGCTGGCGTCCTGATTGACCGGGACGAGAGGCCGTTTGTCTCATTGAGAGGCTTAGAAAAAAATGAAAACGTCGGAAAAAAAGCAAACTTACGAGTAACCGTTCAGGGCCCCCTGCCGGGGGCCCGAACGGTTACCGATCACCCCACATCCTCTCGGCCTAAAAATTCATAAAATAGCATGAGCCATTTGGTTGTACTAATAACCGACTCTCGTCAGCCTG
>Ga0302193_10004341_pt1 | contig 11213 bp, 11 predicted proteins | sample II_Bog_E3_3_FD_200228 | JGI IMG/M metagenome (GOLD analysis project Ga0302193, IMG submission 200228) | Peat permafrost microbial communities from Stordalen Mire near Abisko, Sweden - II_Bog_E3_3 | ecosystem: Environmental > Terrestrial > Soil > Wetlands > Peat | place: Sweden: Abisko...
CCAACAACCCCCACCCCTATCCGTGGATGAACTCGCTCTTCCAGGACGGCATCACCGTCGGCTGGCTCATGGGCGAAAGCTTCATCGTCGACCACGCCCGCCGCTCCGTTCTTCCCGAGCGCCTCGCCGACATCGTCCTCACCAGGGACGAGAACACCATTACCGAAGAGACCTACTACCACTACACCCACTTCACCGATGCGCTGATGACCGATCAGGAAATCGTCGAGCTGCCCAAGGTCTGGGTGGTCGGCGGCGACGGCGGCATGGGCGACATCGGCTACCAGAACATGTCCAAGGTCATCCTGCAGAACCGGCCCAACGTAAAGGCCCTCATGCTCGATACTCAGGTCTACTCCAACACCGGCGGCCAGAACAGCGATTCAACCCCCATGCTCGGCGGCGGCGACATGAACACCTTCGGCGCAGCCACGCAGGGCAAAAACACTGAGAAGAAGACAGTCGCGGAAACCTTCCTCGCCGGCCACGGTTCGCCGTTCGTCGCGCAGGTTTCCATGGCCAACGCCCCCAAGCTTTACCGGGCAATTCTCGACGGCCTGGAATATCGCGGCACCATGTTCCTGCAGTGCTTCACCACCTGCCAGCCAGAGCACGGCGTGCCCGACGACATGGCCCTCCATCAGGCACAGCGCGTCCGCGACAGCCGCGGAGCACCGGAGTTCGTCTTCAATCCCCGCCTCGGCGAAACCTACAACGAGGCCCTTGACCTCAAGGGCAACCCGTCCCTCGATCTTGACTGGTACGAGACCAAGTCCAAGACCACCGGCGACATCACGCGCTACACCGTAGCCCACTGGTGCACAACGGAAGCCCGTTTCCGCAACCACCTCAAGAAGCTCAAGCCCGAGGCAGCCGCCAAGCTAATCCACCTCGACAACATGCTGGTCAGGATTACTCAGCAAGACGTCGTCTATCGCCGCTATCTAACCCCCGGTCACCGCGCCTTCATCCCCGACTTCGGCGTGTACATCACCTGGGAAGAAAACGGCAAAACAGAGTACCGCGCACTGAGCCGCCAGTTAGTCATGTTCTGTGTCGAGCGGCGTAAGGCGTGGCGCATGTTGCAATCCAAGGCGGGCATTGTGAACAAGGAATACGCCGCCCAGAAAGCAATCCTCGCCGACGTAGACGCAGGCAAGATTTCGATGGACGAGTTCCTGAAGAACGCCCGCGAAATCCTCAACGAAAGAGTAACCGGCGGCGTCCTCGCCAAGGCATAACTCACAACCCAGCCTCAACACGCAGAAGGCGGACCCTCTGGACCGCCTTCTTACGTTTTGGGTTTTTACAAGCCATGGTACGTATCGAGCGCTCGAAAAAGACAGGGCGGCCGCAGCTGCGAATGCTGATGGTAAAGTAAGGTTCAATTTGGAGAGGCCAATGAAGAGGGTTTCGGTGCTGTCGTTAGTTTTAATGGTGACGACCGGACTTGTGGGGCAGACCGACCAACAGCCCGCAGTCCAGACTATGCACGTTAGTTCTATTCATCAGGCTACGGATCGGGAGAAAACCTACCGTACTGCTTTCGGTCAACAGTTTATCGAGACTACCATAGGTAGTCTCCAGTACACCCTTGAGGGTCTGACTGGCTGGGCTGGTTGCAATGTGGAGATTGGGAAGGACTACGAAGTCGTGAAAGCCAATCAGAAGGGCGTGACGATCAAATGCCCTGTTGGCAAGAAAGGCAAGACCTTTAACGCAACCTTCAACGTAATGACAGTTGAGGAAGTAGCGAAGCCAACAGTGCAGAAGCCTGAATAGTGCGGGATAGTGGCTTTGGGTTTTGAGCCGCACGTAAATGGGCGATTGGCCCACCCTTGAAACAAGTACTACAGTGAGGGTGGGAGACCACAACACTCAACCGTCGGTGCATTTCCGCCCGCCGGTTTCTTTTCGGCGCTGTTCCCTTGTTTCGTCGCTGAGGCCCGCACCGGATGAGATCACCGATGCAAGGCTGCCCAAATCCTGCATCCAGAACCTGGGATGCCACAAATCCCACCCACTTAATCCCTCGCGCCCCCCTGCGCCGTAGGCGCAACGCTCGTTAGCCCCGCGTTTCAACGTGGGGTACGCGGTCCCCCAACAACCCGACGAGTCCCGTAGGGACGCCGGAAATCTAACCAAACACAAACCGCGGATCAAATTCGATACCGCAAATCCGCGGAGCCGGATACCCACCCTTCCCTTTTTTCTAGCGAAAGGTGGGAGCCCACAACAACGCGACCGTCGACGTATTTCCGCCCAACTGTTTTCTTTCGGCGCCGTTCCCTTGTTTCGTCGTTGAGGCCCGCGCCGGATGAAATCACCGATGCCGGCTTCCCCAGGTTCCGCCTCTGGAACCTGGTATAGCACGAACCTCAACAACTTAATCCGTCGCGTCGTCCCCTGCGCCGTAGGCGCAACGTTCGTTAGCCCCGCGTTTCAACGTGGGGAAAGCGTTTCAACGTGGGGTACGCGTTCCCCCATAAACCCGACGAGTCCCGTAGGGACGCTGGAAACCTAACCAAACACAAACTTCGGATCAAATTCGACACCGCAAATCCGCAGGAGCGTCGTAAACTCCTCCTCAAAACTATGTTTACGATGATGGGCCTCCTGATTCGCGATGTACTTCTTAACCACCGGAACCTGCGACGGACTGACGCTGAACGCGCCGTATCCCTCCTGCCAGGCGAAGCCCTTGCCCAGCCACCGCGATGAACTCCCCTTGAGCTTCTGAATCGCCGTCGCCAGGCACGCCGTTGGCGGCAAAATAATCAGCAGGTGAACGTGATTCGCAGTTCCTCCAGCGGCCACCAGGGTGAACCCCTCGCTCCGGGCAATGCCACCCAGATACGCATACAAATCCGCCATTCGGTCGGCGGAAAGAATCGCCTTGCGTTCTTTGGTGCTGAAGATGCAATGAATGAAATTGCTTGCGTATGTGTGAGCCATCGTGCACCGTCCCTACGGGACTTTCATTCTATGGCACGCGTGCTCCCCACGCTGAAAGCGCGGGGCTAACGACCATTGCGCCCATGGCGCGAGACCTGTCGCCGGGTGCCCCATCCTTCGCTTTTTTCTAGCGAAGGGTGGGAGACCAAAACACTCAATCATCGGTGGATTTCCGTCCGCCGGACTCTTTTCGGCGCTTTTCCGGTGTTTCGTCCTTGAGGCCCGCGCCGGTTGGAACCCCAACCACCTAATCCCTCCCGCCGTCCCCTGCGCCGTAGGCGCAACGTTCGTTAGCCGGGTGCCCCATCCTTCGCTTTTTTTTTAGCGAAGGGTGGGAGACCATTACTGGATGCCCCAGATCCCGCATCCGGAAGTTGGGATGCCACAAACCCCAACCACTTAATCCCTCGCATCTTCCCCTGCGTCGTAGGCGCAACGTTCGTTAGCCCCGCGTTTCAACGTGGGGAAAGCGTTTCAACGTGGGGCACGCGTTCCCCCAAAAACCCGACGAGTCCCGTAGGGACGCTGGAAACCTGCCGAAGCCGGATCGAATCCGGGGCCACGCACCCTGCTCACGGCGGTGTCTGTGGGCTTCGGCGGATTCTAGACTTCCGTCTTAATATCGCCCACGATGTGATATCATTTTATTGGTGAGAATTCTGCTCGACACCAATGTCGTCATTGCTGCCATGCGGAGCCCGCTCGGAGCGTCGGCGGAGTTGCTGCGGCGGATTGATCAAGGCCGTGCCACGATGTTGCTGACTGTGGCTCTTGCTCTCGAATATGAGACCCAATGTATGTTGGCGGATCATCGATTGGCGGCAGGACTCACCGCACTCGAAGCCGGGATCTTCGTAGACGGTTTAATCGCAATGGCCGAGCCTGTTCGGTCCTACTTCCGGTGGCGCCCTCAACTCCATGACCCCGGCGACGAACTGGTTCTGGAAGCTGCGGTGAATGGACGAGCGGATGCAATTGTTACGTTCAACGAGAAAGATCTGCGAGAAGCGAAGCTAGGTTTCGGAATCGCCGTAATCCGCCCTGGCGAGGCCCTTAGGAGGATCAAACCATGACGACCAAAGTTGCCACTTTCCCGTTGCGCTTGCCAATCTCGCTAAAGGCGGCACTTGAGAGCATCAGCGACCGCGATGGAACCAGCATGAATCAATTCCTCGTTGTCGCCGCAGCGGAGAAGATCGCCGCCATGCAAACTGAAGAATTCTTTCTCGAACGCCGGAATCGCGCAGACCGCGAGGCCTTCCGCCGCATCCTCAATCGCCAAGGTGGTGAGCCGCCATCCCCGGAAGACACATGGGATCATTTAGAGTCCGCATAACAGATGCGTCAAGAAGGCCGCCTAGCAAGGACTAACCGATCCGGATCAGCCGGGTGCCCCAGATCCCGCCTCCGGGATCTGGGATAGCACGAACCTCAACAACTTAATCCCTCCCGTCACCCCCTGCGCCGTAGGCGCACCGGTCGTTAGCCCCGCGTTTCAACGTGGGGTAAGCGTTTCAACGTGGGGTATGCGTTCCCCATAAACCCGACGAGTCCCGTAGGGACGCTGGAAACCTATCCAAACACAAACTTCGGATCGAATTCGACACCGCAAATCCGCAGGAGCGTCGTAAACTCCTCCTCGAAACTATGTTTGCGATGATGGGCCTCCTGATTCGCGATGTACTTCTCAACCACCGGCACCTGCGACGGACTGACGCAATAGCGGTTCCAGGATTGCTGTTCACCGAAGCAAATACAGTCAAGTCGACGCGACCCCAAGGAGCGGCGACGCTCTACAAAGCCGGAAAGGGTGTATCTATCCTGGAACCGCCTTAAACGCGCCGCATCCCTCCTGCCAGGCGAAGCCCTTGCCCAGCCACCGCGATGAACTCCCCTAGACCTTCGACCTTCTGAATCGCCGTGCCTACGCACGCCGTTGGCGGCAAAACAATCAGCAGGTGAACGTGATTCGCCGAACCGCCGTCTCCCGAAGATGCCTGGCACGCAGCCGGGATCAAATAAAGGAGGCAAGCGGCGCACGCGGTTTGCATAGAATTTCCCCATAATGGCGCAAAATAGCTTTATGGTGTCCGTCCCAGCCAATTCGTACCTAGGACTATCCAGCCGGCAATCGACGCAAAAATCCGTCTTCAGCCTTCCAGACTGCCAGAAAACGCCCGTAACCCCTTTATTAAGGCATATCTGCAGACAACTCCTTTAGAATGGCATATTTGCAGCGATAGACGTCCGGTAAGCCCATGAAAATAAACTACTTCTTTGCAGAGATGGGGGGGAGGGGTAGAAACAGCAGTGGTATAAACCGGGGGCATCTCCGACGAAACAGACCGGGCGCATATCCGACACTGCGACGAGTGGCAGAATCCGGCTGTCAAGGCTGGGCTCCGTACACCGGGTGGGGGGGAGGGGCAATCGTTACTAAGCGAGATTCGTCCGCGCGGCGCCATGCCTCGGACGCATTCCGTCCGGCTCGCGCGGGAAAGCCTACCGGGACAGCGAAAATGTCGACTGGGAAGAGACTTCCCACAACTTCCGGAACACGTCGTCCTCGGCAATGGGGGCAGCTATGTGCCTGTCAGCAGAGGCTTTCTGCTCACGGTGAAAGGCGATCAGGGCCGCCGCTACAAGTTCGTTCGTGCTCTCAAAGCGTCCGCTTTCAACGCTGGAAAGGACATATTCGTCCAAATCGGGTGGCAGGCTTACAATGCGATTAGGCATAAAAACTCCTTGCACATATTAGAACCCCTTCTAACACTAAAGTTGTATCGAATATCACACTTCGTCACACGCAGGGGACCCATTTTGCACACCCCCCCCCATTTTCAGGCCCAATTCGGGCGGTTGCATTCAAAGCGACTCTCTGCATATTTCAGGCAGAAACCCGCCCGGAACCACGCAAAAACCAATCGCGCGATCCTTACGTTTCACTAATATGTGGCTGCTTGCGGAGATTTGTGACAGCCGGCGACCTGGTCCAATTAGAAAACCCGACTCAGCCGATCCGAGCGCATCCCTGAATTCCCGGCCGTCTCCCAGTGCCGGCTTTCTCAAGCCCAGCTAAAGCCGCTCCTTTGCAAGGGCAGCGTGCGAATCCGCTTCCCAGTGGCCGCGAAGATGGCGTTGCTCACCGCCGGCAATATTGGCGGCAGCGTGGGCTCGCCCAGCCCGGTGGGCGCATAATCGGTTTTCCGCCAATACACCTCAATCGGCGGAACCTGGCGCATGCGCAAAATCGCGTGCTGATGGAAATTGGACTGCTGCACCTTGCCCTCCACCAGCGTGATCTCCTGCCCCATCTCGCTCATCCCATCGATGACACCGCCGAAACCCATGCTCTCGGCCGCCTGTGGATTGATGATCTGGCTCCCAACATCCCCCGCCGCCCACACGTGGTGTACCGTCACCTTGTTGTTGGCGTCTACGCTCACGTCGGCCACTTCGGCAAAGTATCCAAGATGACAGAACCATGCCGCCATCCCCATGCCTCGTCCGGGCACTTTCGCGCGCGTCTTCCAGCCGGATTTCTCCGCCACAAGCTCAAGCACGCCCTTGAATCGCTCGGGAATAAGAACCGAAGGCCCGGTTGGTTCGTGGTCACCCACCTCGTCCTTGCCGCTTGACTTCCAGGGCGCCTGCTTGTTGCTTAACAATTCCAGTTGGAACTCCAAAGGATCGCGTCCGGCCTCGTGCGCCATCTCATCCAGGAAAGACTGCGACACCCAGCAATACGCGTTATCTCCAGGAGCCCGAAGCGCTCCGCAACGCAGCATGAGCGGCTGCGCGGATGTGTAGAGGGCATACGACGGAGCAAATCCCGAAGGATAGCTGTCCGACCCAATGCCGCCGCCGGATGCATTGTTCTTGTCATCGCCATAGGTGACAAAGTGATGCCGCCAGGCAGTCAGTTTGCCCTGGGCATCCAACCCGCCCTTCAGACCCACCGTACCGCCCGGGCGGAATGGATCGTGGATGATATCGTCCTCTCGAGACCAGAGGAGCTTCACGGGCGCGTCAACCTGCTTTGCAATCCATGCTGCTTCGACCGCGTAGTCATTCTGGAGCCGCCGGCCAAAGCTGCCGCCTCCACGCACCATGTGTGTAGTGATGTCGCTTTCCTGGATGCCGAGAGTTTTTGCCACTAGTTCGCGGCCGTTTCCCGGCAATGTGCTCGTGGTCCACATCTCGAGCTTGCCGTCTTTCCAGTGCGCCGTGCAGCCCTGCGGCTCCATGGTGGCGTGCGCAATAAATGGATACTCATAGGTAGCTTCAACCACCTTGGCGGAAGACTTCAGCGCAGCGTCCACGTCGCCATAGTTGCGCAGCGTTTTTGCCGGCGGAGCCTGCAGCAATTCCCCGGCGCGCTTTCTGAATCCCTCACTGGTTTGCGCCGCCGCCGGACCCAGATCCCAATCGACTTTTAGCTGCTTGCGGGTCTGTTGCGCCTGCCACCAGGTGTCGGCCACAATGGCGATCCCCGGCTCCATACCCGGCTCCCACGGCGTAAAGGCCGCCGGTGTAATTCCGCCATCGATCACCAGGACGTGGCGCACGCCTGGCAACATCTTCACCTCTTCGAGGTTGGCAGTCTTCACCTTTCCGGCGAACACCGGAGCCTTTTCGATGGATGCGTACAGCATCCCCGGCAGCTTGATATCGATGCCGAAGGCAGGCTTCCCGGTCACGATCGCATGCGTGTCCACACCTGGTTGCGAGTGCCCAATGATGCGGTAATCCTTGGGATCCTTGAGCTTGACGCTGTCCAGAGGAGGCGCAGGCAGCGCGGCAGCCTTGGTGGACAGTTCCCCGTAGCCGGCCGAACGGCCAGAGCTTGCATGAATTACGCGGCCTGGTTGTGTGCTGCATTCCGTGGCCGGCACGTTCCAGTTCTGTGCGGCGGCGGTGATCAACAACTGGCGGCCCGCTGCGCCAACGCGCCGCATTGGATCCCAGCCTTGAGGAGTGTTTGCGGAGCCACCGGAAAACTGTGCTCCAAACTTTTTCTCGTTCAGTTCGGCCTGCTGCACGCGGACGTTCTTCCATTCCACATCCAGTTCTTCCGCGATCAGCATGGGCAGCATGTTGCGCATGCCCTGACCGGTTTCAGAGGCACGCGCCATGATGGTGACAATGCCGTCGGGCGCGATTTGAATAAATGCCTGCGGCGTCAGGTCGGGCGGCTTTCCCGGCCCCTGCGCCGAGGCCAGCGGAGAGCGATATAGATTCAGCGCCAGGCCACCGCCCGCAAGGGCGCTCATCTGCAGGAACGATCTACGATTGATGTGCATCGGAGGGCCCTCCTTCGCTTCGCGCTGCTGCACCGGCATTGGCTGCCTCGTGAATGGCCTGGCGAATCCGCGGATAGGTTCCGCAACGGCAGAGGTTGCCGCTCATGGCGGCGTCAATCTCCGCGTCCGTGGGATGAGGCGTGTGCGTCAGCAGCGCGGCGGCAGACATGATCTGCCCGGCCTGGCAATAGCCGCATTGAGGCACATCGATCGCTTCCCAGGCCACCTGCACCGGGTGCAAACCATCCGGGGAAAGCCCTTCAATCGTTGTGATTGCCCGGCCCGAGGCGCCGCTCACCCGCGTCATGCAGGAGCGCACGGGCTTGCCGTCCAAAAGCACCGTGCAGGCGCCGCACAGTCCCATCCCGCATCCATACTTGGTTCCTGTGTAGTTCAGCACATCGCGCAGTACCCAAAGCAGCGGCGTGTCCGGCGAAACATCTACCGTCGTGGTCACGTTGTTGACCGTTAGCGTCAGCGACAAGGCATTTACCTCTCTGGCTGCGAAAAGAATCTCACTCGTGCGGGAGCACAGTCAATCGCAAACGCAACGAGCCGGAATCCCCGGCGTTGTTGTTGCCGCCAGGAATTCCGGCCCACTGAATGAAATCAACTACCTGCGCTTCGCCGGTGCCTACCGGCTAAAGCTCACGTACCGCCGTCCGGAGTAGAGCCTGTATCCGCCTGCCGGGTCCGCCGTCACTTGCAGCGGTGTGGGGCGCTTCAGCCCCGCGTCATCGCCCGTAGCAACGGTCAGCACGTCGTGCGCGCCTACGTCTGTTACAACAAACTTGTTGTCCGTCACAAAGCCCACACCGTAGACGCCCGCCCCAAGGTTCTGTCCGCCAATCTTGATGGGAACCTCGGTGATGAAATAGGCCTGGTACTTTGTCGCCACGTCCGACGAATACCCGCTCGTATCTACCAGTGTTGCCAGCACAAAGTACCCGTCGGCAAACTTCACGCCGCCGGAGTTCCTCAACTGCGTGGTTGCCGATTGCGCGCGATAGAAAACGCTCGCCGGCAACAGTTTCTGCGTATCCGCCGGCTTCAGAACCGTATCGCCGCCCTGCGCCATCGCCGCCAAAGGCGCCGCCACCATAGCCGCCGCCATCAATCCGGCCGCCGCCAACTTTAGAAATGCATTCCTGCGCATCGCCATACCTCTTTCTACTGCGAATCGAAGTATATCGCACCCTCCGCCGCTCGCGCCTCCATCAGAATGCGTACAGGTCCACATACTCATTCACCGCCATCGCATCGAGCCGCTCTCGATCCAGTGACGCTTCCAGGATAGTCTCCTGCCGCTCTTCGTCATAGCGGCGGCGCAGGTTGGTCTTGAACTTCGCGATCAGCAGCGGCATGCCCTCTTTACGGCGCCGCCTGTGCCCAATCGGATACTCAACCGTCTCTTCGATCACCGTCCCATCGTTCAATTCCATGCGCAGCGCATTCGCAATCGATCGCTTCTCCGGATCGTGATAATCGGCCGTGAATGCGGGCTCTTCCACGCACGCGATGCGCTCGCGAACGGCGTCGATGCGCGGCCCCCAAAGCGGGTCGGCGGCCACTGCGTCTTCATAATCGCCTGCTGTCAGGCGCCCGAAGATCAAGGGGACCGCAATCATGTACTGCACGCAATGGTCGCGGTCGGCCGGGTTTGCGAGCGGGCCTTTCTTGTCGATGATGCGCAGGCAAGCCTCATGCGTGCGCACGGTGATCGATTTGATGGCCGACGCATTGAGCCCGCGCTCGGCCAGTTGCCGGTAAAGCTTCATCGCGGCTTCGACGGCAGTCTGCGCGTGAAACTCCGCCGGAAAACTGACCTTGAACAGCACGTTTTCCATCACATAACTGCCATAACTCCGCTGAAAGCTGAACGGGTGGCCTTTGAAGGACACATCGTAGAAGCCCCACGTCATCGCGGTGAGCACGGACGGGTAGCCCATCTCGCCCGCCTGCGCCATCAGCGCCAGGCGCACTGCACGGCTGGTTGCGTCGCCTGCTGCCCAGCTTTTGCGCGATCCGGTATTGGGCGCATGGCGATACGTGCGCAGACTCTGCCCATCTACCCAGGCCAGTGAAATTGCGTTAACGGTCTGCTCCCGCGTCAGGCCGAGCAACTTGCAAACGACTGCGGTCGATGCCACTTTCACTAAAACAACATGGTCGAGGCCGACGTTGTTGAACGAGTTCTCGAGCGCAATGCACCCTTGTATCTCGTGCGCCTTGATCATGGCAGTCAGCACATCGTGCATGGTCAGCGCGGGCTTGCCTTTTGCGAGAGCTGTGCGAGAAATCCAGTCTGCAGTGGCGAGAATGCCGCCCAGATTGTCAGAGGGATGGCCCCACTCGGCCGCAAGCCAGGTGTCATTGAAGTCGAGCCAGCGAATCATGGCGCCGATATTGAACGCCGCCTGCACCGGATCAAGCTGATAGTTGGTTCCCGGCACCTTCGCGCCATGCGGTACAACCGTGCCCGGCACAATCGGGCCGAGCAGCTTGGTGCAAGCAGGATACTCGAGTGCCTCAAGCCCGCAGCCCAGCGTATCCAGCAGGCAATAGTGGGCTGTCGTATAGGCTAGCTCGCTGCTGACTTCATAACTCAGTGCATAGTCGGCTATGTCAGTTAGAACCTGATCCGGCGCCGGGCGCTCATTGCTGATGTGCGATGACACTTTTGCTCCTATTCACGCTCACTCAGGATGGCTCAGAAAAACATCCCCAACCATCGTTGTGCCCGCCAAGCGTTTCGGCGACGCCTTGTAACACGCTTTCAAAATCGCTGATTTCCTGCATTGCCGTTCTCGTCATCGGGATAGATCATGTCGAGGCAACCTCACAATCACAATCGCTACTTTGCGAACTTGCTGACACGCCGCCTTCATTCCCGCTCTTCAATCGGAACAAACGTCAAATTCTCCGGCCCGGTGTAATTCGCCGAAGGCCGGATGA
>Ga0302193_10004347_pt1 | contig 11207 bp, 14 predicted proteins | sample II_Bog_E3_3_FD_200228 | JGI IMG/M metagenome (GOLD analysis project Ga0302193, IMG submission 200228) | Peat permafrost microbial communities from Stordalen Mire near Abisko, Sweden - II_Bog_E3_3 | ecosystem: Environmental > Terrestrial > Soil > Wetlands > Peat | place: Sweden: Abisko...
ACGAGCGGCAGTACGCACGGCGACAGGAACGACAGCATCCCGGCGCCGAAGGCGACCAGGAGGCCGAGCGGGTCGGCATGGATCGCCGCCAGATCGGCCATGGCCAACCGTTACGCCTGCTGGCTCTTCACCAGGGCCAGGTCGGCTTCGACCATCATCTGGACCAGCTTCGGGAAGTCGACGTCACGGTGCCAGCCCAGGGTCTTCTCGGCCTTGGCCGGGTCGCCGATGAGCAGGTCCACCTCGGCCGGGCGCAGGAACCGCTCGTCGATGACCACGTGCTTCTCCCAGTCGAGGTCGGCGGCCGCGAACGACAGCTCGACGAGCTCCTTGACCGAGTGGGTCTCACCGGTGGCGACGACGTAGTCGTCAGGCTGGTCCTGCTGCAGCATCAGCCACATCGCACGGACGTAGTCCTGGGCGAATCCCCAGTCGCGCTCGGCGTCGAGGTTGCCCAGCGCCAGCGTCTGGTCGATGCCGGCCGCGATGCGGGCCACGCCGTGGGTCACCTTGCGGGTCACGAACTCGAGTCCCCGCCGGGGCGACTCGTGGTTGAACAGGATGCCCGACGAGGCGTGGAGGTCGTAGCTCTCCCGGTAGTTGACGGTGATCCAGTGCCCGTAGACCTTCGCCACGCCGTAGGGGCTCCGGGGGTAGAAGGGCGTGGTCTCGACCTGCGGGACCTCCTGGACCTTGCCGAACATCTCCGAGGAGCTCGCCTGGTAGAAGCGGATCTCGGGATCGACGGTCCGGACGGCGTCGAGGACCCGGGTGACGCCCAGCGCCGTGGTCTCGCCCGTGAGCACGGGCTGGTTCCACGAGGTCTGGACGAAGGACTGGGCAGCCAGGTTGTAGACCTCCTGGGGCCGGATCTCCTTCAGGATGTTGATCATCGACACCTCGTCGAGGAGGTCGCCGGCGACGAGGTTGATCCGGTCCTGGATGTGGGCGATCCGCTCGAAGTTGATGGTGCTCGAGCGGCGGACCATGCCGCTGACCTCGTAGCCCTCGTCGAGCAGCAGCTCGGCCAGGTAGGAGCCGTCCTGGCCGGTGACGCCGGTGATCAGTGCTCGCTTCGCCATGTAGGTGGGTGCTCCTCGGGTTCTGGTGTGTGGGTACTGGTGCCTGGTCAGGCCGTGCCGTCGTCCGACGACACCTGCCACGACGGGGGCCGCTTCTCGGCGAACGCGGTGATCCCCTCCCTCGCCTCGGCCGTCTGACTGGTCACCGTCAGCATGGCGTGGAGATAGGGCAGGGCCTCGGAGGCCGCTGAGTCGATGACAGCGTAGAACGAATCGCGGCCCAGCTTTGTCACCCCGGGGGGTTTGGAGGCCAGCACGGCGGCCAGATCGGCCACCGCTGCGTCCAGGTCGGCGTCGGGCACCACCCGGGTGACGAATCCGATGCGGTCGGCCTCCTCCGCCCCCACGACACGGCTGGTCAGCATCAGCTCGAGCGCCTTCTTCGGGGGCATCGAGCGCAGGAGCGACACCGTCACCATGTAGGGCCACAGCCCGACGTTGAGCTCTGGAGCGCCGAACCGGGCGCTCTCCGAGGCGATCACCATGTCGCACGCCAGCGCGAGCCCGAATCCGCCGGCCATGGCCCAACCCTGCACCCGTGCGATGGTCGGCTTCCCCAGCTGCCACATCTCCTCGAACAGCTGGGCCAGCCAGCCCCGGGCCAGGTGGTGGTCGAGGTACTCGTCGGATGTTGCGCCAGGATCCTTCGGGACCATGCCCGACAGGTCGGCACCGGCGCAGAACGCCAGGTCCCCCGCTCCGGCCAGGACCACCACCCGCACGGCCGGGTCGACCTTGGCCTCGGCCAGTTGGCGTCGCAGTCCTGCGATGACGTCCCAGGTCATGGCGTTGCGACGCTCCGGCCGGTTGATGGTGAGTGTCAGGACCGGGCCGTCTCGCACGGCCAGGAGGTCGTCGTTCGGATCTGACGTGGAGGCGTCTGGCACGTCCCGACGGTACCCCGACGGGGCGGCCCGGGCACCACCGTGCCCGGCCCCGGCACCCGGCCGGGTCTGCTACTCATTAGCCATGGTCACCGGACGAGGGGCGAGGTGGGGTCGACGGACCGGTCGGGGTGCCGCACAGGCGGGCACAGACGCCCGCCCGGTCGGCGTATGAGGGTCGTCCACGCCCACGGGACCCTCGAGATCGACCACCCGCTGATCATGGGGGTCGTGAACGCGTCACCGGAGTCCTTCAGCGACTCCGAGGCCCTAGCCGCCGCCGGGATCGCCGAGCGGGCCGCACATGCCCTGGCCATGGCGGAGGCAGGCGCGCACGTGCTCGACATCGGTGGGCAGTCGGCCCGCACCGACCAGCCCGAGCTACCGGTGGAACTCGAGATCGAACGGGTCGGGACCCTGATCGAGACGATCCGACGGGCCTCGGACGTCGTCATCTCCGTGGACACGTACCGAGCGCAGGTGGCGACCGCGGCGGTGGCGGCCGGAGCCAGCATCGTCAACGACGTCTCCGGACTCGCCGACCCCGAGCTGATCGAGGTCGTGGCGTCGAGCGGCGCCGGACTGATCGTGATGCACACCCGGCTCGCACCGAAGACCCGCCTGTCGCCCGACGATGCCTTCTACGGCTCACCGGCCGAGTTGGTCGACGACATCGTCTCCTTCCTCGGGCGCCGACTCGAATTGCTGGCCGACAGGGGCGTCTCCCCCGAGCAGGTGATCCTCGACCCCGGGCCCGATTTCGCCAAAACGCCGGCGCAGACCGTGGCCGCGCTCCGGGGCCTGCCCGCACTCGCCGAGCTGGGCCGGCCGATCCTCCTGGCGCTGTCGCGCAAGGACGTGATCGGCGCCATCACGGGTCAGCCGCCTCGGGGGCGGAGCGCCGGCACCTTGGCCGCCATCGGGTTCTGCATCAACCTGGCGCCCCACTCCCTGCTCCGGGTCCATGACGTCGTGGCGACGCGTGACTACCTCGCCGTGCTGACGGCGCTCCAAGGGGAACACGACCTGGAGTGGGACGAGCCATTGGCGGACGGACTGCGGTACGACCGACCCTGACCTGAACCGGGGCCCTCGCCGGACAGGCCCAGGTGGGCGCCCCCGGGACGTGAGCGGGTCCGTTCGGCACGGCGGTCGCCTGCCCGAGGGAGGTGATCCGGGGGACGGACGGGCCGTCCGGGACAGATTCCGGCCCGGGACTACCATGACCGCCATGCCGACGACAGCCACGGGTCACCAGGACCGAGAGGCGTCCGCCGCCGCACGCCCGACGCGCCGGCTCACCGCCGACGCCCGTCGACGCCAGCTCTTCGACGTGGCACTGTCACTGTTCGCGGAGCACGGCTACTCGGCAACGACCATGGACGACATCGCCGAGGCCGCGGGGGTCACCAAACCCCTCGTCTACCAGCACTTCGAGTCCAAGCGAGCCCTCTACCTCGAGCTGCTCGACGTCTTCTCCCATTCGATGATCGATCGGATCGTCCAGGCGACTGCGGCCGCGGAGGGTCCTCGTCAGCAGGTCGAGCTCGGCTTCGCCGGCTACTTCGAGCTCATGGTCGACAACGAGCACGCCTTCCGCCTGCTGTACGGCCGTGACGCCCCGGACGACGTCGAACTCGGTGCCGCGCTCCGGCGGGTGGAGGAGACGATCGCCCAGGCCATCGACCCGCTCATCGACGCCGGCCTGGATCCTGAGCACCGGTTGCTCCTGGCCCACGCCGTCGTCGGAATGGCCGAGGGCGCCAGCCGCCACTGGCTCGACGCGCACCGTGCCCGGCGGGCGTCGGCGGAGGGGGCCACGGCGGAGGATGAGGTCGACCGGGCCGCCGAGGCGTCCCGCCTGGCCGCCCAACTCGCCGACTTCGGGTGGGCCGGACTCCGCCAGGTCCACCGCATCTGACAGGTCCAACGCATCTGACAGGTCCGCCGCAACGGGCCACCGGAGGGACAGCCAGACGTCAGACCTGGACCTTGCCCTCCGCCACCGGCTGGTTCGCCGAGGCCACCACGCCACCGGCCACCTCGTCGGTGATGGCGAAGGCGGACACCCCGTGCGACCCGGCCACGCTGAAGGGGACGATGCCCGGTCGTGACCCGAGGAGACCCAACGAGATCACCTTCGATCCGACCACGCCCCACAGCTGGTAGGTACGGTCGGAGGGCAGCGGGGCGAGGCCGTCGCCGGCATCGTTGATGACGAACCCGGTGCCTGCGGCCGTCAGCACGATGGTGGCCGGGGTCGAGCCCTGACCCGTGGCCCCCGGGGCGGACATGACGACCCTGGTGGTGTTCGGGGCGGCGATCGCGGCCCGCTCCGCGGTCGACAGGTTCTGCGTGGCCTGGAGGGCGTTGACCTGTCCGTTGAGGTGGTGGACCTGGAGGCCGAGGACCAGGGCGATGACCGCAGCTGCGGCCGCCACCAGGCCCGCCCCGGCCGCTACCAGTCGTGACCGGCGCCGGGCCGTCCCGATGGGCACCACGTCGCCGCCGGATGCCACCGCGCGGTGTGGCTGCGGTACGCGCTCCCCCGGTACCGCACCATCGGACGGACGGTCCGCCGGCACGTCGAGGCGCGCGGCCAGGCGGTCCCACGACTCCTCCGACGTCCCACCGAGACGCCCGGCGATGCCCTCCCACAGCTCAGCGGGAGGCACGCCACCGGAGTTGGCGAGCAGACCCGCCACCTCGTGGTGCTGGCTGACCTCAGCGGCACAACGGACGCACCCGTCGAGGTGGGCCTCGATGATGTCCGCCGTCTCGCGGTCGACCGCGTCGAGGGCGTAGGCGCCGAGGAACTCCTCGATCTCGGTATGGCTCAGCGGGGTCGGCTGCGTGCTCACAGGCCCGCTCCCGCCGGCTCGACGCCCCGCTCTGCGAGGTGGACCCGCAGGCGGCCGAGCCCGGACCGGATCCTGCTCTTGACGGTGCCCTCGGGCTCGTCCAGGAGCACGGCCACCTCCCGGTAGGTCCGGCCACCGAAGTAGGCCAGCTCGATGGGTTGACGCAGCTCGTCGGGCAGCGCACCGAGGGCGTCCTTCACCTGCTCCGCTACGGCCATGTCCCACACCTCACGGTCGATGTCATAGGCGGCGGTCGCCGTCTCCCGGGTCATGCGCTCCTCGCGTCGGCGTCGCGACTCCTCGGAGCGGACCACGTCGACGGACTTGCCATGGGTCCTGGCCAGGAGGAACGACCGCAGGGTCCCCCGCTGGGCGTCGAACTTCTCCGGGTGGCGCCATAGGTCGAGGAACACCTCCTGGGTGACCTCCTCGGCCGGCGGGTCGGACCGCAGGATGCGCCGGGCCAGTGCATGGACGGCACCGCCGTGGCGGCGGTACACCTCGGCGAGGGCCGGCTCATACCACCGGCCCACCGCGACCACCAGGTTGGCGTCGCTGGCCTGCTCCACGTCCAGATCTACCACCCGTCCGCCCTCGTTCCCATCGACGCTCGCGCTGTCACGAAGGGTATTCGATGCCGGTCGAGCATCCGGATGATAGGTGCCCTCACTCGGGAGGTGGGCCCATGGTGCGTTCGATCCGGACGTCGATCATCCGACAAGTCCCGTCCGTCGCACCCACGGCACCGGCACTGCCCGGAGTGCTCCCAAAGGTCACGGTCGCGGCGGTGGTCGCAGCCGGCCACCGGCTGGTCGACTCGGACGGCAGCAGTCCGGGCCGGACATCCGGAGGTCTGTGGTCAATTCCCGACCCAACAGGTAAGCTATAGGGGTGTTTTCCTTCCCGAACCCCGTGAACGACTACGCGGCCCGCACCGTGGCGACCGGCGTGGTCCTCATGTGTGTCGCCGCCGTGACCTTCGACCAGCCCTGGATCCTCATCCCCTTGACGTACGGCTTCTGGGCCCGCGTCCTGACCGGTCCGACGCTCAGCCCACTCGGCCAGCTGGCGACCCGGGTGGTCGCCCCCCGCCTCCCCGTGGGTCCGACGTGGGTGCCGGGCCCACCGAAGCGCTTCGCCCAGGCCATCGGCGTGGTCTTCTCCACCACCGCTCTGGTGCTCTGGTACGGCTTCGGCGAGCACACCGCCTCGTTCGTCGTCGTGGGCCTGCTGACCTGCGCCGCGTTCCTCGAGGCTGCCTTCGGACTGTGCCTCGGGTGCAAGGGGTTCGGGCTATTGATGAAGGCCGGCGTGATCCCCGAGTCGGTGTGCGTGGAGTGTGCCGACCTCTCCTTGCGGCACCCCGAACTCACCGCCGGACGCAGCTGAGGGACCGCGGCCGGCGGTGGGTGACGGAGCACGCACGGTTCGCCCGGCGGTACCGGCGGAATACACGCGGCTCCGGGAGATCGAGCTCGAGGCCGACCTGCTCTACGGCACGATCGGGATCGGGCCGTTTCCCGAGGACGACGTGCACGACCGGCTCAGCCAGGTGGACGTGGTGTTCGCGGCCGGCGACCCGCCGGTCGGGTTCGTCAGCGTCGAGGTCGTTGACGGCTACGCCCACATCGACCAGCTGTCGGTCCTGACCGGTCACGGCGGTCAGGGCACCGGCCGGGCCCTGCTCGACGAGGTGGTCCGGTGGGCCCGGCGGGTGGAGCTGGCCGGCGTCACCCTGACCACCTTCCGCGACGTGCCGTGGAACGCACCGTTCTACCGGCGGGTCGGTTTCGCGGTCGTGGACGACCCGCCACCGGGACTGGCTGCCGTCCGGGACGCCGAACGGGCCGAGGGCTTCGACGGCTTCGGCCCCCGCGTCGCCATGCGGCTGGCGTTCTGAAGGGTCAGGACCCGGCGAGCAGGGGGACGAGTCGGGCGCACAGGTCGGCCAGCTCCTCGGCGCAGGACACGTAGACGGGGTCATCGCCCCCCGCCGGGTCCTCGACGTCCTCCCACGCCCCGACCTCGACGTCGGCCAGACGGAGGGCGTCCAGGCGATCGGCGAGCGGACCGGGCCCCGGCGGCAGGTCGCGCACCAGTCGTTTGATGGTGGCCGTGCGATGGGCGGCACGGGGGTGCTTGCGGCGGATGTACGAGACGTGCTCCGCCGCCATGGCCAGGATGAGCACCGATCCGTCGATATCCTCGTCGGTCACCTGGTGGCTGCGATGACCGTCGGCGTTGAGTCCCACCGCCTCGAGCGCGGCCCGGGTGCGCCGGCTCATGGGCTGGCCCTCGATGACATGGGTCCCGGCCGTGACCACGGGGAAGGGCGCGGCCCGGAGCATGGCGCCGGCCATCACCGAACGTGCGGCATTGCCGGTGCACAGGGTCACGAGGACGGGCACGTGTCGCTCCCCCGCCGCCGTCCCTGTCCTGTCGCTCGGCACCGGGTCACGGTACCCGACGGGGTGCCGGTCGACGAGTTGCCCGCCCCGGAGGGAGCCCCCGTCCACCACACCCGCGACGCACGCAGGAGCTGCGGAGCCCCGCCCCTCCTCGGGGCCGGATCCCGGCCGGTCAGCCAGGCGGTTCGATGACCTCGCCGTAGGCCTCGCAGTCCGGGTTCTCACAGACGAAGCGGGTGTCGATGACGAATCCCGCGTCGCCGGGCAACGCCGTGACGCCGCAGAAGGGGCAGATCGGGGCCCGGCCGTCGTCAGGATCGCTCATGCATTGGTGAGCACGACCCGGAAGCGGGCCTCGCCCGACATCATCCGGTCGTAGCCAGCCACCGCCTGGCTCATGGGCATCTCCTCGATCATCGGCTTGATACCGAACAGGGAGGCGAACCTGAGCGTCTCTTCGGAGTCCTTCGACGTGCCCGAAGGATGTCCGGCAACGGAGCGGCTCTGGCTGACGAGCAGCATCGGGTTCACCTCGATCGGGTCCATCGAGACGCCGAGCACGATCAACCGTCCCCTGGTCCCGAGTCCGCCGGTCGCCGCCGTCATGGTTGGCGAGTCGGTCACCGTGGAAAGGATGACCGTCGCCCCTCCGAGCGCCTGGAGCTCGTCGGCCACCGACGAGGCGGTGCTGTCGATGTAGTGGTGGGCACCGAGCGCCCGGGCCGGCTCCTCCTTGCTCGCCCCCCGGGCCACGGCGACGGTCTCGAATCCCATCTTGGCGGCGAACTGGACCCCCAGGTGGCCGAGACCACCGATTCCGAGGACGGCGACGAGGTCGCCCGCCCTGGCATCGCTCGAGCGGAGGCCGTTGAACGTCGTCACGCCGGCGCACATGAGGGGAGCTGCCTCTGCTGCGCTCAGCCCGTCGGGGATGGCGGCCAGCGCCTCCGTGGGCACCACCACCGAATCGGCATACCCGCCGTCGTAGGCCAGGCCCGGTGTAGCCAGATTGGCGCAGTCGATCGAGTCTCCTGCCCGGCAAGCCGGGCAGGTGTGGTCGATCCCGCCGTACCAGCCGACGCCGACCCGGTCACCGACCTGCCACGCCGACACCCCCTCACCTACGGCCTCGATCACACCGGCGATCTCGTGTCCGGGCACGATCGGATAGGTCGATGCCAGGTGGGCCGATGCAGAGTCGCTATGGCAGACGCCACACGCTTCGACCCGCACCCGGGCCTCACCTCGGGCCGGGTCACGTTGCTCACGTTCGCCCGCTTCGAGGGCTCCGCCTGGAGTTGGGAACTGGAAGACCTTCACGGTGGGCATGGCACCGTTTTACCCGAGCGGTGTCGGACCCCGATCAGTCAGAGGACGGGAACCACGCCACCGGATGGCACGGCCGTCCCCGATCGGAGCGACGGGCGGTCTGGATTGCGCTAACAATCCGGACCAATCACCCTCCTCTGGGACGGGACGTGCCGTTGTCAATGAGCTGTCTGGAAGAACTCGGTCGACGACGTTCGAGAACGCCTCATGACTCCGAGTCAGACCGAATCTCCCAGTGCTCCCGAAGCTATTGAGGGCCAGCGGTCACGCGGTGGACCCTAGGGACCAGTGTCATTGTTAGGGGACACCCTTCAGCTTCGATAGGCCATGGATCACGTCAGCGAGTATCTGTCGGTTCGCCTCGATCGAATCGGTGGCTTGCAGGGCCAAATCTGCAGGCAGAGAGGGGTCCCAGGTTGATCGGGACCGCTCAACTCGATCCCAGTCAAGCTCGTACCAGTTGGGAATCAATCGTTGCCTCGATTTGATGCGGATTCGGTGAGTGTCCAGGTCGGCGCACTCGGTCAACACCGTCAAGAATCGAGCGCCCTCCTGTTTCGCTACTTCCCGGCATTGCTCCACATCGGGAGTTCGGGCGACCCCATCGAGGATCACGGAGGACCCTCGCCGAATCTGTGCCCTCGCAAGTGCATAGAGGATCGACCACCCGACAGGTTGGTGACCCGATGGCACCATTGAATCGAGGGCATTCTGAACCGCCTCATATGGTCGAAGTCCGCTCATCGCCCAGTCATGCGCCAAGACCGGTGCTCCGAGGAGTGCGCCCGCCTGCTCCGCCATGGTTGACTTGCCGGTGCCCGGCAATCCAGTGATGAGCACCAAGATGGGCCGAGGCGGACCTGAAGCAAGTGCCATTCAGAGAGCGTTACAGATTCGACTCCGATGCGCAGTCTGAATGCTCCTCGCGTGCCCGACTCGTACCGGAGTGTGACACTCTCCCGGCGGTCGGGGATGGTCTCTTCGGCGTGTCGTCCAGCAGGTTCAGCCCAGTCAGTGGCTCCGGACGGCAGCAATCGCTGTGTCGAGAAGATCCTCAACGGACTCGGTCGCGTCTGTCTGGGCCCATGCGTTGAGCGCGGCGTCAAGACAGGACAGCGCAGCGGAAACGACCGCGTGAGCCCGCAAGGAGCGCTCCTCCGGGGCGGCGTCAAGGCGCTCCATGATGTTCGGAACGAGCATCGTTTCCCAGAGTGTCTGCTTCTCCAGGTGTCGGGCGCGCAACGCCGGGGTGCTGAGCATTAACGCTGACGCCTGTAGCGAGGAGACCGGGTCGGCGTAGACGGCTTCGAGGAGCCGTCCGAACGCGGCGCGCAGCGCGTCCCAGGGCACAACATCGTTGGGGCACTCCTCGAGGGCGGCCTTCAGGATCACGCCATAAGGCATGGGGTCCCCGATGACGACATCTTCTTTGGTGGCGAAGTAGCGGTAGAAGCTCCGCTCGGAGATACCGGCAGCAGCAGCGATCTGCTCGACCGTGGTCGAGTCAAAACCCTGATCAGTGAAGAGCGCCAGGGCCTGCGTGGCGATCTCGATTTGGACCGCCCTACGGGTTCGCTCCCGCAGCGACCGGCTCACTGGACTCGCTGGCGATGCCATAGGCACACAGCATATACCGTCGTTGTTGACAGACACTGTCAGATACGGCATAGACTGTTGCAATACCAATCGAACGGCGCGAGGAGAACATGATGAGCGACCCCACCACCTTTGAGGCCCGCGTGCAGCGGCTCGAGGACATCGAAGCGATTAAGAAGCTGACAGCCACCTACGGCCTGTACGTCAACAAGGGCTGGAACGGCGAGGTCGTCGACTTCGACAAGCTGCCCGAGGTGTTCACCTCCGACGCCCGCTGGCAGGCGGACGCGATGAGTGCCGACGTGACCGGCATCGACAACATCATCGAACTGCTCAGCTCCGCCACTTCTCCGGGCGATCTGGCTATGCATAGCTTCACCAACCCCATCATCGACATCGACGGAGACACTGCGACCGGCAACTGGTTGCTCTGGGTAGCCGGGACCGACGGAGACGATGGCACCGAGGTGTTCCAAAGCGAAGACCTCACCTACACCCGGACACCCGACGGCTGGCGGATCCAAAGCCTGAATCTGCGGTTCGGAGCACTACGCAATATCTGATTCCGCCGAGAGGAGATGGAGACCAACTCGCGGGACCTGCTCACGACTTGGATGCCCGGACCCGTGTCCCACATGCCGGTCGGGGACAGTCGATAACCCGGTCGAGCTGCGCTCGCGTCGACGGTCCAGGCCGCAATTGCTCTACCAGCAGCCAAGGCCAAGAATCCTGGAAGCCGGCTGTCGACCATCAGACGCGATCAAGCCCAATCATCCGACCACTCAAGCAAGTGCTCAGTTTCATCCAAGGATTCTGGCCTCTGGCGCCTGTTGACCCCTATTCGTGCGCCGCTGGCACCCATTCGTGCGCCGCTGAATTTCACAGGAGCTGATAGGACGCCCTGGCCTATCCTGAGAGAAAAGCCCAGTTCAGCTACTTTATGTGCACCCCGGAGATGGCCCGGCTGATGATCAGCCGCTGGATCTCGCTGGTCCCCTCGAAGATGGTGAAGGTATTCAAGGTCAATGCATTCTCCCTGGTCAGAGC
>Ga0302193_10004351_pt1 | contig 11194 bp, 9 predicted proteins | sample II_Bog_E3_3_FD_200228 | JGI IMG/M metagenome (GOLD analysis project Ga0302193, IMG submission 200228) | Peat permafrost microbial communities from Stordalen Mire near Abisko, Sweden - II_Bog_E3_3 | ecosystem: Environmental > Terrestrial > Soil > Wetlands > Peat | place: Sweden: Abisko, Stordalen...
ACTGGAAGAGGAAATCAGTCCCAAGCCGGCTACGGACGGCGGGAAGTCTTTCGATTCAAGTCGCTATAATAACTTGCTAAGGTTCTACCTTCAGTCGCGCGACGCTATCGCTGTGGCGGGAATTATTTCCTGATTGCGCAGGCCCAGTTCGGCTTGTTATCGGCGCGCGTGACGGGGCATCAAGCCACTCGACCCTCAGCATGCAGGCAACCTGCTGTTCCAAGCGGTACCGGATGAGGAAGCCAACTCCCTGTCAGCCGCGCGCCGTCGCCGCCACTCTACCCGCCGTCGCGATGTGCTACGAGGCGACCTCAGTGCCAGACGCCGGATCGCGCTTTGCCAAGCGCGCTGGTGGTCGGCCGTGCCGCGGCGATAGAATGGACTTCTGAATTGGGCGAGGGCACCGACGACGAGGTTACCGTCTGTCTGGAACGTCGCCCGGCACCAACAGCGCGCGGGACACAGGTGAAGGCAATCGTTCGCGCCATCATCGCAACGTGCGATGCGCGACAACGAGAAGCTAACCGATGGCGGCAGGAACTCTGCGGACGGGCGGTGGCGATGGTAGGAGTATTACGCCTTCTCGAGCCACGGTCACGCTTGCGTCCCGATACACTGCCAGTGCAAGAGAGAGAGCTTCAGAGAAGGCGGCTCGGAAATGCTTCTGTTCTTTGATCCCCATGCCGAATTGCCCGGCTAGCGCTGCCCAAGTCAGAAGCTTCGGAGACTTTAGGACATGAAGGCGGTATGCTAACCAGCAGTAAACGTCAAGGGCCATGCTTGAATTCCGAATGTGCCTAATAGCCGCTTCATCAAGGGGAACCGCGTGCTGCGTCAGTTGATTAAAGAAAGTCTCGCTTAAACGAGCCGTTTCGACAAATAGACTTCCTTGTCCGTCGCCAGCATCTGAACCAACAAACATTGCAAAATCGACAATATTCTGATTAACCAAGACGCCTGCGCCCTTCCAGTTCGAATGGAAGGTCAGACGACAGCGGCTAAGCCGCTCGGCTTGTTCCTTAACGATTTTGGCCGTTTTACCCCCGACTGATACGGATAGACGCCTTAAGAATGCTCTCAGGCTACCCCCGAGTTCCACTTCACGGCAGCCTGTTCTTAGCGCTTCGCTTTGGAGATATATGAGGATCAGGCGTGCTATAGCGCCGTATGGAACCCCTACTGAGACGGGCTCACCGTCCGGCGCTATTCTAAATCCAGGCTCGACCAGCAAGGTTAGGGAGTCGGTCTGAACCTTCCAGACGGCATTCTCTTCAGCAGGCTTCTTGTGGGGAAGGCCTGTCTGGCACCAGCCTGAAAAGATGAACCCCGTGCCGATATCCTCGTCGCTTTGCCAACGCGCAGCAGCTTCCACGATCCTTGCGCCGCGTCTACCCTCCACTAGCTCACGAGCTGCTGCTCGCCCGTGCGTCTCGAGAAGCTCGTGGACCGTTCCCATAGCCTGCGCTCCTAGCTTGGCGGGACCTTGTCCGCTTAGAACGAAAAAGTCACTGTGGACTTTGCCGACCGAGCAATTTGAGAAGTTATTTGTACTCGTATTTGCTCTTCTCCGGCAGAGTCCACGGGATAGAATCCTCTAACAGACTGATAAGTCGGGATAATTTGCGTGGGCGGCGCGGCAGAGTCCACGGGTTTGGCCGGCAAAGTCCACGCGCCGGGTTGTGGGTATTTCGCTCTTAGCAGCGCCCGGGAAACAGCGACTCGGAGCGCCATGGCCCGGTCGCGTGGCGCCGCATTTTAGCCGGGAAAGTCCACGCCCCCATCCCTTTTCCTGGTTCTCGGGCGCTCGTGGGTCGGGTCGGCAAAGTCCACGTCAGCGGTTACCGACCAGTCGGCAGAGTCCACGGCCTCGTTCTGAGCGGCGTTCGGCCATTCGGTCGCCAGAGTCCACACCCAGCGTGTCACCGACCAGTCGGCAAAGTCCACCCCCCGTTCTCAAGGTGTTTGGATGCGGTCGGCAGAGTCCACGCCGCTCACGGCAGTTGTCGGTAAGCGTATCTGCGGCAGTCAGGCGGGTTGCTCCGGACCGATCACCTCGTCGCAGCGTCGGGGTCGCCCGTCCGAGCGTCGGCGGCAGAGTCCACGCCAGATAATTATCGACAAGGGCCGGGCCCTCTCCAGCTCTTCGACTCGGTTGACGTGACGAAGATGATCGGCGTGCGCCTACTACCATGCCCTCGGCGGGCCTGGTCGGCAGAGTCCACACCCGTTGATCATCGACAAGGCTCAGTGCGGGCGTTCCTACCTCTCCTGTTGTTGGTCGACAGGTCCGCGCCGATTGGGTTGCCGCGCGGCGCCCCTGCGCTCGGCGGACCTGGTCGGCAGAGTCCACACCGATTGGGTTGCCGCGCGGCGCCCCTGCGCTCGGCGGACCTGGTCGGCAGAGTCCACACCGATTGTCATCGACAAGGCCCTCAGGGCGGCCGTTCTTTACTCTGCTGCCTGGTCGACAGGTCCGCGCCGATCGTCTTGCCGGGCGGTCGGCAGAGTCCACACCAGTTGATCATCGACAAGGCCCTCAGGCTGACGCTCCCGAACTCTCTACTTGGACGACTGATCTGCGTTGATCGTCTTGTCGCGCGGTGCCCCTGCGTTTCGGCGAACTCGTCGGCAGAGTCCACACCCGATGGCCATCGACAGGGCCCTCACTGGGCGCTTGCCGAACTCTCTACTTGGTCGACAGGTCGGTGCCGATCGTCGGCAGAGTCCACGCCCGTAATCATCAAGGAGGCCCTTTAGCCTGGCGCTCTGGAGCTCTCGGTCGACTGGTCCAAACCAATCGTTCCGTCGCAGCGTCCATGCGATCGGTCGACTTCGTCCTCGGCAGAGTCCACACGCAGATCAGCGTCGTCCTGCTCGGCCGACGGTCGCCGTCAGGTCCCAATCGCCAATCAACGAAGCTCTCGTCGTGCCGCCCCTCACGATCGTCGGCAGGCAGAGGATTGTCGTTGAAAGAGCGCCTTTCCGGTAGCCAGCCAAATTGACGACAGGGCCAAGTGCTATCTTGTCCCTCCATGAAGGTCGCGTTATCCGTTGGACGAATCTCCATGTCGCTGTTAGCACCCAAGGGAGGCAATGCTGACCTCTGACCGCAGTGGGGCGGTGCATCGAGCGGCGACCCCGGAATTGCGAGAAACCAGGAGAGGCCACGAAGGCCACCGCTCGTCTCCGGTGTCCCGGATAAAGGAGCGGGGGTGTTCGATTCGCAGATCAGGCACCCGTCGTGCGCACCGTCGGTTGGATCCATTGGGGGCGATCCCAAGTTTGCGATAATGATGAAGGAACGGCCTCCCCAAGATCCGGCGCCAGAAACAGTGTGCACCCGCGTAACTGGGCATCTGGCCGTTTGGGCGTCCCGGATGGGCTAATCGCGCTAAGCCCCCAAGAATATCGATGCATAGTCTGGCGGTCGCTCGCGGTGAGGTGGCCCCCTGCCCTCCCCCGCCCTGTGGCGGCAGTGAGCGCCCATTAGGCATTCGATGGGTTTGCGACTGCGACCGGGGAGCTCGCCCCGTGATGCCCTTGGAGATATCTCCTCGCGGCCCAGCGGAACGGTGAATCAGCGGCGTGTTCTGACGTCAGAACGTATCCTTACCGCCGGTCATGACGGACCGCAGCCTCGACCAAGCAGCAGCCCCTTTCCGACGACCCCGGTGTTAGACAAAAGCGTTAGTCTAACTATCGGAGAGATGGGGATGTCGGGGCTCAACCATCTACCGTCAACGTTGACGTTGACAGGTTGATGATATCCAGCAAAGAATTAATTTTGATGTGGTTCTGACGTCAGAACTCGGCGCGAATCGGCGCAAGGGGGTAGCGTGGATGGAACTAAGCTGCGTGGGTTGCGTCTGAAGCTCCGTTTTAGTCAAGGGGAGCTGAAGGACGAGCTCAATCGACGACTTAAGCGGAGCTATGACAAACCTAAGATAAGCCGTTGGGAAAACGGGCGAGAGCCCATTCCGGAGGACGTGGCAATGGAGATGGACGCAATGGCCGCCGATCGACCTCACGACGCTCGGGCCATCGTCCTAGCCAATCAGAAAGGAGGCGTTGGAAAGACTACTAGCGCACTGAACATCAGCTATGCATTGGCGCACAGTGGCCACCGCGTCCTTCTTATCGACATGGATCCCCAAGCGACTGCCACGATGGCGATTTTCGCGGAGGGTGCCGTGCCGGCGTATCGCCAGGGCCGCACAATGTCCAATGTAATCCTAGGCACCACTCCCCTCACCGACATCATCGCGACCGCACATTCCGCCCAGGGGCAGCAGCTTCCCTTCGACTTGGCGCCCAGTCACATAGAATTGTCAGAGACGGACGGGAAGCGAGAGCCGGGCTTTGATGCAGCGTTGCGGGAGGCACTTCAACCCTGCCGGAGTACGTATGATTTCATCATAATAGACGCTCCGCCAAACCTAGGAATGCTGACCTGGATGGCACTAGCCGCCGCTGAGGACGTAATCATTCCCGTTAGGACCGAGCCTTACGATACCATGGGCGTGGGTCTTATTCTCGGGAGCATTAGCAAGGTGCAGCGACGCCTTAACCCCGGCCTACGACTCGCCGGTATCCTCCCAACACAATACGGGAAACGAAAGTCCGTGGACCGCGAAGTCCTCGCTCATCTCGTTACGGCTATGGGTGAGAAGGCGCCAGTTCTCGAGCCAGTTCCTGATAGCGCTATCTTCGGACATGCCGCGCGTAATGGCCGCATAGCTGTGGAGGCGTCCCCCACTGCGCCTGCGGCCCTCGTCTATGTTCGCTTAGCGCTAGCGGTCGCGACGGGAGCACCTCTTCCGCGTGCAGAGGTCAACGCAGTCGATCTCGATGCGGTGGACGCGTAGCATGAGCGCCAAAACTAAGCGCCCGTCGCCTATCCTTGGGGCCGCATCTACACTGATTGACGAGGCGTCCGATGTGCTTGTCACCAAAGCGAGCCGGTTTCGGCACACCTTTGAGGCCGATGTGGAGGCTATTCAGCCCGATCCTAATCAGCCACGGAAGGTGTTTGGCGAGGAGGATATCTCATTGCTCGCCGACACGATGAACGAGCGCGGCCAGTTGCAACCGATTCTCCTGCGTCGCGATTCAAATGCGAGGGGCCGCTGGTTCATTGTGGCCGGAGAGCGTCGTTGGCGTGCGGCCAAGCTGAGCAAGTGGCCAACAATCTTAGCGATTGAGCATGATGGTGATCCCGAGATCGCGTCTTTGCTCGAGAACCTTCAGCGCGTCGATCTCTCTCCGATAGAAGAGGCGAGAGGCGTACAGCGCTTGATTCAAGGGAAAGGGTGGTCCCAGGAACAAGCCGCCGGCGCTCTTGGCAAATCAAAGAGCGAGGTTAGTGGGACGCTGCGCATACTTACGCTTCCCGCCGATTTCCTGGCCGCGGTTCTGACGTCAGAACTGGCGATTCCCAAGAATACGCTTGTTGAGCTCGCGCGTGTCGAAGATTCACCAGCTCGAGACCATCTGCTGGGGCTCGCGCGTGAAGGGCGTCTGACAGTGAGGGCCATTCGCTCAATCAAAGATGGCGACGGCCCGGGTATGAATGACAAAGCACCGGGCGCCGGCGAGCGACAGCGCCCTGTCTCTCGGCAGTTCAGCTTCGGATCTCTCGAGAGGGTGGCGACTAGCTTGAAGGCTGTTCGCGAAACTGGCAGGCCTATCTTAGCTAACGAGAGAGCGCGCTTAGAGCATTTGCGGCGGGAAATCGACCAGCTGCTGGGAGTTCAAAGCACCGATAGCGCCGATCTTTAGTTTGATAGCTTAATTGACACCTAGCACCACCGCCGGCTTGGCCGGGGAGCGGCCTTCAGGGGCGCCGGGCCGTTGTGGCTGTCATGCCGCATGTGACGTACCAATCTGAGCGGGCAGGGGATGTGGTCGGCACATAACTCCTTCGCATGTGTCCGCTTGGGCGTGCTAGGTCGATTGGCGACATTTGAGTCCTTTGTTCGGAACGGTGTTCTCCGCCGGGAATGGGTAGGCCGGCCGGGACTTTGAAATTCGCCATCAGAAGAACGCGCCGCTGCTGTTCCTCGGGGGTTAGCTGGAGCGGTTAGGATGCATCTGCAGTGATCGCTCGGTGGTTTGGCGCAGTTGAGGAGCGAGATCCAGGCAGCAGACGGCAGGTGCGCATGGAAGCGCAACCCGTCACTCGGCTTCCTTCGTCCGTTCCCTGTTCGTTCCAGCCGTTCAATACGGGTGGTTGCTTTCCACGATTTCGCCTGTCCCTGAATTGAAGGCACCGACTTGACGATCGAGGACTTAGAGCTGGGCGTGTCGATCTGCCTTCCGCACTTCAGTCAGGGCACCTCAGTCGGCCTTGGGGGCTGGATCTCATGATCAAGGGCACTCGACAGACAAAAACGCCGGAATCCGCCACTTTTTTGCCGAGCTAGCGATAATCCCCAATCTCGCGCCTGATGGAATTATTCAGCTTCCCCGGGCCCCCAAGGCGCGCGACCGGTCGAGCCCATGGGTCTGCGACTGACCAAGCGAATCGGCTACCACAGCCCATTGAGCGGTTACCCTTTGAACGGGTCTGCGAACGGCGGGCCGCGCCGGTCATCGCAGCCGGGACGGCGCCACCGCTGAGTCCGGCTTCCCGCGGCGGCGCAAGCGCCAGCCCGGGCCGTGTGTTCACCGCGTCGGCTGGACCCACGCCGCCAATCGGATGGAATCCTGCACCGGTCGTCGTCCGTCGGCGACAACGACGTCGGCCGGCCATGGTAGACAGGGAGCATGCGCGACCACGATAACCTCTACCACCGTCTGTTTGAGAACCCCGCCATGGTGGCCGAGCTGCTGCGCGACTTCGTCGCCGGGCCCTGGCTCGATGACCTCGATCTGGAACTCATGGAGCGGCAGAACGCCAAGTTCCATTCCGAGACGGGCAAACGGCGGGAAGGCGACATGATCTGGCGTATCCCGCGGCGCGATGGCGGCGACACCTACCTGGTGTTGCTGCTGGAGTTCCAGTCCACCTCCTATCATTGGATGGCGCTCCGCGTGCTGGTCTATGCCGGTCTCCTGTGGCAGCAGCTGCTGGACGAGAAGCGCCTGCTGCCCGACGGCAGGCTGCCGCCGATCCTGCCGGTCGTCCTGTACAACGGTGACCGGCGATGGGCGGCGCCGCTGGCGCTGCATGACCTTGTCGGGCTGCCCCCAAATTCGCCATTGTGGCAATGGCAGCCGACGATGAGCTACCAGATAGTGGACGAAGGCGCTTTCGCCGAGGATGATTTGTCGAAGCGCGAGGCCCTTCTGGCGCTGCTGTTCCGGTTGGAGAGTTCTCCTGACCCGGAGCAGGCTGTCGTTCTGGCCGACGCGTTGCTGGCGTGGTTCAGGCGTCATCCGGGGTTTGAGAGGGTGCGGTCTGTCTTTGCCGAGCTGCTGGGCGCGGTCTTGGAGCCGCTGGCCCCGGGGATTCGGGTGCCGGAGGAGTTGTTGGAGATCAGGAACATGCTGGCGTCACGGGCTGAGGACTGGAAGCGGCAGTGGTTGCAAGAGGGCGAGCTGAAGGGCCGACAAGAAGGCCGTCAGGAAGGCGAGCAGATGGGCCGCCGGCAGGGTGAGGCGGCCATATTGCTTCGCCTGTTGGAACGCCGGTTTGGTGCGCTGCCGGGCTGGGCCTCGGATCGCATCGCGACGGCGGACACCGTCGCGCTTGAGGAGTGGAGCCTGCGCGTGTTCGACGCCGCAAGCATCGACGACGTCCTGCGATGAACCGGTCGAGGCACCGAAACGAGACTGTCCGCAACACCCGCCGCGACGCAGTGGGTGACCTGGCTACAGCACCCCGTTGAGCGGGTGGCCGTCGAAGGGGTCGCCGAGCTCGAGATATTCGTCGAGCACAGCGTAGCTCTTGTGCCGGCCGAACTGCTTGAGCCGAGTCGGGTGAACGCCGCGATCCATGCCGGTGGTGAGCGCGCCGCGCTTGAGGCTGTGGCCGCCGATCTCGTCGGGGTCGAACCCGGCCTTGGCGGCGCGGGTCTTGATAATGCGCGCCACGGTGCCGGCATCGATCGCCCTGGTGCCGACCACGGGGGAGGGCAGGGGGCCTTCGCCCGCCTGCTGCCGCGTCGGTGGCACAAAGATGCGCCGGAACACCGCGCCTGCGGTGATGTTCGCCGCCTCCTGCCAGCGGCGCAGCGCCCGCACCGGGCAGAGTTCGGTCGCGCCGTACGGGATGGCCACGGTCACGCCGCTGCCGGTGCGATCACCCTTCGAGCGGGGCAGGGTCAGGCGCAGGCCGCGCTCGCTCGCTTCGAGGTGCTCGATTCGGATTGCCGCCAGTTCGGCGCGGCGCAGCGCGCCGGCGAAACCGACCAGCAGCAGGGCGCGGTCGCGCAGCCCGGCCAGGTCGTCGGGGATGCCGGCCAGGATCTGGCGCAGGATGTCGGCGGTGGCGGCGAGCTTCTTGGCCGGCAGCTCGCCGGCGTCGGCGGCTTCGCGATGCATACCGGCCAGGGTGGCGGCGACGTGGGCTTCCGCGGTGGGCACCGGCAGGCCGGCGATGAAGTGCAGGTAGCGGATGGCGGCGCGGCGCAGCTCGACGGTGTTGACGGACAGGCCGCTGCCGCGTTCGGCGGCGAGGAAGGCGACGACGTCGGCGGCGTGGGCGGGCAGGCAGGGCAGCTCGTGGCGGGCGCACCAGGTGCACCAGGCGCGCACGCCGGCGCGGTAGGCGCGCCGGGTATTGTCCGCCTTGGCGCGGCGGGCGTAGGCGTCAGCCGCCAGCCGGGACGTGCCGATCGTGCCGTCATGCTCCGGGATCGTGGCCTCGGCCGCGGTGTCGAACCAGTCGCGGACGGCGCGCGGCGTGGGGTTGGCCGGCAGCGGGACCGGCGGCAGCGGCAGGATGGCGGCCGGGGCGGGCAGGGCGGCGGTGTCGGTATCGCCGGTGGCCGGGGCCGCAACGGTGTCCATGGCGGTTCCTGAGGCTCCTGAGCGGCGTTGGGCGGAATTCCGGCGGAAAATGTGTCGCGAACCTTCATTCATGATACAGGGAATCGCGCCTTTTCAAGGCCTTACGTGTTCCTCAATTGATGAGAAAATACCCTTGATCATGATAAAAATACCCTGATTGATGATCGAATGTCGGCGTGAACGCGGGACGCCGGTGCCCGAGCGCCCGTTCAGCAATTGATGGCGGGAAACCGGCCGGAACAGCGGCGTCGAACCAGTCGCGGACGGCGCGCGGCGTCGGGTTACGCGGCAGCGGGACGATCGCCGGCGGGGGGATGCCGGCCGGGACGGGGAGGGGAGCCGCCTCCGGTAGCCCGCCGGCCTGGGCTGCGACGGTGTCCATTGTGGTTTGCGCGGCTCCAGAGCGGCGTTGACCGGAATTTCGTGCGGCAATGTAACCCGAACGACGTATGCACGACAAGGGACATTATCGGGCGTACAATGGTCGAAATCTGCTTACCGCGCCTTTCCGGCGTTGCCATAATCGGGGAAAAACGGCAGAATCGCTGGCGAATCCAGGCGGCGCAACCAGAGGGACACGGCAAAGCGGGCGGCCGGGACGCCGGGGCGGAGAGGGGACGCGATGACCGCAGCGCTGACGCACACGACCACCACCAATCCGCCGCCGGCAGGTGATGCGCTGCCCGGCGACGCAGCCCCCGGAAGCCCCCGCCGACCGGCGGCGGAGACAGTCAGGCTCTATGCGGCAGATTGGAACGCCTTCCTGGCCTGGTGCAAGGGCGAAGATCTCGCCGCGCTGCCCGCCGCGCCGGCGACGGTGGCAGCGTTTCTCAACGCCGGCGGGGCAACGCTGAGCGCCGGGGCGCTGGCGCGCCGCGCCGCGGCGATCGCCGCGCAGCACCGCCAGGCGGGCCTCGCCTCGCCGGCTGCCGATCCGGCGGTGACCGCGATCCTGCGCGCGGCGGCGTGCTGCCAAACCGCGTCGTCCCCCGCCGCCGCGTCCCGCCCGACTGGTCCGCATGGCCGGCACCTGCCAGGGCGGTCTCGCCGGCGCGCGTGATCGCGCGCTGCTGCTGCTGGCCGCCAGCGGGCTCGGCCGCGCCGCGCTGGTCGGCCTCGACTTCGAGCACGTTCGCATTACCGACGCCGGCGCCGAGCTGGTCATCACGGACCCGGCCGGAGGCGGCGGCCGGCGCGTTGCCATCAAGCGGGCGGCGAACCGCGACGCCTGTCCGGTGCAGGCGCTGAAGGACTGGCTGGCCACGTCCGAAACAAGTTTTGGACCGGTGTTCCGCAAGATCGATCGCTGGGGCAACATCGAGCATCGCCGGCTCGGCACCGACGCGCTCCGCCGCATCCTGGCGCGCCGGACTCTGCGGCGTGGCCGCACCGGCAAGGCGGCAGCGGCATGACACGCTCTGCCGCGGCGCGGATTTCCGCAACAGCGGATGCCCTGCTCGACTGGCTGCACAGCCAGCAGCGGGCGTTGTCCACCGGATCCCAGACGCCGGCGGATGCGGCCGGGCTTGCAGCGGACACGGCGGCGGTCGATCTGCCGCCGGCGGTCCGACCGCGTCCGGATGACCGCGTGCGCCAGCCGCGGACCGCTATCAGGCGCCACGAAGCGGACGCCGCGCGCGCCGCCCCGTTGCGGCTCGATCACACCGACTGGCTGCATCACCGCCTGACGATCACCGGGCCGGACGCCGCGCTGACCGCGTTCCGGCAGGCGGCAGCCGGGGCCGGGATCATTCCCTGGCAGCTCGACCTCGATCGGATCGAGGAGGATATGTTCAACTTCCTGGTCGCGCCGCCGCGGCAGCCATGCACACTGAGCGTCGCCGGTGCCGGCATCGTCGCCGGCCAACTGCGCGCGGCCGTCAGCCGACGCCACGATCTGGCGGTTGCGCGCGTCGGCACCAGCCGGGCCTGCCCGTTCGACCTGCACGCGCTGCTGCCGGTGCCGGCGGATGTGCTGTGGCTCGGCCCGGATCACCCGGATGCCCTGGGCTGGCTCTGGGCACACTGGGGCACGACGCAGGCGCTTCGTCATGTCAGCGAGCAGGCCGCTGTCGGCGAGCCGCCGTGTTCGCCTCCGGCGCCGGGCGAGGTGGCGTGGCAGCTGACGTTCTGGTCGGCGGACTGGACGCCATGGCGGGCGCTGGCGGCGCTCGCGGTGCGCTGGCCTGCGCTGCGGTTCGAGCCGCAGCCGTCGTACGCCGTGCCATGACCGATCCCATGG
>Ga0302193_10004356_pt1 | contig 11183 bp, 10 predicted proteins | sample II_Bog_E3_3_FD_200228 | JGI IMG/M metagenome (GOLD analysis project Ga0302193, IMG submission 200228) | Peat permafrost microbial communities from Stordalen Mire near Abisko, Sweden - II_Bog_E3_3 | ecosystem: Environmental > Terrestrial > Soil > Wetlands > Peat | place: Sweden: Abisko...
GTGCGGGCGTCCCCGCCCGCACATGTCCTGAGCAATTACCAGATTAGGGGTTCGCGAAACTAAGGAATCCGCATCTAATTGAGCGGTCTTGGACATACTTGTGATCGATTATGCGAAATACTTTATTAAAGATCAATGGGTTTTCGCCGGCCTGTCGGAGAGTTCCAAATGCCGCAAAAATACGATGTCGCAACCGTCCTGGAGCGTGAAACGCAAGTCACAATCGACAAATGGTATGACCGCGTAGAGAAGGAAAAGGATTTAGTTACAATCCCATTGAGCCGGACTGATCGATGCGCTCACTTGCCGGAGATGTTCCGCGACCTGGTAAGCCGTCTGCGGAACCCACTTCCCCTGGGCACACGTGCCCTGACGTCGTCGGCTGCCCACAATCATGGGACCCTGCGGCGTGAGCAGGGCTATACCCCCGCGATGATGGTTGCCGAGTCGCGTATGTTGCAGGTTTCCATATTCCAGACACTCCAACTGCACGTGGAGGACACTGAACCTGGAGTGCTGCTGCTCTACGTGATGGCCATTGCCGATGAAGTTGACTCGCAACTGGCCCAGGCGATGTCAAGTTACATCTCCGAGGCAAAGCATGACGCTCAGCCCGTCGAAGCATAGATCGTTTTAGAGCATTTTCAACTTAAGTGTTAACAAAATTCCGTGCCCCATCCATTTCGCGCAATTTGTGAAATGGGTGGGATAGCATATCTGTCCATTTCGACAGTAAACACAAGAACCGAAAATGCTCTAGCGTGCCCGTTGCGTGAACGGGGAACCTCTCCGTGGCCCGGCGCCAGTGCACCAAACCGTCGGCAGGGAAGCCGTTTTGCAGATCATTGCGCTCGGAAGCAGATAATGGCCTCATGTCCACCCTCTGCCAACTCGATCCTCGCCGCGCACAACAGAGGCGGGAACATAACCAAGGCTGCGGTTCTTTGCTGATCCCTGACCCCTGATCCCGGCCCCCTGTTTTCAGTACCCCTACCCCCCCTATAACCCATAGGGGTATAAATTTCTCTCAAAACCTTGCAGATTATTTATAACCCTTTTGAAATCAATACCTGTTGAAAACTTTTCGCTCCCAAATTCTCCCGCATGGTGAGATTTGACCCCTGAAAATCCCCGGAAAAACCCGCTTTTTGCCTCGAAAACCAATCTTTTTGGAACGATTCGAGCCGAAAAACCGTGCCTCGAACAACCCTTTTTCCCTCGCTCTTCTCACCACTTCAGTCTGCAAAAGATATCGTTTCGACTTCCGCGTTCAGTCCTCCCGCAAATGACTTAGAATGCTCTCTAGCGCGCTGCGCGTCCATTCTGTAGAGGAGCAAACGATGCGTTTTCCTGCACTTGCCGTTCTTGCACTGGGCATGGCGACCTTGGCCGCCGCACAAACCACTCCGTGGGATTACGTGGGAAAGCGCGGCGAACTGAACTGGGGCAAGCTCGATCCGGCTTATCAGGCTTGCTCGAAGGGCCATGAGCAGTCGCCGATTGATATTCGCGGCGCACACCTGAACAAGGCGCTTCAGCCTATCGAGTTTCACTACATCGCGGGTCCGGTAACGCTCGTCAACACGGGCCACACCGTTGAGATCCGTGTGAATCCCGGCAGTTACATTATGGCCGGCGGCGTGCGCTATGACTTGGTGCAGTTCCACTTCCACCATCCCGGCGAGACAGCGGTGAAGGGCAAGCTGACCGACATGGAGGCGCACTTGGTGCACAAAAGCGCCGACGGCAAGTTGGCCGTGGTTGCGGTGCGGCTGGCTGAGGATGCCGGCAACCCGAATGCCGTGCTGGCCGCACTGTGGAAACACCTGCCCAAGACCGTAGGAGCAACCGAGAAGACTGCGGATATGGTTGATCCCGCCGGCTTGCTGCCCGCAGACCGCGGCTATTGGACCTATATGGGTTCGCTGACTATACCGCCTTGCACCGAGGGCGTGCACTGGTTCGTCTTCGAACAGGAACTGAGCGTGAGCCGCGACCAGTTGCGCACCTTTGCCGCGATGTTCCGGATGAACACACGCGCATTGCAGGAGCCGCACGGGCGGCGCATCGAGGCTAACGAGTAGGAAGGCAGCCTCCGCTTCTCGCTCGCACGGCGCGCTCTGGATTCGCATACACATCCCCGGTAGACTATGACCATGCATTCTCATGCGGCGTCCACCGGTTCGGGCGGCAGCAGGACTCAATCCGTACTACGGTTTTCGCTGGTGGCCACGCTGGCTTACGTGGCAGTCACCTTCGTGGCTGGGCTGCGCGCTCACTCTCTGGCGCTGCTCTCCGAATCGGGCCACAACCTCTCCGATTTTCTGGCCTTGCTGCTCAGCTTTGTTGCGGTCCACTATCAGTCCCGCCCCGCCGACCCAACGAAGACCTTCGGCTATCAGCGGGCCGGCGTGCTGGCCGCATTCATCAACGCGACTACGCTGATAGCCATTTCCATCTGGATAGCCATCGAAGCCGTCCACCGGCTCAATGCGCCGGTTGCGGTCGAGCCGCGGCTGATGATGATCGTGGCTGCCGCGGGCGTAGTAATGAATGGCGTGATTGCGGCTCTGCTGTGGGGCGTGGCCCGCGACGTGAATCTGCGCTCGGCTTTTCTGCACATGGCCGGCGACACGCTTTCGACCGCGGCGGTCATTGCCGGCGGCGCGGGCATTTTGCTCACCGGCCACAACTGGATCGATCCCGCCCTCTCGCTGCTCATCGCCGCGCTCATCCTCTGGACCAGCTTCGGCATCGTTCGCGAGACACTGAATATTCTTCTCGAAGGCACGCCGCGCGGCGTTTCGCTCACCGAGATTCGCTCCGGCATGGAGGCCGTCGAAGGTGTGGTCAACGTCCACGACCTGCATGTATGGTGCCTCGGCTCAAACTCCAGCGCGCTGGCCTGCCATGTGACCATTGCCGACATTCCACCGTCGGAGAGCGCCTGCATTCTGGTAAAGCTCAACTACGTGCTCAGGCAGCGATTTCACATCAGCCACGCCACCATTCAGTTTGAGCACATGGGCTGCGAACAGCTCGACGGCTGCGTGGTTCCCATGGAAGAGATGGCCAGCATGCACAGCCACCACGGCCACGGGCATTAGTTCGTCCTCGACCGCGTGCGCAGAGATTTTTTGCAGTGTAAAGGGCGCGGCTGAGGCCGTGTGTTTCTCTTATCATCGAGTTATTGGGCCGATCATTTTTTCCGTTCTTGAGGAGGTCATTCTTGTCCCGTCTTCGAGTCGCTTTTGCCGCGTTATCTCTCGCTCTGCTTTCTGCTTCATTCGGTCCGGCCCAGACGTCTCACTCAACACAGGCCACAGCGCAAACACAGGCAACTGCGCCGACAGCGACCAAACTTGAGGCGCTTGCAGGCGAGTACACCGACCAGAACGAGCCTGACACGCCGGTCAGTTTTTACGTCCAGGGCGGCAAGCTTGTCTTCGAGTCCGAGCGCATCGTTCCCGCTGATTTGAAGCCTGTCTCCGCGCTCGAGTTTTCCTTGCACGGTGCGAAGTTCACTCTCCGCTTCGCGCTCGATGCGGACGGCCACGGCAGCAGCGTGGTGTTTTCCGACACGCCCAATGACCCATATCGCCGCACCGGCCCGGCTGTCCATCACCTCTTTCACGACTACCAGCGCACTGAAGTCATGATTCCCATGCGCGATGGGGTCAAGCTGCATACCATTCTCCTGAAGCCGACGGACATCAACACTCGGCTGCCCTTTCTCATCCAGCGCACGCCCTACGGCGCGGGCAGCCTCAATCGCGCTTCGTTCTTCGCCACTCGCCCAGAACTGGCCCGCGAAGGCTATATCGCTGTTGCACAGGATATTCGCGGCCGTTACAAGAGCGAGGGCGAGTTCATCATGAGCAGGCCGATGGCAGACCATCGCGACCCGAATGCTGTCGATGAAAGTACAGACGCGTACGATACCGTCGCATGGCTGCTGAAGAACGTGGCGGGCAACAATGGCCGCGCGGGTTTCATCGGCACCAGCTATCCGGGTTTTCTCGCGATGGCGGCCGGCATCGACCCTCATCCCGCCGTCAAGGCCATCTCCCCGCAGGCGCCCATGATCGACGCATGGATGGGCGACGACTTTTTTCACAACGGCGCATTTCGCCAGAGCTACGGCTACGATTACGTTCTCCGCATGGAGACCGGCAAGAAAGAAATTACCCCTGACTACGGCAAAGACAAGGACGGAAACGCCCGCGACGGGTTCGATTTTTTCCTGGAGCGAGGAAGCTTTGCAGAAGACGTGAAGCAATCCGGTTCAAAGCTGCTGCCCACCTGGAAGCTCTTTCTTGATCACCCTGCATACGACAGCGTTTGGCGCTCACGTGGCGTGGAGCACAGTTTGAATGCAGTCGTCGTGCCGACGCTCTCCGTTGGCGGCTACTACGACCAGGAAGATATGTACGGCCCGCAGATTGAGTACTCCACTCTCGAACCACACGACACCAACCACCAGAACTTTCTTGTCTTTGGACCGTGGCGGCACGGCTATTGGTCATCGTCCTCGCGCCGCCTGGGCAATCTCAACTTTGGCGAGCCCGTTGGCAAGGAGTTCCGGGCAGAGATCGAGGCGAAGTTCTTTGCGCACTATTTGAAAGATGCGCTGGGCACAAATCCATCGGGCTTCGACCTCGAGAACACGGCCAGTTTTCAAACTGGCTCGAACACATGGAAGCACTACGCGCATTTTCCGCCCGCCGAATCCCGGCCAACCAGCCTGCATCTCGAAGGCGCGGGCCTGCTTGGTTTCGGCGGTTCAACAGCAGCGACAAGCACCAGCTACATGAGCGCCCCTGCCAACCCTGTCCCGTATCGCCACCATCCTGTTCAGGAGACGTATAGCGAAAGCTCGCAGTGGTACAACTGGCTCACCGAAGACCAGAGTTTTGTTACAGGCCGCAAGGATGTGGCCGTGTGGAAGCTGCCCGTGCTCAAGCGGGATCTGGTGCTGACCGGCGAGGTGGTCGCAGACATTTATGCCTCGACCAGTGGCACAGACAACGACCTGGTGGTGAAGCTCATCGACCAGTACCCCGCCAACGATCCCGAAGTGAAGATGCGCGGCTACCAACTGATGACCAACGCAGAAATCTTTCGCGGGCGGTATCTCAAGAGCTTCGAAAAACCGGCGGCGCTAAAGGCGGACGCAATTCGCGAGTACAAGTTTTCGCTGCACGATGTGGATCACGTATTCAAGGCCGGCCACACGGTGATGGTCGAGGTGCAGAGCACCTGGTTCCCGCTCTATGACCGCAATCCGCAGACTTTTGTGCCCAACATCATGACTGCCAAGCCACGAGACTACAGGCCGGCTACGATCACTATCTACTCCGGTCCTGGGCATGACTCGATGTTGCAGGTACCGCTGATGAGCGATTGACGGGCCGGCGAGTGCTATCGTGCGAAATCTTCAACCGGCCAGTGCGATTTCGCGCTAAAATGGAAACAGCAGTATGGTTCTTCATCAGCCCATCCCGGCCCTGCTCTAGCGGCGCCCGCCGCCTACAGTCGTTTTCCGCCCATTTTCCGATTCAATCTCCAAGAGAAACACAAACGCGCTCCTGCACGGGCGAATGAAGCTCAGGCGTGCAGATGAGGTTTAGCCGTGATTGATCGTTTGCAACAGATGGAAGAGCGCTATGAAGAGCTCTCCGCGCAACTCTCGCTGCCCGAGGTGGTAAGCGACCGCGAGAAATATCAGAAAGCAGGCAAGGCGCTCAGCGACCTGGAAACTCCGGTGATGAAATTCCGCGAGTTGAAGCAGGTGCGTGCGGGCCTGGCCGAAGCGCGTGCGATGCTGGCCGACCCGGAGATGAAAGCCATAGCCGAAGAGGAGATTGCCAACCTCGCACCGCGCGAGCCGGCTCTGGAAGAAGAGATCAAGGTCATGCTGCTGCCCAAGGATCCCAACGATGAGAAGAATGTCATCCTCGAAATCCGCGCCGGGACGGGCGGCGACGAGGCTTCGCTCTTTGCCGCTGAAATCTTCCGCATGTATCAGCGCTTTGCCGAGCAGCATAGATGGAAGGTTGAGTTGCTGTCGATGTCGGAGTCGGGCGTGGGCGGCTACAAGGAAGTGATTGCGATCATCGAGGGCGAGCGCGTTTACTCGCAGATGAAGTGGGAGAGCGGCGTGCATCGCGTGCAGCGCGTGCCGGCCACGGAGACGCAGGGCCGCGTACACACTTCGGCGGTGACGGTGGCTGTGCTGCCCGAGGCCGAGGAGGTGGACGTGAAGATCGAAGCCAAGGATATTCGCATCGATACGTTCTGCTCGTCAGGTCCCGGCGGCCAGTCGGTGAATACAACTTACTCCGCCGTGCGTATTACTCACATTCCCACTAACACAGTAGTTAGTTGCCAGGACGAGAAATCGCAAATCAAGAACCGCGAAAAGGGAATGAGAGTGCTGCGGTCGCGCCTTTACGAGCAAGAGATGGACAAGCAGAATGCGGAGCTGGCCCAGGCGCGTAAACAGCAGGTTGGCACCGGCGACCGCAGCGAGAAGGTTCGCACCTATAACTTCCCGCAGAACCGGATGACCGATCATCGCATCGGCTTGACTTTGCATCAGCTTGACCAAGTGATGGAAGGCCGGTTGCAGCCCATCGTCGATGCGCTGATCACGCACTACCAGGCCGAGCAGTTGAAGGCCGACGGCAAGGCGGCTTGAGGCCTTCCATGCCCTCTCTGCGCCATTATCTCGATCTTGGGGAGCTAATGCTCAAGGATGGCCCGCATCCGGAGAGAGCGCGGCGGGATGCGGAACTGTTGCTAATGCACTCGTTGAAGAGAAGCCGCGCCTGGCTGATTGCTCACGATGATGAGTTACTCTCCGATGACTTATCCATGAGTTATACAGAGTTACTGGAACGCCGCAGCAAAGGCGAGCCCGTTCAATATATCACGGGCGAGGCGGAGTTTTATGGCTTGCCGTTTCTTGTAACTCCCGATGTGCTGATTCCGCGCCCGGAGACCGAGCATCTGGTGGAGAAAGTCATTGAACTGGCCTCTGACTTAGCTATCCCGCGAATAGTGGATGTCGGCACCGGATCGGGAGCCATTGCCGTGGCACTGGCGAACAAGCTGCCTCATGCATCCATCACGGCAACCGACATTTCTTCCTGCGCTCTGGCACTTGCCGCTGAAAACGCAAAGCACAACGGAGTTGCGGTACGGTTTCTGGCGGGTGATCTGCTGGCTCCCGTTGCGTCCGAGCAATTTGACTTCGTTGTCTCGAATCCGCCGTATGTGTCCGTCGCAGACCGCGATTCACTCGATGTTGAAGTGCGCGAATACGAGCCTGCGCTGGCGCTCTTCGCCGGAGACGATGGCCTCGATGTCTATCGCCGCCTGATTCCAGCGGCATTTGACGCGGCCACTCCTGGCGGCTTTGTAGCGCTCGAAATCGGCTACGGCCAATCTGCGGAGGTTGCCGAATTGCTGGCCTACGCTGGCTTTGAGCGCGCCGAATTCGTTCCCGACCTGCAAGGCATACCCCGCGTGGCTTGCGCGCGGCGGCCATAATCCGCAGTCTCAGGATGGCCTTCCAACGTCTATGATCTCAGGGGCTTTTCATTCGCGCCTCCATGGAGTTCCTATGAATCTGCTTGCTATGAAAGTCAGTTTTTTGTCCGCAATCGTATTCGGCGTCGCGCTCACTTTGACCGCTTTTTCTCAGGATGCAAACCATAGCCAGCATGAAGGATGGGGCGGTATGAGCGGTGGAGGCGGCGTTACCGGAACTGTGACTGAAGAAGCCGCCGACCACTACATCATCAAGACCGATGGGGGCGAAATCTATACCATCCAATTCAGCGCCAACACGCGCATCATGAAGCAGACGGTGAGGCAACGCGGCGAGGGCGGCGGCAATCCTCCGCAGCCGATCAAATCCGCGGAGATCAAGGTGGGCGATGCTGTTGCCGCTCTCGGCGAAGTGGATGCCGCCGCCAAATCCGTGGGCGCAGTGGTCGTGCTGCAGCTTGATCCCGAGCGCGCAAAACAGATTCGCGAGATGCAGGCCAACTTCGGCAAGACTTGGCTGATAGGCAAGGTGACGGCCATCAACGAAACCAGGGTGAGCATTTTTGCCGCAGTGGACAACGCGGCGCACGCCTTTGTGGCCGACGAGAACACGACCTTCCGCAAGCGCCGCGAACCCATCACCCTGGCCGATCTTCAGGTGGGTGACAGGGTGCGCGTCGAGGGAGCGGTTAAAGATGGAATGTTTGTGGCTGCGTCCGTGACTGTCATGGGTATGCCGTCGGGAGAAACGCCAACGGTTCCGCGCATCGACGTGAAGCGAAACGCTCCGCCGCAATATTAGTCAGGCTTCGCGGAGCCTGACTAACCCATGAACATTCCGCCGTTCACGTCGAGCACGTGGCCGGTGATGTAAGAGGCTGCATCCGAGGCGAGAAACTTGACCGCGTTCGCGATATCCTGGTCTGTCCCGCGACGGCCGAGGGGAATCGTGGCGAGCATGGCCGCGCTTACCTTTTCGTCGAGCACGGCGGTCATGGGCGTCTCGATGTAGCCGGGCGCCACGGCGTTCACGGTAATTCCACGCGACGCAACTTCACGCGCCAGCGACTTGGTCAGCCCGATGAGGCCGGCCTTGGAGGCAGCGTAATTCACCTGCCCCGCCTGTCCGGCGCGTCCCACCACGCTGGCCATGTTCACAATTCTTCCCCAGCGATTCTTGATCATGGGCCGCAGCACGGCCTGGGTCAGCAGATATGCGCCTGTCAGATTGATGGACAAAACGAGGTCCCACTCCGCGCGTTTCATGCTCATCATCAGATTGTCGCGAGTGATGCCGGCATTGTTGACGAGGATTTCGACTTTGCCGAAGCGCTCGATCACCGCTTTGGCCCCGGCTTCGACGGACTCCTGGTTGGATACATCGAGCTTGAACGCCGCTGCCGTGCCGCCCAGGGCCTCAATCTCTTTGGCCACCAGCGCCAGCTTCTCTTCGTTGATGTCCGCCAAGGCCAGCGTGGCTCCGGCCCGCGCCAGTTCCAGCGAAACAGCCCGCCCGATGCCTTGTGCAGCTCCGGTTACCAGCGCAATTCTTTCCTGCAAATCTGACATATCTTCCTCTGACCCCCTGCGCAAGCGATTCCGCGCCCTTTCGTCCAGATTATAAATGGGTGAGAGTGAGAGGCGCTCGGCCTGTTGATCCGGCAAGAAAAGAGTGACATTGTTTCCCACCCATTCCCGCAAATAACGCAGGAATGGATGGGGCACACGCACAGTATGTTAGTTGCCGGATCAATAAAGTTCGCAATGCCCGAAAGGCGTTGCAGTTGCCGTTACAGGGCGCGAGACCAGCGCCGTCCGCACCAGCTCCGCCGGCCAGACATAGACCGCCAATTGCCGCGAATAGTGCAGAACCGGCTTTTGGTCGGGCAGTTGTATGCCGAGCACCGCGGCCAGGTCGTTTTGCTCGATCTCCGCCTCAGCCTCTTCCAGGGGCCAGGAGGCGTGGTGAAGGTTGGCGCGGATGATCTGCCCGGCTCCATTGGACGAGAAGAGGCAGTAGCGCTCCGTGAGGAAGTACTCGAGGGTGCCCAGGCGGCTTTCGGCCAGCTTTCGCGATGGGCCCAGTCCGCGGTAGAGCGCCTTGAAGATCACTGGCCGGCCTGCAAACCGCCTGCGGCTATAGAAGGAAAACTCGCGCTCGTTGCGCTCTCTCATACGCATTTCCGCCCAGTGGTAGGGAAGGCGATAAACGGCGCGCCCCGCCGCTACAGCCAGCAGGTTGCTGGAATCGAGTGAGAGGCAGAAGACTCCCGGCGCTCCCGTTCGCTTTTCGCGGACATAGGTGCGCAAACTGAGATCAGGAAAGCTGCGGCCCCCAAGAATCGGCGGCAGGCCGCGAACCTTGACCTTGTCCATCCAGAAGGGCATTACGCCCAGCCAGGCCGTGTCCTGGAAGGTATCCACCTGCAAGCCCTCGGGGATGAGCGCCGCGAGCGACGAGGCTGGGACCGGCCAGTGCGCAAACAACAGATCGTTCCAGCGCTGCGTCAGCACCCAGTGGCCCGGCGGCAAAGGCTGTGGGTCGCCTGGTGCGCCTATCGGATCGTCCCCCATGGCCCGGTTGCTCCTGTCTTGCTTCTGCCTTTTTCGGTTTGTATCTACTAGTGGATGCGAGGAGCTGGATCAAAGATGCAAACCGCAATCTGGCCCCATGACGTATTCTGTTCGCGAGCCCTCAGCTATGTCCAGTGAATCTTTCAAGACACCCGTCGCACGCAACCAGACCGAAGTTTTTGCCATTCACGGCGCCAACCCCGAAGTGCTGGCCTACGCCATGGCCAAGTACTCCCGCTCCGCACTCTCGATGCGCGAGTCGCTGACCGAAATCAGCGCCCAGCGGGCCGAGCAGTTTCTGAACACATTCTATTTTCAATACGGGCACCGCTCCATCGCCGACCTGGCCCACGTGGCCATGTCGATAGAGCGGCTCAGCCTGTTGGCCGCTATGGTGCTGGTCGACGAGCAAAGGTGGGACGGGCAGGAGCGGTCAACGCGCTATCAGAACTTTCTCAAATCAGGCTTTTATTTGCCCGATTTTGGCCAGGATTCCGCATCGGCCCAGCTTTATTCCGAGACCCTTGAGGGCCTGTTTGGCGCGTACAAACGCGTGAACGACGCAGTTTTTGATGCGCTGCGCCGGCGCGTGGCCTGCCCGGAAGCCATGAAGCCGGAGGCCTACGAGCGAACCCTCAAAGCCCGCGCCTTCGACGTGGCCCGCTACCTGCTTCCGCTGGCCACCAACACTTCGCTCGGCCAGATTACAAACGCCCGGACTCTGGAGACACAGGTCTCGCGGCTGCTTTCTCACCCCGCCGCCGAGATTCGGGATCTGGGGCTCAAGCTGCGCGAAGCCGCCACTGGCCCCGCCTGGAACGTCAATGCCGAGGCGGGCGCTGCATTCGTTGAAATGGTGGAGGCCTCCGATCCGGAGTTGGTCGCAGAGGCCGCCAGCCTGCTCACCCGCGAGGTGCGCTCGGCACCTACGCTGGTCAAATATGCCGAGCCTAACGCATACGAAATCCAGACGCGCGCTGAACTCGCTCAGGCGGCAGAGGAATTGCTGGAAAGCCTGCCCCACGCTGGGTCTCCGGTGGTCGATTTGGTCGAGC
>Ga0302193_10004359_pt1 | contig 11180 bp, 11 predicted proteins | sample II_Bog_E3_3_FD_200228 | JGI IMG/M metagenome (GOLD analysis project Ga0302193, IMG submission 200228) | Peat permafrost microbial communities from Stordalen Mire near Abisko, Sweden - II_Bog_E3_3 | ecosystem: Environmental > Terrestrial > Soil > Wetlands > Peat | place: Sweden: Abisko...
GACGTCACGCCGCGGCCGCGTCAGCTTCTGGCCGTTGAACAGAATATCGCCGCTGGTCGCTGGCAGGATGCCGGCCAGGATCTGCAGCAGCGTGCTCTTGCCGCATCCGCTCGGCCCGACCAAGGCAACAAACTCTCCCTCGGCGACATCTATGGAAATATCATCGATGGCAAGCACCGGTTCGCCATAACGAACCTGGTATTTCTTGCTCAAGTGCGAAATGGAAATGAGGGATTGTTTGGCAGAAGAAGCCGGCTGCAATGCGTTTGTCACAGCCAGAGAGCCCAGCGTTCCCTGCATTGCCATGACTTATACATTGGTCATCCCATCCCAATCTAAGACTGTTCGGCCATTTTTGATCGGCATGGCATCTATGTCAGAATTTGTTTCAACCCATCTTCGCGTTGTCAAGGCCCATTGTGAAATTTCATCGCTGCGCAACATCGGGTGAGCGACTTTGGAATCGTCGGTCTGGCTGTTGCCGAAAAATATTTCGGCTTGCCGCAAGCGCAATGAGCGCCTTTAGTTTTCTTATACTTGGAAGAAATACAATGCCCTTCATTCGCATCGCCCAAGACAAGGCCAGGCCGCATAGGCTTGTCCAGGCAGGTGCAGTTTGATCCGCGTGCTGCCCGAGGGCTGGCCTGGGGGCTGCAGCCTGGCGGTTTCAGTCAGCGTGATGCTGGAGGGATGGAGCGACAACGCTGCCCCCGGTGTGGGCCCGATGGGCAATGTGTTGAAGCCCGGCACGCTCGATTTGCAGGCGCGATCCTGGGCGGAGTACGGCGTGAATGCCGGCGCCTGGCGGTTGCTCGATGTGCTGGAGGCCGCCGATGTCAGGGCGGTGTTCTACGTCAGCGGCCTCCTTGCCGCGCGCCATCCCGCGTTGGTGCGGGCGATTGCCACAGCAGGGCATCGTGTCGCAGCGCATGGCTGGGCCCAGGAGATCATCCCGGCGACCCAGGCCGAGCCGGACGAAAAGCGCGATCTCAATCGCTGCCTCGCGGTGCTGCAGGCGGCCAGCGGTCAGCGTCCACGTGGCTGGATCAGCCCGCGCTGCACGCCGAGCGCGCGCACCGCCACACTGCTCGCAGCCGCCGGGCTGCAATGGCACAGCGACTATTTCGACGAGGATCTGCCACGCGTGGTGCAAACCGCAGCCGGGCCGATCACCGCCGTGCCGTTCACCATGGAGGTGAATGACATGCCGCTCTCCGTGCGATATGGCAATGAGCCGGAGGCTTACACCAGAACCCTGGGGCGCATTCTGGAAGGCCTGCCTGATCTTACGTATCGGCCTGCGTGCCTGGATATCACCGTGCATGCCCATGTCTTCGGCCGGCCGATGGGGGCCATCGAGTTCGCCCGATCGCTGGCGTTGGTGCAGCGGCATGAGGAATTTGCCTGGCTGACGCACCACGATGAACTCGGGCTGATGTTCAACGCGTGAGTTTCGCCGAAGCCAGCGATCGGCGATGCAAGATCATCACCGACCGCCGGATATTCAGGCGGCCGCCACCGTCTTGGATGGAGTCCGGGTTTCGTCAGTTGCTGCTGTCAGCGAGGACGAGCTTGCCATCGACCAGTCGCGGCAGACCGAGCGGGTTGGCTTCACGCAGCGCCTCCGGCAGCAGCGCGTCCGGCAGATCCTGGTAGCAGACCGGGCGCAGGAAGCGCCGGATCGCCAGCGTGCCGACCGAGGTGGTGCGGCTGTCTGACGTCGCCGGGAACGGCCCGCCATGCACCATCGCGTGGCAGACTTCCACACCGGTCGGCCAGCCGTTGACCAGCAGGCGACCGGCCTTGCGTTCCAGCGTCGGCAGCAGGGCGCGGGCGGCGTCGGTGTCGGCTTCGTCCATCTGCAAGGTGATGGTGAGCTGTCCCTGCATCTTCGCCACCAACGCGCGGATGGCTTCCAGATCGCGGCAGCGGATCACCAGCGAGGAGGCGCCGAACACCTCGTGGCCCAAGCTCTCATCGGCCAGGAAGCTCTCGGCGTCCGTCACGAACAAGGCCGACTGGCAGCGGTTCGGCGCTGTGTCCGCCAGGCCCCGTGCGGCCGTCTTCACGGCGGGATTGGCTGCGAGATGCGCCACACCATCCTCATAAGCCTGGAAGATGCCCGGCGTGAGCATCGTGCTCGCCGGTGCCACGGCCAAAGCGTCAGACGCCGCCTTGATGAACGCGTCCAGCCCCGGGCCGTCTTGCGCCAGCACCAGGCCAGGATTGGTGCAGAACTGCCCCGCCCCCATCGTCAGCGACCCGACAAAGCCGGCGCCGAGCTGTTCCGCCCGGGCCGCCAAGGCGTTAGGCAGCAGAATGACCGGGTTGATGCTGCTCATCTCGGCATAAACCGGGATCGGCTCCGCACGGGCGGAGGCGATCTTCACCAGCGCCAGGCCGCCACCGATCGAGCCGGTGAAACCGACAGCCTTGATGCGCGCATCGGCCACCAGCGAGCCGCCAAGCCAGCGGCCGTTGCCGAGCAACAGCGCGAACACGCCTTCAGGAAGGCCACATGCGGCAACCGCCGCGGTGATGGCCTCACCGACCAGCTTGGACGTGCCGGGATGCGCCGAGTGCGCCTTGACCACCACCGGGCAGCCGGCCGCGAGGGCCGAGGCGGTGTCACCGCCGGCCACCGAAAAGGCGAGCGGGAAGTTGGAAGCGCCGAACACCGCGACCGGGCCGAGTGCGATGTTGCGCAGGCGCAGATCGGACCGCGCCATCGGCTTGCGGTCAGGCTGTGCCGGATCAACGCGAACATCGAGCCAATGGCCGTCACGCACCACGGCAGCGAACAGCCGCAGCTGACCAACGGTACGGCCGCGCTCGCCCTCGATCCGCCCGCGCGGCAAGCCGGTCTCGGCCACCGCGCGTTCGATCAGCGTGTCGCCCAGCGCCAGGATCTGGGTGGCGATGGCCTCAAGAAACACCGCGCGCTGTTCGAGCGAGGTTTCGCGATAGATGTCGAACGCGGCATCGGCCAGCGCACAGGCGCGCTCCAGATTGGCCGGGACAGCCGAGGTGAATGCCGGGTCGAGTGCCTCGTTGGTGGCCGGGTTGATGCCGTTAAAGGTCGCGGAGATGGTGTTCATTGGAATGGCTTTCGGTGCGTGCGGCAGCGTCAGGCGGCGGCGGAGGCGAGCAGGCCCCACTCGCCCAGCAGGCGGCGCAGTTCGGTGGATTGGCGTTCGGTCAACGGCCACGCGCCTGGCGGGCGCACATGGCCGCAATCCTGGCCCATCATCGCCAGCGCGGATTTCACCACGGTAACGTTGGTGCCGTTGCCTTCTTCGGCACGCAGTTCCTCAAAGCCGCTCATCTGGGCGATCAGCGCGTTGGCCTTCGGATAATCGCCGGCGGCCAGCGCCGTGTGGATCGCCATCGAGTGTTCCGGCCACACGTTGATCAGCCCGGAGGTGAAGCCGCGCGCGCCAACGGAGCACAACGGCGGCGCCCAGGTCTCGGCGAGGCCACCAACCCAGACAATCCGAGGGTCGGCCCGACGGATCGCCTCGGCCAGCCGCAGCGGGGTGGGAGACGCCCATTTGACGCCGACAACACCGGGGATGCGGCAAAGCTGCTCGATGGCGTCAAAGCCAATGCCGTCGTTGCGCAGATACAGCACAACCGGCAGGCCCTGGCCGGCATCGGCGATGCGCTGGACATAGGCAACCACACCGCGCGGCGCCACGAACGGGTCGGGCGGCTGGTGCACCATCAGGGCGGCGGCCCCGGCGTCGCGGGACGCCTTGGCCAGCTCCACCGCATCGCCGATGCTGCGGCCGACGCCGGCGAGCAGCGGCACGCGGCCATCGATCAGCTCGGCGGCGGCGTTGACCATGCGCACGGCTTCAATGGTGGTCAGGCCATAGAACTCGCCGGTGTTGCCGTTGGCGGTCAGGATATGCACGCCCGCGCCGATGGCACGATCGATGACAGGCTTCAGCTGGGCCGGTGCGATCTGGTCCTGCGTGTCAAATGGCGTGACAAGGATGCCGGAAATGCCGGGCAGCGAGGCAATGAAATTGGGATTGGGGGAGGGCATGGTGCAGTCTCCATCGGAAATCTTGTGGCGTTCCCTGCGGGTGGCGCCGCATGGGGCGAGAGCACACAACGCGGCGGATGCTTGGCATGATAGCGATACCACGTCAAGCCATCTTACAAGTTAGTGCGGGTCTGATGGAGCGCGCCGAGCGACCTGTCAGCTGCGGGAAAGTCATTTCCGTAACGTGCTCTGTGCACGGGTGCATTCTGGGCAGGCTGATATGGTGCTGAACGGCGCGGAAAATGTCGCGCCGGGTCTGGCCGAAGCCTGAACAGGAACATTCGAGTATGAGTAATATCTTCCGCCTGCGCGGCTTTCTCGCCAGCGCCACCCGAATCGTCGAACAGCATGCCGGCGATGAAGCCGGCACGCTCGCTGAACTCACCCCGCATCTGGCGGATCTCGTGGCACACGACGATTGGCTGCCGGCGCATTACGCCACGCACGACCAGCAGTGCTACCTGCAGCACTTGCTGTATGGCGATCCGCTGGAGCGGATTTCGGTGGTAAGCTTCGTCTGGGGCCCGGGCCAGGAAACCCCGGTGCACGACCATCTCGTCTGGGGCCTGGTAGGCGTGCTGCGCGGCGCGGAACGCGCCACTGCCTATCACCACGGCGCCAATGGCGCGCTGGTAGCCGGCGAAAGCCGCATCCTCCAGGCCGGCGATGTCGCGGCGGTGTCGCCGCATCTGGGCGATATCCACACCATCGCCAATGCCTACGAAGACCGGCCTTCGATCAGCATCCATGTCTACGGCGGCAATATTGGCCGCATCCGTCGCTCGATCTACGATCCGGCGACCGGGGCGACCAAAAGCTTCATCTCCGGCTATTCGAACGCCACGACCCCCAATCTTTGGGTGCTCGGCGAGCGGCTCGGATAATCAGCGGTGTGGTGGGCCGATCGGGCAAATAGCTAATACGGCCGCTCGCCGACATAATTTCCCGGCGGCGAGTAGTTGCACACCCAAACCTCCGACCCGCACAACTGACCGTGCCACAGCCGACGAAGCGGGTGCTGCGCCAGACCACCTGGGTATAATGGCCGCACACCGCACCCGGCAGGCAGGCGCCGGTTGCTCCGTTGAAGCTGCGGGCCTCCTGCACCCAGGTTGCCACCACCTCGGCGGGGCTGAGGCGCTGGCCAGACGCCCAGGTCAAATTCTCGCCGATCCCCGGGGCGCCGCTGTGGCGCAAGGCGCAGTTTTGCGCGCCCAACTGGTTGGCCCAGCGCTGCGCCGTGTTGGCAAGCTCAGGTGACCACTGCAAATCGGGAACCCCGACCGCATGGCGAGCGTGATTATGCGCCGCAACCATGCCGGAAAACCGCGCCGGTTCGCTGGTGGTGCCAGGCGAAATGATCGCCGGCGGTGGCGCCGACCAACCGCAGGCCGGTGTTGCGAGAACGGCGAGGACACTGAAAATCGCGAGACGGGACAACATTTGTCTGCGGCACTCCTTGAAGCGCTTGGGGTGACGCTGAAGCCATTCGTTATCAGCAAGGTGTTAAGCCTGCCCATCTAGTAACGCGAGTCCTTCGGTTTGCCGCCCTTCGGCCAGTCATCCACCTTCGCCGCGAAGTCCGGCCGCGGCTGGTGGGTGAAATACTCGGCTACATCGATCGCATCCTGATCCGACAGCGCCTCGCCCTGTCCCAGCGGCGGATTGATGCCAAAGCCGATCGGCATGTTCTGCTTGACGAACGCCGCCGCCGTCATCGTGCGGGCCATGCCGGCGCCGACGTTGAACGACTGCTCCCCCCACAGCGGCGGGAAGATGAATTCGCCGTGCCGGTCCTTCACGCCCTCGCCGTGCACGCCATGGCAACTGGCGCATTGATCGGCATAAACCACAGCACCGTGTTGCGGATCGGGTTTCAGGGCGGTGTTGACCTTGCCCAGGCCATCGCCGGCCACCTCGGCGCCCGCGGGCACATCGTGTGCGAGCCAGGCGATATAGGCCAGCATGGCCTGCATTTCCTTGCTGTCTTCCGGCACGATCGTGCCATTCATTGAGCGCAAAAAGCAGCCGTTGATCCGCTCGGCCAACGTGATCGTCCGGCCGGCGCGCGGGTTGTAGGACGGGAAATGCCGACTGGAATTGGTGAACGGCGAGCCATACGCCAGCTTGCCCTCATACAGATGACAACTGGTGCAGTTCACGGAGGCACCGACATTGCCCGGCAGCAGATGCTTGGTCTCGCTCAGCAGCCGTTTGCCCAGGGTGATCTGTTCCTGGTTGGGCGCGGCTGCGATGGCGGAGTCTGAGGGTGCCTGCAGCTTGTCCTGTGCGAATGCCGGCACGGCGAGCAGCAGAAGGGCGGCGATGGCCGCGTGTACCGGGCTCATTTCGGTGTTCCCGTCGATGGTGTGGTGGTACTCGCCCGCATCTGGGCCACCTGTTTTGCGGTCACCGGCGGTGCGCCGTTGCCCCAGCTGGCGCGGATGAAGCTGAGCACGTCAGCGATCTCCTGGTCGCCCAGCCTGGCGAAACCGGGCATGGCGAAGCGTGCTGCGGCGCCATAGGTCTGCGGCATGCGCGCACCTTCGAGCGTGATGTGGATCAGCGATTCCGTCTGCGGCGACAGCACCACCGGATTTTGCGCCAGGGCCGGGAAGGTCTCCTTGTAGCCATCGCCATCAAAGCGGTGGCAGGTCGCGCAGGATTCGACATAGATCGCAGCGCCCGGCGCGCGATAATTCCCCGATCGAAGCTCATCATAGGTCAGGTCGGCGTCACCGACCCTGTAGGGCGACGTGTCCGCCGCCGGCAGCGATTTCAGATAGACGGCGATGGATGTCAGGTCGGCGTCCGTCAGATATTGCGTGCTGTTGTGGATCACGTCAGCCATGCCGCCGAACGCCGCGGTGCTGTCGGTGCGCCCGGTCTTGAGGAATTTGGCGATGTCGGCGGCGCCCCAACGGCCCAGCCCCGCGCCCATTTCACCGCGCAGGCTCTTGGCCACCCAGCCATCGATGATGGCGCCGGACAGAAAGGCCTTGCCGTCGCGGTCGCTCAGCGCCGTCTCCTGCATGCCGATGCCGCGCGGGGTATGGCAGGCGCCGCAATGCGCGAGCCCCTCGATCAGATAGGCGCCGCGATTCCAGGAATCGTTCTGGCCGATGGTCGGCTCGAAGGTGGTCTGGCGGGCGAAGGCTGCCGTCCAATAGGCCAGCGGCCAGCGCAGATTCAGCGGCCAGGGAATGGTGCTGGCGGTGTTCTGCCGATGGACGGCCGGCACCTCGGTTCTGAAGTAGGCATACATCGCCTGCATATCCGGCTGGCTGACCACCGCGTAGGACGGGAACGGCATGGCCGGAAGCAGCGGCTTGCCACCCCGTGCAACGCCGTGCTGCACGGCTGCGACGAAATCGCCATAGCTGTATTTGCCGATCCCGGTTTCCGGATCAGGCGTGATGTTGGTGGAATACAGCGTGCCCATCGGCGTTTCCATCGCCAGGCCGCCGGCGAAATCCTTGCCGCCCGGCCCGGTATGGCAGGCGACGCAATCGCCGGCGCGGGCAAGATAGCGCCCGCGTTCGAGCAGCGCCGGGTCAGATAACGAAGCCGGCCCAGCCAAATTCGCACTCTGGCGCATCAGCAGTTCGGCAGTGCCATAAGCAGCGCCCAACCCGACCACACCGGCCACACCCAACAGCAGGGCGGCCTTAACCTTCCAGCCGGTCATTCCGGTGTGCCAGACTTCGCCTGGAATTGATCGAACGCCTCGATCGCCTTGGCCGCATACATTACCGATGGCCCGGCGCCCATGTAGATCGCCATGCCCATGGTCTCCATCACCTCTTCCCGCGTCGCGCCGCGCTGCAGGGCGGCTTCTGCATGAAACGAAATGCAGGCGTCACACCGCACCGCGACGGAGATGCCGAGCGCGATCAGTTCCTTGGTCTTGGTGTCCAGCGCGTTCGGCGCCAGTGCGGCGCGCGCCATCGCGGAGAAGCCCTTCATCACGTCGGCAGCACCGCCCCGCAGTTCCTTCAGCGGGGCCGACATGGCGTTTTGGATTTCAGTCCAGGACTCGCTCATTGCACTCTCCTGCGGACGATCGGTTTGAATTTCGGTGGGGCATGGGCTCACCAGAGCCGGAGCCAGCGTGGGGTGCGCTGGGCATAGATTTGCCAGGCGTCACCAAAGCGGATGGCCAAATGGGCCTCCTCGCGCCGGATCGCCAGCAGGCTCACCAGCCACGCCGAAGCCAACGCCGCCAACAGCAGCCAGGCATTGGCGAAGGCGAAGCCCGCGCCGGCCAGCAGCAAGGTGTTGCCGAGGTAGATCGGGTTGCGTGACAGCGCGAACGGGCCAGTCGTCACCAAAGCGGTGGCGGCGCGGTGCGGCAGGATGTTGGCGTTGTGCCGCCACATCGTCGTCATCGCGGTAACGTCAAAGCCCAGTCCGGCCAACATCGCCACAGCGCCCGCGATGCGCAGGGTTGGGCTGGCGGGCCATATCGCGGATGTCGGAAACAAGTGCTCGGCGGCGATGGCGATGACGGCACAGGCGCACAGAATGATCGGCGGCCAGGGCCAGACGTTCGGTCGCGCGGCGCGCTCTTGTCGCCGGTTCGCTTCCCTGCCGTCGACGCTTGGCATCTTGACCTCGACATCACGCTGATTGACATTATATAAAATTATGTAATATAGAATGTCAAGAGATGGAGGGCTTCAAATGGCGCTGGCAACCGATGATGGATCGCGTTCAGACGAGGCAAACTGGTTCGCGGAAGCCGCCCAGGCGTTCCGCCAGCCGCGCATCGGCGAGGCTGCGGTGCCGTTTCGGGTGCGCACCACGATGGGCGACCGCACGCTGGAGGGCTATCGCGGCCGCTGGCTGCTGCTGTTTTCCCATCCCGCCGATTTCACCCCGGTCTGCACATCGGAATTCATCGCCTTCGCCAAGGCCTATCCGCGCTTTCAGGCGCTGGGTTGCGAGTTGCTGGGCCTGTCGGTGGACAGCCTGTTCGCCCATCTCGCCTGGGTGCGCAGCATCCGCGACGCCTTCGGAGTCGAAATCCCGTTCCCGATCGCCGAGGACCTGTCGATGGCGGTCGCCCAGGCCTACGGCATGATCCACCCAGACGACATCAGCACCGCCACCGTGCGCGGCAGCTTCCTGATCGACCCCGCCGGCATCGTGCGCATGCTGAGCTTTTACCCGATGGCGATCGGCCGCGATGTCGATGAGATCGCCCGCACGCTGGCAGCACTGCAGGAACATGACGCATCGGGCCTGTCCACCCCAGCGGATTGGCGACCGGGCGACGACGGTGTGATGCCGCCGCCGTCCACCGTGCAAGAAGCCGATGCCCGCACCAGCGCCGGTGCGCCCGCCTGGTATTACCTGCCGCAGGCCAGCCAATCCTCGTCAGGTGGCAGATGAAGCCCGGCACCACCGGCGAGGCCTGCGATCCGAAGGCGGCGGCGGAATTGCTGCGCGCGCTCGCGCATCCAATGCGGCTGGCCATCCTGTGCCGGCTGCTCGAAGGCGAAGTGGCCGTCAGCGGCTTTGAAAGCGAACTCGGCCTGAAACAGCCCAGCCTGTCGCAACAATTGGGGCAGTTGCGGGAGGCCGGGCTGGTTTCCACCCGGCGCGAGGCGAAATCGGTGTTCTACAGCATCGCCGACCGCCGCCTGGAAGGCGTGCTCGACGCGGTGCGCGGGTACTTTTCACACGAGTCCACGCCAGCCCCCGAGGCGCCGGCCCGCCGTGTGGTTCCGCCCCCAATCGCGCCAGCGGCGGCGGAGCGTGCCGCAAAAATCCCCTCCTCCGAATGTGGCGTGTTCTCCGTCGCCGGCTGGCCCGCGCGCGGCAAGCGGAGTTGATCAATCCGTCGCCAGGCTGAGCCGACGCTGGCACAGCGTCAGCGGCCCGGGACGGTGACTGACAATGATGACGCCTTGGCCGATGCGATCGAGCCGCGCCGCGAGGGCCGCGATCACCGCGGTCTCGGTAGCGGAGTCGAGCCCCTCGGTCGGCTCGTCCAGCAACAGCCAGGGGGCATCGCGCAGATACGCGCGCGCCAGGCTGAGCCGACGGCGCTCGCCCCCGGACAGACGCTCACCGCCTTCGCCGATCCAACTGTCCAGCCCATGCGGCAGCGCCCGCGCCTTGGTCGCCAGCGCCGCATCCGACAGTGCCGCCCAGAGCATGTCGTCAGAGGCCTGGGGATCGCCGAGCCGCAGATTGTCGCGCATCGTGCCGCTGATCATGCGGGCATCCTGCGGAGCGAGCGCGAACAGCGCCCGGGCGGCGCCGATTGGCAGGGTTTCCAACGCGATCCCATCGATCCGCACCATGCCATCAGGCGCCGCGCGCAGTCCGATCAAGGTTTCCAGCATCTGGGTCTTGCCGGCGCCGGACGGGCCGACCAGGGCAAGCCGATCTCCGCCGACAATCTCGATTTCACCGAGCAGGCCGATCCGTTCGCCCACGAGTGCCGGCGCTGCGGGAGTGCTGGGCGCCTGAACAAGCATGTCGTCCAACCGCACAGCTGCCGCCCGCATCGCGCCGTCGCGATCGAACATGCGGCTGATGCCGGCAGCCCCTTCCATCGCCACCAGCGCCGACAACGCCGCAAGGGCCGCCATCGGCAGCAATGACGCGGCGGAAACCGCGAGAACCGCGGCAACCGTCACACCGGTCAGCACCACCTGCGGCAATCCCATCACGCCCTCGGCCGACCATCCCTGTTGCCGCGCCGCGCCGAGCGCCTGCTCCTGCGCCATCAGCATGTCCACCACGCTGTCCTGCAGCCCGTAGCAGCGCAGTTCCGGGGCGGCGGCGGCGACCGATTGCAGGGCATCCTTCAATTTCCCGCTCGCCAGCAGCGCCGCTTCCCCCGGTGGCCGCGACAGCCGGTCGCCGATCCAGGCGCCGAGGCCGATCTGTGCGCCAAACGCCGCCAGGAAGATCGCCGCCGCCCAGGGTGTCGCCAGGGTCAGCAGCAGCACGCCAGACAGGATCGCAGCCCCCGCCGACCACGGGGCCGATCGCCGCACGAACAGCGTCTCGATGGCATCCACATCCTGGATCAACCGTCCCGATGCCTCGCCGGAAGACAACGCCAGCGACCGCTCCGGCGGACCGGCGGCGAGGCCGGCAAACAGTGCGGGAC
>Ga0302193_10004393_pt1 | contig 11138 bp, 24 predicted proteins | sample II_Bog_E3_3_FD_200228 | JGI IMG/M metagenome (GOLD analysis project Ga0302193, IMG submission 200228) | Peat permafrost microbial communities from Stordalen Mire near Abisko, Sweden - II_Bog_E3_3 | ecosystem: Environmental > Terrestrial > Soil > Wetlands > Peat | place: Sweden: Abisko...
TGTCGGTCGTATTTTCAGGCTGGGTCATGTTCGCTGCCTCTCATGCGCTGCTGTTTCCGGTGCCGATCCAAGGCCTTCTTCAGCCCGCCTTCCGAGACGCCATGGTGCGCCGCTATGGCCTTCAGCGGCTCCCGGTTGGCCATGCGGGCCAAGGTGTCGGCAATGACCTCGGCGTTGATCCTGACCGGCCTGCCGCCGATCGTACCGCGCTCCCTGGCCTTCGCCAGCCCGTGCATGGTCCGCTCGTGGATCAGTTCCCGCTCTAGTTGCGCGAAGCCGGCCATGACGGTGAACACGAAGCGGCCTATGGGCGTGGCGAAGTCCAGGCCGCCGATCAGCACCTTCAGCTTGACGCCGCGCTCCTTCATGGCCTCGACCGTCTGAAGGATCTGCAACACGTCGCGCCCCAGGCGGTCCAGCGACAGGATCACAACCGTGTCGCCCTCGCGTATGTCCTTCCACAAGGCCTGCCAGCCAGGCCGATCCATGTTGGCGCCGCTGGCCTTGTCGGTGAAAATGTCGTCCGGGTGCACCCCGAAGCGCGTCAGCTCCTCGATCTGCCGGGCGTTGTCCTGGTCCTCCATGGAAACGCGGGCATAGCCCACTGGAAAGCGGGTTTGGGGCTCGGCGGGGTCTGTTTCGGACATTCACGTTCATACGTCGCCGGGAGATTTTGGGCCAATGTTATGGGCCTCTCCCAGGTAGCCATTGGCCCGCAGCCAATCGGCAATGATCTTCCTCCCCATCGCGCTTAACGGGCGCTGGTCTGCCTTCGCGGCGGTTTCCAGCGCGGCTTTCTCGTCGGCCTCCAATCGGATGCCAAGGGCGGGCTCTTTGGTCATGGGTGCGGTGTAGCTCATGGCTACGTTATGGCACAACCGACTACGAGCGTCAACATTGTTGTTGACACGACTACGGCGGTGATATAGAACGGGCTCACAGACGGAGGCCGATATGACAACCATCTACGCAATCCACGCTCCCGAAGGCGCTAAGCTGATGCAGGTTATTGCGGAGATGAAGGTCATGGGAGCGCCGACGATCCAAGTGGTGGACTGCGGCGATCACTACATGGCCCTGGAGGGATCACATCGGCTAGCTGCCGCCCACGCTCTTGGCCTCACGCCTGTGCTGATGATCCACGACCAGGCCGAAACGCTGGACATCACCGGCTACGATTGGTTTGAGGCGCAGAATTGGGCCGAGACCGTCTATCCGGCCGGCGAGGTCGCTGCGGAGCTTTTCAGCCCGCGCGGCGCCGTTGCCTACAGCTTCAACTTAACCCCGAAGGCTTTGAAATGGACAAGGAAAAGCACTACGAAGCGGCGCTAAAACGGATTGCGGAAGGCAGCGATGCTGTGCCGGGCGAGGCTTGGCGCGCTGCTGCGTGCGACGCCCTAGCGCAAGCCGGCGTTGCGTCCAACTTCGCGCCCGACAAGCGGGTTCCGTGGCCGTGTGATGATTAACCGGATGGCGTGGGTGTAAACACTTCCAGCCAAGGTGAAGCGGCCTAGTCACCCGCAAAAGACCCTTGGATCATGCCGGCTCGGGCTGCAATCCGGCCGGACGCCAGCTATCTAACTTAACCCCCGATGGAGCAAACGCTATGACAGACCTGACGAAAATTGATCTGGCCGGCGTCGAGGATTGGCGCGAGTATGATTTCAATGGACGCATTTACCGGATTGAAAAGCCGGTATCGGTGCAGTTTCGCCCGGGAGGCACCACGCATCGTGTCGTGGATAGCGACGGCATTGTGCATTCGGTCCCTGCGCCGGGTGCTGGCGATTGCGTGCTGCGCTGGAAAGGCGCGGTTGTCGCCTGAACGCAATCTCAAAGCCTCTGTGGTGGCTTACGAAAGATGGTGATGTTTCCTGCATTGCATTGTACGAGCGACACTACTCCTGCTACCATTACAAAGATGGCAGGAAACGCTCGCAATTCGTTGGCCCCGGAGAGAGCATCGTTCTCAGAACCGTGCGAGCGGACGCTCTTTTTGTCTGGCGCAGGTTCATTGATGACAGCGGACAGCAAGGCGTCAACTGCGCCGTGTTCAGGAACGAAAGCCCGCATACGTCGAGTGAGCTTATCCGACAAGCTGACGCAATCGCTGATCACGTCTGGCCTGGTGAGAGGCATTACACCTTCGTCAACGCGACGGCAGTTAGGAGCGCCAATCCGGGCTATTGCTTCGTTTGCGCCGGGTGGCGCCGATGCGGCAGAACCGGAAGCGGATTGCTCGTGCTAGAGCGGACCCCTTAACCCCGAACCCGGAGAAAACGAGATTTCCCGCGCAGCCGCTAAGCCGAGACAGGCTATAAACGGACGGGATGTGGCTCAACGCTGCGGTAGTCGCCACCCTTAGCCTGCAAGCGCATCAGGATTGACCACGTTCCGGTAGCAGGCTCGTGGTGACAGCTCGGAGAGACGGCGCCCATAAACCCCCCCAATTCCGGCTAAAACCGGGATCGCCAGCTTATCCTTCAGGGCGCAAACAAGATGGAGGCCGACTGCGAAAGCTGAGGCACTACGCGACACCTGCCATAACGGCCTTCGGGACGATGCGAAAAGTGGTGTGACAGTCGGGAGAGACCGGGACTACCCCAAAATCCCAATACGAGGAAGCAATGAGCCTAGACGTATATTTGACCGTGGCTGAGCCCAGTCCGGCGCAACCGTATGAAGCGATATTCGTCAGACGGGGTGGGGCAAATGTCGAAATCACACGGGCAGAATGGGATGCGTTGAACCCTGGCGTTGAGCCGGTTGTGGCTATCGTTAATGCGGACGACTCCGACCGCACGGAGGTCTATTCCGGCAACATCACGCACAACCTTAACACGATGGCCGGAGAGGCTGGTATCTACAAGCCGCTTTGGCGCCCGGGTGAAATCGGTATTACGAAGGCCGAGCAACTCATCGAACCGCTTACTACGGCGCTGGCTTTGCTTCGTGCTGAGCCTAGCCGGTTCAGGAAGCTCAACCCGTCAAACGGCTGGGGCGACTATGAAGGACTGGTCTACTTTGTAGATCGCTACTTGGCCGCTTGCCTGGAGCATCCTGCCGCCAATGTTGCGGTATCGCGCTAAGCCCACAAACCCCGAAAGGCAAAACAATGCTTCGAGACACGCGAGATGCCATCAGTGAGACGTCGCCGTTCGTGCTTACCGGCCTGTTCTGGCTGGCGATTGCACTGCCGGCAGTTTCAGCAATCGGCTACGGCGTCTATTATTTTACCGCGCCCGCCACAGTAGCGATTGAAAATCGCACATTCCATCAGTCGCAACCGTATCAAGACGGCATGGCGCGCGACCTCGATAACTGGCGCATGCAGTATGCGTCGGCCACCCCAGAGGGCAAGGAAATCATCCGCGCAACCATTCAGCATCGGTTCGCCGGCTTCGATGCTTCGGTGCTGCCTTCTGACGATCAAGCCTTTCTCGCGGAGATGAAGTAACATGAACATTTACGCCATTGCGTCCACGATCAGCCTTCTCGGCTTGCTGTCCGGCCCAAACTCGGGTTGCACGCCTGACGCCGACGACAAGCAGTCGGCCGCGCAACAGGTCATGCTGCAACAAGCCACGGATGCCGTTGGCATGCCGGCCATCAATAACTTTGCGGAGCGCCGGCTGCTCAAGCAGATACTGGAATTGCGCGACCAAAATGTGACCACCACAACCTACATTGTGGACCTTAACGGCCGCACCCATAAACTGTGCGATAGCGTCGGCTATGGGCTGCCCTATGCCACCCAATACACGAACCCGGAAAACCCTAGCGACAACAACCATGGGCTGCCCCAGGCCGATCCCAACGGGCTCTTTTCGCCAGCCAGCGCGGAGGGGACGTGGGTTAGCTGCCTCAACCCCGCGACGAAAACAGTGCAGGCGCTCTACATCGAACCGCCTGTCATTGTGAGCCCGTTTCCGCTGGTGAGCCAGTGAACCCCGATACGGAGTAACAACGATGACGAAGTGCATTTTCGCCTACACGCCAATCCAAGAGGATGCGGACCTAGTGCCCTACGCCAACGTGTCGCTAGACGGTTCCGGCGATGCCGTGCTGACCGTGCGACAGAACGGGTGGCTGACCCAGATCAGGCTGCCTTCCGAACAGTGCGCGAAATTGGCGACGGCCCTGGCAGCCGAGTTCAGCCCTGAAGCGCCCGCGATCCCTTAACCCCAGCCTTGAGGCGGAATGATGAACGATCTAGAAAAGACCTTCGGACTTGACAAATTGCCGCCTCCGGTTGACCGCGACGCGCGCACGCTTACTGACGGCGGCCCTGTGGTTGACGATCACCGCGAGCTAAAGCCGAACGGCCAACAGAAGGGCTACGTGGTTCTCAGCCAGGCAGAGCGCGCCAAAGGCTTCGTGCGGCCAGTGCGGCACTCCTACATTCACGAAAAATGCGGCACGCTTACCCGCATGGGCCAGGCGCTGGCTGAGACTTATGCCCGTGATCCTGAGTTCTACAGCGGCACGTTCTGCTGCCGGTGCCAGGGGCATTTTCCGGTCGGCCCCGAGGGTGAGTTCACATGGGACGGCACGAACGAGAAGGTCGGTTCCTGATGCGCACGAAGGTTGTCGCCGCGACGCCCGATATGGCCGCTTGCCGCATGGCTATGGTGGCGGCCATGCAGCCGTATGCCGACAAACTGGGTGGTGAAGGTATGCTGGCCGTGGCGTCGGCCCTGGTAGGGCAGCTCGTGGCTATGCAGGATCAGCGTGTCATGACGCCGGCAATGGCCATGGCGATCGTTGCCAAGAACATCGAAAGCGCCAACCAAGAAGTGCTTACCAATCTGGCCGGCGCTTCGGCTGGCAGTGCCTAGCCCACAAACCCCACGGAGCGTAACGACGCCCTTTTACCTTGGTGGCGAGAAAGTTTCCGAAGAAACCTTTTCCGTCAAAGCGCCCGCCGCAACCTACGTGTGGGTGGAGAACTGCCCGAACATCAAGCCCGCGTCGCGCGCGGCCTAAAACCCCGATAACTAGGAGTAACGAAATTGGCCGATATTAGCACAGGGCGAAATGCTAACCGCACAGCATGGGAGTTCAGTTACACAGCAAGCGCAGTGCTGGCTGGCGCCGCTAAAAAGAAGGCGTTTCATCAGTCCCGCTTGAAGTGGTGGACCGAAAAGAAAGAGGCGGTCAAAGAGACGATCAAAGCCGAGGGAATGGACTTCGAGGAAAGCCTGTCGGATGTCGTCTCCAACTCATACCGCCAGACCGGCGTTAACATTCGCACAGACCTTCTCAAAGACCTGAACGAGTGCAATAGCCGCATCAATGTTCACCGGGACAAGATCAGCGGATACGATGCCTGGATAGAAGTTCTTGGCTCACAGGGCGATGCGGCGCTGGCGCTGACCCAGGATGATTGGCTCTACTTTTTCAGTGTCCCGGCCTAAGCCCCTTAACCCCACGGAGACACGGCTATGTCGCCATTCCTACACAGGCTGCACCAAAGCGACGGAGATGTGCGTTATCGTTTCTGGGGCGCGCATTTAATCGCGCGGCGATTGTCGCGCGGGTGCGACTCTGCCGGGCACAAACTGCGGCCGTGCCAAGTTGGCCGCATCCTGTTCTGATCTTACAAACCCCGGAGACGCAACAAATGACCAACGTCCTGCTCTGGCTACCGCGCAAGATATTTGCCGGCATCTACAAGATCGTCACCAAACGCGAATACGGGAATTAAGCTATGGATGACCTGTCGTTCAGCGACATGGCCGAGGCTGCGGATGACCGGCGCGACCGCGAGTGGTGGCGTAAGGATGCCTGCCAGTGTCGCGGTGATATGCCGGGCCGTTGCCCTGGGCCGGCGAACTGTCCGATGTGCCAGGATGACGACGAGGACGACGAGACCTAAAACCCCGACCTGCAACAGCGCCCGCTGGCCCGAAGCGCGTGCAGCGTCGTCTCTGACACGTCCACGTACGCGGCAGCCAGCTCGGCCCCCATCGCAGCAGGCCAGTCAGGAAGACGCCGCCCACTCACCCCATCGTCCTCGCCATTTTCGGCATGATCCCCGCCAGCGCCTCGCGCTCCGCATCGGTGACCGCGTGCGGCTCGTCGGGGCGGGTGTCGCGCTGGCAGGCGTAGACCGCGCGGTCCACGGTGTACGCGTGCAGGATCAGCGCGAGCGCATCGCTCATGCTGTCCGTGCTGCCGACCGGCGTCATGTCGGCCCAGGCGCAGGACTGGCCTCGGGTGGCGCGGACCTCGTAGCGGGCGGTCATGCGGCCTCGCGTTCGGCTTGATCATCGCCGCCCACGTGCTGCACGCCGCTTTCAAGCGCTGGTTTGTCGGCTGCGGCATCTCCAAACGGATCGTCCAAATTGTCGGCTTGATCCTTCGCTTCCTGCCGCCGCCGCTCGGCGTCGTCATCAGCCGCGTTTGCGATTGACTGATAATTTTCCAGCGACGGTTTGAGAAACGCACGGTCAGGTGCCGTGAGGGTTTTCCAATATTCGCGAAACGCCTCCGCGCCCTTTTCAGCTTCGGCGGTCGCCGCGAGTTGCAGCGAACGTTGAGTCGGCGAAAGCGTGTCCTGGCCGCCAATCCACGCGATCAGCTTGCTGCCCATTTCATCATCCATGACCTCATGCGCCTGGAATATCGGCCGCAGCGCGCCGGGGCATTTGCCGCCATACTGCTTGTCGATCGTAAAGCGGCCATCGCCCAGCATCAGCGCCATGATGGTCATGTCGAACCGCAAGGTTTTTTCCTGAATTGGCACGATGGGGCCGGGCACATAGGTTTTTTTGCCGTTTACCACTTCCTCGACGAGCGGCTGCTTGCCGCGCGAGCAGAGGATCAGGTGCAAACCGCAGCCCAACCATTGGCTTGTCAGCTTGCCCAGGCGACGCTTCGGCTTTGCCCATTTGGCCAAGTCGTTCCGCTCGGTCGCGTTCTCCACCATATCCAGAACGCCGCCCTCGGCAAACCATGCGTGCGACACGCTATCGACACAGAGCGTGGTGACGCCGGCCGCAACGAAATCGCGCAGCGCCTCCATATAGCGTTCTGGCGTGAACGGGGCCGTCAAAGCGCCATACATATAGCCGCCCGGAATGGCATCCACATAGGCGCGGCCTCGCTCGCCGCCTTCCGTATCAAGAAAGCCGCGCTTGGCTGGGTCCGGTTCAATGCCGGCCATCAACTTGAGCGCACTGTAGGTCTTGCCCGTTTCCGACATTCCAAACAACGAAATGAGTAGCTTCATTCCCTTTCGGGTAACGGGGGCGATTTGCACGATGGGCATAGTTTACACTCCTTCAAGGTTGCGCATAAATGCCCAATTCGGCAGGCGGCGGCGAAATGCCGTGTCGCGGTCTCGGGTTTGCGGGTCGCGGTATCCATACCACTCACCGCTTGCAAGGCACTTGGAAAAAATCTCGGCAGCCTTTTCGTTTTCCTCACGCCCGATGTTGATTGACTCTTCGTCCAACTCCACCACGGCAGGCAGATACGGCGCTTTCGTTTCCTGGTTCACAAACCAGTAATGGTCGGGCCGCGCGCCGGTAATTTCCTCAGCGCCTTCAAGATACCACGCGGCACGGCGATGATAGCCCATATTAAACGCGTGGCGGCCAAATTCTTCTGGGTCTGCGTTGGCGGTGGCTTTGTAATCATTTAGATGCCGCCAGCCGTCTTTGATAAAGTCCGGCCGGGCACGGCACCAAAAGCCGTAGCGGGGGTGTCGCCAGAACATCGACTGCTCGAACGTGCCGCCATCGAACGCGGTGCGGATAAAGCTGTTTGCCTGGAACGCGGCGCGCGCCGCTAGCACAGTCTCCATGTCCTTCGCCAGTATCGGCGTTTGGCCAAGCCTGCGCGCGGCTGCCGCTTGATCCTTAGCGTCCTGTGTTGCCCATGTGTCGCTTGGCTTGCCGTCCTTCGTATAAGCACGCACCACGCAAACCTTTTCCTCGAACAGATGCGGCTCAAGAAAAATGATGTGCGCCACGGAGCCAATAGAGAATTTCTCCTGCTTCTCGGGTTCTTCCCAGTTTGGGTTTAGGCGCTTGCTGTTCAGCATGCACTTGGCTGGCGCTTTCAGAAGTTCGTTTATCATGCCCGCGGATAGGCTCGGCGTGTCGCATGGGTCGCTATGGTAGAGGTCGCTCGGCAGGTCGTAGACGCCGGGCTCCGATATGACGGATGGGATGAGAAGATGCGTATTCATCAGTATTCGATCCTAACTGCTGGGATTTCGCCACGCGCAATCGCTGTAACGATCGCAATGGCATTTTCCTCGGTGATCCTGGCGGCAACCACCAGCGCGTTCGCAGCCGCCCGGTTGATCTTGCCGCGATGCGCTTTGTCAGCGGCGCGGCGATCAGCCTCGGCCTTCTCGGCTGCGGCTACCTGTGCAGCGCGGAGCTTCTCGGCCTCCACTGCGGCGGCTTTGTCGCGCTCGGCACGCTGGGCGCCCTCCTGCGCCTCTTTAGCCGCGCGTTCTTCTGCGGCGATGCGATCGGCTTCCGCCTTAGCCTCTGCCTCAATTCGCCGCTGTTCAGCCGCCGCAGCCTCGCGCTGGGCACGCTCGGCCGCATCCTTGGCGTCCTGCTCCCGCTTGGCCGCAGCCTGGCGCTCGCGTTCAACCGCAGCGGCTTTGTCAGACGCCTCCTGGGCCGCCCGCGCTTCCGCTTCCTCACGGGCACGCTGGGCGGCCTCTGCTGCAATCCTAGCCTCGCGCTGGGCCTGCAAACGGGCGCCCTCCACGCGCTGGCGTTCGGCTTCTGCGGCGCGTTCCTCGGCCTGGCGCTTTGCCTCGGCCTCAGCGGCAACAGCGTCAGCATAGGCTGCCTTCAGCGCGTTGCGGGTGTTTGTCTCGGCCTTCCGGGCGCGCGGCTCGAACTCTTTCCAATCCCGGTGCATCAGGTCGCTTTGCGCAAACGCATCAATGAGGCCGGCGATATCCTCGGCGGTCGCGTCGGCGGGGATATTCGCCAACGCCTCGATCTGGGCGAGCGCGCGCTCGTGGCCGTCGCAACGGTCTTTTTCGATCTGCTCGTAGACCGTCAGCGGCGCACGCACCTGATCCTTCAGCGCGTCCAGCTTTTCTTCAATGACGTGTTTTTCAGCGACGATGGCCTTGTGCGTCTTGCGGGCTTCCTCGCTCACGCCATCAGCCAGTTTCAGCAGCGCGGACTTCGTGCGCGCAACTTCAGCGGCGGCGGAACGGATTTCATCGCGGCCTTTCGGCGTGCTGGCGTCCAGCTTGAGCGAGCGCAGCCTGTCTTGCAGTTTGCCGAGTAGATCGTCTTTATCCGCCGCCAATACCGTGGGTAGCGCAGACTTCGGCAGCACTGCCAATTCGGTTCGTTCCAGTGTCTCGCTCATTATTTCCATCTCCTATAAGAAATCGGCCAAGCCCAAGCCCGCTGCCGTTGGTCGAAAATTAGGCCTTCGTCGGGCTCATCGGTCACTGCTCAAACTCCCAACACCCCAGCAAAATCAGCCAAAACACGCAGACAAGCGCGACCGCGCCCACCGCCTGCTTTGCCCACCGCCGCCACGGCCGCGGCGCTGGCAGCGGCGTCAGGCGCGTGTGCCAGTGGGGGCCGTTGTGATAGGTGACGCGGGTCATGCTGCCTCCACCACAACGCCGGCCCCATCCTTTCTGACGACAAAAATATTGATGCCTGCGCCACTATCCGAAACGGTAATCATGTCGCCAAGCGCAAACATACCGCTGCCATCAGAAAAAAAACTGGGCAGCAACGCTTCGGATGGCAAGCCTCGATAATGCCAGTGCGTAAATTGATTGGCATAAGCCAGAACCGAAAGGTTTTTCAACGTCATCTTCGGTGCTTCCACTACGTCGCTCATGGGGTTTCTCTTGGTTTGGGGTTTATGGGTTCAATCTTCTGAGGCCAAGCCTTAAACTTGCCGGATGCAATGCCCGCTGCAATGGCAGCACCACGATCCGGGCCGAACGCGCGCTGGCATTCCAGGCACTCGGGCGATCTGCAATCGAATAGGGGCATGATCTATTCCGCCGCCAGTTCATAATTGATCGCCGCCAGACCGCGCTGCCACCGAACCGTTGCCGCCGCCAGCGCATTCCGCCGATCCTTGTTTTCAGCAGCGCGGGCGCCTCGCAGCATCGGCAAAATGTCGCGAATCTCGTTACGGTCGCCGCGTTGGCGGGCGAGGGTAAAATCGGCCTCCAATTCCCAGATTTCGTCCATGCAGCCACTCGCGCGATACGCGGCGGCGGCGTTGCGCTGGCGGGCGGCGTAGGCTTCGTGCGCCATCAAACCGCACTCCGCCCGGTCGCAGCAGCCCGCCAGCTACGGTCCTGGTCGCGCCGGCCAGCCTCGTACGCAGCGCGGCGGTTCAGGGTCGCGCCCAGCGCCAGAAGCCCGGCGCCTAGCGACATGATAAAGATCGGGGCGGCCATCAAACCGCACTCCCGATCTTGCCGAACAGGGTGGTCAGCGTGGTGCCGAAGTGCTGAAACACTACGATCAGCACCAAGCCCAGAACGCCGGCGATGATGCCGTATTCCAGGGCGGTAACGGCGCGGCGGTCGGTCGTCAGGCGGATTATTGCTTTCATGGTGGCTCCCGTTCAGTCCGCAGCCAGGGGCGGCGGCGTGGGGGCAAATTAGGCCTAGCTGAAAATGCAGTCAACTTATTTTTTCGGTTGACGCGAAAAAAAGTTGGGGGCATTGTGCCGGCATGGAAGCACCGAACCTCAAGCCATTGTTCCGGGAACGCCGCATCCGCGCTGGCGATGTGGCCACCCTTACGGGCCGCAGCAATGCCGCAGTTAGCGATTGGGTCAACGGCGTTCGATTTATCCCCGCTGAGCAAGCGGTCAAGGTGGCAGCTTTTACCGGCATACCTCGCCATATCCTGCGCCCGGACCTTTGGGACGAGGGTATCGGCGGCGCGCCCGCTGGAGCCGACTAGTGGCGATCGCCCCCCTACTGGAGCGCTGCGAACCGCGCCCGGTCGAACTGGCCGCGGTCCGTGCCGACCGGGTCTGTCTCAGCGACAAGCTGATCGAGAACGGCCGCGAGATGCTGATCCTTGTCGCGACCGTCACCGGCGATCTGGTGACGCTGGCGGTGATGGACGGCAATCACGTCGCAAGGCGGACATTCACCCGCGCGG
>Ga0302193_10004402_pt1 | contig 11127 bp, 9 predicted proteins | sample II_Bog_E3_3_FD_200228 | JGI IMG/M metagenome (GOLD analysis project Ga0302193, IMG submission 200228) | Peat permafrost microbial communities from Stordalen Mire near Abisko, Sweden - II_Bog_E3_3 | ecosystem: Environmental > Terrestrial > Soil > Wetlands > Peat | place: Sweden: Abisko, Stordalen...
GCGCGAGCGGGGCGTGGAAAATGCGGCGCGGCCGGAGCAGCGCGGAGACGAGATTGTGACCGTTGAGGTTGTTATCCCGACACTGAACGACGAGCGCAGCCGCGAGATCATGCGTGAGCTGGCCAAGCTGAATCCGCAGGACCCGCGGGTGGCGCTGTTTGAGAGAGACAGGGAATAGGGAACAGGGGCTAGGGACTAGTGCACCGACGGGCTGTTGGCTTTTGCGAACTGCGACAGGTCGACTCGTAAAGTTCAGGCAGGAATTGCGATAAGCTGTTGGCACAAACACTATGGCTGCAAAACGCAAATCGAAGGGCGCGTACATGATCTCGGCGGTGGCCGAGATGTACGAGATTCATCCGCAGACGCTACGCCTGTATGAGCGCGAAGGTCTGCTGAAGCCGTCGCGCTCGGAAGGCAACACGCGCTACTACACGGAAGAGGATTTGGAGCGGCTGGAGTTCATTCTCAACCTGGCGCGGGATCTGGGCGTGAACATTGCCGGGATCGGCATCATTTTGCAGATGCGTGAGCGGATGGAAGAGATGAACCGGCAGATGCAGAGCTTTGTGGAGTACGTGCGGACGGAAATGCTGACGCGCTTCCAGCAGAATGCGCCGGGAGCAGCTGGGGCGATTGTGCCGATTCGGCGGCCGACGGTGGTGGCGAAGGCGGCGGCCCAGCGCAAGTCGTAGATTCCCGCAATGGCGACGCCAGGTAGGCAAATGAGATCAATCTTGCTCCTGCAATCGGCAGCAAGAAGCAGTTGAAGGTATCAAAGGATCTCGGGGGGCTAAAGCCCAGAGTCCTTTTTGAGGCTCTTTGCGGCATGACTGAAGTCATGCGCTCATACAGGACAACAGCACTTTGGTCCCCGGAACTGCTTGCCCCGGCAAAGCTGATATTCATCTTGAAGTGAATCGATTTCCATTCTGATTGTTCGGGGCCCGCATCGCTCGATTCCGGCCGGTCCGGGTATGCTTGATTCTGCATGTTTTACCTTCTTCTAGCTTTGGGCGTTCTCGGGCTCGTCACCTCGACGGGATTCGCGGCCATTGTGCTTTGGGCTGTTCCGGGCTACTTCAAGGAGCGGCGCGCGGCGGCTGCGGCTATGGCTGTGCGGCCGGGGTTTACGCCGGCGCTGACGCTGCTTAAACCGTTGCATGGGGCCGAGCCGGGGCTGGAAGCTGATCTTGAGACGTTCTTCCAGCAGGATTATCCGGCGTACGAGATTCTGTTTTGCGCGCGCTCGGCTGAGGACGGGGGGCTCAAGATTGCACGCGCGGTGGCGGCGCGCTATCCGGCGGTGCCGGTGAAATTTCTCTCGACCGGCGGCGAGCCCGACTACATCAACGCCAAGGTTGCGTCGATGGAGCGGATGGAGGCTGCGGCGGCGCACGACATCCTGGTGATCAGCGACAGCGATGTGCGGGTGACGCCGCATTATCTACGCGCGGTTGTGCTGCCGTTTGCCGATCCACAGGTTGGTGGCATGACCTGTCCGTATCGCGGCGTGGCGGCGGAGGGCGGGTTGTGGGCGCGGCTGGAGGCCGTGGGCATGAGCGTGGAGATGACCTCTGGGGTTCTGGCGGCGCGGGCCATGGAGGGGATGCAGTTTGTGCTGGGGCCGACGATGGCGTTTCGGCGGGAGACGATCCGGCGGATGGGCGGGTTCCGGGTGACGGCGGATTATTGCGCGGACGATTTTGTGCTCGGCAACCAGACGTACAAGCTGGGAGAGACGGTGGTGCTCAGCCATCACGCCATCGACCACATGGTGATCAACTCGGATTTTGTGGACTCGATGAAGCACCAGGTGCGCTGGATGAAGTCGACGCGCTTCTCGCGGCCGGCGGGGCACTTTGGCACCTGCCTCACGTTCAGCGTGCCGTATGGGCTGCTGGCGCTGGCTGGCTGCGTGGGGCTGGGCCATGTGGGGTTGGGCTTGATGCTGTTCGCCTGGAGCTTGATTACTCGGCTGGCGTTGGCTGTGGCGGTGGGGCGCGGGGTGGTGGGCGACCGGAGTTGGTTTGGACTGCTGGTGCTTTATCCCATCCGCGACCTGATGGGATTCGGGTTCTGGGTGGCTGGGTATTGGGGCCGGCGGGTCTTGTGGCGGGGACGGATCTTTGAGCTTTTGCCGGGTGGGAAGATGCGGGCGTCGGGGTAAGGCATTCCATGTCAGCCGAGGGCTAGGCTCAGGGTTGGCCGGGCGGTCGGGATACGCATTTGTAGGATCGCAAGACCTGCGTCCCGACTAGGCCATCGAGCAATGCTGATTTCACGGGAGGGTACGCAACGACACACTCTCGATCAAAGTTGTCGTAGGCAGCGAACGCAATTTTGCCATCGATCGCGATTTGAACGTGGAGAATGCCTTTCTGTCCAAACGCAATCTTTGAGACGATGGCCGTTGCTATTGCTGTGACATTCTCCTCATTTAGAGGCAAGACAAGGAAATCTAGTCTCGGCTGAAGCGTAGCTCTTTTCAGCACGCCAGATTCTTCGCTGACCACCTCAATCAACTGAGCCAACCCCGTGTGAGATAAGTTCCCCTCGAAACTGATCCTGCAATTGCCCGATGCGAGTACGCGCATCATCGCGAGCAAAAGGCGAGTCCGGTCCCGCGTGTCGAGTCTGAATATCTCGTCCATACAATTCCGGAAATTCCCTTACGGCAGCGGGCGGTCGGTCCAGAGGGCTTTGTCGGCGAGGGACTGGACGGGGTAGAGGCGGCCGGCGAGGAGGCTCTCGGCTTTGGGCTGGTTCTCGTCCTCTGCGAAGAGCCATTTGCGCTCGCCGGTGCCCCAGATTTTGGAGAGGCGGTCGTTGTCGAGGTAGATGTCGGGCGCGTCGGGGTAGCAGGAGCCCCAGAGGAGCGTGGAGCCCTCGCCGTGCTGGCCGCAGCGGGCCACGACCAGGTCGGCGGGTCTATGCCCAAGGAAGTTGTTTGTGTAGAAGATGACCGAGGAGCCGGACGACTGGTCGCCGTAGATGATGAAGGTGTCAGAGGGCGAGCCTTTCGCGATGATGGTGTCGGCGAATGGCTTGGAGCCGAGCATGGGATAGAAGCGGGCGAAGGCGATGTGCGCGGCGATGAGGAAGACGGTGAAGGTGAGGGCGATGCTGAGGGTGGCAGCGATGTGTTTGCCTTTCACGCGCAGCAGCCAGCCGACGGCCGGACCGATGAGCAGGGCGATGCCGGCGAGGGAGGCGGGCAGGCGCAGGGCGGCGAAGGACGGCCCGGTGAGATCGAAGAAGTGGGACATGGAAAGCGTGTAGTCGCCGACGGCGCGGTGGGCGAGCAGGGTTCCGATGTCGGAGACGTAGGGGAGATGGCGCGAGTTCCACAGGCCCCAGGCGAGGGCGAGGGCGGCGAGCACGCCGATGACGGTGAAGACGGCTTGCGCGCCGGTGAGCCATGCGGTTGAGAGCAGCGGGTTGCTGCTGTTGGGCGCACCGTCGGCGCTGCCGTCGAGGCCGCGCTTTTCTTCAATGCCGGCGAGCACGGCGGCGATGAGGATGAACAGCGGCGGCCAGACCGGGAAGGTGTAGTACTCCTGGTTGGAGGAGATGGAGAAGAACAGCAGCGTCCAGGCCGAGAAGAGCGAGAGCAGCCAGACGGAGCGGACGCGGAACTTGAGTCCGATGACGTAGGTGGCGACGTCTTCGCGGACGGCGTGGTCGAGGTAGAAGTCGACGGTCTGGCCGGCGTCGTGGCGCAGGTGCTGGAGCCAGTGGTGGCGGGTCTTCCAGGCGATGGCGAAAAGCGCGGGCAGGAACAGGCTCCAGGGGAAGAGCCACACGATGTGCAGCACCCAGTAGAGGACGCCGGGGAGCTTGTTGTAGTCGTGCGGGTAGCGCAGCGAGAAGAAGCGCAGGTAGTGCTCGTTGACGAAGTAGAAGTAGAAGAAGCCGTGCACGTTGCCGATGGTGGGGTGATTGCCGACGGGGTGGCCCTGGTCGGGATTGGCGAGTCCGCAAAGGATGTGCCAGGGCGCGGCGATCGCCAGGAAGAGGAGCGTGCCGGTGAAGAGGCGCAGCTTGCGCCAGCGACGCCACTGGCCGGTGAGGATGATGTAGGGAATGGCGGCGCCGATGAAGAAGACCGGTGCGATGAGTCCCTTGGTGAGCAGGGCGAGGGCCACGCAGGCGTAAGACCAGTAGAGGCGGTTGTACTCGCCGCGCTCGAGGCCGGTGATGAGGGCGTAAAGCGCGATGAGCAGGAACAGGCTCAAGTAGGACTCGGGAATGATGAAGCGGGTGTAGAGGAATGCTCCGATGGAGGTGAGCACGGCCAGGCCGGCGTAGAGTCCGGCGCGGGCGCCCCAGGCGCGGCGGGTCCAGTGCCAGGCGAGCCAGCAGAGGCCGAGCATGGCGAGCGAGTTGGGCAGGTGGGTGGCGAAGGTGTTCTCGCCGAAGAGCTTGTAGCTGATGGCGACGGTCCAGTAGGGCAGTGGGGGCTTCTCGATGTAGCGGATGCCGTTGATCTGGCAGGTGATCCAGTTGCCGCTGTCGACAATGTGCTGGGCGGCCTCGGCGTGCGCAGCGTCAACGTCGTCGAGCAGGGGCGGAGAAAAGAGCGAGCCCACCTGGACGGCAAGAAAGATGAAAACAAAGAGCAGCCAGGTGGCCATGGTGGATGGGCCCTGCGCTGGACGAGGGATGGTCGAGTCCGAATGGTATGAAGAAGAGGAGGCCATTTGATCAAGGATAACAGCCGGATTGACAGGCGCAGATGAGGATTTGGTAATGGTTTTTGGCAAGTGCAACTGTGCGATCCGTTTGTGCTGCGAGCGTGGAGAGCGACCGAAACCATTCGAGCGACGAACGAGCGTCTGCCCCACCGCAGGTGGCTAGAATTGAAGCTGTGAGGATGAAGACGGTGGCGCAGATACTCCCCAGTCCGCGCGTACGCGACTCCGCAGCCGGCGAGATGTGCCTGGGTCGTCGCGGTTTCGATGCTTTGGCTGTGCTGGGGCTGTGGCATTTGACCAGCCTGGATGCGCCGACAGTGGCGGTGGTGTGGGCGCTGGGGTTTGCATGGGCAGAGGGTGTGCGGCTGCCGGGGTGGATTCCGGCGCTGCTGGCGCTGGGGGCCTGGGCGGTTTACGTTTTTGACCGGCTGCTGGATGTGCGCGGCGCATTGCGGTCAGGCGATCTAGGTGGGTTGCGCGAGAGGCACCGGTTTCATCATCGCCATCGGCGGGTGCTGGTGCCGCTTGGCGTTGCGGCGGCGTTGGCGGCGGCGGCGCTTGTGTTGACGTTGATGCCGGCAGCGGCGCGGGACCGCAACTCGGTGCTGGCGGTGGCCGCGCTGGTTTACTTTACGCGGGTTCACTCGGCCGGACAGCCGGAAGGGGCGCGCCGACCGCTGTTGTTTCGCAAAGAACTGCTGGTAGGGGTGCTGTTCACGGCGGGGTGCGCGCTGCCGGCGTTGAGCCGGGCTTTCACGCAGAGCGGGGTGCGGTGGGGGCCGTTTGCGGCGGTGGTGGTGTTCTTCGCCCTGCTGGCGTGGTTGAACTGTCACGCGATCGATCGCTGGGAGAGCGGGTTGCGCGAGGGCGGGGCCGGCCTCTCCGGAGTTGCTGCTCGAAGTGGTGTGGCGGGCCTTGCCTTCCTGCTGGCCTGCGCCGGAGTGCTGAGTGCAGCGGGGATTTCCGTTGTGGAGCCGCGTGCGGGAATGTTGTTGCTTGCGGGCGCGTCGAGCGCTCTGCTGCTGGCGCAGCTGGACAGGAGGCGCGACAGGATGATGCCGCTCACGCTGCGGGCTCTGGCCGACGTGGTGCTACTGACGCCGCTGGTGCTGCTTGTGCCTTTTGAGCTGCTGCCGCGATGAGTCGCGCACCGGACTTCAATCGACTGGCGCGGCTCTACCGCTGGATGGAGTGGTTAAGCTTTGGGCCGTGGCTTGCGCTGACCCGATTCACGTTTCTGAACCGGCTGACTGGATGCCAGCGTGCGCTGGTGCTGGGCGATGGGGACGGCCGGTTTACGGCACGGCTGCTGGGGGTCAATGAGGCCGTTGTCGTTGATGCTATCGACGCCAGCGCGGCGATGCTGCGGGCGCTTGAGTGCCGCGCTGGTCGAGAGGCGGGCAGGGTTCAGACGCGTCTGGCAGACGTCAGAGAGTGGAAGGCGGCGGAGTGGCAGCCGGAAACACGACAATCGGACGCGGCTTATGACTTGATCGCCACGCATTTCTTCCTCGATTGCCTGACAACAGCGGAGGTTGCGGCGCTGGCTGCGCGGCTGCGCGATGTTGTCGCGCCTGATGCGCTTTGGGTGGTCTCGGAGTTTGCTGTCCCTGACGGCTGGCGGGGCGCGCTGATCGCGCGGCCAGTGGTCGGCTCGCTCTACGTGGCGTTCGGCTGGCTCACCGGGCTGACGGTGCGCGCTCTGCCGGACCATGCCTCGGCGCTTGGTGCAGCGGGATTTCACCTGGTGGCTCGTCGCGCCCGGCTGGGAGGGCTGCTGGTGAGCGAACTGTGGTGTGCCGGTGATGGGGGCTTGCCGCAGAGGATCGCGCCTGCCAGGGCAATCGCATTTGAAAACGCTTCGGGTGGGATTTTTTGGGAATGAATTTAGCGAGTTAGCGCCCGCTTCGCGGGCATGGCAAGTTAGCGAGTCAGCGGGCGTAATTGGTCGATCCAGGTTTCATGCCCCGCGGGTCGGTGAGGCCGATGGAGGACTGATCCAAAGCTCGCTTCGATGGAGGCTTTTGGGCAGCCAAAGAGGTTCGCTGGTCATGTAAGTTCAAAGGCGATTTCCCTGCCCCACCTGCCCGGCTCGCCGGCGGAGATCGTGCAAAAGCCTTAAACCATCGGAATTGTTACAATCGTGTTAAGATCGGTGCTCCGGGAGCGGCCGGCAGAGCGAAAAGCGCCGCGTTGCTCCCGCACCCGAACAACTCCTTATGAATCTCTATCTCATGCGTCATGCCAATGCGGGGCTCAGCCGGGGGAACCCGGTGCTGGATGCCAAGCGGGCGCTCATCAAAGAAGGTAAAGAGCAGTGCATGCTGATGGCGCGCGTGCTCTCGGCGCTCAAGGTGCAGGTGGACGTGATTGTATCGAGCCCCTTGAAGCGCGCTTTGCAGACGGCGCAGTTTGTGGGCACGGAGCTGGGGTACGAGGCCAATGTGGAAGTGAGTCCGGCGCTGGGGCTGAGCGCGGATTACGCGGCCTTCCAGCAACTGCTGGCCAAGTACGCCGACTACGAGGGCGTGCTGGTGGTGGGTCATAACCCCAACCTGTTCCAGTTTCTGGGACGGATGATTACCGGCAACGGCGGCGCGGCGATCCGCATGCGCAAGGGCTCAATTGCGCGGGTGGATATGGACCGGCATCCGCCGCTCTTGCGGTGGCTGATCGATCCGCGCATGGCGCGGGCGATCTATGGCAGCGTGGCGAAGAGCTCGCGGCCGAAGACCTCGCGGAAGTAAGCGGCCTCTTTGCGCAGCGACCAGAGCTCGAGCTCGGCGCCGGTGCGGCCGGGCTCGACTTCAAGATAGACACGCTTGGGATACACCTTTGCCTGGACGCGCAGCACATCGCTGGCGCGATCCTGATTGAGCGCGACGGCCAACCGGAGCAGGACCACGGCGCGGTGTACATGGGCGTGCTCGGCGGCGGGAATATTGCGCAGGGCGCGGTCGCCGGGCTGGGGGCGGCTCTTGCCCAGGTAGCGCGTGATGGCCGAGACGGTGGTGCGCTGGAGCTGGGTGTAGCCGTAAATCTCAGAGCTCGACACGATGTACTGCGTGTGGCGGTGATGGCCCTGGTGGTTGATGAACTTGCCGGTATCGCGCAACAGAGCAGCGGCCTGAAGCCAGCTTTCGTACTCGGCGGGCAGCTCGTGCAGGGCTTTGAGATCGCGGAAGAGCTGGACGGCGTGGGCGCGAACGGGCTCGGCCTGTTTCGGATCGACGCCGTAACGGCGGGCGGTGGCGAGCACGCTCTCCCAGCGCTCATGTTCGAACTCGCGGTGGGCCTGGGCGCGGGCGTCCTGCTCGGCCAGCATCTGGGCCAGGATGCCGTCGCGCAAGCCGAGGGGCGAGTAGCGGAAGCCGGGCAGGGCGAAGCTCTCCAGCAGCTCGGCGAAGACCTCGGCGCCGGCCACGATGATCTCGGCGCGCTTGGGTCCGATGCCGGGCACGGCCTCGCGCTGGGAGAGGGTCATCTTGGCCAGCCGGGTGCTCAGCTTGCGGACGTCTTTGGCAACGGCTGTTCCGGATGCTGGGCTGACGGTCTTCCTGACTGACTTGCCGGCTCGCTGGCCTGCTGTCTTGCCGGCTTTGCTTCCCTGGATGGCACAGGCCTCGGCAAGAGCGGCGGCGGTTCCAGATGTGGCGATGACGGCGGCGATGCGGGCGGGCTGAATTTTGCGATGAACGCGGCGCAGTTCGCGCTGAATCCAGCGGCGCATGCGGGCCAGCTCCTCGGCCGGGGCCGGATCGGCGGTGAGAAGACCCTGGGTGAGCCGGACGGCGCCGAGCGGGACGCTGATGGTCTCCTTGATGCGCTTGTGCTCGGAGAGGGTGATCTCGCAGCTGCCGCCGCCCAGGTCAACGAGCAAGACGCGTCCGGCCAAGCCGGGCTTTGGGGCGCCGGTGTCGGCGGCCATCACGCCGAGGTGGATGAGGCGTCCCTCCTCCAGGCCGGAGATGGTCTCGAGATGCCAGCCGGTCTCGGCTTTGACCCAGGCCTGAAACGCTGCGCCGTTGCGGGCGTCGCGCATGGCGGCGGTGGCCACGACGCGGATCTGGTCCACACCGTGGGTCTGCACCGCGCGCTGAAACCGCTTGAGCGCCTGGATGGTGTTGGCCATGGCCTCCGGCGACACCAGGCCGGTCTCAAACACGCCGGCGCCGAGACGCGTGACCTCGCGGTCTTCATGCACGGTGCGAAGCTGGTGCGCGACCACTTTGGCGATCTTGAGGCGGCAGGAGTTGGAACCGATATCGACTGCGGCAAAGGTGGGCATGATGGGAAGGGGACGCTCCGGGAGAGGGGATCAAGCCTATGGGGAAACGATACACGAGCGCAGCGGCCGGAAAGAGTGGAAGAGTGGATATGGAAAGAGCGTGCGGAATCAGCTGGACGGAGGGCTGGAAACCGGCGCGATATCGAAGGTGGAGAAGCGCTTGTTCTGGCCGGTGATCTCCGAGCGGAGCTCGTGCCAGAGCTCATTGGGAACCTTGAGGAAGACCTCGACGACGGCGGGATCGAACTGCGAGCCGGAACATCGCAGGATCTCTTCGCGGGCGATGTCGAAGCTGCGGGCCTTGCGATAAGGGCGGTCGCTGGTGATGGCGTCGAGGGTATCGGCGACGGCGAAGATGCGAGCGCCGATGGGAATCTCGGCTCCGCGCAGGCCGTTGGGATAGCCGGAGCCGTCAAAGTGCTCCTGGTGAGAGAAGACGATCTCTGCGGACTCGGCGAGGAAGGGAATTTTGCGCAGCATGTTGTAGCCGCGAGCGCAGTGCTCGCGCATGACGGTCTGCTCTTCATGGGAGAGCTTGCCGGGCTTGCGCAGGATTTCGTCGGGGATGGCCATTTTGCCGATGTCGTGGAGAAACGCGCCGCGGGCGATGATCTTGATCTGCGAGGGGCTGATGCCCATGGCGCGGGCCAGGGCGATGGTGTAAGCGGTGACGCGCTTGGAGTGGCCTTCGGTTTCGGAGTCTTTGAGATCGAGCGCGTCGCCCAGCGCCTCGAGGGTCACGTCGTAGGAGTGCTCGAGGTTCTCCATGGCCTGGCGCAGCATTTCAGTGCGGGCGCGGACGACCTGCTCGAGATTCTGCTGGTAGTTGTGGCTGTCCTGCAAGGCCTGGCGGTGGTCGAGCGCGCGCTGGACGGTGTTGACCAGGTGCTCGCGCTCGAAGGGCTTGAGCAGGTAGTCGTAGGCGCCGCGGCGCATGGAGTCGATGGCCACGCTGATGTCGTGAATGGCGGTGACCATGACGACGGGCAACTGCGGCTGCTGGCCGTGGATGCGCTCGAGCAGGGCGATGCCGTTGCCATCCTGCATCACGATGTCGGTGAGGACGAGGTCGAAGGCGTTGAGCTCGATCATCTCGATGCCTTCACGGCCACTGGCGGCGAGCTGCACGTCGTAACCCTGGCGCTCGAGCGTGGAGGCGATCATGGAGCGGACATGGGGCTCGTCGTCGACAACGAGGATGCGCGCGTTCCTGCGCGGGCGCACCGCCGTGGGTGCTTCCGACTCCGCGCTCGTGCTGCCCGGGTGCGGCAGTGGCTGCAAGCGAGCCAGGTTCAAAGCCACGCCTTGACCCTCCATGGACCCCCGCAGGCCCGAAGGCTTGCGGTAAATGGCCAACATGCCGATCCTGGTTCTTTGACCCGCTCTCGTTGCGCCGCTTCTCTGGCGAAGCCGAGCCCCACGGGGAAGATCCGGATCAGCGATCTAAAGTCTCGCTTGAGCCCGCAGCGGGAGACCCGGAAAGCAGCGCCCGGGCATGGGTGGAGAAAGCGACTCGACTGCGGCGAAGCGGTGCGCAGGGAGAAACCTCTCAACTTCCATCCGCCGTCCGGAAGGGGTGGACGGCGCTTTCTGCAGACCAAACAAGGAAAAACGAATCAACGTAAAACGTCCAAATGACGGGAAAGCCGTCTGGCGACCTTACTTGTTGCCAGATGCAGGCTTTTGCCGGTACAACGTGGCCCTTGCTAGCTGAAGGTTACTCCCAGCCGGCTCCGAGAGGAAACAACTTTCTTGGAGTTGTATCAACAACATTAGATGTTGGACGATTTATTTTGGCTGCACACGGGCACAATGGGACGTTTTTTTAACGGGCGGCGGGGAGTTTTTGTTGCGACTCACTGAAAAAGTGCGGATTCTGGCACCGGGTACGGCAACTGCAGCGCCGGGAGCCTTGGTCTATTGAAAAAAGGAGGACCCCCCTGCATTGCCGGGGTGGCAGTCGAAGTTTGACTTGTGCGGGAGTCTTTGCCGGTTTGTGTTTTCCCCCTTTTCTGGGGACAACGTTACAGGATTCGGAGGACTGGCGCCGTCCCTACGGGACTCCGAATGTTTTGTTGGTTTTGCCCAACCCACGCTGAAGCGCGGGGCTAGAGTAGTTCTCCAATTCATGTGCTCTATTCA
>Ga0302193_10004415_pt1 | contig 11109 bp, 10 predicted proteins | sample II_Bog_E3_3_FD_200228 | JGI IMG/M metagenome (GOLD analysis project Ga0302193, IMG submission 200228) | Peat permafrost microbial communities from Stordalen Mire near Abisko, Sweden - II_Bog_E3_3 | ecosystem: Environmental > Terrestrial > Soil > Wetlands > Peat | place: Sweden: Abisko...
CTTCCATTGAGCCACCGAGCCCAAGCCCTCGTGCAGTAGCACCAGGGTGGGGGCGGCGTCGGGCGGCGGGCCTATCCAGACATATTCCAGCGGCCCGCCGGCCAGGGAAAGATGCATCATGCGGGTCATGTCAGCCGCGGCCCTTGGCTCCGCAATCGGGTAGGATCTTGGTCAAGGACTTGCACAGTTTGGCGCCCTCGGCCTCCGACAGGCCTTTGGCCTGAAGGCGCAGGAAATTGCCCTTGCCGGGGATGGTCAGCTTGGTCAGCTCCGGCTTGGCCTTGCTCAAGAGGGGCGAGGATTTGCCCAGCTCTTTCCAGCCGGCCATGGCGGTGCCCTTGTCGCGGTAGGAGGCCAGATAGACCAGAGGACCCTCGGACTTGGCTTCGGATTTCTTGGCCTCAGATGCCTTCTTTTCCTCGACCATTTGGGTTTCCGGCTGGCGGCCCAGGCGCAGGGGCTTGCCATTGGCCAGGGACAACAGGCTGCCGTCCTTCAGCTGCAGATATTCGATGAAGGCTTCGTCGTTGCAGGTAATGGTCAGATGCGGCTGGGGCTGCTTCAGAGCATCTTCGCTGGTCTTCTCCAGACCCAGGAAGGCGGCTTCGCTCTGGCTGTCGGCCACATAGACTGGCTTGGGACAGGTATGGCCGGCAAGGTCGGTGGCGCTGTTTTCGGTGATGAACAGGCGCTGGCCCAGCGGCCCGGCTTGACCCAAGCCGTAAAGGTCGGTGACGGCCCAGATGCCGATCCAGGGCTTCAAGGTCTCGGCGTTCAGGGCCTCGGGCTTTGACGGCTCGGCCTTCTGCTCCACGATCGGGTCGGCCAGGGGGTCCGGCTTGGCGTCGGGCTCGGACTCCGGCTCGGAGGCGCAGGCGGCCAGCAGCAGGAGCGGCAGAACGACTGCGAGGGATGCCTGTCTCTTCATCTGGGCTTGATCTCTCTGTCACATAAGGTCGATTTGAGACAGGATGCTGACGCAGTTCGTCAGGATGATCAACGGCAATTGCAAGGTTCGGAAGATACCGGCCCTTGTCGCGGAATGCCCTATGAGCCATCTATCAGCGCAAGTGAATGACTGTACCGCCGGAAGGGATTGAGGGATGGCCGACTGCCTGGGTCTTTGTGATTACGTCGATGACGTCTGCCAGGGCTGCGGACGCGACTTCAGCCTTTACGGCGAAGAGGATAAGACAGAAGCCGCGCCCGATGATGGGGGCGCGGCTCCTCAAGGGAAGACTGCTTAGGCCAAGACATCCGGCATGCTTTTGCCCAAGGACTGACGCTCGGAGACCTTGGCTCCGGCCAGGGCGAAGCCGACGGCTTTCCCCGATGCGTCCAGATAGAGGGCCTTGAGATCACGGCCCTCGCCTTCCACGCTCCAGTCGCCGGCGATGCCGAAGGGCGGCGGGCAGACGGCTACCGGCAGGGCCGGGGTCTTCACCACCACCGGCAGGGCCGGCAAAGTCAGTGACGTTTCCGTCCCGGCCAGAGTGGCGGCCAAGGCGCGGGCCTGGGCCATCAGCGGCAGAACGAAGGGCAGCGGCCCAGCCTCGGTCTGGGCACAATCGCCCAGGGCGAAGATGGAGGCATCAGAGGTCCGCAACAGCCGGTCCACCACGATGCCCCTGTCCACCGTCAGGCCTGCTTCGCGGGCCAGGGTGACGCGGGGTAGCAGACCGATGGCCGACAGGGCCAGATCGAATTCCACCACCTGACCATCATCCAGAACGGCCTTGCCCGGCTCGAAGCGAGCCACCGAGCGGGACAGATGCAAAGTGATGCCAATGCCGGTCAAAGCCTGGGTGACAGCGTCGCCGAGGATCTTCGGCAGCAGCCGGCCCAGAGGCCAGGGGGCTGGGTCGACGATGGTGACTGCATGCCCGGCTCCGGACAGATCATTGGCGAATTCCGCCCCGATCAATCCGGCGCCGATCAGCAGCACCCGTGATTTGGCCCCCAGTTTGTCCCGCCAGACGGAGTAATCGTCCAGATCATTGACGCTATGGACCACCACCTGATCCGAGCCCTCGACCTTATACGGTCGGGGGTCGGCGCCTATGGCCAGGACCAGCCGGCCATAGGCCAGCTTGGTCTGGGAGCCATCGGCAGCCTTGACCGTGACGGTCTTGGCGGCAGGATCTATGGCTGTGGCCTTGCAGCGGCTCAGCACCGTCAGGGACAGCTCGCTGGCGATCTGCTCGGCGGACTTCATGGCCAGGGCGGCGGGGGTCTTACCCTGGGCGAAGGCGTTCGACAGCATGGGCTTGCTGTAGACCTCTCCGCCGTCGGCGGTCACCACCGTCACCGGGGTCTCGCGGTCCAGTTTCCGGAACTCGCGGGCCAGGGTATATCCCCCCAGCCCGCTGCCCAGGATCACCACGCCTGCATCCAGGGAAGCCATGATCAGGCCTCAACCACTTCGAAGTCGGCCTTCGACACGCCGCAGTCCGGGCAGGACCAATCGTCGGGAATAGCCTCGAAGGGGGTGCCGGGAGCGATGCCATCGTCGGGCATGCCGACGGCGGGGTCATAGGTGAAGCCACAGACGACGCAGACATACTTTTTCATGATCAGGTTCCTTTTCTTAGAGTCTTCGGTCCGGTGGTATCAGGCGCCCTTGTGGGCGGCCAGGGTGTCCCGGTAGTGGTTGGCGTGACGTTCCTCGACTTTGGCCAGGGCGGCGAAGCGCTTGGCGGCAGTGGCCAGAGTCTTGGCGAACTGCTCGGCATGCTCCTTGGACTCGGCGATCTGCTCGTCGATCTCGGCGACGGCGGCGGCATGGCCTTCCTGCTCGGCGAGGTGACGGAACTTGGGGTACATCTCGGTGTATTCGTAGGTCTCGCCGTCGATGGCCATCTGCAGCATCGTCTCGACGGTCAGCTGATCCTTGGGGTAGAGCAGATCAAGATGGCCGAAGGCATGGGCGGTTTCCTGCTCGGCGGTCTTCTCGAAGACCTCGGCCACATCGACGGCGCCCAGCTCGCGGGCCCGGCGGGCGAAGAAGAGGTACTTGCGGTTCGCCATGGATTCACCGGCGAAGGCGGCTTCGATGTTCTTGATGGTGGGGGAGTCGGAATTGAAGGCCATGGGGTCTCTCCTGTAAGTCCTGGGTGGCTTGGGTTCGTTCGATGACCAAAACTAGCGAATCGGCTCAATCGAGTAAAACGACTAATATCTGTTTATTTAATCGAATAAATCGATCATAAGCCCGTCGAAAGATGGTGCCATCAAGCCCATAAGTAAAAAATGGTTTTTAGGGATTAGATCTTTCGTCAGACAGAAATTGCTCGGCCCGCTTGTCGGCGCCAGAGGGCAGGGGCCAGCGGGGGCGATCGACCCAGGAGACGATGTCGGCCAGCACCACGTCTGCCTGAAGGTCGCGCAGCAGCATATGCCAGCCGTTAGGGTATATGGCCTTAACCTGGGATTCGCCCCGCAGATTGCCCATGGCCCTCAGGCTGGGAGCCTGGGGAATGATCTGATCGTGCTCGCCATAGAGCACCAGGGCCGGTGTGGTCAGTTTTGTGGCGCTATGCTGGGCTTCGGTCATCAGATCGACCAGCCCATGGATGACGTCGGCGCGGGTGTCCTTAAGGACCAGGGGGTCGCGGCTCAAGGACCGCAGCATCTCGAGGTTGTCCGAGGGCTGGACGTCCAGGCCATGGCCGTTGAAGGTCATCCAGGGCATGGCGTGCCAGGTCATCCATAGCGCACCCTTCTCGAAGATATTCATATCGTCGCGGCCCCAGACGGCCGGGGCCGCCAGGATGACGCCGGTCACGGGCGGAGGATTGGGTCCGGTCATGGTCAGCATGACCACGGCCCCGCCCATGCTTTCGCCCAGGGCATAAAGCGGCAGGCCGGGATGTTTTTGGGCCACCAGCCGCAGGGTGGTGGAAAGATCGGCGCTCATGGCCTCTTGCCCGGCCCAATAGCCGGGCCAAGGCCCTTGGCCGAAGCCGCGCTGGTCATAGGCATAGACGGCGATGCCGTGGGCCGAAAGATATTTGCCGCTTCTCTCGAAGGATCGGGAATAGTCGTTCATGCCGTGCAGGGCGACGACGACGGCTTTCAGCGGCGTGCCTTCAGGGGGCATCCACAGCCGCAGAGGCAGGCGCTCCTCGTCGCTGGTGACGATGGCGTCTGCTTCAAGCCGGGGCTCGATGCGATCTTGGCCAAGGGGTTTCAGGGTCGGGGCACAGCCGGCGGGGAATAGAAATGACAACATGATAAGCACCCTGCCCCAATGCGCCATAATTAGCTCGAAGAATCTGCAACTGCCTGTTGAGCCCCATGCCCGGTCAGACGAAGGAAGATATCTTCTAGATCGGCTTCGACGGTGGAAAGATCAAGCACCCCCAGCCCGGCAGCGCGCACACCCTCAAGGATCAGGCCCACATTGGTGGCGCTGGGCTTATAGCGGAAGCGCAGGCGGCGGGCGTCCAGCTGGTCGGGAGACCAGGGCGCCAGCTGGGCCGGAACGGCTCCAATGTCGCGGTCCAGAGTGACGATCAACTGCTTGCTGTCTAAACGCCCCAGCAGGGAGGTTTTTTCTTCACAGGCCACCAGCTGGCCCTGGTCGATGATGGCGATGCGGTCGCATAGCTCTTCGGCCTCTTCCAGATAGTGGGTGGTCAGGACGATGGTGGTGCCCTGTTCGTTCAAGGTCTTCACATAGGCCCAAAGCTGCTGGCGCAGTTCGATGTCCACACCGGCGGTGGGTTCGTCCAGCACCAGGATCGGCGGGCTGTGCACCATGGCCTTGGCCACCAGAAGGCGTCGGCGCATGCCGCCCGACAGGGTGCGGGCATAGGCATGGGCCTTGTCGGCCAGCCCGACGGCTTCCAAAATCTCGTCGGTACGGCGCTCGGCCTTGGGCACGCCGTACATGCCGGCCTGAACCTCCAGCAGCTCTCGCGGGGTGAAGAAGGGGTCTAGGTTCAACTCCTGCGGCACCACGCCGATGGCGCAGCGGGCGGCCCTCTCGTCGTCGGCGACGTCGGTGCCCCAAATGCGGGCAATGCCCGAGGATTTGGTCACCAATCCGGCCAGGATGTTGATGAAGGTGGATTTGCCGGCGCCGTTGGGGCCCAGCAGGCCAAAGAACGAGCCGCGGGGGATTGCCAGCGACACATTGTCCAGCGCCATCTTGGCAGGCTGACGGCCACGGGCACCGTAGACCTTGGTCAGGCCGACGGTTTCGATTGCGAATTCGGGAGCTGATTTAGAGCTGGACATGCATCCACGCGATAAGGGAATTGATTGGTCAGCCGCAATGGGTATCATCCGCCCGACCAGCCGCGCAATGAGGATCGACATGAGCCAGGAAGTCGTCACTGTCAATACCACCACCGTCGCCTGTGAAGGCAATGGTCCCGTGACCGGCCATCCCAAGGTCTATCTGACCTTTTCCGATGCCAAGGAAGAGCTGGTCTGCCCCTATTGCAGCCAGGCTTTCAAGCTGGCCGAGGGTGCGAAGTCGCACGGGCATTAAATCCAATTATTGGATTTAATCTTTGCCAGAGGCGCGCCCGTGCCGGGCGGCTCAAACGCCGCTCGGAATTAAGCGGTTCCGTCGGCCGGAACCGCTGGGAGTTCTTCTCTGCCCTTTTTGCCGCCGATCGCCTAAGTTTTACCTCGTCACGCGGTAAGAAGGATTTGTCATGACTGCATCACCCCTCCGCCATGTCACGCTGGTGGACGGCTCGGGATTTATTTTCCGCGCCTTCCACGGTCTGCCCATGATGACGCGCCCCGACGGCGTGCCGGTGAATGCCGTCTATGGCTTCGCCTCCATGCTGATGAAGCTGATGCAGGACTCCACCTCGGATCATCTGGCGGTGATCTTCGACGCCGGGCGCACAACCTTTCGCAGCGAGATTTATCCCGCCTATAAGGCCCATCGCCCCGAGCCGCCGGAAGAACTGGTCCCTCAGTTCGCTCTGATCCGCGACGCCGTGCGGGCCTTCAATGTACCTTGCGTCGAACTGGCCGGTTTCGAGGCCGACGATCTGATCGCCACCTATGCCCGGCTGGCTCGCGAGCAGGGAGCCCGCGTCACCATCGTTTCCTCGGACAAGGACTTGATGCAGTTGGTGGGCGAGGGGGTCGAGATGTTCGATCCGCTGAAAAACCGCGTCATCGGTCCTGCCGAAGTCTTCGAGAAATTCGCCGTCGCTCCCGACAAGGTGGTGGACGTCCAGGCCTTGGCCGGTGACAGCACCGACAATGTGCCTGGCGTTCCCGGCATCGGCATCAAGACGGCGGCCCAGCTGATCACCGAATATGGCGATCTGGAAAGCCTGCTGGCCCGTGCCGGTGAGATCAAGCAGCCCAAGCGCCGGGAATCCCTGATCGAAAATGCCGATCTGGCCCGGGTCTCGCGCCGCTTGGTGGAACTGCGTCAGGATGTTCCGGTGCCCGAGTCCCTGGACAATTTCGGCCTGCGCCAGCCCGACCGTATCGAGCTGCTGGCCTTCATCGACGCCCAGGGCTTTCGCAGTATCCGCGCCCGCATCGAGCAGCATCTGAACGCCAACGGCGCTTTGCCCGCGACGCCTGAGCCCGCATCAGCCCTCAAGATCGAGACCGACTACGAGCTGGTTCTGACCGTCGAGGCCCTGGAACGCTGGGTCGCCGCCGCCCGCTCGGTGGGCGTGGTGGCGGTGGATACCGAGACCAATTCCCTGGATTCCTTACGGTGTGATCTGGTCGGTGTCTCCCTGTCGGTGGCTCCCGGCAAGGCCTGTTATATCCCGGTGCTGCATTCCGACGGCCCCGCCCAGGGGGATTTGCTGGGTGGAGGCGGCCCCTCCGGCCCGGCCATCCTGCCCAAGGCCGTCACCCTCGAAATCCTCAAGCCGCTGTTGGAAGACTCCGGCGTGCTGAAGGTCGGCCATAACATAAAGTTCGACCTGCAGGTGCTGTCCCAGGTGGGGATCGAGGTCGATCCCATCGATGACACCATGCTGCTGTCCTATGTCCTGACCTGCGGCCTGCATGGCCAGGGCATGGACGAGCTGTCCTCGCGCTATCTTAATCACCAGACCATTCCTTTCTCGCAGGTTTGCGGCACCGGCAAGGCTCAGATCACCTTTGATCGGGTGCCGCTGGACAAGGCCTTGGCCTATGCCGCCGAGGATGCCGATATCACCCTGCGCCTGTATCACTATTTCAAGCCCCGCCTGCTGGCTGAACATATGGTCACGGTCTATGAGACCCTGGAGCGCCCGCTGGTCCAGGTGCTGTCGCGCATGGAGCGCCATGGCATCAAGGTGGATAAGGCCGAGCTTCAGGCCATGAGCGTCGAGTTCGGCCAGCGCATGACCGCCCTGGAGCGGGAAATCTGCGAGCTGGCCGGTATGGAGTTCAACGTCGGCTCGCCTAAGCAGTTGGGTGAGGTGCTGTTCGACAAGCTGCAGCTTCCGGGCGGCAAGAAGGGCAAGACCGGGGCCTATGCCACCGGTGCCGACATCCTGGAGCAGCTGGCCGGGGCCCATCCCCTGCCGCAGAAGATCCTGGACTGGCGGCAGATCGCCAAGCTGAAGAGCACCTATGCCGACGCCCTGGTCGAACAGATCAATCCGGCCACGGGCCGGGTCCATACCAGCTATTCCATGGCCGGCACCAGCACCGGGCGCTTGGCCTCGTCGGACCCGAACCTGCAGAACATCCCGATCCGCACCGAGGAGGGCCGGCGCATCCGCCGCGCCTTCATCGCCGAGCCGGGCAATCTGTTGCTCTCCGCCGATTATTCCCAGATCGAGCTGCGGCTTGTCGCCCATGTGGCCAACATCGAGGGGCTGAAGCAGGCCTTTCGCGACGGCGACGACATTCATGCCATCACCGCCTCCCAGGTCTTTGGGGTTCCGGTCAAAGGCATGGACCCGATGATTCGCCGCAAGGCCAAGGCCATCAATTTCGGCATCATCTATGGCATCAGCGCCTTTGGTCTGGCCCGCCAGCTGGATATTCCCAACGGCGAGGCCAAGAGCTATATCGACGCCTATTTCGCCAAATACTCGGAAATCCGCAGCTATATGGAGCGGACCAAGGAAGAAGCTCGGACCAACGGCTTCGTCACCACCCTGTTCGGCCGCAAATGCTTTACTCAAGGCATCGCCGAGAAGAATCCGGCCATGCGGGCCTTTGCCGAGCGGGCCGCCATCAATGCCCCGATCCAGGGTGGCGCCGCCGACATCATCAAGCGGGCCATGATGAAGCTGGAACCGGCTTTGGCGGCGGCCAATCTGTCGGCCAGGATGCTGCTGCAGGTTCATGACGAACTGGTCTTCGAAGTGCCCGAAGCCGAGGCCGAAGCCACCCGCACCCTGGTGAAAAAGGTCATGGAAGAGGCCGCCAGCCTGGATGTGCCGCTGGTGGTGGAAACCGGCGTCGCCAAAAGCTGGGCCGAAGCCCACTAAGCTATTTGTTCCCTGAATCCCAAGATCGAACTCCCTCTCCCGCAAGCGGGAGAGGGTTGGGGTGAGGGAAAGACTCGGTATTTCTGGACGGTTTGTCGTTTCCGAGGGCAGTATTCCCTCACCCCCTGGCCCCCTCTCCCGCTTGCGGGCAAGGGGGGAATAAAACGGTATCAACGGGACAACAGGTTACAATGATCATCGCTCTGGACGGTCCGGCGGCTGCCGGCAAGGGAACTCTGGCCCGGCGTTTGGCTGCCCATTACGGCCTGAATTATCTCGACACCGGCTCACTTTATCGCGCCGTCGGCATGGCGGTTTTGCGCTCGGGCGGAAATCCGGAAGATGCGGCTCAGGCCGAGGCGGTGGCGCGGTCTTTGTCGCCCGACCAGCTTTCCAGCCCCGATCTGCGCGGCGAGGAAGCCGGCCAGGCGGCCTCGAAGGTGGCGGCGATTCCGGGGGTGCGGGCTGCGTTGCTGGAGTTCCAGCGCAGCTTTGCCGACACCGTTCCCGGAGCTGTTTTGGATGGCCGCGATATCGGAACGGTGGTCTGCCCCGCTGCCGACGCCAAGATATTTGTCACCGCAAGCCTTGAAAAACGCGCCGAGCGACGATTCAAAGAGTTGCTTGACAAGGGCGTCTCGGTTATATGGGAGGCTGTCCTTCAAGATATGAGGGAACGCGACGCTCGCGATAGTGGGCGTAGCGTGGCTCCTTTGGTTCCGGCTGCCGATGCGGTGGTGCTGGATACGTCGGAGCTGGATGCCGACGGGGCTTTTGCCGCCGCCGTCTCCATCATCTCCCAGCGGACCTGCGCCGGCTAAACACCGAAGCATGAGAAGCCAGGGTGGCCGTTTCCCGAGGCGGGGAAGCGGCGATCGGTGTTTTGGTTTTCGCCTAAGACCGTCGGACACAACCGACAGGCCCGGAAGATGAAGTTGAAAGGACTACCAGATTATGGCTACTGCCACTGAATTCACCACCAATGAAGATTTTGCCTCGCTGCTGGACGAAGTGTTCGGCGAGAACGGTTCCTTTGAAGGTTCCGTCGTCAAGGGCACCGTCGTCGAGATCGACGGCGACTTTGCGGTCATCGATGTCGGACTGAAGTCCGAAGGCCGCATCCCCCTCAAGGAATTCACTGTCCCCGGACGCCCCTCCGAGATCAAGGCCGGCGACGAAGTCGAAGTCTTCGTCGAGCGCTACGAGGACAAGAACGGCGAAGTGATGCTCAGCCGCGAGAAGGCCCGCCGCGAGGAAGCCTGGACGCAGCTCGAGAAGTCCTTCCAGGACAACCAGCGCGTCAACGGCGTGATCTTCGGCCGCGTCAAGGGTGGCTTCACCGTCGACCTGTCGGGCGCCGTGGCCTTCCTGCCGGGCAGCCAGGTTGACATCCGCCCCGTGCGCGACATCGGCCCGCTGATGGGTTCGGCTCAGCCGTTCCAGATCCTGAAGATGGACCGTTCGCGCGGCAACATCGTCGTTTCGCGTCGCGCCGTGCTGGAAGAAACCCGCGCCGAGCAGCGTTCGGAACTGATCGAAAGCCTCAAGGAAGGTCAGATCCTCGAAGGCGTCGTCAAGAACATCACCGATTACGGTGCGTTCGTCGACCTGGGCGGCGTTGATGGTCTTCTGCATGTCACCGACATCGCCTGGAAGCGCATCAATCATCCGTCCGAGGCTCTGCACATCGGCCAGACCGTCAAGGTTCAGGTCATCCGCTTCAACTCCGAGACCCAGCGCATCAGCCTGGGCATCAAGCAGCTGGAAGCCGATCCCTGGGAAGGCGTCGAGACCAAGTACCCGGTCAACGGCAAGTTCGTCGGCCGCGTCACCAACATCACCGACTACGGCGCCTTTGTGGAGCTGGAAGCCGGTGTCGAAGGTTTGGTCCACGTTTCCGAAATGTCCTGGACCAAGAAGAACGTCCATCCCGGCAAGATCGTTTCGACCTCTCAGGAAGTCGAAGTCATGGTCCTGGATGTGGATGCTCAGAAGCGCCGCATCAGCCTGGGTCTGAAGCAGACCATGTCCAACCCCTGGGAGGGCTTCCTCGACAAGTTCCCCGTGGGCACCGAAGTCGAAGGCGAAGTCAAGAACATCACCGAATTCGGTCTGTTCATCGGCCTGCCCGGCGACATCGACGGCATGGTTCACCTGTCCGACCTGGATTGGGAACGGTCCGGCGAGCAGGCTATTGCCGACTTCAAGAAGGGCGACATCGTCAAGGCCAAGGTCTTGGACGTCGACATCGAGAAGGAGCGCATCAGCCTCGGCATCAAGCAGCTGGGTTCCGATCCGTTCAAGGAAGCCATCGCCAACGTCAAGAAGGGCGATGTGGTGACCACCACCGTCACCGCCGTCACCGAGAATGGCCTGGAAGTGGCCGTCGAGGGTCTGACCGGCTTCATCCGCAAGAACGAGCTGGCTCGTGAGCGTGGCGATCAGCGTCCCGACCGTTTCGCCGTTGGCGAAAAGATCGACGCCAAGATCACCGCCATCGACAAGGCCACCCGCAAGGTGACTCTGTCGGTCAAGGCTCGCGAGATCGAGGAAGAGAAGCAGGCTATGGCCGAGTACGGTTCGTCCGACTCGGGCGCCAGCCTGGGCGACATCCTGGGCGCCGCGTTCAACCGCGCCAAGGAAGAGAAGACCGACAACTAAGTCGCGTCACCTCTGTCGAAAA
>Ga0302193_10004423_pt1 | contig 11096 bp, 9 predicted proteins | sample II_Bog_E3_3_FD_200228 | JGI IMG/M metagenome (GOLD analysis project Ga0302193, IMG submission 200228) | Peat permafrost microbial communities from Stordalen Mire near Abisko, Sweden - II_Bog_E3_3 | ecosystem: Environmental > Terrestrial > Soil > Wetlands > Peat | place: Sweden: Abisko, Stordalen...
ATCCCTTCCGCTTTATCAAGCTGCTGTTTGGCTACAGCAAAGTACGTTATCGCGGTTTGGCCAAGAACAACAACCGGCTGCACCTGCTGGCCGCATTTACCAACCTGCTGATTGGCCGGAAATACATGGTGATATGAGGGAGGCTGCCCTGCGGCTGCCAGAGGGCAGTTGCAGAGCTCTGAAAGATAAAGAATTTAGGGCAGAAACAATCAAGTGCTGAGCAACTCCACGCATGTTGCAGCTACAGCTGGTAGAACTTGGGGTTGTTCAGAGGTTCCCTAAGTGTCAATGCGGTCTCGGCATGACGCTTACCCAGCTAAAACATGACTATTACTCTTCAACTTCATTGCATTCAAACTGTGATTGCGTTGATTTGCAGCGCACGCGCTTCAGGATGTTTAGCATTGTTTTATCGTAAATTCCTTGCTTGGCCAAAAGCGCGCGAGCATTGCGCATGACTTCCAAAAAGGCTTTCCGTTGCGGCACTGTGAAATAAATCCAGTGTCGAGGATCTACGTCATTTTCCATGTTATGAATGAGGCTAAAAGCATGGTCCTCCTGAGTGAAATTGTAATGCCGACTCAGTCTGCCAAATCCATCTGGAAACTTTTGTCGACGAGTCATTAACTGCATGCTCAGCTGCAATACGGGTCGCCGAATAATACCGCCCGAATCACCAATGCCCTTGTATAACTCGAAGGGCTTATAAAGATTAATCGGACCGATAAGAACATCCACTAATCCTTTGTTGAACATGCTGCCAAGAGTCATTGGGTCGGCTGGAACTGGTATTCCACCAACTTGTTCAACTAAGGAAGACTCCACGCTATCCCAGGACAATACAGCGATTCTCTTTCCTGCAAATCCAGCCTGCGTATTCAAATTCTTGTCATGAACAAAGTTGTAGCAGGCTCCGATGGGGATTACTCCTACCATCTCATATTGGCCGCTGATCATATATTTTTCGAGTTTTGGCGAATCCATAAGATCCATTACCATACGCATTTGTGGATAATCCTCTACTGCCCCTGGCGCATCAATGGTTCCGGTAAATGTATTAAACATGCGGGCGCGCAGACCAATCATATTGGTGATGTCACATTTTCCTTCCTTAAAATCTTCGACTGCAGTGGATTCGCTGGTATAGGATATTAGCTCTAATTCAACGCCCCAACGCTTTGCAGCCAATTGATAGTCCTTGGCCATCGCGAAATAATCGCCAGCTGCCCCAAGAGGGTCGTAAACGCAGTAGTTGATAGTATTCGCATTTGATGCAAAGCTTGCTTGGCTTACGACAAGCAATAGCATGGCCAGAAAAAAAATGAGCTTATTTCTAAGGTCGGCGCATTTCGACATTTTAAGATGCTCCAAAGTGTTTTATATTAAAAACGACGATTGACAAGAAGTAAAATGTAACTTAAGTGGCATGAAAATTAGGTTCCAGATTTAAATATTAATTAAATATTGATGCCAGGAATTAGTTTCATGCAGGTAGTTGTTAAGATACGAAAATCTAAATATTTTTCATAATCCATATTATTTTAGCATGCTCGCGAATTGCGATATCGCCAAAGCTGCATAAAAGTAACAATCATTTTAGCAGCGAAAAGTATCGCTGTTTCCAACATAAATTCATCTTGACATAGCTCATGTCCGACTTTTAAAAGTTTGCCATTTTGCTCCATGATCTGCCAGGGCATCACTTTGCGATGTCCGCCCATTCTCGCGAAAATAGTTAACCTTTAGGTATTCTATCCATAATAGTTTGCTGTACACTTTCGTTGGGAAATTTTTAGGCGCTTTGTCTTCTGCTTCAATTGAAAGAGTAACCGCTATTGGTTGGTTGTGCGTTCCTGACTTGCGATCCTGCCGATGCCTCCATTTGCGCCACTGTCAACGGGCTGTCGTACATCCCATGACAAGGCGGCTCAGCTAACCGAACAGTCAAGCAAACACCTCGTGACCGGTCTCCGTGCTGCTGCAACCCAACTATTCAGCAATTCGCCCCGGCATGTGGTAAGTGGGACCAGCTAATGAGTCAATGCCTTGAGCTTTTATCCAGAGGCAACCAGCCTCCCCATGTCGAGTCGTCCTTTAGCCACCAAAATCAGTCCTGTAAGGTTCTCAGGCTGTGTAGCGTCAGTGTGTGGCTGGGACACACTCGATATGGAGCCGAGGAAAACTATTCACGTTCGACGCTGCCGATCACTAGCGCCCGTCGCGGAGGATATCCGCAAATTTGCCGCTTTTTAGTCCATCTCGCCGGCGCACTACAGGTATGGTTGTCTCAGTCTAGCTGTAAATTTTGAGATATGCATATCGGGTGACGGATCCGCTGTGGCATCAGGGCCGGGGGGGGGGGGGAGAGGGGGGCTGCATCAACGATGTGGGCGAGGTGGAGCTGCGTATGGGAGTGACGGTGTTGGCGGTGGGTGGCATCAGCGGCAATCTGACGAAGGTGCGCGAGGAGTGGGGTCGCGATTGTTATGGGGAGGCTTGCATCGCTCGGAGTCCGACCAGACCAGACGGGGCAACATCAGGGCCATTTCCTACGGCAATTCGGTGCGTTGATGTCTCGTAACTGGGGTGCTCCACCACTCTAGCCATGCATCCAAATTGGCGGCCTCTTCTACGGTAAAGCGCACCACGCCGACGGCGTCGCCAGAAATGCTATCCTTCAGGGAAAGCTTGGTGTGATCCAGGCTCACAAAGCCAGGCCATGACGGCTTAGCCCTCATGACCCGCAAAGGCTGGCCCCGGGTCCAGCCCTGGGGAACGAAACCCACTTCAAATGCCACGGTGCGCCCTCAGTCACTGCAAAAATACTGGAACGCAGGCATTGAACGTCATCATGCGTGCTTTTGCCTCTCTTCCGTCCCGGTTACCGCGATAGCCGGCGTCGGCCCCCGCTATTCTTTGCTATACAAAAGTTTGTCTGCTCCCGCGATGTTATGAGAGTTGGCGGCGGTGGTCTCGAATTCTTTACCAAACCACCGCATAGTCCCCAAATTCATCACGGTTAAAATTAATCGTACCATATTGGCACTAAGGTACAAGAATGCCCCTGCGAAAGAGGGGGCGTAATCTCAATGTGGCCTTGGCAATATTACCTTGCGCGGAACTGGCCAAAACCAGCCGGCGCTACAATCAACAAGAAGGGACCGATATTGAAAAAACTGCTCTCCGTTTCGGCCGCCCGCTTCCCGACCCAGGCATCGACGGAGCAACTGGTCAACGGCGCTGTACCTTGGGCAGTCGGCTCTGCGGCCGTACCTACTGGCCATCAATCACCACAAATACTTCACGAGTCCGGCCTACTACGCAGCCAATTGCAGCTCGGACTAGCAGCAGATACTCGCCAAATATGGCTCGGATGAAGTTGGCACCCCTGCATTCATCGGCATGGTCGAGGACAATCGATGCTCCCTGTGGTGTGGTGAGTATGCACGTGAAGGCCCGTATGGATCGCGCTGGGCTTGGCCGGGTGGATACTGATGAAGCGGTCGACCCTTGCCTGCATCCGGCGGGTGCACCGTTGGCCTGGGGCCAGACCAATGTATCCTTGCCTTGCACTCGGACCAAGTTCATCTGCCAGTGTCCCAAGAGTCGAGAGGTCTGGTCTTTCGGGGACGGATATAACGGCAGCGCCTTGCAACACGGTTCGTTGGTCCATTCCTTAGCATCCCCGTGTTTGAGGAAGGCATTCTGTTCATTGATGGAATCAAACCGCCGTCCTGATGCGCTGAGCTCTGAGTACGTTAAATCGCATTTTCGACAGTCCATTTTCGATTTGTATAACGCACCCGCGCCGGGTCAGCGGCTGGCCCTCAGCCGAAGTTTTTCTAGCGACCATCTGGTGCCGTCGTTGATTTGTATCATTGGCGCGCAGGCATTTCGCTGGTATTACTCAGCTTCGCTCCGAGTTCAGCACATTCTCAATGTGGCCCTAGGTAGTAACTAAGGCTAAGGAAATATTAATGATCGGAATTGATTCTATTTGTTGTGAAATCCCCAATGAACTGCGCCCCACTGCGCCACGAATCGGTGCGTTGGGGATATCCCAAGATGTTCTGGATAGCCGAATCGGGATCAAATACACAGCCCGAATGCCGAATGAGTCAGAAACATCAGACCTTTGTGTTAAGGCTGCCAATAAGTTGTTTAAAGTGGGAAAGGTCAGACCAGATCAAATTGATTGTGTGGTTGTCGTGACGCAGAATCCTGATGGTCGCGGCTTGCCCCATACCTCTGCGGTGGTACATCGTAAGTTAGGCTTGAGACGGAATTGTGCATGCTTTGACATTTCTCTTGGATGTTCTGGCTATGTCTACGGCTTATCTGTCATTCGAGCATTCATGGATCAAAATGGATTATCGCATGGCTTGTTGTTCACAGCGGACCCTTATTCAAAAATTGTGAATGAGGAGGATAGATCAACGGCTCTGTTGTTCGGCGATGCAGCCACAGTCACTCATCTCAGCGAACGACCGCAATGGCATATTGGACGATTCGATTTCGGCACTTGCGGAGCCATGGATACGACGATTATGTGTTCCTCCGATGGAGTCCTTAAAATGGATGGCAAGGCCGTCCTTAAATTCTGCATGGATACAGTTCCAGATAGCATCTTGCAAGCCCTGATTCTCAATTGCTTACCCATTAAAGAGGTCGATAAGTTAATTCTGCATCAAGGAAGCAAAGTTATCGTTGAGAACATAGCCCAGCGCCTCAAATGTGAGGATAAGACGCCTTTTGGGGCGGCGGCCTATGGAAATACAGTGAGTTCATCTATTCCGCTCATCTTGTCTTCACATCTATCGTGCGGTGACCACAAGGTGGTGATATCGGGTTTTGGCGTTGGCTTGTCTTGGGCCTCTACAGTATTAAAACGAATACCTTCGCACCTTTAAGTCAATTTGTGATTTGCAAATCATCTGGTCGAATCAGGAACAAGTCGTATGTTTATCGGGATATATTTTGGATGTCTGGTAGACCATCTTGGTATATTTTTCGGAAAATATCTTACATTTCAATTGAGAGTGCCTCAATGAACCGTCGTCGCGTAGTTGTTACCGGAATGGGAATAGTTTCACCGCTTGGGTCCAGCCTGAAGTCAGCTTGGAGTAATATCCAGGAAGGAGTGTCTGGCATTGGCTTGGTTTCGGCGTTGGACGCGCCGTCATCCCCCGCTCGAATTGCGGGGTTAGTCAGGGGATTTGAGGTTGAAAAGTACCTGAGCCAAAAGGATATTCGCAAGACAGATCCCTTCATTCATTATGGGGTAGCAGCTGCCAAAGATGCTGTAGTGGACGCGGGACTCGACATAACGGACGCCAATCGGGACCGAATTGGTGTGTGTGTGGGCTCCGGAATTGGAGGCCTTGGCACTATCGAAGAGCAATGCGTGAAGCTCCATATGAAAGGCATGCAGCGGGTGTCACCGTTTTTTATCCCATCATCAATTATTAACATGGCGTCCGGTTATATTTCAATCGACCTTGGCATTACGGGGCCAAATTTGGCGGTGGCCACCGCCTGTACCACGGGTACTCACGCTATTGCCTTAGGCGCGTCGCTAATTCGAAGCGGTTGCGCCGATATCTTCATCGTCGGGGGAACTGAACACGCTTCTGGGCAAGCGGGGATCGCGGGATTCTCGCAAGCCAAAGCGCTGTCAACTCGTCATGATACTCCAGAATTGGCCAGTCGCCCCTGGGATAGGGATCGTGATGGTTTTGTACTCAGCGATGGCGCCGGAGTCTTGGTCCTTGAAGACCTAGAGCATGCTCGGCGGCGCCGCGCTCGCATATATGCTGAGTTCGCTGGATTTGGCATGTCAGGCGATGCATCACATATCACGCTCCCCGCTGAAAATGGAGATGGAGCGCGCCGCTGTATGCTAGCCGCGCTCCATGACAGCCAGCTTGATGCTGGTGATATTGATTACATCAATGCCCATGGCACGTCCACAATAGCGGGTGATGTGGCGGAGACAGTTGCTGTTAAGAGAGCATTTGGCTATCGAGCTTACGATCTAGCGGTCAGTTCGACAAAATCCATGACTGGGCATCTCCTTGGTGCTGCCGGCGCAGTAGAGGCAATTTTCTCGGTGTTGGCTCTGCGCGATCAGGTGGCACCGCCTACGATTAACCTCCACGTTCCTGGTGCAGGGTGTGATCTTGATTATGTTCCGCACTTCGCCCGTAACATGCGCATTGAGGCGGTCATGTCGAATTCATTTGGCTTTGGCGGTACCAATGGGACAGTTATATTCAAGACTCTCAATGAACTCAAGTGGTGATGCATTGGGTGTTATGAGTGAAACCACCGCGCCGGGTAATTCAGACGTGCGGTCATCGCATGCCGCCCACAGATATGTGGCTCTGGGCTGAATATGATTCAGGATTTTTTCATACATATTGCCTGGTTGAAGCGCACACTAGCCGAGCGAGAACGGATTCTGGCTACAGATTGAGGCGGTCAAGTAGAGCTGCAGGTGGTTGCATCGCAAACGATGTCTGCGCCGATATTTCCGGTCCGAGGATACACACACGTTTGACGCGAGATTCCACGGGATGCTTGAAGTTGACCGAATGGCAGACGTTGTCCTGGAAATCACGATGGTGTCGCGGCAGTCGCGCAAGGAAGTTGGTACCTGTAGCATAGATTACAGCACGGTGAAGCCATTGCTGGAAGTTTCCAGCTTATTGCCTTTATTTGGATGTCTACATAATTGTAAAAACTACACGTTCGTGGGTAATGAATGGGCGGCAGCGCGACTGCAACGGCCTCTTCCATTCCTGAATGCATAAACAGGAAATTTACGCAGCATGAGCAAAGGGAGTTTACGTGAAGAGTTTTGAAAATCGTGTTGCCGCTATTACAGGAGCCAGTTCGGGTATTGGCAGGGCCTTGGCCCTTGAGCTGGCTGCAAAAAAATGCAATTTGGCATTGAGCAGCAATTCTAACCAAACAGGACTTGCGGAAACGGCAAGTCTTGCAGAAATGCATGGTGTCAAGGTTACTACGGCGCGCGTGGACGTAGCTCAGCGTGAGCAGGTATATGCATGGGCGGCAGATGTGATGGCCCAGCATGGCCGCGTCAATCTCGTCATTAATAATGCTGGGGTTGCCCATGCTGGGACTGTTGCTGGTACGGACCTTGAAGATTACGAATGGGTTATTGGTATCAACTTCTGGGGTGTTGTTTACGGCACCAAAGCCTTTTTGCCCTATCTCGAAGCCGGTGGAGAGGGACATATCGTCAACGTATCCAGCATTTTCGGCCTGTTCGCTCAGCCAGGGATGAGTGCCTACAATTCCAGTAAATTTGCTGTCAGGGCGTTTACTGAATCTCTGAGGCAGGAACTTGATATCGCCAGAAATGGCGTCAGCGCCACGTGCGTGCACCCCGGTGGCGTCAAAACCAATATTGCCCTCTCCAGTCGCATGTCGGAGAGTATGAGCCAAGTCACCGGCAGCGATGCTCAAAAAAGCCGCCAAGACTTTGAAAGACTGTTCCGCACCACCGCCGATCAGGCCGCTACTGCCATCTTGGCGGGTGTCCGGCGCAATGCACGCCGCGTGCTGGTCGGATTCGACGCGCAGGCGGCCGACTGTATGCAGCGCTTGTTACCCGGAGCCTATCAGCGGCTGGTGACGACAGGTATTCGTCTTAATAAGGCACTGACTTGAAGGGACACGGTAGTCCCTGCTGGTGGAGGCTGAGCTGCCATTTTAGTGTAAGCGGCCAACACTCCCGCGTTGATTAACCGGCTGCTAGCGAGACAACGTGTTCGTGGAGCGGTTGTAGCGGTCGATCAAATACGAGGAGGTGTATCTCCACGCTTATGAGCCGGTCTTACAGGCGTGGGCGGGGCTGGGGAAATATATCCAGTCCTACATCAGCAAATGACCACACTCCGACCTTGTCGCCGAACCCCGGATCAGGTTTACTTTGAACCGCTGCCATTCCCCGAGGCAGCTTAAGCCCGTGGCCACATTCCACCTATAAACTGGGTTTGACCGTCAAAACTCCCGGGGCTGGCTCTCTTTTCCACAATCTTTTATGTACTGAATTCTTTGAACCTGTCTAAACCGAACTCAACTTTTGAACCGAGTCCTCTACCAAGCCGCCGCACAGTCCCCCAAGTTCATCATAGCTTAAAACGATGGTACCATATTGGCACAAGCGTACAAGAAGACCCCTGCTAAAGAGGGGGCGTAATCTCAATCTGGCCTTGGCAGCATTGCAGTGCTCAGAGCCGGCCAAAACCAGCCGGCGCTAAAGGCAACAATGATGCTGCAAGATAGCAAACACCGCGCCTAATGAACCCTTAGAGTAGCCAAGTGGCTACGTTTGGGAGGTTGGTCTATTTTTGGGTAATGGTGGCGCCCGAGAGTGCAGGTTACGCTATCTGATTCGGCATGCTGCAAATAATGGGGCCCCTGCATGAGCACTCATACTGACCAGTATCACCCCGGTACCCAGCGCAGGCTGAACGACCGAAAACCTCAACTGTATTGCCATGACAATGAGCAAAATCGGCAACTTATTGATTGTCTCCCGCAGTTGCGACAAGCCTTTCACCCCACCCCTTGGTTGTTCAACGCTCACGCCCAGCTTGTTTTCCATGGGCTGCGCAAGGGCCGGCCGAGCGCAGACCCCCTCTATGATCACACAGATTTGCTCACCATGAGTGATGGCGGGCATACGGCGCTGGCCTGGCGAGGACACGGTTTGCCAGGCACCATTCCCACCATTGTTTTGTTGCACACTATCACCGGCAGCCCGGAAAGCATGTCGCGCATGGTGTGGGGCCTGCACGCAAATACGGGCTGGCGTATCGTCCTTTGTGTGCGCCGAGGCCATGCTGACCTACTTCTGACCACTCCCCGTATCAATATACTCGGTTCAACCCGAGATTTACGCGAGCAGCTCGAGGTCATTCGGACCCGCTTCCCTGACTCGCCACTGTATTGCGTCGGATCATCCGCAGGGTCGGGGCTGCTGGCCCGCTACTTGGGCGAGGAAGGCGCCGCTTCTCCCTTTCTGGCGGCTTTCGCCGATTGCCCTGGCTACAACACCGATGTCGGCTTCGCCAGCGCCCATCCCTTTTACAGCCGGATGATGGCAAAAAAACTGATAGAGCAATTCATCACGCCCAATTTGCCAACGATCGAACACTTCCTCACCACTGCCAAGCTGAGGAATGCAGAAAGTCTGGCGGATTTTTACCGGCACATGTATGAGCTTGCGGGTTACGACAGCTACAAGGAATACACCGAAGCCTGCAATCCCATGCATGTCTTCCAGGCTATCAGGACACCGCTGATGATTCTGAATGCTGAGGACGACCCCGTGTGCCGGATAGATAACGTGGCGCCCTACCTGGACTCCATGCAGCAGATGCCGAATGTCATTCTGGTTACGACCGCACAAGGTAGTCATTGCGCCCACTATGAAGGATGGTCAGCGCGGTCATGGTCTGGCCGTCTTATCGGCAACTATTTTTTGGCAATGTACCAGCGGGTCCGGCTGGGCAGACCCGCGCCCACCGGTGATTTGCCGGACGGTCGTGATCCAGCCGTACGACGTCGCGGTCGCTAATTGCCGAACGCATCTTGCTGAAATTGCAACGTAGGCGTTCAGCGGTTCCACCATTGCTGATGGCAAGCTTGCGATAGGAGCATATTCGCTACGTTGGAGAGCTGCGGGATTACTTTCCACTAGACAGTGTGTTGACGCCTATGACCGTGTTAACGGAAACGACTGGGCGGCTGGTTTTCTCTGTAGCATCAGCCTGCGTCTTGATGTGTGGGTCGAACTACTGAAGGACATGACGGACGTTGTGTGCTGAGTTCTATTTTTGCACTACCCCATGAGCATGACGCCGATCTACCGTTGCAGCCGTTGGACAAACCTAAAGATGCTACCAAGCGAGCGCAACTGTTGGCTCGGTATGCCGCTGGCGTAGCATAGTTCCGTCGCTATTTTTGGACGTAATCGTTGAAGTGCTCGGCATAGCGTATTTTTTTCGAGCTCTAAGCCGACTGTTCATTGGGCGTTGTATTAACCAAAGGCTGAAAGAGGGGGCAGAGCTGGCCTCGCCGCTTGTATGGACCTCATCACCCGGACCCTATCGGTGGATCCAGGACTCCATCCGCCCCTGGAACACTTAACGGCGGGTTTTATACCGTTTGCTGTCGAATTCATCTTCGGAAAACTTACTTTGGTCCATGGCGGTAACCTTCCTGCCAAATTTTTAATACTATTCTGGATTGGTGTGGTTATTCAGAGGTTCCTTCGCCAATTTGAATAATTTGGCAAGGGCCATCGCCATCCTGTCGATAGTTTTAGGGCCCGAATTAATGTCGACGACAACCTTTCCCGCATCAGGATTTACGTCAAGCGCATGGTCGGTGGCTAGCTTCAGTATGGGATCCAATATGGATACAAGGGCGTCACTCTGGAGGACGTGCAGCCAATGCTCACTACGTACCGACATGCCAAGAAGAAAGCCACAGGCCCAATCAGCACCGTATATTTTGCTACGACCATTCTTGTTTAGCCATGGCGTGTATACCAGTCCAGCCGCCAGCGTCCGGGAGATATATATCCAATGGCGCAGCAGCAGGGCGTGGAAAGTCAGATTTTCAGTGCGGTCGGCATACCAGTCGTCCGATAGTGAAAAGCCACCCCAAAGTTCGAAAATGAACTCACTGGGCGGAACCTTTCCTTGAGCGCAGATCATTGCAGCAAGAAATCCGTCCAGATCCTCAAAGCCTGTACTTCCATTGCTCATGCGCAACAGGAAGCCGTCAAGCCGACAGATTTCCTCATCGTTCAATGGCACTCGTTCTTTGCAATCCAGCAATTCTTGTCACCTGACTTTTGATTGACTAAAAAATGGATATTTTGGACTGTGCGCTTGCCTAAAATAAAAAATGTGCGTCAGACTCCTCCAACACGCGGTCACTGCTACATCCCCAGCTTCTTCTCCAGATAATGAATATCCACCCCACCCTTGGCGAAGTTCGCATCGCGCATGATTTCATCACGGTGCAGGGGGATATTGGTCTTGATGCCGTCTACC
>Ga0302193_10004425_pt1 | contig 11096 bp, 9 predicted proteins | sample II_Bog_E3_3_FD_200228 | JGI IMG/M metagenome (GOLD analysis project Ga0302193, IMG submission 200228) | Peat permafrost microbial communities from Stordalen Mire near Abisko, Sweden - II_Bog_E3_3 | ecosystem: Environmental > Terrestrial > Soil > Wetlands > Peat | place: Sweden: Abisko, Stordalen...
ACCAGCTCGATGCTCTTCACGCCCGTTTCGCCGAGTGCGTTGACGAGCTCGATTTTCTGCTCGGTGGGAATCGGCGGCGTTTCGCTTTGGAAGCCCTCGCGCGGGCCGACTTCGTGGATGGCGACGCGCGCCGGTAATGAACCCGTCATGCTCTCAAGAAACCCCCGCGTCCGCGATTAGGTTCGCGCGTTGAGCCAGCGCCGGCCGGCCAGGGTCAGGATCGCCAGGACCAAGGTGAAGACCAAGCTGATCGACGCCACCGCCGACCAACTGCCGGTGACGTATTTTTCGTAGATCACGATCGCGAGCGTGCGGGTACTCGTCGTATACAGAAACAGCGACGCGGTCAGTTCGCGGATCGAGAGAATCAGCAGGATGAAGGCCGACGACGCGACCCCGCCGCGCACGAGCGGCAGCGTAATGCGGCGCACGACCTGCAGCCGGTTCGCGCCGGCGATTTGCGCGGCGTGCTCGAGGTCTTCGTGGATCTGCGCGATGCTCGAACTGATCGCGCGATAGCCTTGCGGCAGAAAGCGCGAAACGTAGCCGATGGCGAGGATCGTCAGCGTGCCGTAAACCGGCAGCGGCGCCGCCAGCCACGTCCAGAGGATCCCGATGCCGAGCACGAGCGCCGGAACCGCCACCGGCAACGTCGCGAGATATTCCAGCGGCGCGCGTCCGGGTAGCTTCGTGCGGTGCACCACGTAGGCGAGAACAAAGCACAACGCGGCACCCGCGAGGGCGGCACCGAGGCCCGATCCGAGGCTGTTTTCCGCACCGGAGATCACGTCGGGATCGGTCAGCGCGGCGACGAGCGGCGCGACGCTCAGGCCGGAGGGCGCGAACAGCGCCCCGAGATCGGGGATGTACATGTTCGTGCGGAACGCGCCTTCGAGCAGCGCGAAGGCCGGCGCGACGATCGCCAGCAGCACGTAGAGCGTCACGAAGCCGAAGGCGAGCCGGCGCGCGCGGCCCAGCCGCAGCACGCGCGGCTGCATGCCCTTGCCGGTGACGGTGCGGTAGTCGTTGCCGCCGAGCAGGCGCCGCTGCACGAACACGAGCGTTGCGGTCGCGAGCATCAGCAGCACGCTCAGGGCGCTGGCTGCATTGGGCTGCGCCGGGACGTGCATCATCAGGTTGTAGATCGCGACCGAGAGCGTCTCGATGCCGACCGGGCTGCCGAGCAATTGCGGTACCGGAAAATCTTCGACCATCAATGCGAACACGAGCAGCATCGAGCCGAGCAACGCGGGCTTCACCAGCGGAAAGGTGATGCGGCGGAGAATCTTGCCGAGCGGCGCCCCGCTGACGGCCGCCGCCTCTTCCATATCGGAGTGCACGAGCGCGAGCGCGCTCTGCACGAAAAGGAACACGTACGGCGCGTAGTACAGTCCGAACACGAGGGCGATGCCGGTCCGTGACTCGATGTTGACGTGCCAGGGAATCCCGACGCTCGCCAGCGCGATGTTCAGATAGCCGGTGCGTCCCGAGCCGAGCGACGACCAGGCGGCCGAGGCGACGAGCACCGAGATGAACAGCGGCATGATCGCCGCCAACTGCACGAACGGCTTGAACGGGATATCGGTGCGGGTGACGAGCCACGCCATGCCGCAGCCGACGATCATCGCGACGATCGTGCCGCCGGCGGCACAGACCAGCGTGTTGAGCGCCGCGAGGCCGATCTCGCCGTTCCACAGTTGCGCGTAATTCGCGGCCGTCCATGCCGTCGACGACCCGCTGAAGGGCTGTGCGGTAAGGAACGATGCGTAGCCGATCATCAGGATCGGTACGATCACCAGCAGCGCGAGGACGGCGTAGAGCGCGACGGGTACGGCGAAGCGCGCCGGATTAGTCATCGTCGATCTCGGCCGCCGAGCCGTCCTGCGGCAGGAGCAGCACGGCGTCGGGCGCGACCGCGACCGCGACCCGGTCGCCGACGCGCAGCGCGCCGAGCACGTCGGCGCTGATCGCGTCCCACACCACGCCGTCGGCCGTACGAGCTTGGTAGTGGATGTGCGAGCCCTCGAAGCTCGCGAGGATCAGCTCGGCCGCGAACGCGTTCTCGGGCAGGGTGCCGGCGTCCGCGTTCAGCGGCGCGACGCGGACGTCGTTGGGCCGCACGCAGGCCGCGACGGCGGCCGCCGCCGCGGCGTTCACCGTGCCGCGGATCGCGGCGTCGCCGGCGAGCAGGCGGGCCACGCCCGACGTGCCGGTGCGCGCGGTCAAGGTCGCATCGAACACGTTGCTGTAGCCGAGGAAGGCCGCCACGGTGCTCGTTTTCGGCGCGCGATAGAGCGCGATCGGCTCGCCGCTCTGCAGCACGCTGCCGGCGCGCAAGACGACGATTTGATCGGCCAGCGAGAGCGCTTCGTGCTGGTCGTGGGTGACGTAGACCGCCGTGATCTTGAGTTGCGTCTGAATCTCGCGCAGCTGCACGCGCAGATGGTCGCGCAGGCGCGCGTCGAGATTGCTCAGCGGCTCGTCGAGCAGCAGCACCGAGGGCTTGTTGACCAGGCTGCGCGCGAGCGCGACGCGCTGCATCTGGCCGCCGCTGAGCCGACTCGCGCCCCGGGCCGCGAAGTCGCCCAGACCGACGAGCTCGAGCACCTCGGCCACGCGCGCGGCCGTTTCCGCGCGCGGCGTGCGCGCGATTTCGAGCGGAAAGGCGACGTTCTCGTAGACCGTCATATGGGGCCAGATCGCGTAGGACTGGAACACCATGCCGACCCGGCGGCGGTCGACCGGCACGTTGATCGCTTTGGCGGCATCGAAGACCACGGTCTCGCCGATCGTGATGCGGCCGGCTGAGGGCGTGTCGAGTCCGGCGATCGCGCGCATCGTCGTCGTCTTGCCGCAGCCCGAGGGGCCGAGCAGCACCAGCATCTTGCCCGCGTCGACGTGCAGGTCGAGGTCCGCGATGACCCGGACGTCGCCAAACGACTTCTCGAGCCCGGCGACGTCGATGCTCACGCCGGAACCACCAAGGCGTCGACCGCGGTGAGCCCGTTCGCGCCGGCCAGCAGCGGGTTAACGTCGACCGACGCGATGCGGTCGCCGTGGTCCACGACGAATTGTTGCAAGCCGTCGAGCGCGGATGCGAGCGCGCCGGTCAGCGCACCCGGTTTCCGTTCGACCGCGCGCAGCACGCGCCCGACGCGCGACGCCGCGACGGCGGCCGCGATGCTTTGCGGTGCGACCGGAATCGGCAGCAGCGTGACGTCGTCGAACGCCTCGGCATGCACCCCGCCGAAGCCGAAGACGAGAAAGTGCCCGAGCGCGGCTTCGCGGCTCACGCCCGCGATCAGTTCGACCTCGCCGCGCAGCATCGGTTGGGCGACGAACGGCACGTCCTCGCGCGCGAAGCCGGCCGCCGCGACGCGCCGTTCGAGCGTCGTATAGGCGCCGGCAAGGTCGTCGGGCGTCGCGATGCCGACGATGACGAACCCGGCGGCGTGTTTGTGCGCGACGCCCGGAGCGAGGGCTTTGAGCACCAGCGGGTAGCCGGTGTGGCTTGCGGCGCGCGTGGCGCCCTCGAACGAACGGACGTCGATGCTCGCGACGACCGGCAGGCCGTACGCGCGGAGCAACTCGGCGCTTTGCGTTTCGTTGAGCGGCGTGCTGCCGGCGAGGAGGGGGGATTGGGGCGGTCCCTCGACTGCGCGCTGCGGCGCTACGCTCGGGATGACGGGGGCAGGGGCGGTTGTCGTGAGGTAGGCGGTGAGGCCTTCGAAGCAGGCGGCGGTGTCGCGGAAGACGGGGATGCCGCCGGCGGTGAGGCGCGCTTCGATGTCGGGGCGGAGGCCGCCGGGGGTGAGGACCACGATCGGCGCGACCGTTTGCGCTTTGCGCTCGAGCAGTGCGGCGGCGAGTTGATCGGCCATCCGTTCTTGCGGCGCGTTGTGCGCGTAGACGACGACCGGGCCGTCGAAGGTGCCGTGGAGCTCAGCGAACACCGGCGAGAGCAGCCCCCAATTGCCGAGCGTGCCCATGTCGATCGGGTTGCGGATGCGCGCCGCGGTCCCGAGCGCGCGCAGCGCCGTCGCAATCGGTGCGGGCCACTCGCCGTCGTCGCCGGCGAGCTGCAGGCCGTGGTCGCTCGCGACGTCGGCGACCAGCGCGCCGCCCGCGCCCGACGTCGTCACGACGACGAGCGGGTCGCTGGGGTTTCCACGTGCGCCGTGCTGCGCCGAGAGGACCGCGCAACCGGCGGCCAAGCCCTCGACCGTCCGTGCCGCGGCGACGCCGGCTTCGCGCAGCAACGCGGCGTACGCGCGCGATCCGCCGGCGAGGCGGCTCGAGTGCGCGAGCGCGGCGCCGGCACCGGCTTCGGAGCGCCCGATCTTCAATACGACGATCGGCTTGCCGGCGGCGTGCGCGCGCGCGGCCAGCGCGCGAAAGCGCGGGCCGTCGGCCAGCCCCTCGATCACGAGGCCGATCACGCGCGTGTGCGGTTCGTCAATGAGGGCCTCGAGTACGTCGAGCATCGTCAGATCGGCTTCGTTGCCGACCGGCACGAAGATCGCCAAGTTCGCGCCGCCGCGCTGCAGGCACGCCGCGATGCCGTCGAAGAGCGCGCCGCTGTGCGAGATCACCGAAACGTCGCCGGCCGCCTGCACGACGCCGTGCGCGGCGTTGTAGCCCAGCGAGAAACCGTTCGTCGCATTGTAGATGCCGTTGGTGTTCGGACCGACGACGCGCATGCCGCTCGCGCGCGCGATCGCTTCGATCTCGCGCTGGCGCGCCGCGCCCTCGGCGGTCGCGAGCTCGGCGAAGCCCGACGCGCCGATCACGGCGACGCGCACGCCCGCGGCCGCGCACTCCGCAACGATCTCGACGCAACTCGCTGCCGGAACGACGAGCATCGCGCAATCCGGCACGACCGGCAACTCCGCGAGCGAGCGATAGCCGGTGCGCCCCTCGATCGCCGCGGCTTCGCGGTTGATCGGGAAGATCTGCCCGTCCCAGCCCCAGCGCACCAAGTTACGCACGACGGTATAGCCGTGTTTGTCGGGCGAGGCCGAACCGAAAACGGCGACGTGGCGCGGCGCGAACAGCGCGTCGAGCGCGCCGTCGTTCATCGTCCCTTCCAGACGGGTTCCCGGCGCTCGAGAAATGCCCGGATGCCTTCCTGACGGTCCTCGGAGGCGTACGGATCGGGGCCGGCGTCGAGACGCAGGCCGGCCGCCAGCGGCAGGCCTTGCGTCTTGCGGTACGTCAGCTTCATGCGTTGCAGCGAGAGCGGGGCCGAGAGCGCGATGTCGCGCGCGAACGCGAGCGCCGTTTCGTGCAGCTTCTCGGCGGGCGCGCGCCGGTTGACCAGACCGTAACGTTCGGCCTCGTCGATCTCGATGCGCCGGCCGGAGAAGAGCCACTCCACCGCGATGCCCGGCGGCACCATCTGCGGCAGCACGACCGATGCGAAGTGCGCGCCCATGCCGCGCCGCGCTTCGGGTACGGCGAAGAACGCCGTCTCCGCGACGACGCGCATGTCGCACGAGAGCGCCAGCTCGAAGCCGCCAGCGACCGCCGGCCCGTTCACGACCGCGATCGTCGGCTTACGCGTGTCGACGATGACCTCGAGCAGGCTGCGTTCCACGCGGTGCAGCGGCGAGCGGTAGGCCACGGTGCTGCCGGTATCGGTCTGACGAATCTCCTTGAGGTCGGCGCCGGCGCAAAACGACGTCCCGGCGCCGGTGATCGCGATGACCGCCACGGCGGGATTGCGGTCGGCGTCGAGGACGGCTTCACCCAGCGCCGCGGTCAACGCGTCGGAGATCGCGTTGCGGCGTTCGGGCCGGTTGATCGTGAGCAAGCAAACGTTGTGCTCGATCGCCGTGAGGACGATCGGTTCGGACGCCTCGCCGGCCATCAGCGGTTTCCGAAGAGTTGGTGCCACTCTTTGGTGTAGGCATCGCGCACGGCGTTGTAGTCGGCGATGCGAATGTTGTAGATGCGGTTTTCCGGCGGTAACGTCACGCCGGCCACTTGCGGCGTCGCCTCGTCGCGCAGGATGCCATACGCAGCGGTGTCGCCGATCGCCTCGCTGCCGCGTTTGCTGGTGATCCAGTCCATCCAGAGTTCCGCCGCGTGCGGGTGCGGCGCGGTCGACGTGATGCCGCCGCTAATGCCGAACGACGGCACGCCTTCGCTCGGCGTGACGACCTTGATCGGCGCGCCGGTGGCGGCGCCCGCGACGACCGACGAGATCGGATCGAGCCCGATGACGGTCTCACCGCGGGCGAGATCGGTGACGACCGGCGCGGCCGACGGCACGATCCGCGCTTGCTGCGCGGCCAGTTTCTTCCAGTAGTCGAGGCCGAAGCGCTGGCGCATGAAGAAGAACATGCTGTAGGCCGTACCGCCTGCGTCGATGCTCGCGAAGCCGATCTTGCCGGTGAACTTCGGATCGAGCAAATCGTTCCAGTTCTTCGGCACGTCGGCCGGCTTGACGAGTGCGGTGTTCACGCCGATGACCATGATGCTGCGGATGATGCTATACCACTTGCCGTCGCCGTCGCGCAGCACCGGCTCGATCGCGCCGAAGTTCGGTACCTTGAAGCCGCGCAGCACGCCCTTTGTTGCGAACTGATCGGTCAGCGTGATGTCGGTCGTGTCGACGTAGTCCGCGCCCAGCTTATGCGCCGAGAACTCCGCCATCACGCGATCGAACATCGGCTGCGACGTCAGCCGGATGACGTCGACGCTCAAGCCCGTGTCGGCCTTGAACTTCTCGACGATCGGTTTCATGACGACGCTGTCGTAGGTGCTGTAGAGGACGAGCTTGCCTTCGCCGCGCGCGGCATCGAGGGTCGCGCCGTCGGCGATCTTGACGCCGCCGATCACGAGATCGGGCGAGGCGGCGGAGACGGCCGAGCCGGCGCCGGAGATCAGGAGTAGGCAAGCGCAAGCAACCCGTAACAGGCGCCCCGCGAACGCGTTGGACATCGGCGTATCCTTTAATGTCGAGAGATGACGGAGCGCTTCGCGTTCGCGGGCTCGTGGAAGACCGCCTCGGACCGCTTTCCGCATGACGGAAGGGATGATGATAGCTGTATAAATAATAGCGACGAAGATTCCTTGACACGCCTTTGCCCGATTGAATAGGCTGGTCCGTATGGTGAACGTCCGCGCCCTGGGATATCTCGGCATCGAGGTATCGGATCTCGACCGCTGGGCCTCGTTTGCGACCGATATCCTGGGCCTTGCCATTTCGGGCCGGGATGCGGACGGGACGCTCTATCTTCAGATGGACGAGCGGCACCACCGTTTCGCCCTGCACCCCGGGCCCGCCGACGACCTCGCCTACAACGGGTGGGAGGTCGCATCCGCGGCCGAGCTGGCCGGGATCGGCGAGCAGTTGCGCGCGGCCGGGACGAGTTTTGAGACGGGCGACGCCGCGCTCTGCGCCCGGCGGGCCGTCGACGGGCTGATCTGGTTCCGCGACCCCAGCGGCATTCGCAGCGAAGTGTATTACGGAGCGCACGCGGCCACGCAGCCGTTCGTCTCGCCGCGCGCGATCTCGGGCTTCGTGACCGGCGACCAGGGCATCGGCCACTCCGTCTTCGCCGTCGACGATCCCGATGCGACCTTGCGCTTTTACCGCGACGTGCTCGGGCTGCGCGTGAGCGATTTCATGACCTTCAGTCCGCAGCCCGGCGTAACGCTGAGCATGACGTTCATGCACTGCAACCCGCGCCACCATAGCCTCGCGTTCATGAAGAACCCCAACGCCGTGCGCCGTATTTCGCATCTGATGATCGAGACCGGCACGATCGACGACGTCGGGCGGACGTTCGAGTTGTGCGAAGCGCGCGGCATTCCGATCGCGATGACGCTCGGGCGGCACACGAACGACTGGATGTTCTCGTTCTACGTCGGCACGCCGTCGGGCTTCATGATCGAGTACGGCTACGGCGGCCGTCTGGTCGACGACGCCGTCTGGCAGATCGAAACCTACGACTCGACCAGTTTTTGGGGACACCGGCGCCAACTGCCGGTCGCCCCGCCAGCACCCCAACCGGAAAGGCTCTTGCGATGAATTCGATCTGGCTCGATCTCCTGGGCGCCGAAGTGCGCTACCGGGGACGGAAGTTCCGCACCCGCACGATCGAGACCGGCGGCCAGAACGCCGACAAACTGATCCTCATGCACGGCATCGGCGGTCACGCCGAAGCCTATTCGCGCAACCTGCAGCGGCTGGGTGAAAAACATCACGCGATCGCGATCGATCTGCTCTGGCACGCGCTCTCCGAGAAGCCCACGTTTACCAAAGCGATGATCCCGCTCTACGCGCAGCAGTACCTCGATCTGCTCGACGATCTGGGGGTCCGGAAGGCGTCGATCGAAGGCGAATCGCTGGGCGGCTGGATCGCGCTGTGGGTCGCGCTCAACCACCCCGACCGGGTCGACAAGATCATCCTGAATACGACGGCCGGGATCGCCTGGAACCGCGACAAGGTCAAGATCGACGACGCCGGCGGAACGAACTTGCTGCGCGAGCGTTCGCTGCTCGCGATCAACAACCCCAATCGCGAGACGATCCGCAAGCGCCTCGAGTGGCTGATGGCCTCGCCCGACGACGTGACGGACGAACTCGTCGATCTGCGCTACACGCTCTACACGCGGCCCGACACCAACGCCGCGCTCAAGGAGATCTTCGCGCACAGCTTCCTCGGTTCGGCCGCGCCCGATGCGGTCGCCGAAGACCGGCTGGCGGAACTGAAGGCGCCCACGTTCGTGCTGTGGTCGGATAAGAATCCGGGCGCCGGCGCGGATGCCGGCGAACACCTGGCCTCGCTCATCCCGGGCTCGCAACATTACTGCATCGCCAACGCCTCGCATTGGCCGCAGTGGGAGAAGCCCGAAGAACACGACCGCGTCGTGCTCGAGTTCTTGGCCGGCCGGCCGGTGAACGCCCCGGCGTCCGTCTGATGCTCGCCGAATCCGCGGTCGATCTCAAACGCGGGCTGGTCGGCCGGGAGATCTTCAACGACCCGGATATCTACGATACCGAATTGCAGCGCGTATTCGGACGCTCGTGGCTGTTCCTCGGGCACGAAACCCAGATTCCGTCGCCCGGCGACTACATCACGTGCAAGATGGGCGAGACGCCCGTCATCGTCACGCGCGACGGCGGCGGCGCGATCCGCGCGATGATCAACAGCTGTCGTCATCGCGGAAACCCGGTGACGCGCAGCGACGCCGGGCACGCGCGGACCTTCACCTGTGCCTATCACGGCTGGTGTTACGACTCGAGCGGCAAGCGCGTCGATTCGGGCGGGCTCGTCGCCGTGCCGGGACTCAAGACGTATTACGATGAGAAGATCGACTTGCCGGCGTGGGGTTTGATCCCGGTCGCGCAGGTCGGCGTCTACCACGGACTGATCTTCGGAACGCTCGATCCGCGGGCCGTCCCGCTCGAAGAGTTCCTGGGCGACTTCCGTTGGTTTCTCGACATGGTGCTCGACCGCGGCGATTTCGCGGCGGTGCCGGGCGTCGTGCGCTGGCGCATGAAGTGCAACTGGAAGTTCGCGGCCGACAACGCGATCGGCGACAACGCGCACGCTCAGATCGCGCATCGCTCGGCGTTCATCGCGATGGAGCGCAAGCTGGGAGCGCCGCGCATGGGGCTGGGCGTCGACGAGCCGGGCTTCACGATCCTGACCGATTACGGTCACGGCGCCAACTGTAAGACGAGCTACTTTGCCGGCACCAACGATTACGACACCGCCAGCGGCAAGTTCCAGCGCATCGATCCGGTCTACGAACAGTGGCGCGAGAACCCGGCGATCGTCGAGAAGATGGGCCCGCTCCGCTCGCAGATCGTCCGCTACAACGGCAACGTCTTCCCGAATCTGTTTATCATCGACCGGCTGCTGATGATGCGCAATCCGATCGGACCGGGTGAAACCGAGATCCGCGCGATCGCGCTCTACGACCGCAACGCTTCGCCCGAGATCCAAGAGTTGCAGAAGCGCCGCGCGTTCCGGAAATTCGGGCCGTCGGGTCTGCTCGAGCAAGAAGACGGCGAGAATTGGGACCAGGCGACGGTCGGGGCGCGCATCCGCGCGATTAAGGATGCCGCGCTCAATTACGAGATGGGCCTGGGCACCGGGACCTTCGTGAACGACGGCCAGACGCCGCCGCGCATCGACTCGATGATCAACGAACACGCCCAGCTCTGGTTCTATCAAAGTTGGGCCGACGCGATGAACGCGAACGACTGGCCGGCGTGGCGTGCGAACCACGTGCGACCGGAGGGGACGATGTAATGATCATCGCCGGAGAAGCGAGCACGACGCTCGAGGACGTCGTGCTCCAGCACGACGTCGAACAGACGCTCTTCCGCGAAGCGGCGCTGCTCGACGCGCACGACTACACGGCCTGGCTCGACATGCTCACCGACGATATCGTGTACTGGATGCCGATCCGCAATACGCGCGCGGCGACCGAGCTCGACTTGGAGTTCACGGCGTTCGGTGAAGGCGCGTACTTCGACGACGATCGCGGGGCGCTCGAGATCCGGGTCGAGAAGCGGACCAACGGCTACGCCTGGTCCGAAGACCCGCCCTCGCGCACGCGCCACTTCCTGACCAACGTCCGGATCGTGGAAAAGCACACCGCCGGCGAGGTGACCGTTTCGAGCAACATGGTCGTCTTCCGCAGCCGCCTCGACATGGACGAAGATTGGTGGGTCGGCCGGCGGGTCGACCGCCTGCGCAAGGTCGACGGGCGGTGGAAGATCGCGCGCCGTGAAATCTACCTGGATCAGACGGTGTTGAAGTCGAAGAACCTCAGCACGTTCTTTTAGCCGCTGCGGAGTTACTCATGAATTCGATCCCGGTCGACGGTCTGCGCCACATCAGCATCGTCGTCAACGACGCGCGCGCCTCGGCGCAGAAATTTGCCGCCGTCTACGGCATCTCCGAGTGGTCGGTGCGCCGCTACGACGCGGAGCGTCTGACGGGCGCGGCCACCCACGGTTTCGCCGCCGATCAGCAGTACCTCACCGCGACCGGCGTCGCCGATTCGGCCGACGGGCCGGTGACGTTCGTGCTCGTGCAGCCGGTTGCCGGCTGGACGACCTACCATGAGTT
>Ga0302193_10004429_pt1 | contig 11094 bp, 7 predicted proteins | sample II_Bog_E3_3_FD_200228 | JGI IMG/M metagenome (GOLD analysis project Ga0302193, IMG submission 200228) | Peat permafrost microbial communities from Stordalen Mire near Abisko, Sweden - II_Bog_E3_3 | ecosystem: Environmental > Terrestrial > Soil > Wetlands > Peat | place: Sweden: Abisko, Stordalen...
CCAAAGGCGCTGCTTGCGCTCAATTGGGACAGCTCTTCCGACAGCACCGGTTCGACGGCTCACATGGCCGCGTCTGGGGTAGTCGGCCAGACGTCCGGTCCGGTCATCACATCCACCACGGACTTCTTCAATGCATTCCTCAAGCACCAACACGGGGCGCTCCAGGCCGTCTCGGCCAACGGTCACTCCTCCCTGTCGGTGGTGCACGCTGCCTGGACTTCGGGCTCCCGTGCAACCTTGCCGGTCCCCAAACAAGCGGCAGTCCACTTGCACGCCAGCGTCACCCCGAACACGGGCTTGCACGACGGCCAGGCTGTCACCGTCCGATGGAGTGGCTACACGCCGGGCAAGGTGGTCAATATCCTCGAATGTTCCGAAGTGGATATCACCACCGCCAGCTCGGCCGGCTGCAGCTTCTCTCATGCGGCGATCCTGCACCCCGACCCCACAGGATCAGGCTCGGCGACCCTCGACGTCGGCACTGGTGCCATCGGCAACGGAGTCTGCGACGTGGGGCACAGTTGCTACGTCATTGTGAACAACGCCAGCTCGACGGACCCGGCCGACACCAAGGCACTCCCCATCCGCTTCGCCTCCTGAAGCGACCGGGTTTGCCGCCGACTGACGCTCGGCCGATTCGAAATGTATGGTCGTCCTCGCGTCACGATCGCTTTCACCGCTGCGACTGATCGGCCTTGGCCCCGGACGAACTCGCCAATGACCGCATCCGCCCGGGGCCGCCTCTTGCTTCCGAGAGCCCAGCCCGACTGCCGCTGAAAGGCAACTCAGTGGACAAGGACTCATTGGTTCCAACTATTGAGGACAGGACAAGCCTCCCTTTTTGCACTTTCAGAAACCGATTCTTCAAGGGCGTCCGTGTCTACACGGAGACGAGTTCGTTCTCTGTCCGACTTTGTACTTGGATTCGCCGCGGCTTGGCGTGCGGAGCTATCGGAATCGAGAGCGTGAGGACACCAGCCTGATACTGAGCCTCAATCTGCTCAGTGTCGAGATTCGTTCCGAGAAACACCTGTCGGAGATACGTGCCGTAGGCCCGTTCAGCGATCAGCACTTCGACGTCGTCGCTCTTCGGCGGCGCGGGCCTCTCGGCCTTGATCGTCAAGACGTTGTCTTCAACGGTCAGGTCGACCGCTTCCGCCGAAACGCCGGGCAGGTCGAGAGTGATCAAGAAGGTGTCGCCTTTGCGAAAAGCATCCAAGGGCACCTGCATCTGGCGTCCCTGTTGGGCACCCCCGGCCAACTGCTGAAAGAGCCGGTCAACATCACGAAACGGGTCTGAACGTACGAGAGCCATTGCGGTTCCTCCTTTTGTGTGAGCTCCCACCATCAGTGCCACAGGTAAGCGTGACAGAGGAATTATTAGCACTCTCATGCCGCGAGTGCCAGCCCCTTTTTCAGAGTTTTTGGTGTTCCGCCGGATGTCTACGCGCTGCCCTGAAAGCACGCGCTTCCAGCCTCGATGGAGGCGGAAGGGTGGGGGTTCGAGGACCTTGCTAACAGAGACTTCCGGCAAGAGTGAGGTGGTGGAGCAGGAGTTCTGCCGTCTGGGCCGCGTTGGCGACGACGACGTTGTGCGGTGCCCCAGCTATCACCTCGAACCGGGAGGACGGGTAAGGAACGAGGGACCGGCGTACGACGTCAGCGTCGGACCACCGATCCTCGCTGCCGTGAATGAACAAGCGCTGCATTGCCGCAGTGCTGGACAACGCTGCAGTAGACGGAAAGTGCAGCATGCAGGAGAGGACGCTTGATCGGAACGCCCTGTAGTCGGCTCGGAGCGCATCATCGGTCATTGCCGGCGAATAGATTCCACGGTGCCAGCGCGCGAGACCACTGTGGCGGAGTAAGGACCAAGAGGCGGGGATCGCGACTGCGGCCACGCGCGGATGTTCGACGGTGAGCCGGGTCCACACATTGTGATGCAGCCCACGACGGGCCGCCTCCTCCGAGGTGAAGTACGGCAAGCCGATGCCGATGAGGCCGCCCACCTCTTGAGGCCAACGTGCTGCGTAGGTGAGCACGAGATTGGCACCCATGGAGAGCCCGATCAGGGTGTAGGGCGGAGGGATCCCAGCACGACGGAGACTGAGGCGAATCGCTTCGACATGGAGGTCGGGCGAGCACGCGGAGACGAGCATGGGCGAGCTGCCGTATCCCATGAGGTCGACTCGCACCACGGTGTACCGCTGTTCAAGGGGCGGAACGAGCCGATCCCACACCCGATGACTCCCGGCGACGCCATGAACCAGAACGACCGGTGGGCCCTCTCCGCTCCGAAGGAGATGGAGCGGGCCCTCGTTGCCTGCACCCGCCCGTCGCCGAGAACGCAATCCGGATTCATGCATAGGTCCGGCCTCTGATGATCCCGGGCTTTCTGTGCGGGCTCAGAACTCTCCGTCCGTCGGAATGGACCTCACGAGGGAATACTGCCCGCAAGCGCAGGAGTTCCAGAAGCTCCGATTCGGCGAGCGGCCTCGCGAACGCGTGGCCTTGGAGGAGGTCGAATCCGAGGTCGGTCAGATGTGCTGCGCACAAATCGTCTTCGACACCTTCAGCGACTACGTCGAGGCCCAGGCGATGGCCGAGCTCACACACCAAAGCGACGATCGCGTCGTCAGCCGACGAGGCCATACAGCGCATCACGAAGCGTTGATCGACCTTGAGCTCATCGAGCGCGAGCTCTGGCAACAACGAGAGGGAGGTGTAGCCGATGCCGAAATCATCGATGGCAAGGCGGACACCGAGGTCGCGCGCCGGGCGGAGTTGTTCGATTGCGTGCAGCATGTCTGCGGTTGCAGCCGTCTCGGTGATCTCGAGGGTGAGCCGACATGGTTCGACCTGGTGCCGGGCCAGTTCCCGGATGACACGCTCGGCCAAGTCGTCCCGAGTCAGATCGACTGCTGAAAGATTGACGGAAACCGAGAGCGCGTGACCACCCTCAGCCCAGCGCGAAGCGGCGGCAAGGGCTTCGGAGAGCACCCAGTCCGTCAGCCGTGTCACCAGTCCGGTGCGCTCGGCTAAGGGGATGAAGACGCCGGGACTGATCGGTCCGAATGTCTCGCTTTCCCAACGGAGAAGGGCTTCGACGCTGACGAACTCCCCGGTACGTGGCGCGATCTGGGGCTGGTAGGCAAGACGGAGCTCTCCCCGATCGGCCGCTCGGGCAAGTTCGGACAGCAAGCTGAGGTCGCCGCTGGTGAGCGCTCCGGAATCATCGTCACGGATGAGGGCGGGGAGGCCCCTGTCGCGGGCCCGACGGGCGGAGATCGAGGCAAGGCGGATCAACTCGACCACGTCGCGACCGTCTTCAGGTGCCGCCACGGCTCCGACATATGCCCGCAGGGTGACGTCAATGCCCCCGACTTGGTAACGAGGGCCCCCGACGGCGGCGATCAGTTTGTCTGCCAAGGAGGTGGCGGTCGCAGTGACGGTCGCTTGCGCTGTGGCTCCGTCGGCACTGGCCAACCTCGCTTCCGGGTCATAAGCGAGCACGACCACGAGCTCATCACCCTCTACGCGCCCTACGATCCCGCTGGGGATTACTTGGCCGACGTTCTCCACCGCCCGACGCAACAGCTCGGTGCCTGCGGGATAGCCAAGGGCTTCTCGGGCTTCGGCCAGACCACCGAGGTGCACAACAGCAACGACGAAAGACTCGTCGTGATGTGTCGCGGTCCTACGAGCGATGCCGAACCCATTGGGAAGACCGGTGTCGGCGTCAACCATGTTCAGGGTTCGGGCCGATCGGCACAGGAGACGAACGGTTGTCGCAACGGCGATGACGACAACAGTGAGACAGAGGGCGAGAAGTCCAGCAGTGAGAAGGCCGAAGCGGGGGAACAGGCCGAACCAAGTAGCCACCAGTACGAGGGCGCAGTAGCCGCGCAGCGCTCGGGCCCCGAAGAAAAGACCGACAAAGAGCGCGATGACCGGTGCGAGGGCGAAATAGGACATGGCCATTGCGGCGGCCTCGTACGTCTGGTGGGTCACCACCGCGGAGCCGACAACCAAAATGGCCACCAACACCTTGCATGCTCGAGGGCTCGCCACGCTCGAGCGCAACAACCAGACCCACGACCCTCCGAAGACGATTTCCACAGCGAGCAGCGCGGGAATGGTCCCACCTGGCACGTGACCGGCAAGCCCGAAAGCCGGCCAGAGAAGGGCCAGGCCAAAGAGGATTCGCAGCACAGACAAAGGGCTGAGCAGTTCTAACGGCGAGCCCAGGGCAAACCACGAGCGAGTCTTGGGAAAGAGCCGATGCTGGACCGTCGTCGATGCCAGTCGTCCGCTGGTTACCGAATGGCTGGCCCCCGGCCCCGCGGCGACCCAACCGCGCCAATCGGGTTCACGTTGCGACTCCTCCACCAGGGAGTAATCGGCACGAAGGCTGATTTAGCTGAGGCTGGAGGCGGAAGATCAATTTCGGTCCGGCGGGGCAGGATCTGATCCTTTCGATTCCGGAGCCAGAGGCGGGGCTGGACCCGGGGACAGGCCCTGACCTGCGCTGTTTTGGTGGCGGCTGGAGGATTCGAACCGCCGGCCTTCCTTGCGAGTGACGATTCGAGCAGGGTCATGCACGAACGCTCCGACCGGTTTCACGCTCACGCTATGTTCTCCCTGCATACGGCACACGCTGATCGGCGTGCTGCATCCAGCTATTGCACAATCCCCGGCACACCCATTCGAAGCCTGGTCAATCCTGGCTCAGTCCGCAGGCGTGGCATTGAGGAAAGAACGAGAGTGACAGAGCAAGACAACGGCGCAGAAAGCTCCGCTTTCGACAAGGCACGAAAGCGCTATCAGCAAGAGCAGCAGAAGCGCATCCGCACCGACGGCATGGCCCAGTGGCGCGAGCTGGGAGAGGAGATGGACCAGGACCCATTCGCCGACCCCGACTTCAAGCGGGACCCGTTGGTCGAAGACACGACCGTCGTGGTGGTCGGAGGTGGCTTCGCCGGCATGCTGACGGCGATCGACCTGGTCAAGCACGGAATCACCGACTTCCGGATTGTCGAAAAGGCCGGAGACTTCGGCGGCACCTGGTACTGGAATCGTTACCCGGGCTGCATGTGCGACGTCGAGTCCTACGTCTACCTGCCACTCCTCGAAGAGACGCTCTACATGCCGACCGAGCACTACGCCAGCGCAACGGAGATTTTCAATTACTGCCGGCTGCTGGCCCGGACGTTCGACTTGTACCCGCATGCGCTCTTCCAGACCGACCTCACCGGTGCGGTCTGGGACGAGGATGCGCTGCGCTGGCAGGTGACGACCAGCCGTGACGACCGGCTCTCTGCCCGCTTTCTCGTGTTGGCAGGAGGAATCCTGCACAAGGCCAAACTCCCTGGAATTCCGGGGATCGATCAATTCGAAGGCAAGGCCTTCCACACCAGCCGCTGGGACTATGGCTACACCGGCGGAGGACCAGACGAACCGATGGATCAGTTGGCCGACAAGCGGGTCGGCATCATCGGCACCGGAGCCACCGGAGTGCAGGTTGTGCCGCAGCTGGCCCGCGCCGCCAAGGAGGTCTTCGTCTTTCAGCGCACACCGAGTGCCGTGGGGATTCGCAACCAGCAACCCACGGACGTCCAGTGGTTTCAAAGTCTCGAGCCCGGCTGGCAGCAGGACCGCATCATCAATTTCACCCAGGCCGTCACCGGCGCCCAGCCCGAGGTCAACCTGGTGAATGATGGATGGACAGAAGTCATGTGGGTCGACACGCAGAGGGGATCGGATCCAGGACAGGACGCCGAAGAACTCGAACGGATCGATTTCGAAGTGATGGAGGCGATCCGACAACGGGTGGAGGCGGTCGTCGACGATCCCGAGACGGCCGAGAGACTCAAGCCGTATTGGGGCAAACACTGCAAGCGCGTCTGCTTTCACGACGACTACCTCGCATCCTTCAACCGACCCAACGTCCACCTCGTCGATACAGAAGGACGCGGTGTGGACGAGATCACGGCCCGAGGGCCCGTCGTCGACGGTGTCGAGTACCCGGTCGACCTGCTGATCTACGCCTCGGGATTCGAGGTCACCACGGATCTGCACCAACGACTCGGCTTTGACCCCAAGGGGGTGGACGGCCTGGCGCTCTCGGAGCGATGGGCCGATGGCGCTCACACGCTGCACGGGGTCTTGGCCAGTGGATTCCCCAACCTGCTCCTAATCAGCCTCGTCCAAGGTGGATTCGGCACGAACTTCTCGCATCTGCTGTCCGAGGCCGCTCGACACGTGGCGAGCATCATCGAAGCCTGCATCACGCAGGAAATCGTCAGGATCGAGCCGGAAGAGGCCTCGGAAGAGGAGTGGCTCTCGGTCCTCCTTGGAGTCGGTGCGGGTGGCGGCCGCTATTTCCTGAGTTGCACGCCCAGCTTCTACAACAGTGAGCAGCAGGCGATAGACACCCGAGCGGCTCGCAATCTCACCTACTCCGGAAGCCTGCTCGACTACATCGGCTACCTCGAGCGCTGGCGCCAGGATCCCGACTTCGCCGGCGTCAAGATCCGAAGAGCGGACGTTATCGACGACCGCTGAGCAGTTGGCCTGCACGCTGGCCCCATTCGTGGTCGACGAGGGCCAGCGCTAGATCCCGACGGGCAGAGGATCGTCAGCGCACCCAGTTGGTGACCCCGATGCCCGCAGACCCGCTTCCGGCGGTGTTGAACGCTTCGACGTTGTAGGAGTGCCATCCAGTAAGTGCATGGGTCACGGTGTACGAAGTGACTTCTGAGTTCAGCGTCACCAGCAACACCCCATTGACGTAGACCTTGTCGCCCTTGGCGCCACTTGGGTTGTTCCACTTGAGGCTGACGGTTGTCCCCCTGACGCGGGCCGTGAGGTGTGTCACGGCTCCCGGTACGCTGACAGTGAGCGGGGGCGTCGTGGTCGGCGTCGTGGTCGGCGTCGTGGTCGGCGTCGTGGTCGGCGTCGTGGTCGGCGTCGTGGTCGGCGTCGTGGTCGGCGTCGTGGTCGGCGTCGTGGTCGGCGAGGAGCCAAGTCCGCTGATGAACGCTGCCAAGGAGTTCGGGAAGGTTCCATCGGTGATGGCATCAACCTGGCCGCTGATGTCGAAGTTGAAGTAACTCTCAAAGGCCACGTTGTTGACGGGATTGTTCATCCAGGTGATGAAATTGCTCACGAAGAGCGGATCGTCCCCCAGGCCATGCCCGTCGGAGCGTGTCGCCACACCCCACTCGGTGATGGCCAACGGCTCGACCTGAGCCTGAGCAAAGGTCGTCGCAGCGGTCAACCCTGGGAGCACAGTCTCATTCCAGGTGTTGACGGGAGTCTGTGGGGTGGCCCAAGTCTGATCGTAAGCGTCGAGCCCGATTACGTTCACATACGCGCTTCCCGGGTAGGCCAAGGCGACGTTGTAGCCAGATTGTGAAAATGCGCCGGCGTCGGGGTTCCACACGAAGGAGAAATGCTCCCCCGAAACTGAACGCATCGCGGTCACGATTTGGTCGAAGTACGCCGCATAGCTGGCTTCGGCGGCCGGGGTGGTGGCGCTCCAGGTGTACCAACCTCCATCGAACTCCCAACCCAGGCGCAGGTAGGCGTTGGACTCACCCGCAGCAACCAGTGTCTGGGCCAAGGTGACGTAGTAGGAGTTGTAGGCCCCTGTCGCTCCTGTAGCCAATGTGCCGACGGCGGCACCCGAAGAGTTGGTGGGAAGTATGGGAACACCGAGCGACAGGACATAGTTGCTCCCCGACCAGGGGCCGGTGAGCCAAGAGAGGCTGCCTCCAGATCCGTCCATGCCGGCCCACCCTGCGTTGCCTGGAAGGTACTGAGATGCAATGGTGGGCGACGTGTCCGTGGCGGCACCAAACGCGGCCATAGAAGCGGGACTGCTGTTCGCTACATACGCCCCTTGGCTGAGGGTGGAACTCGGTGAGGTTGCCGCGGCAGCACGGCTCGGAGTCGTTCCCACCGCGAGTGAGCCGAGTCCGACAAGTCCGACAAGTCCGACAAGCATCACGGCGCTTGCACCCAGGACCCCATGACGCCTGCGCGTCGCGGGTGCTGAAGCGTGGAGATTCTGGCCTTTTCGCATTCTGTTTCCCCTCTTCGGTCCACAGGTGGAGACCAGGGGAAGTAGCGATGCGACCTAGAAGAGGTGCGTGAAGACTGGCTAGTTCGGCGGCCGGCTGACTCTGAGAGTCCCGTGGCTTTGCGTCCCCCCCTCGCGAGAGGTTTGCCTTTTTCGTTTTGATGCCAACATCGACAATGGACTGTTGTTACGCGGGAAAGTAGGGACTTAGGTCCTCGGTGTTCAGGCGACAACCGCTTCGCAACAGGTTGGCAAGATTCCTTGAGCACGACAAGGCTCTCGACTCGTAGCAACGGCAACACCCGTCGAGAACTCTGGGCACTACAGCCTCAATCGGAGCACTCCGCTCGAAGCCTGGAGCGCACGAGTGGGAGCCGACCTCATCGATGCACGCCTCGACACCGACGGCTTTCGGATCCCTCACGACAAAGTAGACCGACTACACATCGGTGGCCCTCGCTACTGGAGCAAGCTGCACCACATCGGAGTACGCCGCCCACGCCGAACCTGATCCCGAATGCTTGTGCAACAGGGCTGGCCCATCCGATGGACGCGCCTGGTCGCCGGGTACGGTCGTTGCCGTGAGCCGCACACCCGATCCTTTGGCCGACATCACGGCCGACCCTCGAGAGAGGGCCCATGCGAAGGCCAATCGGCACCCCGAGGTGGAGGCAATGGTGGGGCTGGGGGTCGTCCACCGGGCCTCCGGATTCACCGGCCGGGTGGTAGGGCTCCGCGCCAACGCAGTGACGCTGCAATCCAAGTCCGGCCAGGTGCGGATATTCAACTTGGTGCCGGGGGCCTTCGCCGCGGGCGGACGGGTGGCAACCCTGGTCCCGCCTCGAGTCGTATCGAATACCGCGTCACGCACCGCATCTGGTTCGGTGGCTGTGGGCGACCATCAGGCCCGGGTTGCTCGGGCCAGCCGAATCCTTGTCGAGGGGATCCACGACGCCTTGCTGGTCGAGCGGGTATGGGGCGACGACCTACGGGTGGAGGGGGTCGTGGTCGAGCGTCTGGACGGGATCGACCACCTGGCCGCCGAGATAGCGGCCTTCGGGCCGGCACCAGGCCGTCGCCTGGGCGTCTTGGTCGACCACCTGGTCCCCGGCACCAAGGAGAGCCGGCTGGCCGAGGAAGTGGCGCATCACCACGTACTGGTGACCGGTACCCCGTTTGTTGATGTGTGGCAGGCGGTCAGGCCGGCGGTGGTGGGGCTGACCCACTGGCCGACCGTCCCCAAGGGCCAGGACTGGAAGACCGGCATTTGCCGAGCGCTGGGCGAGCCCGATCCGGCCACCTGCTGGCGGCGGATTTTCGGATCGGTGCACAGCTACGTCGACTTGGAGCCCGCGCTGGTCGGCGCGGTTGAACGGCTCATTGATTTCGTCACCGAGCCGCTGTCCGCCGCCCCTCAATTCCCTTAGCGGCTCCAGGTTGAGAGGATCCGGACTCAACGAGACCATCGAACCGATCCCTGTCTGAATGAATCGCACTGGGTTTGATGGAGCCTCAGAGTCTCCACAATCCACAGGGCGGTTCAGAGTATTGCTGGCGTCACGTCAAGCCGCGAATCTCCAGTTCAACCGGCAAGGAGCTCCGATTCCTGTGCGAGGAGCTCTCGGACCATGGGCATCACCTGCGTACCGTACAGCTCAATGTTCCTCATCAACTTCTCATGAGGAAGGCGGCCCGAGCTGTACTTCAGGTCGAAGCGATCGATATCCAATGAGGCGACGGTCCGAGCGATCTTGGCCGCTACCGTTTCGACCGACCCGATATACAGCGAGCCGTCGGCAGAGGCCTCCTGATCGAACTGGGCCCTCGTCACCGGAGGCCAGCCTCGCGAGGCTCCGATTCGGTCCCGGCCCTCCTTGTAGTACGGCCACAACTCCTCACGAGCCTCCTCATCGCTTTCGGCGATGTAACCCGGGGAGTGGACGGCGATCGGCCGCTCCCCATGTCCGAACTCCGTGAGGGCTCGGTGGTACAGGTCGATGAACGGACGGAATCGACGAGGGTCTCCGCCGATGATGGCGATCACCAGCGGCAGGCCGTAGTGAGCCGCTCTCACCACGGACTCAGGGCTTCCGCCAACTCCAACCCAGGTCTTGAGGGAACCCGACTCGGTGGTCGGAAAGACTCGCTGGCCCTCCAACGAGGCTCTCATGGACCCGGACCATGTCACTTCCTGCTCCTTCATGAGTTCCACGAACAGGTTGAGCTTCTCTTCGAACAGCTCGTCGTACTGGGCGAGATCCAATCCGAACAAGGGAAATGACTCGGTGAAGCTGCCCCTTCCGAGGATGACTTCGGCGCGACCGTCCGAGGCGGCATCGAGGGTGGCAAAACGCTGATAGACCCGCACCGGGTCATCTGAACTCAAAACGGTCACCGCCGAGCCCAATCGGATCTTCTCTGTTCGGGAGGCGATGGAAGCCAGCACCATCTCCGGGCTGGAGACAGCAAAGTCGGGTCGGTGATGCTCGCCGACTCCGAAGAAGTCCACGCCCACCTCGTCGGCCAAGATTCCCTCGGTGATCACGTCCCGGATGGACTGGGCCTGTGATCTCAGCTCCCCATTCGCGCCCTCGGTCACATCGCCGAACGTGTCGAGGCCCATCTCGACCACTTTGTCCTTGGCCACTGCGTCCACTCCTCGCAACCTCTTGATCTCGCTTTTGCAAAGAGATACAACGCTGCGAGGGAGGTCGTCATTCCCCTGGAAGTCCGAAGCGGCGGACCACGAGTCCCAGCGGCACAGGGGCGGTCGGCACTGCCAGTGCCAGTGTGTGGCGAAATTTAGGGGCTTCTTTGTGGTGATCGAGACCTCCCCCGAGTGTCCTCGTGACGAGAGAATGGGGAGCTTCCGCCCGAACGGTCCGGTTGGCTACAGCACGGGTAGACCAGAACAGATGAGCCGTAGGGTTGTGATCACGTCGGCGGCGGCGTCGATACACCGTGTCGTGCGTACGGGAACAGTCCGTCAGGGTCGTGCTGGGCGCGAATCG
>Ga0302193_10004430_pt1 | contig 11093 bp, 9 predicted proteins | sample II_Bog_E3_3_FD_200228 | JGI IMG/M metagenome (GOLD analysis project Ga0302193, IMG submission 200228) | Peat permafrost microbial communities from Stordalen Mire near Abisko, Sweden - II_Bog_E3_3 | ecosystem: Environmental > Terrestrial > Soil > Wetlands > Peat | place: Sweden: Abisko, Stordalen...
ACGCACCTTGTCGGCGACCCCCCCAAATTCAGCGCATTTCGGGGCGCCGGAAGCTGTCGTTCCCGACCGGCGGCACATCGGTGAACGCTTGGGCTGCGATCTCAAAGGAGCGCAGGCGCGCGGCGTGATCGAAGATTTGACAGGTGATCATCAGCTCGTCCGCGCCGGTTTGCGCGACGAAGTTGCGCAGATCCGCGCGTACCATCTCGGGAGTACCGATCGAGGCGCACGACAGCACCTGATCGAGGATCGCCCGCTCCTGCGGCCCCAGGCGCTCGGTGTACCCCTCGACGGGCGGCGGCAGCTGCGAAGGACGGCCGCTGCGCAGATTCACGAACGCCTGTTGCATCGAGGTTGCCCGGAATTTCGCCTCCGTCAGAGAATCGGCGCCGAACACATTGAAGGCGAGCATGAGGTACGGTTTGGCAAGATTTCGCGAGGGCCGAAACTCTCTCCGGTACAACTCGATCGCGGCCATCATTTGCGCCGGTGCAAAATGCGAGGCAAACGCATACGGCAACCCGAACGCCGCGGCAACCTGCGCGCCAAACAGGCTCGAACCCAAGATCCACAGCGGCACGTTGAGCCCGGTCCCGGGCACCGCGCGCACCGCCTGACGGGGCGAATCTGAGAAATAATCGGCGAGCTCCTGTACATCGCGCGGAAACTCATCCGGGTCTGAGGCCAAGTTTCGGCGCAGTGCCTGCGCCGTCCGCTGGTCGGACCCGGGTGCCCGGCCAAGGCCCAGATCGATGCGGCCCGGGTACAGCGACTCAAGCGTGCCGAATTGCTCGGCAATGATGAGCGGGGAATGGTTGGGCAGCATGATGCCGCCGGCGCCGACGCGAATCGTGGAGGTGCCACCCGCCACAAAGCCGATCAGCACGGCGGTCGCCGCGCTCGCGATTCCCGGCATCCCGTGATGCTCGGCCAACCAAAAGCGCCTGTAGCCCCAACGCTCGGCATGGCGCGCCAGGTCGAGCGTGTTCCTGAACGAGTAGGCCGCATCGCTTCCCTGCGTAATGGGCGACAGATCAAGGACGGAAAACGGGATCATGGAGCGAAGATGGGGGTGCCGTCGGCCATTCTCAACCGGGAGTTGATCACTTGCCCGAGAAACCCGCAATCGGGCGCCTATTGACAGCCATTGTCGTCAGGCGTGCAATGGAATTTTGGCGCCGCTCGACCCGGACGCATTCGGAACCAATCACAATCCAGGGGTGGACCGATGAATAAAATATCACCGTACGCAATGGCGCTGGCGTTCTTGTCAGGCGCGGTCTACGGCCAGGTGCCGTCGGGGAATGGCACGAGCGACCCGGATTCAAACACGGGGGTGGGAAGTTTCGCGCTCCATGGGCCGGCCGCCACGGCCGCGGGTACTTCCAATACCGGGGTGGGGACGGGCGCACTCCAACAAAACGGCGCAAACGCCAACACGGCCGTTGGCGCGTTCGCAATGGGAAACAACGTCAGTGGGTCGAATAATGCCGCGTTGGGATACGGCGCATTACGCGCCAACCAGACTGGCAGCAACAACACCGCCACCGGGTCAACGGCGCTCTATTGGAACGACTTTGCAAGCACGGGTGCCTCCGGAAATACCGCCGATGGGGCAAGTGCGCTGACCAATAATTTGAGCGGCAGCAACAACACGGCCGTCGGGTTTCAGGCGCTCCTTGGCGTAGGTACCCAGCAAAGTGGCGGGCTGTCTTCCGGTTCCAACAATACCGCCGTGGGTGCCAACGCGTTATCTTCTTACTCGACCGCCAACTACAATACCGCCTCCGGGGCGCAAGCGCTCCATGGGAATGTGACTGCCAACAACAACACGGCAGTCGGATATCAAGCGCTGTATACCAATGACTCGGACGGCGCCGGCGATGCCATCGACAATACCGCCACCGGGTACCAGGCGCTCTTTACAAACTCGACCGGTGCGGCCAATACGGCCACCGGAGATCTGGCGCTCTATGCGAACTCGACCGGCGGTTACAATACGGCCGGCGGGTTTCAGGCGCTTTATTTGAACGCGACCGGCAGCTACAACACCGCATACGGGCCAAGCGCCCTTTTCAACTCGAATGGCAGCAACAACATCGCCCTGGGGTATGAGGCCGGGTTCAACCTGAAGACCGGCAGCAACAACATCGAGATCGGGAATAAGGGCGCCGCCGGGGACAACAAGCTGATAAAGATCGGCACAGAGGGCACTCAAGCCAAGACGTTCATCGCGGGAATTTACAGCAATACCACCGTCAGTGGTCTTGCCGTAGTGATCGGCTCGAATGGGGAGCTCGGCGCGGTGTCGTCCTCCGAACGATTCAAGACTGACGTCGAGCCGATGGCTGAGAACACCGCAAGACTTCGACAGCTGCGCCCGGTGACCTTTCACTACAAGGCCGACAGTCAAGGTGCGCTGCGCTACGGCCTGATCGCCGAGGAAGTGGCCAAGGTGTATCCGGAACTCGTGGTCCGTGACGACCAGGGCCGCATCGACGGCGTGCGCTACGACGAACTTGCGCCGATGCTGCTCAACGAGGTGCAGAAGCAGGCTTCGGAAATTCGCCATCTCAAGCGGCAACAGAGACAGTTTGCGAAGCAATCAGAGGTGAACGAACTGAAGCAACAGTTGCACGCCGCGCTGGCGGCGTTGCAGGCGAAGGATCGACTTGTCGCGCGGCGCTGATGCACGACCCTGAGACTCCCGGTATGGTGCCGGAAGCCTACCGCCCCTTGAGCGCCCCTCGGCATATTTGATCCAACAGTTCAGGAAAGTCGATGCCCGCCGCTTTGGCGGCCTGAGGCAGTAGACTGGTGGCCGTCATTCCGGGCAATGAGTTGGCTTCCAGGCACCAGAAGCCGCCTTGATTGTCTCGCCGAAAATCGATGCGACTGTAAGCGCCGAGCTTCAATACGCCGTGAGCACGGAGCGCATAGTCCTGGAGCAACGTGGATTCCGCTGCCGTGATGTTCGCAGGAAAGATTTCCCGCGCCCCTCCGGCCTGGTACTTGGATTGGTAGTCGAATACGTCTCCGGGGACTACAATCTCGCCCACCGGCAGCGCCTTGCCGGTGAGAACGCCGACCGTAAATTCCCGGCCGGCGACGAAAGCCTCGATCATGACTTCCGAGTCATATTCATTGGCCCGGTCAACGGCACCCGGCAACCGCGCGGGCTCACGGACAACGGTTAGCCCAACCGTGGAGCCTTGCTTGTTGGGTTTGACGACCACGGGCCAGCCGAGCAGGGTCTGGACGGATTGCTGCGCCACGGGAGCCATCAACCAATCGGGCGTTGGGACACCGACGGATCGGAATAGGCGCTTGCTGATGTCCTTGTCCATGGCCGCAGCACTGGCAATGTGATTGCTGCCCGTATAAGCCAGGCCTGCCAGATCGAGCATGGCCTGGATTCGACCGTCTTCGCCTGCACCGCCGTGCAAAGCGAGAAAGACCAAATCCACCTCCTTGATATCGAACGCGGCAGGCGACAACGCAACGGCCCGACCACGAACGTCGGCAATCTGCGCATCCGATGGCGGCTCCGGTGCGACTCCCGCGACGAGCAGGTGTTGCTCGGCCGCGGAGTCCAAGCGACCCGTCACCGTATCCACGGCCCACACCTCATGGCCCAGCCGGCGTAACGTCGGAATGATTTGCGCCGCGCTTGCGATCGAGACATCCCGCTCTTCGCTGGTTCCGCCAAACAGTACTGCGATCTTCACGAAATCAGGCCCTCGCTCTGGCGCCGTCTCATGGAGCCCACGTCACGAGGATTGTGACGCGTTTAATGCCAATCGTTCTCCTCCAAAGAGACCGCTGGTGCTGGTTCCCATCGGGTCTCGACCGTAGATTGTTCGATTCGCCGCTGCAAGTATTTTGTACGGTCACGCTCGAGAAAACCCAGGTCCCGCATTGGGTCCGCGGCGAGGAGACCGGCGCGATCGACGACGGGCGTAACGTTTGCGGGATCACCGGCGCTGGCAGACTGGCTGCGCCCCGTGGTACACGCGTTGGAGCCTATTGGCGCCTCCGTGTTGCTCCCGGCGCCTGAGGCGGCCCAGGATATCGCGGCAATGGTGAGCGAAGGCGTTCCCGGTTTCACGCCGACCCAGGACAGCCGGTATTATTTCAATTATCACCATCGATGCACCGGTGCCGCGGGTGGGATCGACGCCGTAAAAGATCGTGCCTCCGTCAGGCCTGCCTCCGTCAGGCCTGCCTTCGTTAGGTGATCGTCACCGTCACCGCACTCGACTTCGATGCCTTGTCGCTCGAGTCGCCGGCGTAATCCGCGATGACCGAATTCGTTCCGGCCTTCAACGTCGAAATGATCAGGATGGCCTCGCCGTTCACGCCCACGGTCGCGGTACCCAACACCTTCGCGCCCTCCTTGAACGTGACCGTTCCGGTTGGGGGTATCGTTCCCGATTTCAGCGTCACGGTGGCCGTGAGCGTGATCGGCGTGGCGGGCGCCCCGGAGGTCGGCGAGGCAACGAGGGCAGTCTGAGTCGCATCCGCAGTGATCGTCACCGTCGTCACCGCAGACGTCGACACCGCGTGGGTGGCGTCGCCCAAATACTGGGCCGTGAGTGAATTTGCGCCCAACGGCAAATCCTTCGCCTTGAAGACCCCCTGGCCCGTGCCGTTGACCGTGACCTTGCCGAGCTCGCTGGCGCCATTGAAGAACTCCACCTTCCCGGTCGGCGTCGTGGTCCCATTGGTCGGCGTCACCAAGGCGGTGAGCGTGATCGTCGTTCCGTCCGGGGCAGTCGTCTTCGACGGGGTAAGCGTGGTGGCCGTCTGCACCAGCGGAATCGGGTCCGGCGCCATGGCGTACCAATTGCCGGAATTCGTGCCGGTGACCGCGGGTCCGGTCGTCGCCGCCCCTGTGGAGGTGTTCAACGTCGCAACCGCGAGAGTTGGCGTGTTCTGACCACCCCAAAGCACATCATTCTCGTATGTCATGGCGCCAATCTCCGGGCCGCCGAACGCGCCCACCAGGGTCGCAGCCCCGGTGCCCGTATCGATCGTATAGAGGTTCGCGCCGTCGGCGAGATACAGCGATTGTGCGCCGGTCGACAGGCAATACCACGAGCCGCCGACCGAGGTGCCGACGGGCGCCACTAATGCCGCCACGCCGGTCGCCCGGTCGACCGTATAGAGATTGCCACCCGTGCCTACGCCATAGAGGACCCCGCTCGACGTGGAACCGAACAGCGCGTAGGTGACGGTTGAACTGCCGATCGCCGTCGGTACGCCGGTCGTGGTATTCACGCTGTAAAGCGTGCCATTCGGCTGGTTGTAGTTGACGCCGTAAAGGGTGGCGTTGACGACGCCGAAACCCGCAAACGACGTTCCACTGGCAAGCATCGTGCCGTTGTCGGCGATTTCAGTGAATGCGCCCGTGACCAGATCCACCGTGCCGAAAATGCCTCCCTGTGTTTCAGCGTATGCCAGACTGTCGGTACTGGTGGGGGCGCGGGCGCCCTGCACCGCGACGTCCTTCGGTGCCGCCGTGGCTGCGATGTTTCCACCTGAGGCAGCGAGCGCTTGGCCCGCAAGGGTGCAGGCAACTTATGGAGGCAAGGCGTAAATGGCGCGTCATTCGCATCAAACCGGTTGAGCAATATCCGTACGTGAACCCAGTCCCGCAACGACCAATAGGGGGCAATGGCGGCAGCGATCGACCGATGCCTTCTTTGACATATGCCATGTTTCCGATGAAATTCAGGCACTGCTGATTTTCACCTAATTGGCCTGGAAGCCCGCAATGTCTGTCCGTATACTTAAACGGGGTGTCAATGGGTTAAATAATCCTGGGAGCGAGGATTATGAGAAGGGCCGCTTTCGTGTTTGGCGTCGCCATCGGCTGGCTCTTGATTTCATTCCTAACGATTACGACAGCGATCTCTGCTGAATTGTCCAATTCGCCCTCAACGGCGGGGGCCACACGGGTCGTTTCGCTCAAGGCGCAGACATATACAATCGGCGGCACGGTCATCGGTCTGGAGAAGCCAGGGACCGTGCGCATACTAGACAAGAGTGACAATGAATCAGTCAGCAGCAATGGCGCATTCACACTGCCAAGGGCTGTCAAAAGTGGAACAGCATTCGATGTAAAGGTCGGTACGACGCCAACGGGGCAGTCCTGTGCTGTTCAGAACGGCTCGGGCACGGTCGCGAACGCCAATATCGCGAACGTGTTGGTGTATTGCACTTACAAGCAATCAGTCGCGACGCTGAACGGAAGCTACGATGTCGCGGGCTTTAACATCAATATAGATAAGGACGAGCTTGGCATCGGAGTCGCCTTCGACGGCGCCGGTCACGAGGGCAACACCGCAACGTTGATCGAGAACTCGGGCGGCACCATTACCACCACCGGCAATTCTTCATCTTCGGCCGGCCCCTATACCGTCAAGACCAAGAATGCCATTCCGGTCCTGACCACCGGAGGCAACAACATCGGCGCCATCGCCGGCCAAGACGCCGATGAATTCTTCTGGATCGCGGATGCGAGCACCAAGGATGGGGGCGGACTCCCCGCGCTCGCGGTGGGGGTGAGCCCGCTGCAGAACGGGACCATTGCAGAGCTCGCCGGTGATTGGATCGCCGTCGGGCTGGATCAGGGGTCCGATCCCCAGGTTTTTGAGGGTAAGCTGACGTTCGGCGCCGACGGCAGCGTGAGTGGCACCAGCACCAGTCTGGACGTGAATGGTGTGGTGAGTACCTTCCCGTATTCGGGCCCGGCGGGTACTCTCACAGTCACGAGTGGCGGCCAATTCAGCAGTGGCGGCGGCACCCTCGGCTATGTCGGTGCCAATGGCGAGTTTCTCGTTGAGACCTACACTGTCAGTGGCGCTTCTCCAGGCCTCACAGTTGCCGTGACGCAGGGCACCGGCGTCACGCTGGCGACGCTGAATGGCGTGTACACCGTGGGCAGTCTGGCTTTCAGTACGGCCTCCACCGGAGATGGCGAGGTATTTACGCTGTTATTCGATGGCGCCGGCGCCTACAGCGGCACCTATATCGAGAACGACAGCGGTACCATCACGACCGGCAACACGACATCCGGCACCTATTCTGTTACCTCAACCGGCGTACTGACGCTTACCGACGCCAGTGGCAATGTACACACCGGTGGCGTCAGCGCGGATGGCGATATCATCGTTGCGGCCAACCTGACGGCGGGCGGCGCAGAGCAGCCGCGGATGTTCGTCGGCTTCCGGCAATAGTCTTGCGCATGCGTGTACCAAAACGGCGAGGAGAGTTCGCCGCCGGCATAGCCGTGGCAGTCGTCATCTGGTGCGCTCTTCACGGTATCCGGTGGTTGACCGGACGCAAATCGAATCCCCTTCTCTGCAGGATAGCCGCTGCCGCCCTGGCGCTCAGCGTTGGGGTATCCATCTTCGTCGGCGCCTACCTTGTGCGCGAGACCCTTGGCGCCAACTTCCGTTACTTCGCGGGGTTTCCTCTTGATGACCTATTTTTTCACGCGCACATTGCCAATGCCAAGGTAATACCTTGTTGATAGACTGTATGCGGCTGCGCGATCGTTCTGGGCCATTTCGCGCGCCGCGTATCCGGCCCTTCTTTGACGGGAACGACGATTCAGAGACAAGGAAGTATCCATTAATACCAAGACTGCGGCTTTGATTGCCATCAGCGCGCTCACCTACTCATGGTCTGCGACAGCCCAAACCCTATCCGTCTCGCCAATATCCCTTCCCTTTGGCACTCAGGTGGTTCGCACGACAAGCGCCGCGCTGGCAATCACGGTGACGAACACAGGGACCGCGACGCTGGCCGTGGGCGAAGTGGCGCTGACGGGCGCCAACCGAAACGCGTTCACCATTTCCGGCAACACCTGCACGTTGGTAGCACCGAGCGGTACCTGCTCAATCGGCGTGGAGTTCACGCCGCCTGCTCTGGGAGCGAAGTCGGCAGACGTGAGCATCTCGAGCAATGTCGCGGGCAGCCCAACGGTCGTGGACCTCACGGGCACCCGGTCCACCGCGAGCAGTGTAACAGCGCCGAGTGGCGCGATTATCAGCCAAACTCCCGCAGGTGGCAGCAGGGTGGCAGCCGGCACGGCGGTCGGGGTCGTCCTCTCCCTTGGTTCGCCCGATACCGTGATTTACTCATTTGTCGCCCTGTCCACCATCGGCCGGAATGATCATTCAAGACCTGACTGCAGACGCTCGACGATAAGCTGAGTAAACGGCACGATGTTTCCATCGATGCTGGCTCTATCGAGAGCCTCAAGGTATCTGGTGCGATCCTCAATTCGAATTATCGTCCACGGATAGCCGCCCGAGGCGAGCATTGCGTTCATGACGAACCGAGCCATCCTTCCGTTTCCATCCGGGTACGGATGGACGTATCCGAAGAGCCAATGCCCAAGTACAGCTCGTACGCTGGCCTCTGTTTCTTCTTCCATAAGGTTGAAAATACCGGGCATGGCGTCGCGAACTGCCTCCCAGCGGGGAGGCACATAACGCGAGGTTCGCAGATAAACAGCATCATTTCTGTAACCGGCTAATGCTGAAGCCTCAATGAGGCCCGCGGCCACACATGGCTGGAACAACTCGCGATACCAGTCACGGTGCGCCACGCGGATCAATGAGCCGGGTGGTGTTCCCTCCAATATTGCGCCAACGGATTGCTTGACGCGTTGGAATGCCTGCCAGTAGCCACGCGCCGCCAAGGCGTCGCGACTTTTGCGATCTTCCTCATGACTGTCAGGGTTCCAGTCACCGGTGCGCATTCGTTCTATGAGAGCCGGAGTGACCCTGTAACCCTCAATCGACAGGGAGTGGTAAGCATCGCTTTTGTAAATGCCATCGACAGATCGAAGGTACGCATCACCATTGCCAGGTAATCCCGGTGCTATTGGGAACGCGTCGATTATGGCTTCGCGCGTCGAATGCCAAAAGCCTTCGATACGCAGCACTATTGGCGCATTGGCTGCGCGCTTAGAGCTTACGATCGGAGGGGTAGTGAAAGGATTACTTTCGCGGACGTCATAGCCGGCAGCCTTCATGGTCGCAGCAATTTCATCTGCGATGTCTCCTCGGCCAATGTGCCGGAATGCGCCAACAACCCGTCCTGACACATAGGACCTACCCTCTTCGAGGAGACATCGAAGGATGTCTGAGGGGTCCTTGATGCTGTTGAGAGCGATTTGAGCCTCAACCGAGTAGCGGCTGTAGAAACCTTCGGCAACGCTGGCCAATGCGGCGGCGGGGGTGAACAGCCGTAACCCGTCCCTTGCCACCATGTCGGCGGCGATAGGCGTCTTTGGTTGCTTTAGGTCGTATATTGACGTTCCGAACAGCAGCGAGACCTGGTTGTTCATCCCTTTAGCTGAATAGACGATGACCTGCGATGGGATGACGGAGTTTTCTGCATACAGCAATAGAGACTGGTCCGGAGACAGGTGCCACTCATCCTTGAAGCGTTGATTGCAATAGCGTGCACAAAACTCCCAAAAAGATGCGTACCAGGGTGTGCTGTCACCCTCGCGAACTTCAGGGCTGGAAGATATGAGCCACCCGTTCATAACCCCCTGCAGAAATCCGTTCTTTATCAGTCGCTCGCGGTGGATCCGACTGATCTCCTCAGATTGAAAAACGCGACGTCCTCCGGCCTGTAGCTGCCGTAGTGCATCCAAGGCGTCTGCAAGTTTTTCATTTGGGGTAGCCATGGTTATATCCCGTGGATTTACAAGTTTTTGGTGCCGCGGAAATACAAGTTTAGTATGTTGTTCGACTACAAGTATATTGTGCTGTGGAGATACAAGTCAACTATGCTGTTGAAACACAAGTATTTAATGTCGTGCATTTACAAGTACATTTTGTTCTTATATGCATAACCTATTGTTTAATAAAACAAATAATCTGTCTGCAATTGGCTGTGAATCGCGAATGCGGCGTCCGCCGAGCGTTGCCGGGTCCAGAGCCTGGGGTGCACGAACCGCGTCGATGTCCTCTGGATTTACCTGTAGCCCGAGGGGCTGGACTAAACAGTTGCAGGGCCGAATAAAGCTAGGTCCGTATCCAGAGTCGCCCTTCTTACCAACACTTTGCCGGAACGGCTAGGACAACCTGGGGCCGTTTTGCAGAACCGGGCCACGGGAGTTAGTGACGGCATCGGTGAGACAAATGGCGTCGGGCAAGATCGATTGACTACGGCGATCTGGATCATGAGGGCACCATCGAACCCGGCGGTCCGCGGATGTGCTGAGCACGAGCGAAGGTGTTGATGACGAGCATCGGAGCGCCGCGGTGCCGGCACACGAAGGTCGGTCGCGCGGGACCGTGATCGACGCCGTCGGCTGAGTTGGCGGGAGGCGCGGGCGCCGGCTGATGCAGCAGCTCTCGAGCGGTCGGGATATTGTGCTTGCGGTTGGCGTTGGCGAGCGATCCGTAGTGGCGGATGCGATGAAAGCCGGAGGGCAGCACGTGCAGCAGGAAGCGGCGCCGGAACAGGCGCGACAGAACCCGCACGGAAAGGAAGAACCCCGGCTTGCACGGCACCCACCGGTCCCCGGCGGCGGCAAGGTGAACACGACGTGGTAATACGGCACGGTGAGTAGGTCCGCCTGCCGAGCTTCGAACCAGCGCTGGGCGGCGCTGCGGCACTGTTCGATGGCCGACATGACCTTCAGCTGGCCGAGGCTCAAGTGCCCCCGCTGCTGCTGGCGCAGGGTCGGCCCGTGGGCGCGGAAGATATCCGCGACCTCCAGGGCAGGACGGTTCACGAACCGGCTCTACGGGGAGGGGCCGGGCTCCAGCGGTCCGATCACCTGGCGCAAGATGTCGGTGCCGACCTGGGTGTAGAGCGCCGTGGTCTCCAGCCTATGACCCAGCAAGACCTGGATCACCCGGATATCGACCTTCTGCTCGAGCAGATGCGTGGCGAAACTGTGCCGCAGCGTGTGCATGGTGACGCGCTTGTCGATGCGTGCCGCGAGGGCCGCTTCGTGCACGGCGCGGTTCAACTGCCGCGAGCTCAAGGGCTCCACCGGGTTCAGGCCGGGAAACAGCCAACCGCCTTCGAGCATCTTGCCCTGCGCCCGGGCGACC
>Ga0302193_10004437_pt1 | contig 11089 bp, 11 predicted proteins | sample II_Bog_E3_3_FD_200228 | JGI IMG/M metagenome (GOLD analysis project Ga0302193, IMG submission 200228) | Peat permafrost microbial communities from Stordalen Mire near Abisko, Sweden - II_Bog_E3_3 | ecosystem: Environmental > Terrestrial > Soil > Wetlands > Peat | place: Sweden: Abisko...
AGCCTATACCGAGGACAGCCCCGCCTTCGCCCCCTGGCGTGAAGCCGCCAGACTGAGCGGCTTCCAAGCCTCTTTGTCGCTGCCGCTTTATGTGGAAAACCGGGTGATCGGGGTTCTGCACCTCTACACCTCAGACACGGGCGTCTACGACCAGGACGAGCTGCATCTGATGGAGAATTTGGCGCGCAACGTCGCCTATGGCATCGGCATGCAGCGCATGCAGTTCGAACGCCGCCGGGCCGAGCGCGAGCTGAAGGAATCCGAAGGCCGCTATCGCTCCCTGGTGGAACTCTCGCCCGACGCCATCGTGGTCCATACCCAGGGCATCGTCATCTTCTCCAACTCGGCCGCCGACGCCTTGTTCAAGGTCTCGGCCCTGCTGCCCCTGGTGGGACGCCGGCTGGTGGATCTGGTCCATCCCGACGATGCCGAACAGGCCCGCATCTATCTGGATTCCGCCGAACGGGCGGGAGCCGTCGAGGAACGCCTCGCCCGGCTGGACGGCAGTTATTTCGTTGCCGAAGTCACCTCGGCCCCCATCATCTTCCACGGCGTCCATGCCCGTCAGGTGGTGATCCGCGACATCACCGAGCGCAAGCAGGTCCATGCCCAACTGGTGCAGACCGCCAAGCTGGCCACCCTGGGCGAGATGGCCGCCGGCATGGCCCATGAGCTGAGCCAGCCCACCAACATCATCCGCATGGCCTCCGAAGGCGCTTTGATGCTGATCGGCCGCAACAAGGCCGACCCGGCCTATCTGAGCAAGCAGTTCGGGCTGGTGGCCTCGCAAGCCGGGCGCATGGCCGAGATCATCGACCATATCCGCATCTTCAGCCGCAAGGACACCGGCGAGATCGCCGTCTTCGATGGCCGCAGCTCCCTGGCCCTGGCGGTGGAGCTGATGACCCCGCAGATGCAGGCCGCCGAAATCGACGTGGTCACCGCCCTGCCCGCCGAGCCCTGCCCCTTGCGCGGCCGCCCGGTGCAGCTGGAGCAGGTGATCATCAATCTGCTGTCCAACGCCGCCGACGCCGTCAAATCCGCCGGCGAGAAGACCAAACGCCCCGGTCGTATCAAGCTGGAGGCCCAGGTCTCCGGCTTGGGCGAATTGCGTATCACCGTGACCGACAATGGCACCGGCATCTCCCAGACCGACTTGGACCGCATCTTCGAGCCCTTCTTCACCACCAAGGAAGTGGGCAGCGGTACCGGGCTGGGGCTGTCGGTCAGCTTCGGCATCATTTCTTCCATGGGGGGACGCCTGGAAGCCCGTAATGCCCGCCAGGGCGGCGCCCAGTTTTCCATCACCCTGCCCCTGGCCAAGGATGTTCCCCTGACCGTCACCGCACCCCAGCCCCAAACGCCTCATGCCGCAGAGGACATGGAGGATGAGGAGGGCCGCCTGCCCGGTCGCCATGTGCTGCTGGTGGACGACGAGGAACAAGCCATCGAAACCATGGGCGATTATCTGACCGAGCTGGGCTATCGGGTCAGCAAGGCCTTGAGTGGCAATTCCGCCCTGAAGATGTTCGAAGATGACCCTTGCGACATCGTCGTCACCGACATCCGCATGCCCGACGGCGATGGCCAGCAATTAATTAAGTCCCTGCGCAGCCTGGATCCCAACCTGCCCATTATCGTTGTGACCGGGCATATTGGCACAACCGAATCCTTGGAAGAGGAAGCCGAAGGGCGCTATTTCGCCATGCTGAAAAAACCCATCAGCTTGGCGGTGATGGCTGAAACTTTGGAGCAGCTACTTCAAAGCCTGTAGATTTTTTGGGTATCGGGCCGCATACTTCGTTGGTATAGTTCGATTAAGGCTATTGGGGTCTTGGGGGGTTCTTTGATGCATATTTTGGTCGCGGATGACCACAACCTCGTTCGGGACGGTTTGAAGCCGTTTCTGTACGAGCTTGATCCCGATGCAGTCATCCTCGATGCTGCTAATTTCGACGAAGCCCTCGCCCATGCCAAGGCCAATGACGCCTTGGGACTGGTCCTGCTGGACCTCAGAATGCCCGGCATGAACGGACTTCAAGGCGTTGAAATCATGCGCAAAACCCGCCCCGGTGTGCCGGTGGTGATTCTGTCGGGCCATGTTGAGCGCGAAGAAGTCCTGGCTGCGGTTCGCGCCGGCGCCGGCGGCTATATCCCCAAAACCATCAGCGGCACAGCTCTGATCAACGCCCTGCGCCTGGTCCTGGCCGGTGAATCCTATCTGCCGCCCAGCATCCTTTTGGATGGTGGCAGCAATGACCGCAAGGCTCCGGCCTCGCCGCTATCCACCCTGTCGGTGCGCGAGCGGGAAATCCTCGGCTATCTGATTGAAGGCCAGACCAACAAGGAAATCGCCCGACGCCTGGATCTGCAGGAAATCACCATCAAGATCCATCTGCGCAACGTCTATCGCAAGATCGGCGCAGTCAACCGCGCCCAGGCCGTGCGCATCGCCCTGTCCAACGGCTGGGTGCTGCCGCCCGGCATGTAGGACTGACGCTCCATAGCGGACATCCAAAAAGGCGGCTGACGTGTCAGGCCGCCTTTTTCTTTACCCCCACCGTCAGCCTTCGAAAAACACTGGCGACGACTGAATTTCGCCGCCCCAGACCTGAGAAAGCTTGCCCGAGGCCTTGTTCAAGCTCCATCGGCAAACCAGCCGGCGAGACTCCCACGAAAAAGGCCAAGACACCGCCTTGGTCATAGTGTCAGGGACAGCCTCGTAGACCAGGACGGCGGAAGAAATGGCAACCATGATTGCCTCCTGCACAAAGGGGATGAAGCACTCTCACCCTTTATTCCTAATCCCCATGAACGTTGGATATCTACGGAACAGACCGCAAAGAAACCGTAACAGTAAAATTCGGCGGCAATAAAAATACATTCAGCCGCCATAAATACGGCGTTGAAAATTAGACAAAATAAACAGCAAAATTCCGTATACATAAAAAACACACGGCCATATCGATACAAAGTACAATCCATTTGCGCCCACCAAAGCCCGCAAAAAGGCACCCGCCATCATTACCCTGCTTGAGACAGCCTTCACCGGCTTTGTCACCTTCCTTGTCATTCTCGACCCGCCAGGAACGGCGGTTCTGTTCATCGCCCTAACCCGCGAGATGACAGCGGCCAAACGCCGGGCGACCGCCTGGGCGGCGATCACCATGGCCGGTGCGATCCTGCTGCTGTTCGCCTTTACCGGGGAAATGTGGCTGACGGCCCTGGGGATCAGCCTGCCAGCCTTCCGCATTGCCGGCGGGCTGCTGCTCTTCATGTTGGCGACACAGATGGTGTTCGGACGCCCGTCCGCTCAAGATACCGAACCATCCCCCCAGGATGACATCACGGTCTTCCCCCTGGCCTTCCCGCTGATCGCCGGCCCGGGCGCCATGACCTCGGTTATTCTCCTGATGGGCAAGTCGGCTGGCGACGTGGCTCAAGGGGCGGTCATTGTCACCATGCTGCTGGCGGCCTTGTCCGTTGTCCTGGCGGCCATGCTCCAGGCCGAGCGAATCGTGGGCATTCTGAAGGTCACCGGCTGCCATGTGGTGGCACGGGTGATGGCAATTAACCTTGCGGCTCTGGCCGTCCAGTTCATTGTCGATGGCGCGCATGACATTCTCGCGCATTGGTGAGTGCAACTGCCCAGCCATTGGGCTTTCCTCCCCTGCCGAAAGGGAGTATTGCTCAATGTGCAGGCAGGCTGTGGGAGCTTGACGGCGGAAAGGGGCGCAATGCCGCCACTTCCTCGTTGGCACACCGGTTGCTTTGCATCGAAGAGATGATAACGAAAAAGGGGGAAGCCGATGGCGGCCAACGGCATCTTCGACGAAATGTACGGTTGGAACGATCAGGTTCAACCTCCCTATGCCAAAATCGCCGAATGGCTGAAGAACACTCCTCCAGAACTGTTCACCAGCAAGCTTGAGCAGGCGGAACTGCTCTTCCAAAAAATCGGCATCACCTTCAATGTCTACGGCAGCGCCGCCGGCACCGAGCGCCTGATCCCCTTCGACATCATCCCCCGCATTCTCTCCGCCAAGGAATGGCAAAAGCTTCAGGCCGGCCTGTTCCAGCGCGTGCGCGCCCTGCAGATGTTCCTGCACGACATCTATCACGACCAGGACATCATGAAGGCCGGGATCATCCCCGCCAGCCATATCCTGCGCAACGAGATGTATCGTCCGGAAATGAAGGATGTGACCCTGCCCGGCCAGATTTATGTGCAGATCGCCGGCATCGACGTGGTCCGCGTCGCCGAGGGCGAATTCTACGTGCTGGAAGACAATCTGCGCACGCCGTCGGGCGTTTCCTACATGCTGGAAGACCGGGCGGTGATGATGCGGCTGTTCCCCAAGCTGTTCCAGGAAAACCGCGTCGCCCCGGTGGACCATTACCCGGCCGAACTGGTGCGCCAGCTGCGTTCCGTGGCGCCTGAGCGAGCCGCGGGCAGCCCCACGGTGGCGGTCCTGACCCCCGGTCCCTACAACAGCGCCTATTTCGAGCATGCCTTCCTGGCCGAGGAAATGGGCGTGGAATTGGTGGAAGGGCAGGATCTGTTTGTCCGCGACGACGCCGTCTGGATGCGCACCACCCAAGGCCCGCGCCGGGTGGATGTGATCTATCGCCGCCTGGACGACGACTGTCTAGACCCCCTGGCCTTCAACCCCGACTGCCTGCTGGGCGTACCGGGGCTTTTGTCGGTCTATCGCAACGGCGGCGTGAGCTTGGCCAACGCCATCGGCACCGGGGTGGCCGATGACAAATCGACCTATACCTATGTCCCCGACATCATCAAATTCTATCTGGGCGAGGAACCGATCATCGGCAATGTGCCGACCTATCGCTGTTCCCGCGCCGACGACCGCGCCTATGTGCTGGAGCATATCCACGAGCTGGTGGTCAAAGAGACCCAGGGTTCGGGCGGCTATGGCATGCTGGTGGGGCCCAAGGCCACCAAGGAGGAGCATGAGAAGTTCCGACAACTGATCCTGAGTGACCCCGCCGGCTATATCGCCCAGCCCACTTTGGCCCTGTCCACCTGCCCGACCTTCGTCGCGGAAGGGGTGGCGCCGCGCCATGTGGATCTGCGGCCCTTTGTGCTGACGGGACGTGACAGCATGACCCTGGTTCCCGGCGGCCTGACTCGCGTAGCCCTGACCGAGGGCTCATTGGTGGTGAACTCGTCGCAAGGCGGCGGCACCAAGGACACTTGGGTGCTGGAGGACTGACCGATGCTCAGCCGTACCGCAGAAAGCCTTTACTGGATGGGCCGCTACATGGAGCGGGCCGAGAATATGGCCCGTATCCTGGACGTGTCCCAACGTCTGGCCATGCAGGGCCGCCCCAACGCCGCGCAAAGCGAATGGAGCGCCGTGCTGGCCATCCTTTACGCCGAAGACCTCTATGCCGAAACCCATGGCGAAGCGACCGAAGACGGCGTCACCGAATTCCTGACCCTGGATCAAAGCAATCCTTCCTCCATCTGGTCATGCATCCATGCGGCGCGTGAGAATGCCCGCGCCCTGCGCGCCACCATTTCCGTCGAGATGTGGGAAAGCCTGAACATCACCTGGCTGGCCATCCGCGACATGACCGTGGCGGATTTGCAGGCCAAGGGCTTGCGGGAATTCTTCGATTGGGTGAAGGAACGCTCCCATCTATTCCGTGGCGTGGCGCACGGCACCATGCTGCACAACGATTCCTTCGCCTTCACCCGCCTGGGCACTTTCCTCGAGCGGGCCGACAACACCGCCCGCCTGCTGGACACCAAATACCAGATGCTGGCCTTCGGCGGCGAAAGCGATTCGGCCTCCAGCTATTACGAATGGGGGTCGGTCCTGCGGTCAGTTGGCGCGTTCCGCGCCTATCACCAGATGTATCACGACGTCATCACGCCGGAGCGGGTGGCCGAACTGCTGGTGATGCGCCCCGAGATGCCGCGTTCCCTTCGCTTCTGCTTCGACAAAGTGACCGAGAATCTGGCCGGTTTAGCCGAAGGGCGCAGCCTGGAATGCGAGCGCCTGTCGGGCGAATTCGGCTCCAGACTGAAATATGGGCGGATGGAGCGCATCCTGGGCGACGGCCTGCACGAATTCCTCAAGGAAGTGCTGGACCGGACCGCCGAAGTCAGCCTGCAGATTTCCCGCGATTTCCTGATGACAGTGTAAGGGAGACGGCCATGCGCGTTGCCATCAATCACGAAACCGTCTACCGCTATCATTCTCCGGCCAATTACTCGATCCAGTACCTGCGCCTGACGCCTCTGTCCGGCCCCAATCAGCGGGTTATCTCGTGGAAGCTTTCCACGCCGGGCAACCTGCGGACCTGGACCGACGGCTTCGGCAATCAGGCCCATGTGCTGGTGGTGGACGAACCCCACGACGAGATCCGCATCACCGCCATGGGCGAAGTGGAACTGGCCGACAGCGGCAGCCCGTTGCTGTCCGAACATGATCCCCTGCCGCCGGAAATCTTCCTGCGCTCGACCCGCCTGACCGAGCCGGATGATCGTATCCGCGCCTTCTCCAACGGCTTTCGTCCCGGCATCATCTCCAATGCCCGCAAGGGTCTGGACGGCCTGATGGCCGGCATCCGCGATACCGTGGAGTATCGTCCCGGCGTCACCCATTCCGCCACCTCGGCCCGTCAGGCACTGGATGCCCGGGCCGGTGTCTGCCAGGACCATGCCCATCTGTTCGTCACCTGCTGCCGCAGCCTGGGTCTGCCGGCCCGCTATGTCTCGGGCTATCTCTGCACCGACGCGGTGGGCGACGAGCGCATGGCAAGCCATGCCTGGGCTGAAGCCTGGGTGGAAGGCTCTGGCTGGCTGTCCTATGACGTAGCCAACCGCATGTCCAACGCCAAGGCCCATGTGCGGGTCGCCATTGGCCTGGACTATATGGATGCCGCCCCGGTGCGTGGTGTCCGCAAGGGCGGCGGCGACGAGGAATTGGACGTCGAGGTCACCGTCGGCGACGCCGTCGAAGTGCAAAAGGCGCAAAAGGCCCTGCAGCATCAGGCACAGCAATAGGTCACCCCTGGCCCCGTCCCTCCATCTGCATTAAACTGCCTGAATCCTTTGGCAAAAGGCCCTTCATGCAGTCTCGTCAAAGCGGATCGGCACTCATCATCGCCACCATGGCCCTGCTGGCCGTGGGCTTGGCCGCCGTTGCCTATTTGCGCCTCGACGGCCAGTCCTGGAGCCTGAGCCATGCCCGGCAAAATAGCCTGCAAGCCCAGCACCTGCGCAATGCGGTCGAGCTTTACGTGGTCCGCCATAGCAGCCTGCCCGCCCCCGGCCCGCTGTCCTGGCAGGAGCTTGGCGTTTCCCCCGAGGATGTCACCGGCTTCAGCCTGGACGGCACTTGCGCCGGCTGGTCCCTGGCCGCCAATTCTTTATCTTTAAGCTGGCATTACCCCGCGCCCAGCGGTTGCCAAGGCCCGAAGGCGGGCGGATAATCATGGCTCCTGCATGCTGCGGCCCGTCCCGGTCCCGCTCAAGCACCGCGCGGGCTTTTCGCATTCTCCGGTCTGATAAGAACGGAAAATGCTCCGATGGGGAATACCGAATGAAGGGCCAACAGGGCTTTACCCTGATCGAACTGTCGGTGGTGCTGGCCATTGTCGGCTTGCTGGTGGGCGGAGGGCTGATGGCCTCGGGCCCTCTGTTTGAACGCGCCCATATCCAGCAGACCCAACAGACCTTGGATCAGATCGAAAGCGCTCTGACCCTTTTTGCTATCCGCCAGGACCGCCTGCCCTGTCCCGCCGATGGCGCCTTGCAGCCCAACCAACTCCTCTATGGCCGCGAGCAGCCCGGAGCCAAGCCCGGCAGTTGCACCATCGTGGATGGCCACGCCGTGGTGCCCTGGGTGACCCTGGGCCTGCATGATGGCCTGTCCGCCGACGGCTGGGGGCGGCGCATTTCCTATGTTCCCGCGGCCACCATGACCGGCCCAGACCATCCTTTGCGCCGTCAGGGAATCACCTATCCCTCGGGCGGGCTAAAGGTTTCCACCCCGGCCACGCCGTCCGTTGAGATCACTCCGCCCGGCGAGGGGGCCGCCTATCTGCTGATCAGCCACGGCCATGACGGCACTTACGGCTGGATGCGCGGCGGCGGGCAGGTTCAGCTTTCGGGAGCCCGCCATCCCTTCGAGGAAGCCAACGGCCAGGGCGGCTCCGCTTTCTATCAGGGATCGCTGAACGAACTGCGCGGTCCCACCCACTTCGAGGATGTGGTGCGCTGGCGCACCGCCGCCTTCATCATCCAAAGCTGCGGCCCTGCCGCCTGCGGCAATCCTTAAGGCTTGGCGTCATGGACATCACCGATCTTCTGACCTTCACCCGCCAGACCGAAGCCTCGGACCTGCATCTGTCCAGCGGAGCCCCGCCGCTGCTGCGCCTGCATGGCGAGCTGAAGCCCATCAAGGCCCCGGCCCTGACCGCCGAGCAGGTGCGCGGCATGTTGCATTCGGTGATGACCGAGGAACAACGCATCACCTGGAACCGCGAGCATGACCTGGATTTCGCCATCACCATGGGCAGCACCGGGCGCTTCCGCGTCAATGCCTTTGCCGTGGATCGTGGCCCGGCGGCGGTGTTCCGCGCCATTCCCGCCACCGTGCCGTCCCTGGAAAGCCTGATGGCTCCGGCCATTCTCACCGAGCTGGCCGAACTGAAAAGCGGCTTGGTGCTGATCACCGGCCCCACCGGATCTGGCAAAAGCACCACCATGGCGGCCATGGTCGATCACATCAACCGCAACGCCGCCAAACATATCCTGACCATCGAAGACCCGGTGGAATTCGTCCATTCCCCCGACCGCTCCCTAATCAGCCACCGCGAGGTGGGCACCCATACGGCCTCCTTCAGCCGCGCCCTGAAGAGTGCTTTGCGTGAAGACCCCGACGTCATCCTGGTGGGAGAGATGCGCGATCATGAAACCATCAGTCTGGCTCTGACCGCCGCCGAGACCGGCCATCTGGTGCTGGGCACCCTGCATACCAATGGCGCCGCCAAGGCAGTGGACCGCATCATCGACGTCTTCCCCGGCAGCGACAAAGATTTGGTCCGCGCTATGCTGGCCGGATCGCTGCAAGCCGTGGTCGGTCAGGAACTGCTGCCCAAGGTGGGCGGAGGCCGCATCGCCGCCTATGACATCCTGGTGGGCACTCCGGCGGTGCGCAACCTGATCCGCGAGAACAAGGTTCCTCAGATCGCCTCGATGATGCAGATGGGCCAACGCTTCGGCATGAAGACCATCGAAGACTCCATCAAGGCCCTGGTGGCCGAAGGAAGTGTCGAGGCCAATGAGCTGGACCGCTTCAAGCAGACGGGGACCGAGAAGGTTTAATGTCAGGGATGAGCCTTTCGCCAGGCTCGAATGACCTCAAGAGTGTTCTCGACATGCTTGTCGGGGGCCAAGGCGGTATAGGTGTAAAGCACCGTTCCGTCGGGGGCGATGACATAGGACGTACGGTCGGAAAAATCGATTTTCCCTGGAAGGCTGACCATCACCGCGTCATAGGCGCGGATCACCGTCATGTCGGGATCAGCCGCGACCGGGAATTTATCGCGACATTCCTTGGTGGAAAATTCCTTCTGCGTCTCGATATTATCGGCCGACATACCGATCAGACTGGCACCCTCCGCAGCGAATGTCTCAGCCGCATCGGCGAACTCGTGGGCTTCGATCGTGCAGCCTTTGGTGAAGGATTTGGGGTAGAAATAAAGGACCACCGGTCCCTTTTTCAAAGCGTCGGCCAGGGAAAAGGTGAACTCCTTGCCGCCGACTGCGGCCTGGGTGACGAAATCAGGCGCCTTGTCTCCGACCTTGAGGGAGGCATTCGCGTCGAAGGACACCAGAAGACAGGCCGCAAGGACCGGGACGATCAGTCGAAACATCGCACATTCTTCCCTAAACCGTGATGCAGAAAATCTGCATCACGTAAGTCCCTCACCGGGCGCGGCCTCCGCCGCTTGGCCGCTCGCTCAATGCTCGCCAGCGTGATGCACATTTTGCGCATCACGCTCTAAAGCCACCAATCGTAGATTGGCACGGGCTCACGCCACAGCAAGTATCTCAGGGAAATTATCCGGTGCCTCAGCTGCTGATCACCGCCAAAAACGCCCGTTCCAGATTGGCCGCTCCGGTCTGGGCCACCAACTCGGCGGGCGGGCAGCAATAAACCAGACGGCCTTCGTGCAGCACCCCGATGCGGTCACAGAGTTCTTCGGCATCGGCAAGGATATGGGACGAGAAGAAAACCGCCCGTCCAGCGGCCTTGCAGGCCATCAATCGATCCTTTAGATGGATTCGCGCCCTTGGATCGAGTCCGCTCATGGGTTCATCAAGGATCAACAAAGGCCGCTCGGTCAGCAGGGCCGAGGCCAGTCCCAGCTTCTGCCCCATGCCCTTGGAATAACCCTTGCCCAAGCGACCCAGCAAAACCGGATCGAAGTCCAGACCCCGGCACAGCTCGGCAGCCTTGGCCCGGTCCAGGGATAGGCCATAGGGCGATAGGGCCAAGGACAGCACCTCCCACCCCTTCAACAATGGCGAAGGCAAATAGCGTTCCGGCAGATAGACCAGATTGCGCCGCGCCGCCACCTGGGCCGCCGACAGGCCGAACAGAGAGACCTCGCCCTCGGCCTTATGCAGCCCCAGCATGGAGCGGATCAGGGTGGTCTTGCCAGCACCGTTCAGGCCGATCAGCCCGAAGATTTCCCCGGCCCGCACCTCAAGGCTCAAGTCCTGAAAGACAATGCGCGAACCGTAACCGGCCTTCAGGCCTGTGATCCGAATGGGATCAGGGGACATCGGCGCCAAAGCCTGGAGAACCTTGCGGCCGCAGGGAGAGTTGACGGAAGGCCAGCTGACCATGCACGCCTTGGGCGGCCTTCTCGATCTCGGCGGTCTCCAGTTTGACCTTGCCCGGCAGTTTGTCCAGCAGGCCCTGCCAGAAGCCAGCCAGTTCGGCCTGATTATCGGCGTTGAGTTCCACCTCGACCGGACGGCTGACCTGCTCCAGGCTTGACCCGGCCAGCGGCTCGGCGCTTTCGCCGGAGAGGCGGTAACGCA
>Ga0302193_10004452_pt1 | contig 11070 bp, 5 predicted proteins | sample II_Bog_E3_3_FD_200228 | JGI IMG/M metagenome (GOLD analysis project Ga0302193, IMG submission 200228) | Peat permafrost microbial communities from Stordalen Mire near Abisko, Sweden - II_Bog_E3_3 | ecosystem: Environmental > Terrestrial > Soil > Wetlands > Peat | place: Sweden: Abisko, Stordalen...
CGCCTTATCTGGTTCCCGCGGGCTCTGACCCGGTCAGGATCACTCGCGGCACTGAAATCGGTCATTTCGAGTTCGGTGGCTCCACCCACATGATGATCTTCCAGCGCGACCGGGTGGTTCTGGAGCAATGGGCGCGTGATGCCGTGAAGCATCAGAACGATCCCAAGCCCACCCCGATGGGTACGGTCATCGCCACGGCGACGAAATAGCGTTCGGCAAGCATGATGGCGGGAGCAACTCCCGCCATCATGTTCTTTCGGTATGCTGAGTGATGGGCCGCTTTGGGACTAGGTTTTCAACCCCCGCAATGACCGCAGCAATTGCCGTCACTTTGTGGTTCGGGGGAAGCAATTCGGGAGATTCTGATCTGCCAAGCTTCGGGGCCTTTTTCTATGTAGCTCCATCCAAACTGTTTCGATCTGGATGACTGAAATTGATGGAATAGGGGAAGGGGATCGTGATCGGTGACGAGTATAAAATCATCTCCTCTGGGCAAGTTGTCGAATTTCTCAAAAATTACAGTGTGTCGTTCCCAGGGTTGGAGCTGACGAGCATCGATGAGAGGCGAAGACATGGCTGATTTCCTGATTCCTGATTATCTGCGGGAAAACATTCCACACTGCGACTTTTGAAGCGTTGATGATCATCAATCCCTAGGCGCCTTCAGTGGCGGCGCATCCCATCTCTTCCGGTCCGGAAAGCTTTCCGTTGATGCTGCGGCTCTCCCTGTAAATCTGATAGACTCTGCGGGGCTCCAATAACGACCGGCTGCCAAAGTCGCCTTTGCCAAAACGGTGCCTGATCGGAGCCCCCGAGCCCCATGCTAGAAGAACAGCATCTTTTCTAAGACGTGATCAAAGCATGTAGAGCCCGGCCCATGCGGCCGATGCCCGCCACGACCTTGTCTTTCGGTTCAGCGGTGTAGCACATGCGGAAGAAGCCCGGCTCGCGGCTGAAACATTCCTGGCCGGGGATCAGGGAAACACCAGAGCTGCTGGTGATATATTCCGACAAACGTTCCTCTCGTGGGTCGATGTCGGGGTGAACCGCCTTGTGTAGCTCTTGCTGCTCGCTGCCGTCGGCAAGCGGCACGTGGTCGAGGAATTCCCGCAGGTCCAGCCAGAAGAAGATGGCGCTGCTGTTATGGTCGTGGAACTTCAGCCGCGCCGAGATCAGGGATTCTCGGGTGGCGCTATATTGGGTCTTGAGCAGGGCGGTTGCCTCGGGGCCGGCGTAAAGTTTCATGGCCTTTTGCGCCAGCGCGGGGTTGGGTAGGCCGTCTCCGCTCAGGAACAGCGGGGCCAGAGTGTGCTGCTTCAGCGAATCGAAGGGGGTGAACCAAGCCATGGTGCGCAAGGTGGCGTCGCCTTGCATCATGGTGTGGACCTTCTGATTGTGCGAGATGACGAAGCCCACCTTAAAGCCCGACATGCCGAAATCCTTGGCCAGGCCCCAGACGGCATGCACCCGCTCGCGTCCCACTTCGCCCGCCTCGCGCACTGCTTCCAGGGTGAGGGCCGGCACGAATGGCTCGCCGCCACCGACCTGCGACAGGAAATAGATCTCGTCGGAGATGATATGCATCTGGGTCTCTTCCAGGACCCATTTATAGATGGCGTTTAGGGTTTCCCGAGGATAATTGCCCCCCAAAGGATTGTTGGGGTTGGTCAATACCAGAAACTTCGGCTGCGGCCGCACCGAGTTATAGGCTCGTTTCACGTCTTCCAAGGTGAGCACGAACTTGTCGATGCCCTTTTCGGCCAAGTCAAAGGGCACGAAGCTGACGCGGGGGCGCTGGGCGAAGCTCCAGGGGAAGCCGTACCAGAGCGGCGCCGGCGAAATGGCGCTATCGCCCGGTGTGCCCAGAATGAAGGCCAGGCATTCCAGCGCCGCCGAGGTGCCGCCCACGGCATAGACGTCCTGGGCGGTCAGCCAGTTGCCGCCGCCCCAGGCTTGGTTGAGGAAGCTGGCCCAGCTGTCCAGGAAGGCATTGCTGCCATAGAATTTCGACGGATAGCGTAGGTCTCCCACCGTGAAGGGCTTGGTGGCGTTGAACAGATGATCTTTATAGAAGTCGAACAACAGGATGTTCTCGGCGGTCGATAGGTTCACCGAGTCGGGAGCGACAAGGCTGCGGTAATGGGCGACGCGCTCTTCGACGTCGGCCAGTAGCCGCAAATGCAGGCTTTGATGTTTTAAAGACATGAAGTTTCCCCTTAGCAGGTGGTGCGGGACAGCGAGATGCGCATGCGCGAACGGGCCGAGCGCAGTTCAGGGGTGGGCGGGAACAGGTCGGGGCGTTCGGCCTCGACTTCGCTTTTCATCACCAGGGCCAGGCCGCCGGTCGAGGTTTCCTTGTACTCGTCGCTCATGTTCTCCGAGATCTGCTGCATGGCCGTCACCGCCTTGTCGAAGGGGATGTCGGAAACGAACGTCGTTCCCAGCTTCACCATGGCCTGAGCCACGGTGACGGCGACGATGGAGGCGCTCAAATTGCGGTCGATGCAGGGCAATTCCACCAGGCCGCCCACGGGGTCGCAGGTAGAGCCCAACTGGTCTTCCAGCGAGGCCTCGGCGGAATTGAAGGTGATGACATTGTTCTGCCCACCCAGGATGTAGGCCAGGCCGCCGGCGGCCATGGCGCCCGAGGTTCCTACCTCGGCCTGACAGCCGCCGACGCCGCCCGAGATGTTGGCATTGTTTTTGACGATGCCGCCCACGGTGCTGGCGATAATCAGGAAGCGCAGGATGTTGTTCAACTCCACTCCCGGCGCCTTGCCGAACAGCCATGCAACCTCGTCCTCGCTGGCCTGGGTGACGACGTAATGGTAAAGGACGGCGGGAACCGTGCCGCAGGAACCGTTGGTGGGGGCGGTCACCACATGCTTCAGGGCTGAGTTTTGCTCGGACACCGCCAGAGCGAACAGGCTCACCAGATCGAGCTGCTGGTCGAAGCTGAAACCTTTGACCAGCAGGCGCAGCCTGCGGAAGAAGGCCTCCTGCGAGCTGATGTCGCCCAGCCCGCCGATCAGGTTCTGATAGAGCATCTTTGCCCGTGGGGTGGCGAACATCACCTTGTAGCAATCGTCGTCGTCGGCATAGGTGACGCCGTCAAAGATCAGCTTCCCCATCTGCTGGGCGAGGTCCTGCAGATAGGTGATGACACCGGCCCGGTCGGTGGGCAGGTTGGGCTGGTTGGGGTCGGGGTTTTCCTTGCGATAGAGACCGAAGGCGACCTCGTTTTCCATGATGCCTTCGCACAGATCGCCGGGGGCGGCGGCCACCAGGGTGGCGGCGTCGAGATATTCCACCGGCAGCTTGTCCAGCCCTTGATACAGGGGCTGCATCACCGGGGCGGTGCCGTAGGAACCGCCGCCATAGGAATAATAGGTCAACTCATCGGGCCGTCCGGCCTTCGAGCCGCCATCCGTGTATGAGAATTGGAACACCATCTTTTCCTGATTGGTATCTTCGGTGGTGTCAAAGATCAGCTGATAGGTCACCGTCGGTCCGCCGGTATAGTTCAGGCTGGTGACCTGGGCGATGTCGATGATCGAGGGGATCCCCAGCGTGGCCTGCAGCTGGGTGCTGACGTCGAAGGTCATCACATCCTTGCCCAGCAGGCCCAGCGGAATGGCGATCGTGGTGTAATGCCCGCGCCCGACAAAGGCCAGCGAGCCGAACAGGGTGACCTTTATCCCCTTGAGATCGGGCAGCCAGCCGCCGGTGTTCAGGGTGTCGTAACAGGCCTGGGCAGAGCGCCAGGGGGCCAGGGTGTGCGAGCTGGACGAGCCGATGCCTTTTTTCAGAAGATCGCAGACGCTGAACTTAATGAAATCGGTTTGATTGGTCATGTTGCCTCCTTGTCGAGACCGAAAGCGCCGGGCGAGGCCCGGCGCTCTGGCTCAGATCAATGTTTCGATGCCATGGAAATTTTCGTAGAAATCGAAGCTGAACAGCTCGCCCTTCTGGGGGGCAAACTCCTGGCCCAGCCAGGCCGAGATCTGCTTTGCCTGGGCCGGGCTGCCCTGCCAGGTCATGGAGGTGAACAGGGCAGGCTCAAGCCGGGCCGGGGTGATGGTGAAGGGCAAGATGCGATGGCCGCGCAGCACCGTCAGCGTCACCGGGCTGGTTTGAGCCGCCACCCATTCCAGGGCGTCGGAGCTGAAGGCATAGCCGTCGATGGCGGTGATCTCGTCGCCGGCGGCGATGCCGCTCTGTCCAGCCGGGCTGGTGTCGGCGACGTTGTAGATCGTGGGGCCGATGTCATTCAGGAATACCAGACCCAGATAGTTGCTGGGGGTGGCGTCAAGCTTGAAGCCCAAATCCTGCAAGGCATTGGGAATCGTGAGGCCGCCCGGGTGGGCGGCTCCTGCCGCCATCAGCGCACCCAGACCGGCGAGCCGTCCCTCGAAGAAGGAGATCACATCCTGGGTGCTGTAGCCTAGATAGCCGGGACCACCATCGACATACTGCTGATAGAAGGCAGAGAAGGCCTCGTCGAGAGAGCTGCCGGCCCGCAGCCGCAAGGCGGCATCGGTCTCGAAGGCGATCAGCATGCCTTTGTCGTAGTAATCGATGGAGTTGTTGACGCGGCCCGCATATTTGCTGTGGTTCAGATAGGTGGACAGTGATGAATCCACCCCGCTGACCCGCTGATAAGCCGGCTGGACGGTCAGATGGTTGTAATAGCCCATCACTGCACTGAAGAACTGTTGGGGCGTATAGGACCCGGCGCGGGTGCTGATCAGATATTCGTAATAGCGGGTGAAGCCCTCGGCCACCCAGAGCCCCTCGGTGAAGCTGCCGCTGGAGAGCTGGTGCTGCAGATCCTTCAGCGGCGAGGGGCGTAAGCGGCGGACGTTCCAGGCATGGAACATCTCGTGGGCACAGACCCGCACGCCATGAGCCGTCTGATCCGGGAGGATAAACACGTTGGGGCCAAGCCCGCACATGGTGCTGGTCAGATGCTCCAGCCCCCATTCCGCATCGGGATTGAGGCTCATGATGAAGGTGTAATCGCTGAAGGGGAAAAAGCCGAAGATGGAGAAACACTGCTGGGCTACGTCGGCCAGCTGACTGGCGAATTCTTCCGCCTTCTGCTGGAAGCCGATGCCCCGATCGACGAACAGGCTATAGATGGGGGTGCCCTGAACAGTTCTTTCGATCAGATCGAACTTGCCGAGGGTCACCGGCGTATCAAGCAGGATCTCATAGCTGGAATATTCCCAGGTGTTGTTTGGCAAGGCCTTGGCCCCGGAGGGATGATGGATGCGGGTCCAGCCGTCCGGTAGCAGATACTGCACCTGATAGGGCCCCAGATGCAGCGGCATGAAGAGATAACGGGTCCCCAGCAGGATGGCGAATTCGTCATCGAGGATGCCGCTGGGTTCGCCGAAGTCGGTGCAATAGGCATTGGCCGTGTAGGTGACGCTCACGGCTCCCTGGCCGCCTCGCACCACGAAGCCTTGCCAGCCGTTGCGCTCGACGGCAAGGGGCGCCCCGTTTTTCGGGTTGACGGCGCGCAGGTTGAAAAGATCGCGGGCGTAATTGTCGAAACTATAGTCGCCCGGCACCCAGGTGGGGATGTTGAGAAAGATGTCTCCCTGGGCGCATGGGCCAGTCAGACTGAGGTCAACGGCCAGTTCATGGCGTCCGGGATTGAGGCGGACTGTGAATTTCACGCTGTTTTCGGTCATCGGGAAGCCGTCCTGTTTCTTGGGCTGCAAAGAAAGAGGCCGCCGGGCCATAGAGGGGGGCAATGACCCGGCGGCGGATGGAAGGAAGATGTCTAGCTCTTCAACTTCCAGCGCGTGTTGGATGGCAAATCGCGGCCCACATTGCGCACGGCCACCAGGGTAAAAGTGGAGGGCGAAGGCGGCTTGGCTCCGCCATGCTCGAACTGTGGGCAGCCGTCGCCCTGGCTGGCGCCGGTGCAGGGGCCATGAGGTTGGGCAGGCGGCGGCGTGGTGGTGCGCAGGGTGGTCAGCACATCTTGCAGATCTTTGTTGGTCACCACCTCGTAACCGACGCCGCCGAAGCCCTTGGCCAAGCTGGGCCAATCCCACAGCGAGGTCTGCTGTACCTGGGCCAGGTCGACGAACTTCACCGTCGGCGGAGTGGCATAGGCCTGGGCGTTGACCAGGAACTGCTCGATGGCGAAGACGCCGTTGGCCATGACGAAGACCACGCAGTCCTGACCCAGTTCGGCCAATTGACCCAGGGCGTTGGCGCTTTCGGAAAAGGCGCCGTCGCCACAAACGGCGATCACCCGACGCTTGTCGCCCTTGGTCTCCAGGGCCAGCTTGACGCCGCTGACGGCGCCCGGCGTATAACCGATGGAGCCCCAGGCCAGCTGGGCGATATAGCCGCTTTCGGGAACCTTTACATTATTCAGCGAATAGAAGGTCAGGCCGGTGTCAGCCAACAGGATGGGAGCCTCGGCCTCGGGGAAGGCGGTGAGGAATTCATAGTTCAGCAGGGATTTGAAGCTGTCCCAGGTGATCTGGTCGCCGGCCGGATAGGTGCTGGGCTGGGGAATATCCCAGGGACTGCCCTTCAGACTGGGGAAGCTGGCGACGCCGTCGAGCTGGCCGTGGGGCAGGGCCTTCACCGCCGTCGTCACGGCTTCGATGAATGGACCTAGCTGGATGTCGCCCCAGTAAAGCTCGCCTTCCGTTTCGGGGCTGGCAAAGCTGTTGATCATCACCGCGCCGAGGCGGGCCTCGATCTGGCCGATCAGCGGCAGCGGCAGACCGGCAGCCGAGTTGGGGGTGTAGTCGTAGGAGGCCACACCCGAGAAATTGAAGTCGGTCTCGCGCACGCCCAGCATGAAGATGAGATCGGCCTCGCGGACCAGATCCTGCACGTTCTGCTGCGAGTTGCGGCCGTTGTAGACGCCCGAGAACTTTACGTCGTCGCGATATTCGCTGAGGATGCTTTTGCCCAGAAGATCCGACAGATAGGGAGCCTTCAGGGTTTTCAGCAGCTCGATGAACTGGGTCTGCAGACCGGCGCGGGCGATCTCGACGCCGCCGATCACCAGCAGCTTCTTGGCGCCCTGGAGGGAGGCCATCACCATCTCCAGCGCATTGGCCAGCGAGGTAGGGTTCTGCGGCAGCGGCGAAGGCTGCAGGGCCGGACGGCTGTCCACCGAGACACAGTTATAGGCCTGCAGGCCCACCATCATCTCGATATAGACCGGGCGGCTTTCGGTGATGCAGGTGATCAGGGCGGCATCGATCAAGTCAGGCGCGGTGGCCGGATTGTCGAGGCTGACAGCCAGCGCCGTCACTTCCCGCAGTACGCGCAGATCGGTATGCGAGCCGTCGAACATGTGATGCCACAGCACGCCCTGGTCGCGCTGGGAATTGAACTGGGCCTGGGATGGGGTGCCATTGATCATCACCAGTGGCACGTTCTCCACATAGGCGCCGGCAATGGCCTGCACCGCGTTCATGGAACCGACGCCGTATGTGAAGGCAACGCAGCCCACCGTCTTGCCGCTTAAGGCCCGGCCATAGCCGTCGGCGGCATAGGTCGCCAGCATCTCGTTGTTGGGATGCACTCGGACCAGACCGGCGTTGATGTCGGGGTCGTCAAGGGTTTCCACCCAGGGGGCGATATAGTCGCCGGGAATGGCCTGCACATATTTGCAGCCAATTTCTACCAGGCGCTTGTTCAGATAGCTGGCAACAGTCTCGGTGCTGCCGGTGGCGGCAGCCTGAGGGGAGCGCAGAAGCTTGCCGGCCAGGGGAACGGGATTGAATTCCCGCTGCTGGGGGGCGTCGGACATCAGGAAGCTTTTGAGCATGATTCAGCCTTTGCAATTGGGAGCAGGACGCCAGACAGCCGCCCCCGACCCTTTACGGGTGGGAGGCGGCGCGGCGGCGAGCCGGTTTAGATCTGGATGCAGTTCATAACCGCCGAGTTCAGCAGAGCAGACTGGGCGGCGGTGGCCGACACGGTGAGATAGTAGTAGCTCACGCTGTTCGGCACGGTGGTGGCCTGGGGATTGGCCTTTTTGTAGGTGTCGATGCGCAGCTGCTGAAGGAACCTGATGTGCATCTGCACCGAGGTGGCACCGGCATTCCAAAGCGACACATAGAAATTATGCACCGCCGTAGCCTGAGCCGAGCCGGCCGTATAACCATAAGTCGCTTGCAAGGAAGCTTCGGTGCCGTCGCCGGCTGCCAGGTCGCTGACGTCCGAGGTGCCGTTCATGACGAAGGCGATCTGGTTCTGGATGGGCCAAGCCACGGCACCACCGGTGGTGCTCTTGGGATCGGGCAGCGAGGCCAGAAGCTGAGCGTCGGTGACGCCGGGGCCGGTGGGCGGCTGGGCGGTCATGGCGAAAGGAGCGTTGGGCAAAAAGCCCAGGCCCGGCAACATGCTGTTGTTCACCGCCGTATGTTGCACCGAACCGATGAAGAACAGGTTGGTCGCCAACTGTTTCAGATAGGCTTTGTTAGCCTGCCAGGTAAAGCGGGAAACGTTGCCGGCCTTGTTGAAGGCGGTGGCAACCTTGTTCATCCAGCCGTTCAGTTGCTGATCCTGGGCCACAGCACTGTCGCTGGCATAGCTGGCGTCCACCACCTCGCCCACGAAGGTCTGGATGGCGTCCCACCAGACTTGGCCGTCGTCGCGGTAAGGGAAGGAGGCGGGGAGGGAGGCCAGGTCAATGCCGCGCAGCGCCAATTGGCGGGGGAACGAGGCGTCGTCGAGGTTGTAGGGGCTGAACAGACTGCTGATGATATCGTAAAGTCCGATACGGCCGGTAGGCAGGAACTGGTCACAGAAGCTGCCCTGCTGATAGATGCCGGTACCATCGGCATCGTAGACCAAGGCGTTGATGTTGAAGACCTTTTTAAGGTGCGGCTGAAGCAGCTTGAAGATCGGGTGATCCGCCGAAAGCTGGTTCTGTTCCAGCAGATTGAGGGCTGCCGTGCCGAATTCCATCACCACCGTGTGGGTGTTGTAGAGATGCGTGCCGCTGAACCACCACTGGGCGTCGGCATTGGCCACCCACAGCTTGGCCAGCAGCCAGCTGTTGGCATCATCGGCGGGGGTGAAGATATAGGCGCCAGGAGTCAGCTGGATGGCCACCGGCAAAAGCTTGTCGCCGCTTAGCACGAAATAGACCAGCGGCGCAGTCAGCCACTGGCCGTTGCGTACCAATTGTTTCTGCACGGCGCTGCCCAGGGCGGTCTGATAGTCGCAGACGAACAGCTGAGAGGCGTTCGCGGCTGATTGAAGCTGCTGGGTCAGGGTCGGCTTGTCTTTGGCGCCCTGGGCGTTCTGTACCCACTGGTCGATGGTGGCGGCGGTACCGGAATAGCGGGCAATGACATTGGGATTGGCTCCGCCCAGACGCTGGCGGGCGAACTCGGCGTCGTCGGCGATCCAGTTCTGGGTCAGGATGGCGACATAGTCGGGGCGAAAGGTGGCGCCATCCCAAATTCCATTGGTGTAGCGCTGCTGAATCTGCTCGGCGGCGGTTCCGGAATAGCTCTGATTGGGGACATTGGCTTCGATGTAAGCTTGCTCAGCGGCCACCTGATCGCCTCGCTTCTGGTTAGCTGCCAGATCAGTGTTGGTCCACTGCCAATCGGCGGGAATGGTTTCGAGGCTGTTGAACCAGGGGGGCAGCAAGCCGCCATAGAGGCCGCTGGAGGGATATTCATTCGCGCTGTAGGTGAGATCGGTCTTGTTATAGTCAAAGACGTAATCTGTGAGGTTGGCTGCAGTGGCTAGAAGCTTTTCTTTTTGCAACTTTGGCAAACGTACGCCGGTGGCAAGCCCGTTCATGTATTGCTGAATGGCAGAAATTTGCTTGGTCATCTGCGTGTCTCTCTGTCCAAATGTTGGGAAGGGTTGGTGATTTTTTGGTGAAAAAAACCATACAAGATCATCTAAAAATTGCAATTTCAATGACGTTAACAACTTGTAATCATTGTGTTCTATTTTTAATAATTTCTACTATTGGTTGAGTATTCGGTTGCTCACGGTGGCATGTGGATAATCTTGGAATTTAGTTCCGATTCAATGAATAGGCGAACCAAGCCCAAAGGCGGCTGATGGCTCTTGAGGTGTTGATGTCCTTCCTCTGTGGCTGGTCTTCAGGCATAAGTTGAATTTTAATACATCTTTTGGGTTGTTTTTCCTATGCCTTACGGAGTGAAAGCCGATCCCAGCGTTGGGCGTCGGTGGTCTGATCAGGGGCTTCGTGACGACACCGTTCTCTATCGCGCCACTTATGGCTAGGCGGAATCCATCGCTGACTTTCCGGGTGTTAATCGGGACTTCCCGTAGCGGCGCTGCCTGGTTCGCTCTGGCGGCGATCAGCTCAAGGACTATCTGCGGGTCAAGCTGGATGATCCCAGCCTGCCCGAACCGATCAGTGCGGCGCTGTTTCCGTTAGAGGCGAGGAAACCGTGGGTGGGGTTGGACGTGAACGCCTGAGGGGTGCGAGTTGCGTTCTTTCCAACTATTGTTCGTCGATGTCGTTCAATTCCGCCTTTCCGAGCTTGGCGGCCAGTTGCAATGACCATAGCCGTCACCATCGAAATCGTATTCCAGATCATCTTCGCTCGGTTCAGTCAGGTAAAATTCAGTCTGCAACATGGTTACCCCTTGCTATGACCATCGCTCAGTTCACAGCCCAACAACGGTGCGTCATAGCCGCGCCACCCTTTGACAGGAGCCGCCGGATGGGCGACCCATCGGTTTCATCTCCTGCTTTGGGGAGCCACTCCGTGTTTCTCCAGGAAATCATCGATATAGCGGGACCAGAGCGATGCTCCACCAAGTGAGAAAAGGTGATGGCCATCGGTTTTAAACGCAGGAGCAATAACAAGCTCCAGGTTTCCTCCCGATTCTGTGAAAGCGATTTGCAATTGTTTCGTCGCATCAGGGTTGATATGGCTATCATTGGCCGAATAGACCCACAGCATTGGAATGCGTGAGGTTTTGCCAAAATAGGCAACAGATTTGGTGAGTTCAGGTATGCTGCATGGGGTTGTCCCCGCGCTAACTGGACCAGAGCCCCCAATAACGGGACCCGTTCCCCCG
>Ga0302193_10004463_pt1 | contig 11055 bp, 10 predicted proteins | sample II_Bog_E3_3_FD_200228 | JGI IMG/M metagenome (GOLD analysis project Ga0302193, IMG submission 200228) | Peat permafrost microbial communities from Stordalen Mire near Abisko, Sweden - II_Bog_E3_3 | ecosystem: Environmental > Terrestrial > Soil > Wetlands > Peat | place: Sweden: Abisko...
CGGAGTTCTGGTCTTTTCCGGCGATCTGGTCGAAGTTGAAAAGTCCGACCGGCGCATGCGCGATGCTGGGCTCGGGCTTTACAAACAAGGGTCAACCGCGCCCACTCCGGTTGACGCCAAGCCAATCCCGGTTGACGCCAAGCCAATCCCGGTTGACGCGCCGGATTTCGAGACCGACGCGCTCGGCGGCGTCGAAGAGTTCCTCGCGGATCTCAATTCCGGCAATTACCTCAGCCAGGTCGACGCGCAGCGCATAAAGGAAAACGTCCTCGCCGCGCGCCACCTGATGAGCCTGCGCAAAGAGGCCGGCGAGCTGGTCGACGTCGAACGCGCCGGCAAGCAGTTCTTCAAACTTGCCCGCGACGCGCGCGATGCCTGGATCACCTGGCCCGCGCGCATCGGACCCATGCTCGCAGCGGATCTGCAGGTCGACATCGCCGTCGTTGTCGAGGCCCTCAACCGCTATGTCCAGGAACAGCTCGAAAGGATCGGCGAGAAGGAACCCGATTTCAACGAGGAGTCATAAGGCCCCGATCGACGAGCCCGCCGCCAGGCTGGCGCGGTCGTTCGCACGGGGCTGGCGACCGCCGCCCCGCATCAGCATACCCGAATGGGCGGATCGCAACCGCATAAAGCCGCGCGGCACTGGCAGTACCGCCGGCGAATGGCGCACGTCAGACGTCGAGATCGCGCGCGGCCCCATGCTCGCCGCGACCGAGCCTGGCGTCCGCACGATCAGCGCGATGGTGGCGACCCAGCTGCTCAAGACGTCGCTGATCGAAAACGTGTTCGGCTTTCACGCCGACCTCGACCCGTGTCCCATCATGATCGTCCAGCCCAAGGACGACGCCGCAGACCAGTTCAGCAAAGAACGCATCGCCCCGTTCATCAAGGCGACGAAAGTTCTGCGCACCATCGTCGGTTCGACCAAAACCCGCACCAGCGATGACACGCTCGATTACAAGGCCTTCCCGGGCGGCTTCCTCGCCATCACGGCGGCAGGCAGTCCCGACAATCTCGCGCGCCGCCCGCTGCGCATCATCCTCTACGACGAGATCGACAAGTACGTCGTCACCAAGGAAGGGCTCGCCACAGATATCGGCGACGAACGCCTTGCCTCATTTTCAGGCAACGCGCTGTCGATCCGCTGCTGCTCGCCCACGGTCAAGGGCGAGAGCGCGATCGAGGCCAGTTACGATGAATCGGACCGGCGGCGCGCCAGCGTCGCATGCCCGGAATGCGATCACCGCCAGTTCCTGGAATTCAGACACGTCGAGTGGGACCGCGGGGAGGATGGCAAAAGCCACCGACCCGAAACAGCCGCCATCCATTGCGAGGCATGCGGCTGTGTCTGGAGCGAGGCTCAGCGCCTGCGCTCACTGGCCACGATCCGTTGGCACCAGACCCGCCGCTTCGAATGCTGCGGCGAATGGCAGTCTCCGCTCGACGTGTACGACGGAGCCTGGCGCGCCAGCGCGGCCGATCCGGTCGCGCAAGCGTGGGACTGGTGGCAATCGGACCGCTGGGCAGTCTATCGCGCCAGATGCCAGCACTGCGGCACTTGGCCAGTATCGAACGAGCACGCGGGCTTCAACGCCAGCAAACTGTTCTCGCCCTGGGAACGCGATCGACCGGCCGCCATCGCCAAGAAATGGCTGGCCGCACAAGGATTTGAAGACCGGCTGCAGCCCTGGTGGAACACCCAGATGGCGCTGCCGTACCGCAAAAACAGCGGCAAGGAAGTCTCGGTCGACGCGCTGACGTCACGCTGCGAAATCTGGGAAGCGCGCGTACCCGAAGGCGTCGCGCTGCTGACGATCGGCATCGACGTTCAGGATTACCGTATCGAGATCGAGGTTGTTGGCTGGGGACGCAACGAGGAAAGCTGGTCGATCGATTACGAAACGATCGACGGCGAATTCTCGCACCCCAACACGCAAAGCCAGCTCGATGAATACCTGCAGAGGATCTGGCACCGCGCCGATGGCCGGCCGTTCGCGATGCGCGCGGCCTGCATCGACACCGGCGGCCACCACACCGACGCGGTTTATGAATTCGCAAAGCAGCGCCTTGGCCGCAAGGTCTGGGGCATCAAGGGCGAAAGCGCCCGCACCGGTTTCACCAACCCGGTCTGGCCGATCAAGCGCCCCAGCTCGCGCACCAAGAAAACCTATCGCCCGGTCATCATCGGCGTCAACGCGGCCAAGGATTTCATTCGGTTCTCCCTGGCCAAGACCGATCCCGGCCCGGGCTACATGCACTTCAACGTGCAAACCGATCGCGTGCGGTTCGACCAGATGCTGGCCGAAGACATGATCTACGAAGGCCACGGCAGTGCCCGCCGGCGCAAATGGGTGGCGAAAGCCGGCCGCGCCAACGAGGCGCTCGACTGCCGGGTCTATGCTTATGCCGCCCTCCACGGCCTGATGCACATGGGGCTGAAATTGAACAAGCTCGCCGATGATGTCTGTGGCGCCTTCGCGGCGCCGGCACCCGCGCTTGCGCAGGCGATACCCGCGCCCGCGCCCACGCAAACGACCACGGCGAAAGCCGATACCAAACGCAAGGCCGGCTTCACCCGCCGCCTGGCCCGATAGAATTCGCCAGAAAGACCGGAACGCGCATGTCGCTCGATCACCCCTCAGTGTTTGCCGGGGTCGATCCCGGCACGCTGCAGACGTGGCTGAGCACGGCGCAGACCGCGCTGTTTCAGCTGCAATCGGGCGCGCTCATCGCCAACGCGTCGTACACACAGGGCGATGGCGCCAAATCGGTCTCGTATCGTCAGGTCGACATCGGCGCGCTCAACATTCTGATCCGCCAGTTGCAGCAGGAACTGGGCATCGTGCGCCGCGCGCGCCGTCCGCTGCGGATATTCTTTCGATGAGCGCGCCCGCCGTGCTCGGACCAAACGGCCAACCGATTGCATCGGGCACCATCCAGCGGATCCGCGAACGCGCGCGCGCACCACGCGGCGGCATGCGTGCGCTCAACGGCAACCAGCCCCAGTGGTTTGCGTATGATGCGCAGGACTGGACCAGCCCCGACACCGGCGACTGGCTGCCGCAAGTCAATTCGCCCGATCGCGAAATCAATCTCTACCGCGACCGGGTCACCGCCCGGGCACGCGATCTCTATCGCAACGATGGCTGGGCAAAGGGCGCGGTCGGGCGCCTGCTCGATTCGACCATCGGCGGTCACCTGCACCTGGTGGCAAAACCCGATTACCGCGCGCTCGGCTTCGACATGGTCTGGGCGGAGGAATACCGCGCCGCGGTCGAAGGCCACTGGCGCAGCTGGTCGGTCGATATCCGCCGCTACAACGACGTCAGCCGCCGCCACACGATGACGCAGATGTTCCGCATCGCGCTGGCGCACAAGCTGGTCGACGGCGAATCGCTGATCCTGTCGCACTGGCGCCAGGACCGCGTGCTGGCCGAAGGCGCGACGTTTGCCACCTGCTTTCAGGGTATCGATCCCGATCGGCTGTCGAATCCATACCAGATGGTCGACACCAAATATCTGCGCGGCGGGGTGGAGATCGACGACGACGACGTCGCGATCGCGTTCCACATCCGCAAGGCGCACCAGAACGACTGGTACAACGCGGTCGAGAGCATGCAGTGGGAACGCGTCGATCGCGAAGACCCCGATGGCTGGCAGCGCGTGTTCCACGATTTCGATCCGGACCGGTTTCAGCAGCACCGCGGCATGTCGATTTTCGCGCCCGTCCTGTCGCGCATGAAAATGCTGGCGAAATACTACCAGGTCGAGCTGCAGGCGGCGACCGTCGCCAGCGCCTTCGGCCTCTACGTCACCAGCCCCTTCGATCAGGAAATGGTGCGCGAAGCGCTCGATGATCCAGACAGCGAGAAAGAAGCCTGGGGCTGGTACCAGGACATGCGCACCGATTTCCACCGCGACAGCGACTTGTCGCTGACCGGCGCCAAAGTCGCCACGCTTGCCCCCGGCGAGGAAGTCAAGGCCGTCACGGCGGAGCGGCCGAGCAGCGGATTTTCCCCGTTCACGCACGAAATGCTCCGCTCGATGGGGCAGGTCATGGGGCTGTCGGCCGAGCAGGCGCACAACGATTATTCGGAATCAAGCTGGTCGAGCGCGCGCGCCGGCATCGTCGAAGCCGAAAAGATGTTCAAGCGCCGCACGGCGGACTTCTATGCCAACACCACCACGCCGGTCTATGCCACCTGGCTTGAGGAACTGCACGATCGCAAGATGGTGCCGCTGCCCCGCAACGCACCGCCGTTCCGCGCCATGCGCACCGCCTATTCGCGCTGCCGCTGGCTGGGCGCCCCGCGTGGCTGGGTCGATCCGGTCGCAGAGCGCCAGGGCGCGGTGCTTGGCCTCGATGCCGGGTTCGATACGCTCGAAAACGTCTGCGCGACGCAAGGCAGCGATTGGGAAGAAAACCTCGATCAGCGCGCCCGCGAATATCAGCGGATGAAGGATCTCGGGCTGCCGCCGCCCGAATGGATCGGCGCCGAACAGACCGCCGCGCAAGTCTCGAAAAAGCCGGAGGCGCAATGATCCCGCAGTTTGTCACGGTCACGCTGTGGGGCGGCCGCGCCACCACCCGGATCAACGCACACCTGATCACGCGCATCAGTCCGGCCGCAGAGGGATCGGTGATCTACCTCGCCGGCGGCGACCCGCTCCGCGTCAACCACAGCGACGAGGAAGTCGAGGCGATGATTGCCGCGCTTGATCGCGACGTCAGGCTCGTGACGCCGGTCGAAGTTCGCGCCGAGATCAATCCTCGCGCAGCCCGCAAGAAAGCTGCCTGATGCACCAGTTTGCCGAGCTTTCGCAGCAGCTGTTCAACAAGCCGCTGATGATCCTGCCCAACAAGGCAGAGATCATCATGGCCAGCCTGTCCGAGCGCCTTGGGATTACGTCCATCGTGCGCGCGGGCAGCGACGACTTCACCTGGCGCGAAGAGCCCGACGCGGGCTATCGCGGCTATGACACAGTGGCAAACATCGCCGTGATCGAAGTGCGCGGCACGCTCGTGCAGCGCACCAGAACATTGCGCCCCTACAGCGGCATGACCGGCTATGACGGCATCCGCCAAAACCTGCTCACCGCGCTGGCCGATCCCGACATCGACGCGATCGCGCTCGATATCGACAGCCCGGGCGGCGAAGTCGCCGGCTGTTTCGACCTGGTCGACACGATCTATCGCGCGCGCCAGGTCAAACCGATCTGGTCGATCCTCGGTGAAAACGCGTTCTCAGCCGCCTATGCGCTCGCCAGCGCAGCCGATGTCATCACCGTTCCGCGCACCGGCGGCACCGGCTCGATCGGCGTGATCGTCATGCATGTCAGCCTGCAGGAAGCGCTCAAAAAGCAGGGCATCGAGGTGACGCTGATCACCAAGGGCGATCTGAAGGGCGAAGGCTCTGAAATGTTCAACCTGACCGATGACGCCTTTGCCCGCATCAAAGCCGACGTCGAAGAAGTCGGCGATCTGTTCGACCGCACGGTCGCGCGCAATCGCGGGCTGCCGCGCAAAAAGGTCTTCGACACGCAGGCCGGTACATACCTCGGTGCCGCCGGCGTCGAATATGGCCTGGCCGATGCGGTCATGGCCCCCGACGAGGCCTTCCGCGCGCTGATCGACAGCCTCGACTGACACCAAACCCCCGGTGCCTCCGCACCAAATCCCCCCGGCGCGGAGCGCCATACTCCCCCCCCCCGGCGCGGAGCGCCATACTCCCAAGGAAAGCTGCATGACCAAACCCGGTTTCTTGGCGGGTTCGTCCCGCTTTGCCCACCTCGCCGGCCTGGGCCGCGCTCGCCGCGCTGCGGATGCCAACGACGAAGGCGAAGAATACGGCAACCGCAAGGACGGCCGTAAAGCCGAAGACGATGACGACGACGACGGTCGCGGCGACAAGGACAAGGACAAAGCCCGCAAGTCGAAAGCCGCCGACGACGATGACAGCGGTGACGACGACGGCGCCCGCAAGGGCCGCAAGTCGAAAGCCGCCGATGACGACGATGACGGCGACGACGATCGCAAGGGCCGGAAGGCAAAAGCCGCCGACGACGATGACGACGACGACGATCGCAAGGCCCGCAAGGCCAGGCGCGCCGAAGACGACGATGGCGATGATGACGACGACGAAGAACGCGAAATGAACGGCCGCAACGCCGTCGCCTCGGCCCGTCGCCGCGAACGCCGCCGCTGCTGCGCGATCCTCGAGGCCGCCGCCGATGCCATGGGCAACCCCGCGCTGCTCGAAAGCGCGCTGACCCAGATGGAAAGCACCCACGGCACCGGTTACGCCGTGCGTCGTGTCGAACGCGCCGCGCGCGCCGCCGAAAACAGCGACCGTTCGGAATCGCGCACCCGTCGCAATCCGCAAGTCGGCAGCGACGGCCCGCCGCCGCGCGGCGGTGCGGCAGAGGCCGGCAAAGGCTGGGCCGCTGCCATCGCCAAAGTCGTCAATCCGAAAGGCTGAACGACCTCACCTCCATCCCTTCAAGGCGCGCGCTCCCGAGCGGCGCCTTTTTTTGTGAAAGATCAGAGCAATGGGCAATCCCACTGTCACCCCGATCACCGAAGCCTGGCACGCCGGTGGATTTATCATCCAGGAGCCAAGCAACGGCATGTACACCCGCGCGTCGATCACGCTGAAGAGCGGTTTCGGCGTGCTGCTGGCCGGCACCGTGCTCGGCGCGTTCCTGACCGGCACCGCCGCCGCCACCGCGCTCGGCACCAACACCGGCAACGGCACCTTTGGCGCGATCACCGTCGGCGGCGCAGCCGCCACCGGCAATTACGTCGTCGAATTCGACAGCGCGACGCAGTTCATCGTTTCCGCCCCCAACGGTCAGGAAATCGGCCACGGGACAACGGGAACGGCGTTCAGTGCCGGCGGCATCGGTTTCACCATCACCGCCGGCGGCACGGCGTTTGCGCCGGGCGACAGCTTCAACGTCGCTGTCACCGGCACGCTGCAATATGCGCCGTTCGACCCGACCGCGACCAACGGCCTGCAGAACGCCGTCGCCATCCTGTGGAGCGGCCGCCGCGATACGACGTCGGCCGCACAAGTCGCCGTGGCCGTCGTGCGCGGCCCGATCCGCGTGAATGTCGGCGAACTGGTTTGGGGTGCCAACGTCACCACCACGCCGCAGCAGACCGCCGCGCTGGCTGCCCTGACCGCGCTGGGCATCCTGTCCAGCTGATCTCCATCACCCGATACGCCCCCTCGGCCTTGGGCAAGCCGCACGAACGCTCGCCAGCGATGGCGGGCGTTTTTTTGTTTGGACGGAGCCCCCAATGGTCTCGCTGAATATCTTCAATCAGGATCCGTTTTCGACGTTCGAGCTGACCGCCGCCGTCGAGCGCATCCCCCACAATCCCCAAATTCTTGGCGATATGGGCATTTTCGAACCGTTCCCGATCCGCACCACCGCGCTCGGTATCGAAGAGCGCACCGGCGTGCTCAACCTGATCAAGACATCGCAGCGCGGCGCGCCGCCGTCGACCGATCGCACCACCGAACAGCGCAAGATGCGCTACTTCGACACCGTGCGCATCAGCCACGATGACACCATTTTCGCCAGCGAACTGCAGAACATCCGCGCATTCGGCACCGAAACCGAGCTGATGCAGGTCCAGGCCGAAGTCGCACGCCGCCTGGCCGGCCCGACCGGGCTGATCCCGCGCATCCAGTACACCTGGGAAAACATGCGACTGGGCGCGATCCAGGGCATCCTGACCGATGCCGATGGCAGCACGCTGTACAACTGGTTCGACGAATTCCAGATCAGCCAGCCCGCCGAGCAGGTGTTCAATCTGGCCGCACAAGTCGTCGGCTCGCTGCGCCCGCTGTGCAACACGGTCGTGCGCGGCATGCGCCGTGCGGCAAAGGGCGCGTTCCTGCCCGCCACGCAGATCATCGCGCTGTGCGGCGATACGTTCTGGGATGACTTCATCGTCCACCCCGACGTCGTCGAAACCTACAAGAACTGGGTCGAAGCCGCCGAACTGCGCGGCGACTGGGCTTTCGGCACGTTCTATTTCGGCGGCATCACCTGGATCAACTATCGCGGTTCGGATGACGCCAGCACGATCGCCGTCGCCACCAACAAGGTGAAGTTCTTCCCCAAAGGCGCACCCGGCATTTTCCGCCAGGTCATGGCGCCGGGCGAAGCCTTCGAATGGGTCAACACCCCCGGCAAGGAATACTATGTGATCCCGATCCCCGATCGTGAACGCAACACCTTCTGGCGCATGGAGGCGTACAGCTACCCGCTGTTCATCTGCACCCGCCCCGAAGTGCTGTGGTCCGGTACCGCCGATTCTACGGCGGACTGATAGACCCGGCCGACTGGTGGGGCGTGTCCCCCCTGCGCGCCCCGCCAGTCACCCCTTTCTCGCCTTCTTTCGTCATTCCCGACCTGATCGGGAATCCGACAACTCCGAGTGACCGCCATGCCGATCAACTGGGACGCCCTGTTGCTCAGCGGCGTGATGGGCATTTTCGGCGAACCGATCAGCTACACCCCGCGTGGTGGCGCGCCGATCGTCATCACCGATGCCGTGTTCGACGAGGAATCGGCCGATATCGCCATCGGCGAGGACGCGCAGATGTCCACCCAGCGCAAACCGATCTGCGGCATCCGCGTTGCCGCACTGGGGCAGGCGGCGGCGCAAAACGACACCGTTACGCGCACCAGCACCGGACTGGCCTATATCGTCAAGGACGTCATTCCCGACGGCCATGGTCACGTAAAGCTGGTGCTGCAGAGCAAGAGCGGGCGCATATGAGCTGGGAAGCGCCGCAACTCGACAGTCCGGTCACCTCGGAAACGCTGCTGGCGCTCTGCGTTGCCGCGCTGCGTGCCGATGGCGCCACCGATGCCGGCACCCGCGTCTATTCGCCCGGCGACTGGCCTTCGCAACAGGCCACGTTGCCGCAGATCAAACTGCGCATCGCGCGCGAAAGCCGCGTTTCGCTGGGTCGGTCGGGTTCGCCGCAATTCACCACGACCGCCACCATCCGCATTCTGGCGGAGGCGCAGGCCTTTGCACAGACCGACAACGCCGGCGCCGAACAGGCGCAGGCGCTGGCCTGGGCGCTCAAGCGCCAGGTCGAAGTCGCGATCATCAATTCCTACCCGTTGTTCAGCGCGATCCAGCAGCTCGCCGGCATGCGCAGCGATCTCGCCTACAACAGCGACGGCGCAACCCATATCGCCGGGATCCAGATGGATCTCGATCTCGAGTTTTACGAAGACGCCGACAGCTTCGCGCCCATCGCCACGAGCGCGATCAGCGACGTGCTGATCACCGCCACCAATTACGCACCTGCCGCGATCGACATCCTGCAGGCCTGCGAAGACTCACCCGAATAGGAGACCACCATGCGTGTTGTCAGTGTCCCGGGGCGCACCGTGCGCCACTGGGCGACCCATCGCGTCATCGACGACAGCGGCATCCTGTATGACGCGCTGTGCGTCACCACCGCGCATTACCTCGGCGCCGGCGATCTCAAACTCGTCAACGACGACGGGTCCGATATCGTGCCCGAGCCCGCGCCCGATGCCGCGCCCGCGCCTGATGCTGCGCCCGTCACCAAGGCGGCGCCCGCTGCCAAGCCTGCAGCGGAGTAACGCGCGATGACCGTTCCCTTCAACACCACCCCGACGAACCTGCGCGTGCCGCTGTTCTATGCCGAACTCGATCCGAGCCGCGCCAACACCGAACCGCAGTCGCAGCGCACGCTGCTGATCGCGCAGATGTACGGCGCCGGCACCTGGACGCCGAATCTGCCGGTGCGCGTGCCGTCGCCGGCGGCGGCGATCACGGGCGCGGGCTATGGCTCGATCATGGCCGCCATGGCGGCGATGTACATGCTCAACGACCCGTCGGCCGACGTGCATGCCCTGCCGGTCAGCGATGCGGGCGGCGCCACGGCGGCGACCGACACGATCACCTTTACCGGCCCGGCCACGGCGGCCGGCACGCTCGCGCTCTATATCGCCGGCGTGCTGGTGCCCGTCGCGGTGTCGGTGGGCGATACGGCCACCACGATCGCCACCAACACCGTCGCGGCCATCACCGCCTCGACCGGTCAGGCAGTTTCGACGATGGCCAACTGCGGCCTGCCCGTCACAGCCGCCAGTGCCGCCGGCGTCGTTACGCTGACCGCCGTCAACAAAGGGCTGTGCGGCAACGATATCGATGTGCGCATCAACTATCGCGGCACGGCCGCCGGCGAAGTCACTCCCGCGGGCGTCGGCGTGGCGATCGCCACGCCGCAGTGCAGCGGCGGCGCGACCAACCCGACGATCACGACCGCGCTGGCGAACCTGGCTGACCAGGCGTTCGATTTCATCGTCGTTGCCGCCACCGATTCCGCCACGCTCAACGCGCTCCAGGCGTGGCTGTCCGATGCCACCGGCCGCTGGAGCCCGCTGCAGCAGATCTATGGCGGCGTGTTCGCGGCCATGCGCGGCAGTGCCGGCGCGCTGGCCACCGCCGGCGCCACGCGCAACGACCAGCACCTTGAACTGTATGGGTTTTACGACAGCCCGTCGCCGGTCTGGGCATGGGCCGCCTATATGGCCGCGCTGCAGGCCGCATCGCTGCGCAACGATCCGGCACAGCCGGTGCAGTTTCTCAGCGGCCAGGGCCTGCTGGCGCCGCCGGTGCAGTCGCGCTTTCCGCTGACGGTGCGCAACACCACGCTGCTCTACAGCGGAATCAGCACGTTCACCGTCAATGCCAACGGCAATGTCGTGATCGAAAACGCCATCACGACGTACATCACCAACGCCCAGGGCACGCCCGACAACAGCTATCTCGAAATCGAGACGCTCTACACGCTGATCTATGTCATCCGCGCGCTGAAGAGCGTGGTCACGACCAAGTATGCGCGGGTGAAGCTGGCGGCGGATGGCACGCGCCTGTCGCCCAACAGCAACGTCGTGACGCCGTCCACCATCAAGGCCGACATCATCGCCGCCTACATCGCGCTCGAGCTGGCCGGCTTCGTCCAGCAAAGCGATGTCTTTGCGCAG